>Ga0265295_1000772_pt1 | contig 61276 bp, 58 predicted proteins | sample Munlansysbiofilm_FD_192503 | JGI IMG/M metagenome (GOLD analysis project Ga0265295, IMG submission 192503) | Leachate microbial communities from a municipal landfill in Southern Ontario, Canada - Methane capture system biofilm | ecosystem: Engineered > Solid waste > Landfill > Unclassified ... | reverse complement strand
GGATAACTCCTTGTTAGCGCTGAGCTTCTTACGTTGCTCGTTGCTAGGGTGCGTATCTTACAGCGTTTCGCGACCCTGTCAAGCTTATTTTTTAAGTTATTTCCTTAAAAATCAAACTCTTACGTTAAACAAGTGAAACTGTGTTTGCCTAACGAGGTGCGCATTCTACAGCAGAGCAGCACCCTGTCAATAGTATTTATAAAATAAAGCGTTTTTATTCTGCAATCAGTTTAATGCGAGCAAAACTCTTCTTTCCAGCCTGGCATATATGCTCAGCACCCAGCTTAAAGACAAACTCACGATCAACAGCATGACCATCAACCCGAACACTGCCAGCAGCCAGCATATCTCGCGCACCCGCTGCATTCTTTACCAGTCCTGCTCTATTAAGCACAGCTGCAATTGGCATATCGTTTTCAGCAGCTACATCTATAGTCGGCAGATTTTCAGGCAACTCACCATCCTGCATACGGTTACCCGCTGACTTATGCGCATTCGCAGCCGCTTCATCACCATGGAAACGTGCAATCAGCTCGCGCGCCAACTCAATCTTAATGTCACGAGGATTAGCACCTTGATCAACACTGGCCTTCAACTGCTCAATCTCTGCAGCATCGCGAAAGCTTAAAAGATCGAAATAACGCCAAATCAACGCATCAGGCATAGAGAGTAGCTTACTGTACATTGTGCCTGGTGCTTCTTGGATACCAACATAGTTACCCAGCGATTTGGACATTTTCTTAACGCCATCCAATCCTTCAAGCAACGGCATCGTTACAATGCACTGCGGCTCTTGTCCGTAAGCACGCTGCAGCTCTCGCCCCATTAATAAGTTAAAGGTTTGATCCGTTCCACCAATCTCAATATCTGCACGCAATGCAACCGAGTCATAGCCTTGAATCAATGGGTAGAGGAACTCATGAATAGCGATGGGCTGCTGTGTCGTATAGCGATTACTAAAGTCTTCACGCTCTAGCATACGCGCCACTGTATAATGAGACGTTAAACGGATAAAATCGGCTGGGCTTAACTTTTCAAGCCAAGATGAGTTGAAAACCACTTCGGTTTTACTTTCATCAAGGATTTTAAACACTTGCTGCTTATAGGTTTCAGCATTATCTAAGACTTGCTCACGCGTGAGCGGTGGTCGCGTTGCGCTTTTACCGCTGGGATCACCAATCATTCCAGTAAAGTCACCAATTAGAAAAATAACCTGATGACCTAACTCCTGCAGCATGCGTAACTTATTTAATAACACAGCATGCCCAAGGTGAAGATCGGGAGCAGTTGGATCAAAACCAGCTTTAATACGTAAAGGCTGGTTACGCTTTAATTTTTCAATCAGCTCTTGCTCAACAATGACACTGTCGGCGCCCCGCTTGATTATAGCCAATTGCTCTTCAACGGATTTCATACCCTGAACACCATATTTTAAAAATTGATAGCTGATAAGAATACTAGATAAGGAACTAAAAACAAATTATCACATCCGATAAACTAAGCAACGGACAGCTACATTATTGTGTATAACTCATAAAAAACCTGACACAGCTCAAGCCTTAAGACATACGGGCTTGCAGTAGCAGGCTTTTAATTATACTTTAGCCCATCGCACACAGCAGACATTTTAAGACTATGCCAACAAACATCACTCCGACACAGAAGCGCTACCCCAAGCGCCACATCGTTGCGGCAAGCGGAATTGCTGCATTACTCTGTCTGACTTTACTCGTTTATCCATCAGGCGAAGTAGAAGCTAAAAAGACATTTATTACGATTGAATCAGAAGAACAAGCCTTTAATGCGGATACAGCTCCTCTATTACATACAGTAGCTGTAGAGCAAGATCCTGAAATTAAAGCTGAACTCGATGCATTTCAATATAAAAAGTCACTGACTGTAAACAGTGGCGACACATTATCTGTACTCTTTGTAAAAGCAGGACTCAATAACAGCATACTTCACAGTATCTTATCCTCCAGCAAAGATGCTCAGCGCTTCACTCATCTCAAAATTGACCAAGAAATCACATTTGAATTCGATGAAAGCCAAACCCTGCAAACCGTAAGCAGCCAAGTCAGCCCGCTAGAAACGATCTACTTAGAAAGACAACCCGATTCTGATGACTTTGCTTTCCGCAAAGACATTGCCAGTACGCAAACCGTTGAAAAACATACTCAAGGTACGATTGAAGGCTCTTTATTCTCGGCAACAAAAAAAGCCGGCCTGTCTTACAAGCTAGCACTTGATGTCGCCAGTATTTTTGAATACGACATCGACTTCGCACAAGACTTACGTGTTGGCGATAAGTTTGAACTGATCTACGAAGAAAAAACACTCGATGGCAAAACAGTCGGTTCTGGCAATATCCTTACTGCACGCTTCACTAACCGTGGCAAAGTTTACACAGCAGTACGCTATACAGATAAACAAGGCAGCACGAGTTACTACAGCGCAGATGGTTCCAGCTTGCGTAAAGCATTTATTCGCACTCCCGTCGACTTTGCACGAATCAGCTCGCGTTTTTCTGTAGGTCGTAAACATCCTATTTTAAATACAATTCGCGCGCACAAAGGCGTGGATTATGCTGCACCACGTGGCACACCGATTAAAGCAACAGGCGATGGCCGAGTGACACTGGCCGGTCGCAAAGGTGGTTACGGCAATACCGTTGTGATTAAACATGGTAAAAGCTACCAAACGTTATATGCACATATGAACGGTTTTGCCAAAGGTGTTCGCGCTGGAAGCAATGTTAAGCAAGGACAAATTATCGGTTATATTGGCACAACTGGTTTATCTACAGGGCCACACTTACATTATGAGTTCCATATGAATGGTGTACACGTTGACCCTTTAAGCCAAAAACTACCCGTAGCTGACCCAATACTTGCTTCTGAAAAACAACGCTTTCTCGAGTTAAGTAAACCACTGCTGGCTAAGCTTGATCGAAATAGCGATACACAGTTAGCTCTGAATCAGCAGTAACAATGCTTTATATCGGCATTATGTCTGGCACCAGTCTGGACGGAATTGATATCAGCTTAGTTGATATCAATTCCAGCTGTCGGCTGATTGCCAGTCAATACATACCCATGCCGCAACAACTCAAAAACGATCTCCTTTCTTTATGCAGCAGCGGTGCTGATGAAATCAATCGCGCCGCTCTCGCTGAGCAACACTGGGCACAACTTGCAGCGCAAGGCGTGAACCAACTACTCGCAGATACTGATACTCCAGCACAAAAAATACGCGCTATCGGCAGCCACGGGCAAACCATTCGTCACGAACCCAGCCAGGGTTTTACTGTGCAAATTGGCTGCCCTGCTTTACTGGTGGAGTTAACAGGGATCTGTGTTGTTGCTGATTTCCGCAGCCGCGATATTGCTGCAGGCGGACAAGGCGCACCACTGGTACCGGCTTTTCATGACATGTTATTCCAAAATCATGCGAAACCTTGTGCCATTTTAAACATTGGTGGCTTTAGCAATGTGACATTACTCGCTGAGCAACACGACACATACGGTTTTGATTGTGGGCCTGGCAACGTCTTGATGGATGCTTGGATTCAGCACAACAAGAATGCTCCATTCGATCAAGATGGCGCATGGGCTGCAAGCGGTACTGTTCATCAACAACTGCTAGAAACGATGCTGCAAGAGCCTTTTTTCGCCACCAAAGGCCCAAAAAGCACGGGGCGTGAACTGTTTAATCTGCAATGGTTACAGAACCTACTGTCTCAGCAGAGCAATATTGCTAGTCACGATGTGCAAGCCACATTATGCGAACTGACAGCGCAAAGCATCGCTGAATCCATTCAATTCACACAAGCAGATACCAAAGCGGTATGGGTTTGCGGTGGCGGCGCACACAATTATGATTTGCTCGAGCGCCTGCGCCGCTTGTTGCCACATTGCTCTGTGGCAAGTACCGACTCTATTGGTATTTCAGCTGACTGGATGGAAGCCATGGCATTTGCATGGCTTGCGCATTGCTGTCTTGAAGGGATTCCAAGCAATCGACCTGCAGTCACTGGCGCCAATGGCTTACGCATACTTGGCGCCATCTATCCCGCATAAAGCAACTGACTTAGATAGAGAAAGATGAACCACAACCACATGTGGTGGTTGCATTAGGGTTGTTGATCACAAAACGTGAGCCTTCCAATCCCTCGGTATAGTCAACTTCAGCACCGACCAAGTACTGGAAGCTCATTGGGTCAATAATCAGACTTACGCCTTCACGCTCAATGATCGTGTCATCTTCTGCCATATCTTCATCAAAAGTAAAGCCGTACTGGAAACCAGAACAACCGCCTCCAGTGATAAACACACGCAACTTCAAACGCGGATTACCTTCTTCTTCCACCAGAGCTTTAACTTTTTTTGCGGCCCCTTGGGTAAACTGCATTGCGGCAGGGACGAAGGATTCAACACTCATTTTACTTTCTCCCAGCATCGCGCTGTAAAAACTATAGTTAATATTATCTGCTTATCCTACCATTACAGTCAACTATTACCAACGCTTAAGGAATTAATGCGATGGTAGCTAAGCCACTGCTTTCATCCAGGCCAAACATAATATTCATATTTTGCACAGCTTGACCCGATGCACCCTTGACCAGATTATCAATGGCTGACATCACTACGACCACATCACCATCCTGTGGACGTTGCACAGCAATACGGCACATATTTGCACCTTTTACAGTACGCGTCTGTGGAAAAATACCGGCGGGTAATACATCCACAAACGGCTCATCTTGATAACGCTGCTCAAATAGCGCTTGCAAATCAACACTGCGATCAACAACAGTGGCGTACAAGGTTGCATGAATACCACGAATCATCGGCACTAAGTGCGGAACAAAGGTTAGGCCAACCGGTTGGCCTGCAGCACGAGCCAATCCTTGTTTGATTTCTGGTAAGTGACGGTGACCATTTACAGCATACGCCATCATGTTTTCCGTCGACTCACAAAAGAGCGAGCCCACTTTAGCACCACGACCTGCACCACTGACACCTGATGCACAGCTGGCAATAATCTGTTGGGTATCAGCAAGGCCTGCTTCAACCAGCGGTAACAAACCCAACTGCACAGCAGTTGGATAACAACCTGGCACAGCAATTAAGCGTGCATCTTTAATCGAATCACGGTTTACTTCAGGTAAGCCATACACAGCATCAGCAAGTAAATGCGGTGCGCCATGCGGCTGTCCGTACCATTGCGCCCACTCATCAGCATCTTGTAAGCGGAAGTCTGCCGAGAGGTCAATCACTCGCGTGCCCGCTTGTAAAATCTCATCGGCTAAACTATGAGCCACACCATGCGGCGTCGCAAAAAACACTACATCGCACGCAGTTAAAGCGTCAGCATCTGGCACTGTAAAAGCCAAGGTCGGATAGCTTTCACGTAAATTCGGGTACATATCAGCAACCCGAACACCCTCTTCAGAGCGAGAGGTGATCACTTTAACCTGTGCATGCGGATGTAAGGCGAGTAAACGTAGCAACTCAACCCCTGTGTAACCTGTACCGCCAACGATCGCGACTTTAATCATGCATGCACCCTCTCTGAAGTAAAATAATATGTAACTCTATAACCAACACTTTGCAGATGACACTGCACCCTGTGCAGACTACCATGTACGCTATTTCCTAATTGGAGTTGGTTATGACGTATTTATGGATTAAGGCTTTCCATATTATCGCAGTGGTCTGTTGGTTTGCGGGTTTATTTTATTTGCCGCGTTTATTTGTCTATCACGCGATGAGCTCGGACAAGGCGAGCCAAGATCGTTTTGTGATCATGGAACGCAAACTGTACCGTGGCATTATGCATCCATCATTGGTTGCTACTCTAGGTCTTGGGCTCTATATGCTCTATATGAATCCAGCACTGCTGAAGATGGGCTGGATGCACGTCAAGCTGACATTACTGGTTTTACTGATCGCTTATCACTTTTCTTTAGGTGCGATTTATAGACGCTTTGCTCAAGGTGACAATCAAAAAAGCCATGTCTTCTATCGCTGGTTTAATGAGCTACCGGTATTGTTTTTAATCGTGATTGTATTACTGGCGATTTTAAAGCCTTTTTAATCGCGAACAATCAGTAGAGAACATGATCTCAATAATCAACTGCCCATCAACGCAGAACTATATGCGCTGATGGGCAGATCTCAATTAGCCCGTATTACGTAATCCCGCCGCAATACCTGCAACAGTCACTAACAATGCCTGCTCAATCGCCGGGCAAATCTCTTCACCTTGCTCTCTTGAACGCGCCAGTAACTCAACCTGTAGCAAATGCAATGGATCCAGATAGGTATCACGCACACTGATTGAAGCGCGCACCTGTGGATGGCGTTCTAACAAATGTGCCTCACCGGTTAAGTGTAGGACCTGCTCGACTGCTTGGCTTAAATGCTGATACAGCTGCTCACCAAAACCACGCAACTCATCATCGACCAGACGTTCATCGTATAAGCGCGCAATACCTGAGTCGGCTTTTAACAGCACCATTTCTAGCATATCTATGCGTGCTCTAAAGAAAGGCCACTGATCACGCATTTCTACCAACAGAGGCTCTTCTTTGCGCTCAATAGCATTCTGCAAGGCCGTTTCCCAACCCAGCCATGCCGGCAACATCATCCGTGTTTGCGTCCAAGCAAAAATCCATGGAATAGCACGCAAACTTTCAATACCACCGGTACGTCGGCGAGCTGGACGACTGCCTAGAGGTAAACGCCCCAGTTCTTGCTCTGGCGTAGCTTGACGAAAGTAAGCCACAAACTGCGGGTCTTCACGCACTGTTTTCCGGTAAGCGGCTAAACCATCAGCAGCCAAGCGCTCCATCACCGCACGCCATGCTGCTTTCGGGGTGGGTGGCGGTAATAAGGTGGCTTCCAATACCGAGGCCAGATACAGATTAAGGTTTTGTGCAGCCACTGCCGGCAATCCGTATTTAAAGCGAATCACTTCACCTTGTTCGGTGGTACGGAAGTGTCCAGCCACTGAACCTGGCGGTTGTGACAAGATTGCTTCATGTGCCGGACCACCGCCACGACCCACGGTACCACCGCGACCATGGAATAAAATCAGCTCAACACCTTGCCTCTCGCAGACGGCAACCAGTTCTTCTTGTGCACGGTATTGCGACCACGCAGCAGCGGTTGTGCCCGCATCTTTAGCTGAGTCAGAGTAACCAATCATTACTTCTTGCGGCCCAGCGAGGCTGGCACGGTAATCGGCTAAGCTCAGTAATTGATCAATCACACCCGCGGCATTATGCAAGTCATCTTGAGTTTCAAATAATGGCGCAATACGCATCGCACGATTCAGACCCGCTTCTTTCAGCAGCAGTTGCACCGCCAACACATCGGAAGGTGCAGATGCCATTGAGATCACATAAGAGCCCAATGAATCCGCCGAGGTTTGCGCAATAACCTTACAGGTGTCCAAGACTTCTTGAGTGTCTGCACTGGCGACAAAAGTGCTGGGCAGTAAGGGCCTACGGTTGGCTAACTCACTGAGCAAAAACGCTTGGCGCTGTGCCTCATCCCACTGCTCATATTCCCCTAGACCCAGCCATTGAGTGATTTCATTGAGAGCACTGGTATGACGCTCAGCATCTTGACGAATATCCAAGCGCACCAAGGACAAACCAAAGGTTGCAGTACGGCGAATCGTATCGAGTAAATCACCATCAGCAATTAAGCCCATACCGCATTCATGCAGTGAGCGATGGCATAGAAGTAACGGCTGCAGCAGGTCATCAGTATTGTAAAATATATCCGCTGATAAAGGTGCACCGGTGGAGATAGCATCTTGTAATTGAGCACGGGTTTTACGTAAACGCACGCGAATTCTTTTCATCAGAACACGGTACGGCTCATCACTTTCACCGACCAAATCCATCAACTCAGCACTGCCCTTTTGCATCGATAACTCAGCCGTGAGGCGAGAAATATCACGTAGAAATAAATCTGAGGCAATCCAGCGCGCTAAGAGCAATACTGTTTTGGTAACGCGTGCGGTGACATTCGGATTGCCATCGCGATCGCCGCCCATCCAGGTTGCAAAACGAATTGGCGTTGCGGTAATCGGTAATTTATCACCACCGGCTGCTTCTAAGGTTTTATCCACATGGCGCAATACATTGGGAATCGCCTGCCACAATGAGCGTTCAATCACCGCAAAGCCCCAGCGTGCTTCATCAACGGGGGTTGGCTGCTCACTACGGATTTCAGTGGTGTGCCACACTTCAGAAATTAAACGACGTAATTTGTCGACAATTTTTTCACGTTCAGCATCGGTTAAATCCGTGTGATCAAGTACCGCAAGCTGCTGAGCAATCGCATCGTACTTCATAATTAAGGTACGACGTGAGACTTCAGTCGGGTGCGCTGTGAGCACCAGCTCAATCTTTAAATCAGCTACGGCCTGGGATAAGTCTTGCGGATTGTGCCCAGCGACCTGTAAGCGCTCCAGCACTGAGGCGAGCATCTGCTCTTCAAAGGCAGGCTCTTCGTCATCGCGACGGCGACGCATCAAATGATACTGGTCGGCAATATTAGCGAGGTTCAGAAACTGGTTAAAACCACGCGCGACCGGCAGCAGTTCATCTTCAGATAATTGATCAAGGGTTTCGGTCAGTTGTTGGCGACCATCATCAGAACCGCGACGTGCCGCTTTTGCACCCTGACGAATCAGTTCGATTTTTTCTAAAAACTCTTCACCGCGTTGTTCGCGCATCGTGGTGCCAAGCAGCTCACCTAATAAATGAACGTGCTCGCGTAGACGTGAATCAATTGGGATCATACTCGCTCTCCACTAAAGTTCTCTTCAGCTTGCACAGTTATGTAACGTCTGGCAAGCCAACTTTAGGTTCTAGGCGAGATGTTTTAAAGCAATGTAAAGGTTATAGATTTCGCTTACTGCGTATCAAACTCACAACGTACAACACGTTTTTTATCATCCACTAAAACGCCAGTTAAGCCTTTTTGCTGAGTATCAAACAACACCACCATGCCATTCATGCACTGGGCAATTTGCTCAGCAGGTTTTAGTGAAGCTTTGTAATCTTCGCCTGGAATAGTTTTTAACATGGTGTATTCAGCTAACAACAACGCATCCACAGGTCGAGCCATATGCAAATAGCCGTAATAGCTTAAAACTGCAATCGTACCGAGAATACTGGCAACAGCAGTGCCAATCAGTGGGCGCAAGTCACGTTCGCTCATAAAAACTCCATCAGTTTCACAGTGATAGGTATTAAAACTGAACGCCCCAATCACAAAATCTCTTGTAATTGGGGCGGCTCATTAACTCTCTGGTCGCATATGTGGGAATAGAATCACATCACGAATCGAGGCTGAATCGGTTAATAGCATCACCAAACGGTCGATACCAATACCCTCACCTGCCGTCGGTGGCATACCGTATTCTAGCGCGCGAACAAAGTCAGCATCGTAATGCATGGCTTCATCATCACCGGCATCTTTATCGGCCACTTGCGCTAAGAAACGCTCCGCCTGATCTTCAGCATCATTGAGCTCTGAGTAAGCATTGGCGATTTCACGACCACCAATAAACAACTCAAAACGGTCAGTGACGTTTGCATCATCATCGTTACGACGCGCCAGCGGTGACACTTCAAACGGATAGCGAGTAATAAAGGTCGGCTGCTCAAGCAGGTGCTCAACTGTTTCTTCAAAGATCATGGTTTGCAGCTTACCAATACCTTCAAAGCCCATCACCTTAGCTCCGTGCTTTTTCGCTAACGCACGTGCTGTATCAAGGTCTTCTAGGTCAGCAGCTGTAATCTCTGGATTGTATTTCAAGATTGAATCAAACAGCGAGATACGTTGGAACGGCTCACCAAAGTGGAAGATTTTACCTTGGTAGGGCACATCAGTTGTACCCAGTACAGCTTGCGCTAACTCACAGAATAACTCTTCGGTGAGATCCATATTATCTTCATAGTCTGCGTAGGCTTGGTAGAACTCAAGCATCGTAAACTCAGGGTTATGACGCGTTGAAACACCTTCGTTACGGAAGTTACGGTTGATTTCAAACACGCGCTCAAAACCACCGACCACTAAACGCTTTAAATACAACTCAGGCGCAATACGCAAATACATGGGTAAATCGAGCGCATTGTGGTGAGTTTCAAACGGCTTCGCCGCTGCGCCACCCGGAATGGTTTGCAACATCGGTGTTTCGACTTCTAAGAAATTACGTTCAGTTAAGAAGTTACGAATATGCGAGATCACTTTCGAGCGCACTAAAAACGTATTGCGCACATCTTCATTGACGATCAAGTCAACATAACGCTGACGGTAGCGCTGTTCAGTATCCACTAAACCATGGTGTTTATCGGGCAGCGGACGCAATGATTTGGTCAGTAGCTGAACGTGCTGCATATGCACATACAAATCACCCTTACCAGAGCGCGACAAAGTACCTTCGATGGCAATAATGTCACCTAAGTCCCAGCTTTTAATTTCAGCCAGTTTCTCTTCAGGTAGATTTTTACGATCAACATACGCCTGCAAGCGGCCGGTCATATCTTGGATCACCATAAAGGCGCCACGGTTGAGCATAATACGGCCGGCAACCTTGACTGGAATGGCAGCACTGGCTAACTGCTCTTTGGTGTCATCCAGATACTGCTTCTGCAGATCAGCGCAATAATGCTCGCGACGAAAATCATTCGGGAAGGCATTACCCTTAGCGCGCTCGTTGGCTAATTTTTCTTTACGCAAAGCAATTAGTTTGTTTTCTTCTTCTTGCAACTCATGCTGGGTTGGCGCTTGTTCGCTCATGATCTGTATCCACTCATTTATTCAGGCCGCTGCTATAGCGACTGTAGGCACTTTATATATTGTGCTGATGACAGCGTTGGCACGCAAAGCATGCCACGGCTGATCAAAGTCCTTGTTTTAGACTCGCCTCTAAAAACTGATTGAGGTCGCCATCTAATACTGCATCGCAGTTACTTTCTTCAACGTTAGTACGTAAATCTTTAATACGTGACTGGTCGAGTACATAAGAACGGATCTGATGCCCCCAACCAATATCTGATTTGGTATCTTCCACTGCTTGAGATGCATCGGTACGCTTTTGTAATTCCAGCTCATACAATCGAGCTCGCAGCATTTTCATCGCGGTGTCGCGGTTCGCATGTTGCGAACGTTCGTTCTGGCAACACACCACGGTATTCGTCGGTACGTGGGTAATACGTACAGCCGAGTCGGTGGTGTTTACGTGCTGACCACCGGCACCGGATGAACGGTAGGTATCGGTGCGTAAATCCGCTGGATTGATATCAATTTCAATATTGTCATCAATTTCTGGGGAAACAAACACCGCAGTAAAGGAGGTATGACGGCGATTACCTGAGTCATACGGACTTTTACGCACGAGACGGTGTACACCGGTCTCGGTACGCAACCAACCAAAGGCGTATTCACCTTTAATATGTAAAGTCGCACCTTTAATACCGGCCACATCACCGGCCGACAACTCCATAATCGTCGCTTCAAAGCCGTTATGGTCTGCCCAACGTAAATACATACGCAGTAAAATATTGGCCCAATCCTGTGCTTCGGTACCACCTGAACCGGCTTGAATATCAAGGTAGGCGTTATTGGCATCCATCTCACCGCTGAACATCCGGCGAAACTCAAGTTTGCCAAGATGCTCACCTAAGCGAGCCACTTCTGCACGAACCTCTTCAACGGTATCTTCGTCTTTTTCTTCGACGGCCATTTCCAGTAGTTCTTTGCAGTCCACTACACCACTTTCAAGATCATCCAGTGTGTCTACGACTTGCGCCAACAGCGAACGCTCACGGCCTAAATTTTGTGCATTTTCTGGATCATTCCAGATGGCTGGATCTTCCAGCTCACGCTCAACTTCGGTTAGACGTTCACGCTTAGTAGCGTAGTCAAAGATACCCCCGAATGACTTGCGTACGCTCAGCTAAGTCATTGATGGCTAGATGGATTGGATTGACTTCCATAACAGACAGTTCTCACTTGATTGGACATGTAAAAAAAATGAATTGTACCTGAATTCGCACTGACTGTACGCACCGCTCAAGCACAGTCAGTGCATTTTTAGCTGGGCATAATACTGGAAACAATCAGCTGCAAGCTTTCATTGCCGCGAAACTCATTGACGTCAAGCGTGTAGGCCGCTTGCGCATTGATGATATTAGGGTTGGGCCAAATATCCAGATCCACATTAAAAGCGATCGCATCGACTGAAGGTGCGCTTGGCGTGCTTTGCAACACAAGCTTAAGGTGCTTTTCACCGACTAAACGTTGGCTGAGGATTTTAAAATCACCATGAAATAAGGGCTCAGGGAAACGCTGCCCCCAAGGACCGGCATGACGCAGTTGTTGCGCCAACTGCATATCAAACTCATGCGCAGCTAAACTGCCATCGGAATAAATGCGGCCGGTTAAGTCATCCGCCGTGAGTTGGCGACGCACTTCAGCATCAAAGGCTTTAGCGAAGGCTGGGTAGTGTTCCTGCTTAATGGTTAAACCTGCGGCCATCGCATGACCACCAAATTTACTGATTAAATCAGGAAAACGTGCAGCAACCGCATCTAGCGCATCACGAATATGCAAACCCGGAATCGAGCGCGCCGAGCCTTTAAGCTCACCATTATCCGCATCAGCAAAGGCAATCACAGGACGGTGATAACGCTCTTTCATGCGCGAGGCTAAAATCCCAATCACACCTTGGTGCCACTCTGGCTCAAACAAACACAGGCCAAAGGGTAAGTTATCCAGTGGTAAATCTTTCAATTGCACCAAAGCTTCACGCTGCATACCTTGCTCGATGTGCTTGCGGTCTTGATTGAGCTGATCAAGCTGTTGCGCACGCTGCATAGCACCATCAAAGTCGTCACAGAGTAAGCACTCAATACCTAGGCTAATATCGTCCAGACGACCGGCCGCATTCAGACGTGGACCGACAATAAAACCCAAGTCAGTGGAGACCAAACGACGGTAATCACGGCGTGCTACATCTAAGATCGCCCGAATGCCAGGACGTGAACGTCCCGCCCGAATTCGCGCTAAACCTTGGTGCACTAAAATACGGTTATTAGCATCTAAAGGCACCACATCTGCGACACTGCCTAAGGCGACTAAGTCCAACAGCTCGGCTAGATTGGGCTCAGCAATACCCTGCTGTGCAAACCAACCTGTGCTGCGTAAATGCGCGCGCAAACCCAGCAGCACATAGAACATCACACCCACGCCGGCTAAGGCTTTACTGGGAAACTCGCAACCTGGCTGATTGGGATTTACGATCGCATCAGCGGCGGGCAGTTCAGCACCCGGCAAGTGGTGGTCGGTAACAATCACCGTCAGCCCTGCCGCTTTTGCAGCAGCAACGCCTTCAATACTGGAAATACCGTTATCCACAGTAATTAGCAGATCAGGTTGACGCTGCAATGCCACCGCAACAATTTCTGGAGTCAGCCCATAACCATAGTCAAAACGGTTCGGTACTAAGTAATCCACATGCGCGGCACCGAGCATTTTCAAACCTAACATGCCCACACAGCTGGCCGTAGCACCATCGGCATCAAAGTCACCGACAATCAGTATGCGCTGACGTTGCTCAAGTGCCTGCGCCAGCAGTTGCACCGCTTGATCCATACCCTTTAACAGATGGGTTGGTAGCAAACGCGCTAAGCCTTTTTCTAATTCAGTGGCATTCTGCACGCCACGCGCCGCATAAATACGCGTCAACAGGGGTGGAATATCACCTAAATTAGGTAAAACATCAGGTAGCGGTCGTTGTTCAATACGCATCACAGTGGGCTTACTCTTTTATAATCTTAACTAAAACAAATCGGAGCAACAGTTCAGCGCAGTAGCTTAACCACGCTCGCCGTGCAGCCACTCCAGCTCAAGTGTGTGCTGGCCACGCTCATCGGTTACAAAGATATCACCATCGCTGATCATCACGCTCCAATTAATGGTCCGCGACAGATCGTCGGCCAAATGAGTCAGCGACTCTTGGCTGATCGCCAGCACATTGAGATTCTTTAAATTACGCACTTGATCCAACTCTTTCGTCACCCAAGTGCGCAAGCTGCCATAGGCTAAAACGCTTAAGCGCTCACCGCGGCGCGAGCACCAGGTCATACGCTCAGCAGTGGGCTGGCCGACTTCAATCCAATGCAGAATACGGCCATCTAAGCTCTTCTCCCACACCGCGGGCTCATCCACATTGGATAAACCTCGACCGAACTCAACCTGCTCAGAGTGCCACAGTGCCCGCGCTAATAAGCGTGCCAGCAAACGTTCCGCAGTTTCCGAAGGATGACGGGCCATGCTAAAACGCACACTGTCATACACATTGCGATCCATATCCGTCAGATTTAATTCAACTTTATAAGGCGTGGCTTGCAGAGCCATAGCGGTGTTCTCTATAAGATAACAAAGCGGTCAAGTCTAACCTGTTCTGCTGCTCGGTGCTGCATGCCAATCAGCCTGCTGATCTGGCCCATTGAGCAAGACATTGATATAAAACAGCATGGATCCAAGCTTAGCGGTGGTCTTTACCTAAGAACATGTCGCATAATATGTATGGTTACGCACTAACAGGGTTGTATAGTCGTTTTCTTTTCGTGTACGGAGCTCGATAACTGTAATGATTCGTTTTGGCCGTTTTATCTTGTCCATCGGCTTTTGCTTGTCCTCTCTTTTTGTCCACGCAGACGACAATTCACTTCTTATTCCTGCAACCCATCAGTGCACCTTAGAACGTATTGCCAATGAGCCTCAGCGCGGCCTTGAGGAATGCTTAAATTTTGCTCAGTTAGGTTATGCCGATGCGCAATTTACTCTCGGTGAATATTGGTACCAAGGTGACTATGCGCCGCGTGATTACCAGCAGGCCATCAAGTGGTTTGAGCAAGCTTCAGTTCAAGGCCATGCTATTGCTCAACTGCGCTTGGGCACCATGTTCTATCGTGGTGAAGGCGTACCTGCCAATACGATACAAGCCTATATCATCCTAAAAATGTCAGCGATTAACGGCTCAGATGAAGCTCTCGACAGTGCCGACCACGTTGCCCTACAAATGCAACGCAATGAGTTAGATATTAGCAATCAAGTCCTTGCGCAAATTTTCCGCAGTTACTTGCTTGAGTTAAGCAACGAGACTTACACTCCTTAAGCTCGTTTGCACGGCATCTGCTCCGTGCTGCCATTGGAGAGTGTTATGTCAGCTTTTTATCCTGCCATTGTGCTGTTATGCACTGGATTGTATTGCGCCAGCAGCATGGCTGCAGATCAAGCAGATGACCCTATAACTGAATCAGCGCCAGCAGTTTCTAACGCAGCCAACCTTCCGCGTGGGGCGATACTGGGTCGTAATGTGCAGGCAGCCCAAGCGATCCAGCTCAGTGCTGATGCCAAACAGTTGATTGATCTCACCACGCCTGTGGAGCACTTTTCTGCATTATTTATCCCGGCCAATGTTGCTAAACCCCGCGGTATGGTTATTTTATTGCCGGGCGCAGACGAAAGTTTTGATTGGCCAGTGGTCATTGGACCATTACGTAGAAAGCTACCTGATGCGGGCTGGCATACCTTAAGCATCAACCTCCCCCAACTACCCTCTCCGATCCTCACAGACAACAAGGTTCTTGCTGATATCACTGCAGAGCAAATTCCCGTGCTAGCACCCGAGCCCATCGATGTTCCTGAAGACATAGAGCTAATGGATGATGAGGAGCTGATCGAGCCAGAACCTGAGCCCGAGGACGAAGAACCCGTCGAAGAGTTGGCCACAACAGAACCACCCTTGGACGAAGAGAATGACGACATCACCCCAGAGCCGATACAGCCTGCAGTGATTGTGATCCCAGAGTATCCACAGCGGATCAGTAACTTTCTCGATGCCGCAATCGACTACGCACAAACCCTAGCTGTCGAAGAGGTGGTACTGATCGGACATCATGAAGGTGCACACTGGGTGCTGAACTATCAAAATCAGCATGTTGCACGACTGCCTATACGCAGCGCATTAATTTCACCACGCAATAGCGAACTACTGGATACGTCTTACGAGGCTTTAATTGAAGCCAGCAACCAGCCGATCGTCGATTTTTATTATAAACATAATGCCATTGCCCACACAGCAGCGCAGCAACGCTTAGCCGCGAGTCGTCGCGCCAATCGTCAAGACTATAAGCAAATCAGTTTAACCACAGCAACAGGTGTTCGAACACTTGAGCAAGAGTCTTTGTTTCGCCGCGTTAAAGGCTGGCTAAATAAACCCGTAGAGACCCATCAATAACAATACCAACGTCAACCTACACTTCTAGGTGTTTACGAATCATTGCATAGGCATGATGTAAAGCGCGGGTCTTATCATTAGCCACACGCACTTGGGCAGGCGTTGCACCCGCACCCATCAGTTTATCGGGATGATACAGACTGACTTGACGGCGATAGCTTTTTTTCACCTCGGCCAATGTTGCAGAGCGCTGAGCACCTAAGAGTTTAAACGCCGCATCCAGCTCGTTTCCAGCTGTTTTAGGCACTCCCCGCCCCCGCATAGATTGCACTTCAATACGAGCAAAGCTTTCAGGCGAGCATGCCAGCCAATTGGCACAATGTTGCAAAATCCGGCGCTGCTTGGCAGTGGGCAAGCCCTGAGCTAAGGCCATACGCCAACCGGCTAGCAATAAACGCTCAGGCTGCCCTGCTGATGAATAATGCAAGCTCAAGCTCACTTGCAACTCATCCAGACGGCAATCCTTGCCCTTAGAAAAGGCCGCAATCGCCGATTTTTGTGCAGCACCTGCAAGTTTTAAACGCTGCATTTCTAAGCGCGCCACTTGGATATGTTCTGGCGTCACCCGACCGGTGCTTTTAGCCAGATGCCCTAACAGCATAAATAACACCTGCTGAGCATCTAAGCTGCTCGCAGGTGCTGTGCGACGTGATAAACGCGCACGCAGTTCAGCCCAGCTTTTTATCGCTAAATTACGATCAACAATGCTGCCAACCAATAATCCAAACAGCGCACCGGGGATATGTGCAATAGCCAGTCCCAGCAATGCGCCAACGATAGTCGCAGGCCAAATCATATACGCGCCAACAACGCTTCAGCCTCGACTAAACGCTCGGGCGTACCCACATCAATCCACTGACCGCTAAACAGCTCACCACTCACCTCGCCTTGACGAATAGCATGGCGTAATAAGGGTGCCAATTTAAAAGCACCCGCCGCACTATCGGCAAACAGCTGTGGATGTAACACAGCAATACCGCTGTAAGTGAATGCATCCTCAGAGGCACTGGGTAACTGTACCTGCTCTTGCTGCAAGGCAAAATCACCTTCAGGATGATGCTCAGGATTAGGTATCAAGACTAAATGCGCTAATCCTTGCAGCGGGCGACGTAAGCTAGAAAAATCATAGTCAGTGTAAATATCACCATTGACCACGACAAAAGGCTGATCACCTAAATACTTCAGCGCTTGGTAAATACCGCCACCCGTTTCCAGCGGCTGTGTCTCACGTGAATAGGTCACCTGCAAAGCAAAACGCTCGCCATCACCCACATGCGCTTCAATTTTCTCACCCAACCAGGCATGGTTAATCACCACCTCGGTGAATCCAGCTCGTGCTAAAGCACGCAAGTGGTATTCAATCAATGGCACACCGGCCACAGGAATCAAGGGTTTAGGCGTATGTAACGTCAACGGACGCATCCGCTCGCCTTTACCGGCAGCTAATATCATGGCTCGCATTATATTTATCTCACTACTGAAAAACTGGCTAAAAGTTGAGCTAAGGGAGCAAGCGCAGGTTGGCGCTCAATCACATGCTGTAAGTAATCAAAAAAACGTGGCACATCGGCAAGATAACGTGGCTTACCGTCACGGTGGTAAATTCGCGCAAAAATTCCGATCACTTTAAGATGACGCTGCGCACCCATCAGATCGCAATCATACTGGAATGCCTCGAAGGTCTCTGGCACAGGGATCGCATGAGCTTGCGCCTTTTGATAATACTGTTGTAACCAGTTTTGCACGCGCTCTTCTGGCCAACTGATAAAAGCATCTTTAAATAAGCTGGTAATGTCATAACTTACCGGCCCCTGTACTGCATCTTGAAAGTCTAAAACACCAGGATTGGGTGTACTGAACATTAAATTGCGTGGCATATAGTCACGATGGACCAACACTCGCTGCTGCTTCAGTGCATTGTCCACTAACACATCACAGGCTTGCTGCCATAAGTACTGCTGTTGTTCAGTGAGGTTTATGCCCAACTCATGCTGCACATACCAATCTGGAAACAACTGCAGTTCACGGCGCAACAGTGCCTCATCGTAAACAGGGAGCTGTGCATCCTCTATATTGATTTCTTGTAATGTGATTAAGGCATCAATCGCTAAGCCAAACAATTCATCGGCATTCTCTGAATTAAGCACCTCAAGCCACGTGTTCTGGCCTAGGTCAGACAGCACTAAAAAACCACGCTGTAAATCTTGCGCCCAGACTTTTGGTACATGCAAACCACCTTGCGCTAATAAGTGCGCTATTTTTACAAAAGGACGGCAATCCTCCTGTGGCGGTGGCGCATCCATCAGTACTAAATCAACGCTCTGGGAGTGCCAACGAAAATAACGCCGAAAACTTGCATCACTGCTAGCTGGCTGCAGGTTATTTACGGTAGTCTCTGTACAATCTATTTGCTGAGCGATATCGGGTAACTGCTCGGCAAACCACTGCGTTAGCTCGTATAAACGGCTATCCTGGTCATTATTACATTGATTCGGCATGGTAATTCTCCAACGGTGCTGGCCGTTATGTAGGGCATGCTTTATTATCGCTGATCTTTTCCAGCCCTTCGAGAGGCATGCAGGGTATTTCAACCAAGCGCATGCGGGAAGCACGGACACACTATGGCAGCTAAATATATTTATCGTAAAAAACTCCCCCTATTAGCAACTGGGGCGCTCTGTATCTTACAACCTTTGCTCATTAGTAGTAACGCTGTAGCGCAACAGTATGACTGTCAAGCCACCGCCAGCGGCGGCTGGGCATGCAGCTCAAAAGACAGACAAGTAGTACAACCGCAGCGTCCGCTCAGTGCACCTGTAGCCAGCACTAATAAGCAACCGATAAGTCAAACGCAAAGCACCCACCGCATACCTCGATCTATATCTGCACCGCTTGTATCCGTAAGGGATAGCAAAGGTAAAGGATTAACATCACGCAGCGCCGATTTTAGTCATCTCGACTGGGTGCCGCACGATCAACTCACACCTGCGCAACAGGCTGAAGTAAATCCATCCTGCAGTGGCCGCTACATTGAGCCCTTGCGCCCAGGCATGAACGACACCAGTGCATTTAAAAATGCGCCGCTGTATATCAACGCCGGTGCCTCACGTTATGCACAAACCACAGAAACTGCCACCCTCGCCGGTGATGTAGTGATTCGCCAAGCCAGCCTGCAAGCAGAAGCAGACGAGGCTAATTTATACCAGCAAGACAATATCGGCGAACTGAAGGGCAATGTACGTATCCGTGACAATAATACATTGCTCGTCGGGGATCGTGCAGAGTTACAACTCGATAGCGGTGCGGTTAAAGTTGAGAATGCTGAATATGTGATGCATGCAAGTCGAGTTCGGGGTAGCGCGCATTCAATTAAGCGTCAAGAAGATGCGATTATCCGCCTTAAAGATGGCACTTACACCAGCTGTGAGCCGGGCAGTAATACTTGGCATTTAAAAGGTAACAACGTCACGCTCAATCCAACCACTGGATTTGGTAGCGCAACCAATGTCACCCTACGCGTTAAAGATATACCGGTTTTTTATACGCCCTATATCCACTTTCCGATTGATGATCGTCGCCAGTCCGGTTTTTTACCGCCCAGTTTCAGCTATAGCAATCGTAAGGGTGTAGATATCACCACTCCTTACTATTTCAATTTAGCTCCGAACTTTGATGCAACCCTATACCCTAACTATATGGGCAAACGTGGTTTACTGACTGAAGGTGAGCTGCGGTATTTAGGTAAGAGCAGTGAAAGTCGACTGGGAGGTGCCGTGCTAAATGACCGCGAAACCGAACGTAAAAAGCAATCGAAATATAAGAAAGACCGTTGGATGTATACCCTGCAACATGAGCAAGGCTTTAACTCTCGCCTGTTAGGCACAGTTGACTACACCGACATCAGTGACCCATATTACTTCCAAGACTTGCGCAGTAATGTGGTGAGCGGCTCCAACGAAACTCTGGATCAAAAAGCCAATTTAACTTGGCGCGGTGATAGTTACACAGCTCAGTTTGGCGTGCACGCCTATGAAATGGCCAATATTAGTGATGTGACACCGTACGATCGTCTACCGCAGTTCAGCTTAGACGGGACATTACCGTATCAGCCAGCGGGTCTGCAAATTACCTACAAAACCGAACTCACACGTTTTGATCGCTCGCTAAAGAAGGGTGATTACTTCGATAAAAATGGTCAACCAACAGCTTGGAATGATACTCGCCTCAAAGGCTTAGACCGTGCTAACGGCAACCGCATGCATATTGAGCCTGCGATCAGCTTGCCGATGAATTGGGGCTGGGGCTTTATTAAACCAGAAGTTAAATACGCTTATACGCGTTACGATCTAAGCCTAGATAACACAGGCAAAGATGAATTCCGTACTCAAAACAAGACATTTAACAGCAGCCCAGACCGTAGCGTTGGCATTTACAGTGTTGATAGCGGCTTATACTTTGACCGCCAGAGCCAGCTCTTTGGTAAGTCATACCGCCAAACACTAGAGCCGCGCTTGTTCTATCTCTATGTACCTAACGAAGATCAGTCAGATCTACCCTTGTTTGATACCAGCGAAAGCCAATTCAGTTATGCCAGCCTGTTCCGTGATAACCGCTTTAGTGGCAATGACCGTATCGGTGATACCAATCAAGTATCCTTAGGCTTAACCAATCGCTGGTTAGAAGATAATGGTTTTGAACGCCAACGTATCAGTGCAGGTCAAGCCTATTACTTTACCGATCGTAAGGTTTTATTGTCCGGTAATGACTATAAAGATGTTGCAGAGAACACCAGTACCCGTTCACCCTACGCTCTGGACTATATGCTGCGGTTCAATCGTGACTGGCGCGTTAATGCGGACTTAATGTGGGATCCTGAAACACACCGTACGCGCTCAGGTAGCGCCATGCTGCATTATCAGTCACAAGATGATTTAAATAAAATTGTCAACTTCGGCTACCGCTACCGTAATGATAGCAACCACTACAATTACGATACTGGTCGCTGGGAAACTGGTAGTGCTGACTACACCGACCCTAATGGTAAGGTGTACAAAGACTTCTATAAAATTGAGCAAACCGATGCCTCAATTATGTGGCCAGTGGTACCGCAATGGAACGCTATTGCACGCTGGCAGTATGACTACAATCGCAACAGCACACTGGAAGCCTTTGGTGGCTTTGAATACGACAGTTGCTGCTGGAAAATGCGTCTAATCAGCCGCTATTGGGTTGATTATGACGAGCGAAATGTATCGCCACTCGACAACCGTCGAGGTGATCACGGGGTATTCCTGCAGATCATCTTAAAAGGTTTAGGTGGTGTCACTGGTAACAAAGTAGAGACATTCCTCGATGAAGGCATTCAAGGCTACCGTGAGCGTGAAAACAATGCTTATTAAACCCCTATCAGCGTTAATACTGAGCAGCAGTTTGCTGGTCAGTACCCTATATGCAGCGGAGCAACCGCTCGACCGTGTGGCAGCCATCGTGGATAACGATGTAGTCATGTACAGTCAATATCAATCGCGGCTCAAAGAAGTACAACAAACCATCAGTAAGCGCGGCGTTGAATTGCCGCCTGATGATGTGCTGCGCCAGCAAGTGATGGAGCGGCTGATTATTGATGCGATTCAATTGCAAATGGCGGAACGCTCAGGCATCCGTGTCAGCGATGAAGAACTCAGCGCTTCTATGGCGACTATTGCCGAGCGTAATGGCCTGACTCAAAAAGAGTTTGAACAAGCCTTGGCTAGCGATGGCTTAAGTTTGCACGATGCACAAGAACAAATCCGTCAAGAAATGATTATCAGCCGGGTACGCCAATACCGTGTCACCGAGCGCATTCAAGTCACCGAGCAAGAAGTACAAAACTTCTTAGCCTCTGACTTAGGCAAAATGCAATTGGCTGAAGAATACCAGTTGGCGAATATTCTGATCCCTGTATCGGACGGCGCAACCAGCGCAGAATTAGATAAAGCCCAAAAAACCATTGCTATCATCATGCAAAAACTTGCTAGAGGCGGCGATTTTGCCCAGCTAGCTATCACCTATTCTGGCAGTGAAAACGCACTGGAAGGCGGGGATATGGGCTGGCGTAAAGCCGCACAATTACCACCCCCCTTTGACCGTCTTATGGGTGAAATGCAAGTGGGTCAGGTTGCAGGACCCAACCGCACAGCAGGTGGCATTATTATGCTGAAACTGCTGGATAAACGCGGCGGTGAAGCCATGTACATCGATGAAGTTCATGTACGTCATATCTTACTTAAACCCAGCGAAATTCGTAGCCCTGAAGCCACTCAAAAACTTGCCACTCGCATCTATGAGCGCTTGCGCAACGGTGAAGATTTCAGCACTTTAGCTAAACAGTTTTCTGAAGATCCAGGCTCCGCCCTCAATGGCGGCGACATGAATTGGATTGATCCGAGCTCATTAGTACCTGAGTTCCGTACAGAAATGGCGAACACTGCCATCGGTGAATTATCCAAACCTTTTGAAAGTCAATTTGGCTGGCACGTTCTGCAAGTATTAGATCGTCGCAGTACTGATAGCAGTACACAGGTACGCGAACAACAAGCGCTCAACTTATTACGCAATCGCAAATACGATGAAGAGCTGCAAACCTGGTTACGCCAAATTCGTGACGAAGCTTATGTGGAGATTAAAAACTTATGACTTTGCGCTTTGCTTTAACGCCAGGTGAACCTGCCGGTATCGGTCCTGACTTATGCTTAATGTTGGCACATGAAGTACAGCCCTATCCTGTGATTGCCATTGCTAACCGTCAACTACTGAATGAGCGTGCAGCACAACTGGGTTTACAAGTGCAACTGCTGGATGTGCAGCCCGACGCTTGGCCTGATAAGCCCGCGCCAGCTGACAGCCTCTATGTCTGGGATACGCCACTGTATGAACCTGTTGTCGCCGGCCAGCTCAATAAAGCCAATGCCCAGTATGTTTTAGAAACACTGACACGTGCGGGCCAAGGCTGCATTGATGGCGTGTTTAGTGGGATGATTACAGCGCCAGTGCACAAAGGCATTATTAATGATGCCGGTGTACCGTTCTCGGGTCACACTGAGTTTTTACAAGAGCTCACACAGTCACCACAAGTGGTGATGATGCTGGCAACCCACGGTTTACGTGTGGCTCTAGTGACCACGCACTTACCTCTGCGTGATGTGGCTGATGCGATTACCAGTGAGCGCATCGAAACTATTACTCGTATTCTAAACGCGGACTTACAGCAGAAGTTTGCGATTAAAAAGCCAAGAATCTTAGTCTGTGGACTCAATCCGCATGCCGGCGAAGATGGCCACTTAGGTCGCGAAGAGCTGGATATTATTCAGCCAACGCTGGAGCGCTTACGTGCTGAAGGTATGGACTTGGTTGGCCCGCTACCGGCTGATACCTTGTTTACTCCGAACAACCTAAAGCAATGTGATGCAGTATTAGCCATGTACCACGACCAAGGCTTACCGGTCCTCAAACACCGTGGTTTTGGTTCAGCCGTTAATATCACTCTGGGCATGCCAATTATTCGCACCTCAGTCGATCACGGCACAGCGCTGGATCTAGCTGGAACAGGTGAAATTGATACCGGAAGTTTACATATTGCTCTAGAAACCGCCTATCAAATGGCGGCAAGCAAAACGGTCTAAAAGAATAAAACAGCGCCATACCCTGCAATAGGGGGCGCTGTTAAACCACTGATTTACTCAAGTGGGCGTAAGCGATACTGTGCCGGTACTTGATCAATCCCTTTGACCGTCACATCTAAATTCTTCCATAAACCATCTTTAATACCGTAGACACAACCATAAATCGAGAGCTTCTGGCCACGATGCCAAGCGTTTTGCACAATGGAGGTATGACTGACATTGGCCACTTGCGCAATTGCATTGAGCTCACATAAGCGATCCACTCGTTCTTCTTCTGTTGGCAACAGTGCTAGCGCTTCATAATGTTCGTAATGCAAATCACGAATGGGGCGTATCCAACTGTCGGTTAAACCCACTTGCTTATCTTGCATCGCTGCACGCACACCACCGCATCCATAATGACCAGTGATCAAAATATGCTTCACTTTCAGCACATCAACCGCATATTGGATCACTGACAAACAGTTTAGATCGGTATGTAAAACCACATTACCCACATTACGGTGTACAAATAAATCACCCGGTAACATACCTACAATTTCATTGGCAGGAACACGGGCATCTGAACAACCAATCCACAAGTATTCTGGTGCTTGCTGCTTGGCAAGCTTCTCAAAAAAGGTGGGGTCATCTTTTTTAATCGACTCTGACCAAAGGACATTATTGTCAAAGAGCTGTTGTAGTTCAGGCATATATTCCTCTGTTATATCGCTTAGATCGTATGACTTATCAAGTATCTAAAGTTTGACAAAACCCAAGGCTGTGCAGTCACAATTTATTACAATTGCTATTCATCTGCAAATAAAGTCGCCGCCATGACTAATGCATCTTCATGCCCATCCTGGGTTGGGTAGTAATCACGACGTCGTCCTATTTCATTAAAACCAAAACGCTCATATAAACGATAAGCCGACTGGTTGGATGCTCGCACTTCTAAAAAACATTCAACACAGCCGCGCTGACTGGCGCGTTGCATCAGCTGCTCTAATAACTGCAAACCCAAGCCTTGACCTTGCTGCTCAACCGCAACGGCGATATTCAGCAGATGCGCTTCATCCAACACCTGACTGATCACCCCATGTCCGACATGCTTACCATCAATATGCATCATCCAACATTCATAGCTGGTCAATGCATCGGCATAGAGTTTGCGTGTCCATGGATGAGAGAAGGCCTTGTGTTCTAAGGCAACAACAGAATCTAAATCTTCAGCTTGCATCAGCCGATATTCAATAGCATCACTCATGCTTCACCTGCCAAAGTGCACTGATGGTACACATACTGCGCCAAATATCACGCTTCAATAAAGGCTGCTCCAAGACGCTTTCCAAGTTAGGTAAAGTCCACACTTGAACACCCTCAGCAAACGGCTGCAGGCTGTATAAGGCTGCATCATCTGCAGCACTACCAAAACGTACCGCTTGACTGCCAACCAACCAAACACACACTGTCGGTTCGCTACTGAGCTCAACATTTAATAAGTCACGCACACAAAAGCGTGCCGCTTCTGCATTTTGCTCGCCCATTAAATTACCGCTACGCAGCATCGGCCACACAAAGGGTGTACCTTGACGTAAAAAATGCGGTTGATCGGTCAGACGCGCTGCGCGCAGCATATCTTTCAGCAATTGATAATCAGGATCACGACTTTGAAACGGCTCACCGGTGGGTAAATCGACCAACAATAAACAGTTACCCGCACGCAATATTTGTAATGCAAAGCGTGGCAGTGGCTTAGCCTGAACTTTAATCGGCTCAGGCTGAGCTGCAATCTCGACCGCTTTAATAGACTTAGCACTGCTGTTTGCTGCTTGGCTGTTTAACCCTGTAGCAGCTAAAGCCAATCTATCACGTACCGAGATCCGCCCCTCACTGCGTGCTGGGCGCGCAGGTGTCGCAACAGGTGCAGATACGGCAGCAGCAGGGCTAGGATCCAGCAGTCGTGCTGCTGGCTTGACTGCTGTCACTGTAACTTGATCAATCGTTTGCCAGTCCAGCAGATAATCACGTGACGGCGCCGCGTTGACTAAAGGCTGGCGAGGTAGCCACACATCCAGTTGCATCGCCTGCAACATAGCTTGGCGGCGTACCTCGTGCTCATGCATCAATAAAGTTTCGCTGGTCACACACCATCCACCTGCGGATGTGCTTTATCCGCACCCACATGCATCAGGTTCAGTGCATTGAGATAGGCCTTGGCTGAAGCGATGACAATATCGGTATCAGCTCCATTACCATTGACAATACGACCGCCGCGCTCTAGACGTACCGTCACTTCACCTTGCGAGTCCGTCCCTTGAGTAATCGCATTGACTGAATACAATTGTAAGGTGGCACCGGATTTTGCAGTTTTCTCAATAGCTTTAAACGCAGCATCAACGGGACCTGAACCTTGGTCATCGCTGGCCACTTCTTTGCCATCCACACTGAGGATGATCTGTGCATGAGGCACTTCACCAGTCTTACTGGCCACTTCCAAGCTCACCAGCTTATAAAACTCAGGGGTTTCTTGGTTTAAGGTTGATGACACCAAAGACTGTAAATCTTCATCAAAGATTTCATGTTTTTTGTCCGCTAAGTCTTTAAAGCGCGCAAAAACCGCGTTGAGTTCGGTGTCACTGCTAAACTCAATGCCTAACTCTAATAAACGGCTACGGAATGCGCTGCGACCTGAGTGCTTACCCATCACCATTTTATTGGCATGCCAGCCGACATCTTCAGCCGCCATAATTTCATAGGTTTCACGGTGCTTGAGCACGCCATCTTGGTGAATGCCTGACTCATGCGCAAAGGCGTTGGCACCGACAATGGCCTTGTTAGGCTGCACTGGGAAACCCGTAATACCCGACACCATGCGCGAAACGCTAAGGATATGCGGAGTATCAATATTGGTATGCACACCCAGCAAGTCGTGGCGGGTTTTAATCGCCATCACAATTTCTTCAAGCGCCGCATTACCGGCACGCTCACCCAAACCGTTAATTGTGCACTCAACTTGACGCGCGCCAGCCACCACAGCAGCCAAAGAGTTGGCCACCGCTAGACCTAAGTCATTATGGCAATGCACTGAGAAAATCGCTTTATCCGCATTGGGTACGCGATTAATCAGCTGACTGATCAAATTGGCATACTCATGCGGAATCGAGTAACCCACAGTGTCAGGAATATTAATGGTGCGCGCGCCCGCATCAATCGCGGCTTCAACAATGCGGCATAAAAAATCAATTTCAGAGCGGCCTGCATCTTCACAGGAGAATTCAACATCTGAGCATAAATTGCGCGCTTTCTTAATCGCACGTACCGCTTGCTCAACCACTTGATCCGGTTGCATACGCAGTTTATGTTCCATATGGATCGGGCTGGTGGCGATAAAGGTATGGATACGACCTGAGTTAGCACCGGCTAATGCTTCAGCGGCACGCTCAATATCGGCATCCAAAGCACGTGACAAGCTGCAGATGGTACTATCTTGAATGGTGTCAGCAATGGCTTTGACCGCTTCGAAATCACCCTGACTGGCAATCGCAAAACCGGCTTCAATCACATCAACACGCATACGCTCAAGCGCTTTAGCAATGCGTAGTTTTTCTTCTTTGGTCATTGAAGCGCCAGGGCTTTGTTCGCCATCACGCAAGGTGGTATCAAAAATAATAACGCGATCACTGCTGCTCATTGTCTTCTCCTGAAGCTGCCACACGGTTAAGGGCAGTCAATTTCTAAATCCCTGTGCAATTTTATGCATACACAGAAACATTTTATAATGTCGATATGGGTTACAGATTAATACCCTGCTCTGCTGAGGTCTAGCGGCAATTCGTAGTACAGCGCAAAGCCTAGCCAGTGCAGGCCTCAGCATCAGGCTAGAAAGCTATAGGTTGGTGGCTAACTGCGCCTGAATAATATCCAGCAAGCGCTGCAAAGCACCTTGGTTACGTTGCAAAACCTGTTGCCCAGCCTCACACATCTGTTGAGCTTGCTGTGGCTGACTCCACAACTGAGCTACGGCTTGCGCCAACTGCTCAGTATCATCAACCTGCTGCAGACCACCTGCTTTCAACAGCTGCTCAGCAATCTCTAAAAAGTTAAAATAATGTGGCCCAGTTAAGGTGGGTTTGGCTAAGGCAATCGGCTCAAGCATATTATGTCCGCCATGCTCGACTAAGCTGCCGCCGACAAAGGCTACATCAGCCAAGGCATACAGAAACAGTAACTCACCCATAGTATCGCCTAAGAGTACCTGATGCTCAGCAGTCACCGCTGCGGCTGTTGATCGGCGTTGTACCTGCATATTCTGCTGCACGCATAAGCTATAAACAGACTCAAAACGCTCAGGATGGCGCGGTACTAAAATCAATAAAGCATCGGGAAATTGCGTTAATAACTGCTGATGCGCAGCTAAAATCAGTGCATCTTCACCATCATGGGTACTGGCAGCGATCCACACTGGACGCTGACGCGCCTGCCACTGTTCACGGAGTTCTTGCGCTTGCTGTGGTAACTCATCGGCAACGCGCAAATCGTACTTAATCGACCCGGTCACCGTCACCGTTTCAGGACGTGCACCCAGTTCAATAAAGCGCTGTGCTTCTATTTCACTTTGTACCGCGAACGCACTCACGTTCTTAAGCATGGGCACCACTAATTTTGGAAAGCGGGCATAGCCTCGTGCCGAACGCTCAGATAAGCGTCCATTGGCCAATACCACCGGAATATTTAAGCGTGCGCACTGATCAATATGATTGGGCCACAACTCAGTCTCCATCACAATCGCCAAGCGTGGCTGCAAACGTTTAAAAAAGCGTTTGGATGCCAAGGGCAAATCGTAAGGTAAATAACAATGCTGTACGCTATCACCAAAGAGGCTTTGAATACGCTCCGAACCCGTTGGCGTCATACAGGTGACGGTAATCGGCAGGTCTGGATACAGTTGCTGCAAGGCTTTCACCACAGGTGCAGCAGCAATGCTCTCACCGACTGAGACTGCATGCAGCCAAATACCGCCCTGCTTAAATTGAGGTAAAGATACAGAAAAACGCTCACCAATCCGCTGAGCATACGCCGGCGCTTTTCTGGAGCGCAGCCATAAGCGTACGGCAATCAGCGGCACGCCAAGGTACAACAGCAAGGTATAAAGGGTTCTATTCATAACGGCAAAGTTTAGCAAAGGCGCAGCGATAATACTGCGCTCGGTTATACTGCTCACATATTTTTTACGAGAGGCGCTTATGTCACTCACTTTAAACACAGATATTGCGATTATTGGCGGTGGCATCGCAGGCTTATGGCTCAATGCTCAATTGCGCCAGCGCGGCTTTAATACCCTGCTCATTGAACAGCATAACCTTGGCGGCGGCCAATCGGTTAAATCCCAAGGGATTATTCATGGTGGCGCTAAATATGCACTGCATGGCGCGCTCACCGGCTCATCCGAAGCCATTGCTGATATGCCGGAACGGTGGCGCAAAGCGCTCAATGGCGAAGGCGAGTTGGATTTACGCGGCGTGCGTTTATTGTCCGATGCGCACTACTTATGGTCGCCCGGCTCGATTGCCGGCAATCTGACAAGCTTTTTTGCCAGCAAAGCCATGCGCGGTCGTGTTGATCAAGTTAAAGGCCAACAACTGCCCGCAGCACTGCAACATAAAGACTTTAAAGGCCGCGTCTATCGCTTAGCGGAATTAGTGCTGGATGTACCCAGTTTAGTGAATCGCTTGGCGGAATTAGCCGGTGACAGTCTTTTGCATGCGAAAAACATTAGCCCACGTTATGAAAACGAGAAACTGCTTGGCGTACAAGCTGATGATTACAGCATTAACGCTCAGCGCGTGGTTTTTTGTGCGGGTGGTGGTACTGAAGAGTTACTGCAAGCCTTTGCGCTGAAAAAACCTGAACAACAATTGCGCCCACTGCATATGGTGTTGGCCAAAGGGCCGGCTTTATTACCCTTGTATGCACACTGTTTAGGCGGTGGTAGCAAACCACGGGTGACCATTACCACCCACCCTGCCGCTGATGGTCAGTGGGTTTGGTATTTGGGCGGCAATCTCGCTGAAGCAGATGGCGTGGCCCGTTCAGAAGCTGAACAAATTCAAGCAGCCAAAACCGAAGTGGCACAGCTACTGCCTTGGGTGTCACACGATCAGACCCAATGGGCCACCTTACGTGTCGATCGTGCTGAACCGGTGCAATCTGGATTAGTGCGCCCTGATAACGCCTTTTTAAGCGAACAAGGGGCATTGCTGGTCGGCTGGCCCACCAAGTTAGCCTTAGCACCAGATTTAAGTGATCGTGTACTTAAATTATTAGATCGCGACGGCATTCAACCCAGCGCAATGCAAAACTATAGCGATTTACCACGCCCTACCGTTGCACAACCTGTTTGGGAGACTCTGTTTAATGACCTTGCATGACTTTCATCGACCATTAGGTAGCACTGGTTTTAATGTATCGCCGCTGGGCCTTGGCACCGTTAAACTGGGCCGTGATCAAGGCGTGAAATACCCCAATGGCTTTACGATTCCCGATGATCAGCAAGCCTTGGCCTTAATCAATCAAGCCCGCGAACTGGGGATTAACTTACTGGATACTGCGCCGGCTTACGGCATCAGCGAAGAACGTCTTGGCCATTTATTACAGGGCCAACGCCAACACTGGGTGATCGTCAGCAAAGTCGGTGAAGAATTTATTGAGGGCGAGTCGGTCTTTGATTTCTCTGGCGCACATACGCGTTTTTCTGTGGATCGCAGCCTTAAACGTCTACGTACTGACCATATTGAATTAGTGCTCGTGCATTCCAATGGCGATGATGTGGCTATTTTGCAGCATGAAGAAGTCTACGACACCCTGAATGCATTGAAGCAGGAAGGTAAAATCGGTGGCTTTGGCTTTTCTGGAAAAACTGCAGAAGGTGGCATTCTGGCCTTAGAAAAAGGCGACTGCGCGATGGTCACTTACAATCTCAATGAGCGTGATGAACTACCGGTTCTCGATTATGCCGCGCAGCACAATAAAGGTATTTTAATTAAGAAAGCCTTAGCCAGCGGTCATATTTGTTTGGCCGAAGGCATTGATCCCGTACACGCCAGCCTCTCGATGATCTTCCAGCACCCTGCAGCCGCCAGTGCGATTGTCGGCACAATCAATCCCAAGCATCTACAAGCAAACGCTGAATGCGTAGCGAAAATACTCAGTCAGTCGCGCTAAAAAAAACCGCTGCGCCAGTCTAAAACTGCAGCGCAGCGGTTGTTTGCAGATCTTTACTTACTGCGGATTTTCTCAACAATGGCTGTGGTTGAGCTGTTTTCCACTAAACCTAAAACGCGCACTTCTCCGCCATAGGCATAGACCAACTCGGCACCCACCACCTGATCAACGCCGTAATCACCGCCCTTCACCAAGATATCCGGCTGCAGCAGGGTAATTAGACTTTCTGGCGTGTCTTCAGTAAAGCTCACTACCCAGTCCACTGCGCCTAAGCCAGCGAGGACAGCCATACGGCGGTCCACTGAGTTGATCGGACGACCAGGGCCTTTCAGGCGCGTCACTGAAGCATCGCCATTCACTGCAACGATTAAACGATCACCCTGCTCGCGAGCTTGCTCTAAATAGCTGACATGCCCCGCATGCAAAATATCAAAACAGCCGTTGGTAAAGACCACGCGCTCACCTTGTGCCCGTGCATCTTCAACTGCTGCTTGTAACTGCTGCAGACTCAGAACACCACGCTCAGCACCCTCTTCACGCTGTAACGCACGACGTAACTCAGGCGCACTGATGGTTGCGGTACCTAATTTACCCACCACAATCCCCGCTGCTAAGTTGGCTAAGGTCATCGCCTGCGGCAAGCTCTCGCCTGCAGCCATAGCGGCGGCCATGGTGGAAATGACGGTATCGCCGGCACCGGTCACATCAAAAACCTCACGCGCACGTGCAGGTAAGTGCAAAGCTGCTACACCGTGACGTAACAAGGTCATGCCCTGCTCACCACGGGTAATCAACAAGGCGTCTAACTCCAGCTCTTGTAGCATGGCAGTACCGCGCTGCATTAATTGTGCTTCATCTGCGCAATGGCCGACGACTGCTTCAAACTCAGCCAAATTGGGTGTCAGTAAAGTTGCGCCGCGGTAAATAGAAAAATCCGTACCTTTAGGGTCAGCTAGTACTGCCACGCCGCGTTTTTTTGCCGCTTGTAATAGCACCTGATGATTGCGCAAGGTGCCTTTGCCATAATCGGACAAGATCATCACTTTAACGCTATCGAGCACTGACTCAACTTCGGCCAATAAGGCTGCCGTATCAGTGTTGAAATTATCTTCAAAATCCATCCGCAATAACTGCTGCTGACGACTCATGGCGCGCAATTTAACAATGGTAGGTTGGCCTTTAATACGCTGAAAATGTGTCTGTACACCCACAGAATGCAGCTGCTCGGTGAGCGCATCAGCGGCTTCATCAGCACCGGTGACGCCAATCAACTGCACCGGCGCACCCAAAGCGGCAATATTTAACGCTACGTTTGCAGCACCACCCGGACGGTCTTCAGTACGCGTGACTTTCACCACGGGCACCGGCGCTTCAGGAGAGATACGTGTGGTGCTGCCGTACCAATAACGGTCCAGCATGACATCACCCACCACCAATACAGGGGCTTGGGTAAAGGGCGGTAATGGTGATTTCATAATACGCTTAACCTTATAAAATTTTTGCCAATGATAACATGCCGCTTCTAAGCAATCAGCGCCACAGCCAGCGGCATTAATACCGCAGTCAGCACACCCATCACACTCATCGCTAATGCAGCAAAAGCACCCGCCTCCTCGCTTTCTTGTAAAGCGCGCGCCGTACCAATACCGTGGGCAATAATACCGAGCGCCATACCTTGCGCAGCCGGATGAGTAATACGCAATATACGCAGCAACTCGACGCCAAACATGGCACCAATAATACCGGTAATCATTACAAAAACGGCAGCCAGCGAGGCTGCACCGCCAATTTCTTCCGCCACCAGCATAGCAATCGGCGAAGTCACTGATTTTGGAGCAATAGTTTTTAAAATCATGGTTTCAGCACCAAAGAACCAGGCCAAAGCAACGCCCAAAACTGTGGCAAATAACCCACCGACAAACAGCGTAATTAACGTTGGCCATAAGACTTGACGCACGCGCCGTATATTCAAATAGAGCGGTACCGCTAGTGCTACCGTTGCGGGTCCCAAAATCATACTTAATAGCCCTGTACCTTTTTTATAGTCTGCGTAATCAATACCCAGCAATAACAAGACCGAGATCAAAGCCACCATGGAGATTAAGAGCGGCTGTAAAAAAATCCAACGCGTCTTGTCATAAGCCGCTACAGCTAGCTGATAGACACCTAAAGTTAAACCTACAAAAAATAGTGGATGGTGAATCACTGCATCGAGGGCTGCGTGCCATTCAAGAGTCATACACCCCCCTTCTTACGCGCTTGTCGTTTAATCAGTACTTGCATCAACCAGCCAATAAAGACTATGGAAACTAAGAGTGAAATCACTAACGAGCCGGTAATCGCCCAGAAGTCGGCTTTAATGTCTGCCACATGCGCCATCACCCCAATCGCCGGCGGTACTAAGAGCAACGGTAGATAACGTAATAAGCTTGATGCAGCTTCATTGATTGGCTCATTGACACCACCGCGCACCATCAGATAAATAAACAGCAGCACTAAACCAAGGATAGGACCCGGTATAACGGGGAAGAAAAGTACATTCAGCGCTGTTCCCGCTAGCTGAAACGCCACCAGCCAGCTTAGCCCACGTAGTAACATCGTCCTCTCCAGTTATATATAAAAATAACAGGCAGTATACGGGTAAGAAGTGTTGGAAATAAATGCATTTACTTTCTGCATGCAGCTCAAGGGTGCTAATGATCACGCATCAGCGACATCCAATCATCACAACACTCACCGCCAAACTCACTATCAGCTAGAGTGATAAGTGACTTGCATCCAGCTGCCAAGCCTCTAGTCGAGTAAAAGATTAATTCGTAGGCAATAAAAAACCCGCATAAAGCGGGTTTTTTATACACAGAGGACGCAATCAATTACTTGATTTTGCCTTCTTTGTAAATCACGTGTTTACGGATAACTGGATCAAATTTTTTGATTTCCAATTTATCAGGCGTAGTACGCTTGTTCTTATCTGTAGTGTAAAAGTGACCTGTACCAGCACTTGACACTAAACGGATTAAATCACGCATGATGTTCCCCTTAAACCTTTAGGCCGCGAGCACGAAGCTCAGCGAGTACTGTGTCGATTCCGCGCTTATCAATCACGCGCATACCTTTTGCAGACAAACGTAAACGTACAAAACGGTTTTCGGTTTCTACCCAAAAACGGTGATGCTGCAAGTTTGGCAGGAAACGGCGACGGGTTTTGTTGTTGGCATGGGAAACTTTATTCCCTGTAACCGGACCCTTACCGGTTACTTGACAAACTCTTGACATATCTCAGCCCTCATAAACCACATGCTCAACCCAGCATGGGTTGGCTGCTTTAAAACGTAATTGGATTCGTAGGTCGTTAAAAACATGATGGTTTTTATAACCTGCATATTATTACCCAGACTTAACTAAGGAACAACAGTAACGCAAAATATAATGCGAAACGTGTTCTCTTAGAATCGAGCCGTGCTTTATAGCAGAAACCTGTTTACTAATCAAGGAAAGCTAAACTTTTAACCCAGCACCTGCTGACATTAACAGTCACATCCAGCCATTTTCAACCATCGATAATGGCTCGCCATCGCCGACAATAAAATGATCTAAAACACGCACATCAACCAGCGCTAGCGCCTCTTTCAAGCGTTCAGTCAAAATCTTATCGGCCTGACTTGGCTCAGAAATACCACTGGGATGATTGTGCGTTAAAATTAATGCTGCCGCATTATTGGCTAATGCACGTTTAACCACCTGTCGCGGATAGACACTGGCGCCATCAATGGTGCCATAAAATAAAATCTCAAAGGCTAAAACACGGTGCTTGGTGTCTAAAAACAAACAAGCGAACACTTCATGCAACTCATGGCGCAGCTTGGCCTTCAAAAAATCACGCACTGCTTGCGGACTTTCTAAAGCAGAATCACGCTGAATACTGGCTGCTAAATGCCGGCGGCCCATTTCCAATACCGCTTGCAGCTGCGCGTATTTTGCCGGACCTAAACCTAAATGGCTGGTAAAGCTGGCTTGATCCGCTTCCAAAAGCTGACGCAAGCCACCAAACTCGCTTAATAAGTCACGCGCCAAATCCACCGCATTGCGTCCGCGAACACCTGTACGCAAAAAAATCGCCAATAACTCAGCGTCCGACAAAGCACCCACGCCATACTCTAATAAACGCTCACGCGGCCGCTCATTCACCGGCCAACTTTGCATACTCATAGACGAACTCCTTATCATCCGTTCGCGCCTGTAGTATGGGCGCATCAACACGGCCGCAATCCTTATGGATCAGCCACTGCCGCTCTAACAGCGGCTATGTTATCTTAGTCAATATTTACAGATTGGCCATTTCCACTCTTTTACATACAACCTCAAACAACAGGCAGACCCATGCAAAGGCTGTTTCAAAAACACATTATTGTTGGCATTGGTGGCGGGATTGCTGCCTATAAAAGCGCAGAACTGGTTCGCCGTTTACGCGATTTAGGTGCCGATGTGCATGTAGTGATGACCCGTGGTGCACGCGAATTTATCACCCCCCTGACCTTACAAGCCTTATCCGGCAATCCAGTGCACGTGGATTTACTCGACACTAAAGCTGAAGCTGGCATGGGCCATATTGAACTGGCACGTTGGGCTGACTTAGTCTTAATTGCACCCTGCACAGCAGATTTAATGTCGCGCTTAGTGCAAGGCTCAGCCAATGACTTGCTCACCACGCTGATTCTCGCCACTGATGCACCGATTGCATTAGCACCCGCGATGAATCAAGCCATGTGGGCTGATCAAGCAACCCAAGCCAACGCAGACATTCTCAGCCAGCGCGGCTTCCACTTACTCGGCCCAGGCTCAGGTGTCCAAGCCTGCGGCGATATCGGCTTAGGCCGTATGCAAGAGCCTGAAGTATTGGCACAAAGCGCTGCCGATTTATTTGCTCATAAAGCTCTCACGGGCAAGCACGTACTGATTACTGCCGGCCCGACCCGTGAAGATATTGACCCGGTGCGCTATATCACTAATCACAGCTCAGGAAAGATGGGTTTTAGCCTAGCTGAAGCGGCAGCTGAAGCCGGTGCGCGAGTGACCTTAGTCAGTGGGCCAGTACATCTACCCACGCCGGATCGCGTCGAGCGCATTAATGTGAACAGCGCCCGCGATATGCTGGCTGCATGCGAAGCAGCGATGCCCTGCGATATTATGATTGCTGCGGCAGCCGTGGCGGACTACCGCCCAGAAGCCAGCGCTGAGCATAAGCTAAAAAAAGATCCCAATAGCGCGGATGGTATGACGCTGAAGATGATTCGCAACCCCGATATTCTCGCGACTATTGCTAACCGCGCTGATCGCCCCTTTAGTGTGGGCTTTGCTGCTGAGACACAAAACCTGCTGGATTATGCAGCCTGCAAGTTACGCGATAAAAATCTGGATTTAATTGTCGCCAATGATGTGGCCAATACTGATATTGGCTTTAACAGCGATGAGAACGCCATCACCGTGATTGATCGCCAGCAGCAGCAAACTTCATTTGCACAGACCAGCAAAAGTAAGATTGCTCGTCAGTTGATTTCCTTTATTACCACTCATGCCAATAAGGTTTAATTATGCGCCGTATTCAAGCTCAAATCCTCGACCCTCGCCTCGGTACAGAATTTCCATTACCCGAGTACGCCACAGCCGGCTCAGCGGGCCTTGATTTACGCGCGATGCTCAGCGAAGACCTAGTCATCGAACCGGGACAAACCGTGCTGATCCCAACAGGCTTAGCGATTTATATTGAAGACAACAGTGTCGCAGCGATGATTTTACCGCGCTCAGGCTTAGGCCATAAACACGGTATTGTTCTCGGCAACTTAGTCGGCTTAATCGACTCTGACTACCAAGGCCAGCTGCAAGTCTCCTGCTGGAACCGTGGTAACAGTACTTTCACCATTGCACCCGGCGATCGGATTGCCCAGTTGATTTTAGTCCCGGTGATTCAAGCACAGCTGGAAATCACCGACAGCTTTATTGAAAGTGACCGTGGACAAGGTGGCTTTGGTCATACGGGCAAGCAATAAAACGGACTTTTCATTGCGCGACCTCACGTCACTACACTCAGGACACTGATATTTTGAATACTCAAACATTAGATGCTGCGCCTTGCAGTAGCACTGCGCAGAATGTGCCTGCTGGTATTTTCCGCGCTTACGATATCCGCGGTATTATCGATAAAACCTTAACCGCGGATACCGCCTACTGGATTGGTCGCGCTGTCGGTTCAGAAAGCATTGCCAAAGGTGAGCGCAATGTCGTCGTCGGTCGTGATGGCCGCCTATCCGGCCCTGTGATGGTGCAAGCGCTGATTCAAGGTCTTCGTGACTGCGGTTGCCATGTCACCGACCTAGGCATGGTGCCGACGCCTGTATTGTACTTTGCCACCAACGTACTTGAAGCCAGCAGCGGTGTGATGGTCACTGGCAGCCACAACCCTCCCGATTACAATGGTTTTAAAATTGTATTGGCTGGCGAAACTCTGGCCAATGAGCGTATCACTGCGCTACACACCCGTATTATGCAGAACGATTTAGTAAGCGGCAGCGGTAACCTGACTCAGGTTGAAATGCTGCAACGCTATCTTGAGTATATTCGTGATGACATCAAACTCGCCAAGCCACTGCGCGTGGTGGTCGATTGCGGTAATGGCGTCGGCGGCGTGATTGGCCCACAAGTGCTCGAAGCATTGGGTTGCAACATTATTCCGCTGTACTGCGATGTGGACGGTACGTTCCCCAACCACCACCCTGATCCCGGTAAACCTGAAAATCTACAAGAGCTGATTGCTCACGTAAAAGCAGAAAACGCTGATATTGGTGTCGCTTTTGATGGCGATGCCGATCGTATTGGCGTCGTCACTAACAGCGGACGTATTATTTTTTCTGATCATCTGATGATGCTGTTTGCCCACGATGTACTGTCACGCAATCCTGGTGCTGACGTTATTTTTGATGTGAAGTGCACGCGCCGTTTGGCCACAGTGATCAGTGACAATGGCGGCAACCCCATTATGTGGAAAACTGGCCACTCACTGATGAAAGCTAAAATGCGTGAAACCGGCGCTTTATTGGCTGGTGAAATGAGCGGCCACGTGTTCTTTAAAGAGCGCTGGTTTGGCTTTGATGATGGTATTTACAGCGCTGCACGTTTACTGGAAATCCTCAGCAAAGACTCGCGCGATGCTGATGCGATATTTGCCTCATTCCCAGTCAACTTATCCACACCTGAAATTAATATTGAAGTCACCGAAGACACCAAATTTAAAATCATTGAGCGTTTACACAATGAAGGCCAATGGGGCGCTGCCAGCCTGACAACACTGGACGGCATACGTGCTGACTTCCCAAAAAGCTGGGGCCTGGTGCGTGCATCCAATACGACGCCGATGCTGGTATTGCGCTTTGAAGGTGAAACCGCTGATGATTTAGAACAGATCAAAGTACTGTTCCGCGAACAGTTACTGGCCATTGTGCCTGACCTCGAATTACCTTTTTAATCAATAGGAGCCTGCCCAAATGAGTTTAAAGCGTGCTGATGCCGTCCATGTAGCCGAGGTTCTATCCGAGGCCCTACCCTATATTCGTCGCTTTGTTGGTAAAACACTGGTGATCAAATATGGCGGCAACGCCATGGAAAGCGAAGAACTAAAAACGGGCTTTGCCCGCGATATCGTGCTGATGAAAGCTGTAGGTATCAACCCCGTTGTCGTACACGGTGGCGGCCCACAAATTGCTGATCTACTCAAACGCCTGAATATCGAAAGCCGTTTTGTCGAAGGTATGCGCGTCACGGACGAGCAAACCATGGACGTTGTCGAGATGGTGCTGGGCGGTCAAGTCAACAAAGATATCGTTAACCTGATCAACAGCCATGGCGGCAGTGCAATCGGTTTAACCGGTAAAGATGCCCGCCTGATTCGTGCGCGCAAGCTCAAAGTCACCCATCAAGGTGCTGATATGCTGCAGCCAGAAATCATTGATATTGGCCAGGTTGGTGAAGTGGCCAGCGTCAATACAGACTTGCTAAATATGCTGGTCAAAGGTGACTTTATTCCAGTGATTGCACCGATTGGCGTAGGCCCCAATGGCGAGTCTTACAATATCAACGCTGACTTAGTTGCAGGTAAAGTCGCCGAAGCACTGCATGCAGAAAAACTGATGCTGCTGACTAATATTGCCGGCTTGATGGATAAAGAAGGTAATGTGCTGACCGGTCTCAATACCGCTCAGGTGGATGAATTAATCGCGGATGGCACAATTTACGGCGGCATGCTGCCAAAAATCCGTTGCGCTTTAGATGCGGTACAAGGTGGGGTGAATAGCGCGCATATTATTGATGGCCGTGTGCCCAATGCGGTATTGCTAGAAATCTTTACCGATCATGGTGTGGGTACCTTGATCACCAACAGCTGATACGTTGAGCTGCTGTAAAAATCTAAGTGGTTATCGATACGCCCGCACTCAATATGCGGGCGTATTTGTCTTAACTTTCTTGCCTTTTACTTACTCAGCGCTAGCGTCGCTAATCATTGCGTTGTACTCATCAGTAAAGAAGAACTTCTCTTCACCAAACGCAGGGACTAGATCGTCATACCAAGTCGCTTCTTCATCATACTTAGCAAAGAACGATCTCTGTACCCAATCAGGATTACGACCCTGAATAAAGCGCAGCACAAAGACTTTCTCACCGTTGACTTCCATAATGCTCTGGATCTCAACTTTACCTGGACCGGCACTCATGGAAGGTCCACGCGCCGTACGTGCTAAACCAGACACTTGCTGGATCGCTTCACGATAAATCTCAAACGCACGTACCAAAGGCACTTCAAAGTAGCGCTTGGCACCGGTGTCACGCTCAACAAACATATAGTACGGAATCAAGCCCAAACGCACCTGTGTACGCCACATGCGCACCCAAACATCTGCATCATCGTTAATATGCTGCACTAAAGGCGCTTGTGCACGAATCACTGCACCAGTCGCACGAATACGGCGAATCGCTTCACGCACAATCGGCGTTTCCATTTCGCGCCAATGGTTAAAGTGCGCCATAATCGCAATATGCTTACCCGCATCAACTAGTTTTTTAAACAAGTCGAGCAATTCTTGTGCATCATCGTCGGTGACAAAGCGCTGTGGCCAGAAGGTCAGGGCTTTAGTACCAATACGCACAGTTTGCATGTGCTCAAGCTCAGGGCTTAACAGCGGCTCAAGATAACTGACCACATGACGGGTTTTCATTACCATGGGGTCACCACCGGTAATCAATAAGTCGGTGATATTTTTATCTTCTGCTAAATAGCGGTGCAGCGATTCTGCTTCATTACTGGCAAAGCGCAGTTCTTTATTGCCCACAAACTGTGCCCAGCGGAAACAGAACGTACAGTAGCTGTGACATACTTGGCCTTGGCTGGGGAAAAACAGCACCGTCTCGCGGTATTTATGCTGCATACCCTCCAAGAACTCACCATCCAGCTCAGGTACGTTCATTTCTTGCTGGCCGGCTGGGTGCGGGTTTAAACGTCCTTGAATCTCACGCGCCAGCTTGGTGATTTCTGCACGAGGCAACTCATCACGCAAGGCTTGCGCCATCAAGTCATAGTCAGAAGGCTCTAACATGCCACGCTGTGGGAATGTCAGCTGGAACATAGGATCGTTAGGCACATTGTCCCAATCGATCAATTCATCGATCACATACTGGTTTACGCGAAATGGCAACACGCTAGCCACTACACGCATTTCAAAACGTTGTTCCTCAGATAGCTTTTTCAGCGGTTCAATTTTATCAAACTGACGGTCGGTATAAACCTGAAACCGTATATTTTCTGTGAATCCCTCATCACTTAGAGGCATTATTTTTATTGATTGAGTCATGGCTACTCTCCACTCTATGCAAGTTCAGCACACCGTAAAGCCTTAAGACTTAACTCTGAACCCGCTTGTTGGGGCATCCCCTTGGGGAAAAGATAGCTACATTTTCAGTAGCACAAAGCTGCGATTAAGCACGCTAAGACGTGGCCTAATCGCTATTAGGGGCGGGAAGAAAAAGCTTCCCAAGGTGTCGGAATTATTCCGAAAAGGGGTAACCGTCTTACTAAAAGAAGGCTAAGACTACGGTATTTTCAAGTTTCACTCAATTACTCATTGAGTATTACTTTTGATTAAGCAGATCAGTTAGGCGAACTCTATCACGCTCAAAATCGCTATCAAGGTCACGCTTACTTTGCAAATAACTCGAAATTTGCCTTTGTAAGCGCTGCTGATCCATAGTCGACTCGACAATACGTTGCAGCAAAGGTTCGTCAACAACTTGCCCTGAGCTTTCCTGCAAAGCCGCCTGACCTTGTAGGTTCGCTTTTAAACTATCCACAACTAATAAATTATTGCGCACAATATTAATTTGCCCGTCAATTTCAGCAATTTTACGCTCACGCGCATGATCAATATCTTCAATACGGGGATAAAGCCTGAGCAATTGCATATCAGCCTTTGCTTGCGCCTTCTTCACCTGCTTCTCTTTGTATTCCTCAGGTGTAGGCGCACGCGGCACTACACGCTTCACACGGCCCTGTTCGCTCAGTACCTCATAACCTTTACCAATCAAGTGTGACGGCACACCTTGGCGATTAATCACCGTAATGCCACGCTCATCGGTATAACGATAATACTCAACCGCATACACTGCACTACTGGTCAGCAGTCCAAGCGCAAGCAAAACACATACAGGGCCACGTAAAGGCATTACTTATCTCCTTGAAGAGACTGACAACTGCTTAAAATAATTATTAGATGCCATAGTCTTCACGGTAACGCTCAACCGCAGGCAGATATTGCTTCAACTCAGCACTTTGCGATAAGTATTCTAACACTTGTTGCAAAGATACAATGCTAATAACTGGCATATTGAAATCTCGCTCAACTTCTTGAATCGCAGAAAGCTCACCCGTGCCGCGCTCTTGACGATCTAAAGCAATCAATACGCCCGCAGCCTGTGCACCTTGCGCCTGAATAATCTGCATCACTTCACGAATCGCAGTGCCGGCAGTGATCACATCATCAACAATCACAATATTACCTTCCAGCGGTGCACCCACTAATGTACCGCCCTCACCGTGGTCTTTAGCTTCTTTACGGTTAAAGCACCATGGCACATCGCGCTGATGATGCTCTGCCAGTGCGACGGCGGTGGTTGCGGCTAAAGGGATTCCTTTATAGGCTGGACCAAACACCACATCGTAGGACAAACCACTGTCAACTAACGCTTGAGCATAAAAACGCCCCAGCTTGGCCAAGGCTAAACCGGAGTCAAACAGCCCCGCATTAAAAAAATAAGGGCTGACACGCCCTGACTTCAAGGTAAACTCACCAAAGCGCAAAACACCACGCTCAAGTGCGAACTGAATAAACTCTCGTTGATATGCTTGCATAAAAAGGGTCCTTAACGCGTTGGGTTTAGCCAATTTAAAATACGTTCGGTATCATACACATACTTTTTTTCTAGGGGCTATCCATGCGGGTTATTAGTATAAATGTGAACGGGATTCACAATGCTATTGAACAAGGGTTATTTGACTGGCTACAAACGCAAAATGCGGATGTCATTTGCCTACAAGATACTCGTGCCAGCACGTATGAAATGGAAGCACCTGATGTGCAATTGCACGGATACTTTTGTTATGCCTGCGATGCTGAGCAACCCAGTCAAGGCGGTGTGGCTATTTACACGCGCCTGCAGCCCAAAGCCATTATAACCAGTTTAGGTTTTGAAACAGCAGATCGCTACGGCCGCTATATTCAAGCCGACTTCGATAAAGTCAGTATCGCCAGTGTATTGCTGCCATCAGGCCACAATGGTGAAGACGAGCTAAATCAAAAATTTAAATTTATGGATGACTTTGCTCGCTACTTGGACAAGCAACGTCGCAAGCGCCGTGATTATATTTACTGTGCATCATTATATATTGCGCACAATAAGCTCGACGTTAAGCACTGGCGCGATTGCCAGCAAGAAACGGGCTTCCTATCACCTGAACGTGCATGGATGGATGAAGTGGTTGGCACCATGGGCTTTATCGATGCATTACGCGAAGTGAATCGTGAAGGCGATTTGTACAGCTGGTGGGCTGACAGTGAACAAGCTGAATTGCTCAACTTAGGCTGGCGTTTTGACTATCAATTACTCACCCAAGGCATGCGCCGTACGGTGCGTAGCGCCAAGCTATCAAGACAGCCACGCTTTTCTCAACATGCACCCTTTAGCGTTGATTACGACTGGGTACTCAGCGTTTAAATATCAGTACTGAATAACACAAGCATTGACCCTCTTGTGTTATTCAGCACTGTTGCAATCCACCTTACTTAATAAAACGAATAGTGAGCGGATAACGGTAGGCCACGCCATCGTTGGCTTTGACTCCGGCAATAATGGTTAAAATTAACCAGTACAAACCCAGTACCGGAAGCAATAAAAAACCCACCAGCGCAAACATCAGCATTGTGCAGACTAAGCCAATAATCGCGATAGTAATCTGAAAGTTCAGCGCTTCTTTGCCGTTTTGTTCAACAAACGAGCCTAGGTCTTTCTTTAACTGCCAAACCAATAGTGGACCAATAATATTACCGAAAGGAATCAAAAAAGCGGCAAAAGCTGCCAAATGGGTCAGCATCGCCCATTGTTTCGCATCTTTGCTCAGCTCAGATTGCTCTGGGGTGACTGGTAGTTGTTCGTCCATTACCACTCTCCTATCGTTATGTTTAATACTTACTCGCTCTGCAAGACCGCCTGCTGCAGTGCAAACAACTCGCGCACACCTTTGTCAGCTAAAGCTAACATCGCGGTAAGCTGCTCAGTGCTAAAAGGTTCGCCTTCAGCAGTACCCTGCACTTCAATAAAACCACCTGCATCGGTCATGACAACGTTTAGATCCGTTTCAGCGGTGGAGTCTTCTGGGTAATCTAAATCAAGTACGGGTAAATCTTTATAAATACCCACTGATACCGCAGCGATCATTTGCTTGAGTGGTGAGCCGTTCTTCAGCATTTTGCGCTCTTTCATCACCGCTAATGCATCAACGAGTGCAACCATTGCACCGGTAATTGAAGCTGTACGTGTACCGCCATCGGCTTGAATCACATCACAGTCGACATACAGAGTGTTTTCACCCATTTTTGTCATATCAAGGGCTGCACGCAAAGAACGACCAATCAAACGTTGGATTTCTAAAGTGCGTCCGCCTTGCTTACCGCTGCTCGCTTCACGACGGGTACGGCTACCGGTGGCACGCGGCAACATACCGTATTCTGCAGTCAACCAACCTTGTCCTTGGCCCTTTAAAAAACGTGGTACGCCATTCTCTACACTCACGGTGCAAATCACTTTTGTATTGCCAAACTCGACTAAAACAGAGCCTTCAGCATGGCAAGTGTAGTTACGCGTAATTCGTACTTCACGTAGTTGATCAAGTTCGCGGCCACTAGGACGAGTCATTTAATATTCCTGTTTTTTAAATATGAATGAAACATTATAGGGATAGAACACCCCAACTTCAGTATTGTAAACACAACGCATGAAAATATTCGCTACAATTAACCCATTATTCTAATCCTGATTTTGGAGGTCCTTATGGTGCAAAGCATGACCGCGTTCGCTCGTGTCGAGCAAAATGGAGCTTACGGCACTCTCAGCTGGGAGTTGCGCTCGGTAAACCATCGCTACTTAGAGCCGCATTTGCGCCTGCCCGACAATCTACGCGAAGTCGAAGGCACCGTGCGTGAAGTGCTACGCAACGGTTTGTCACGCGGTAAAGTTGAATGCACTCTAAAACTGACAGAGTCGTCTAGCGAGCAGAGTTTGCAAGTTAATCAAGAGCGCGCCCAGCAGTTGATTCAAGCCGCTCAGCAGATTGCCAAGTTGATTACACAGCCCGCCGCTCTCAATCCGTTAGAGGTTTTAGCTTGGCCTGGTGTACTGAGTTCTCAGTCTGTGGACGGCCAAGTACTGAACAAAGCAGCGGTTGAACTGTTTAGCAGTGCACTGACGCAACTTAAAGAAAGCCGTGCCCGTGAAGGCGCAGACTTAGGCCGTTTGATCAGTGAGCGTCTGCATACGATTCAAAACGAAGTCAGCGTACTGCGTGAACTGGTTCCACAAATGTTGGAACTGCAACGCCAGAAAATCCTCACGCGCTGTCAAGAGATGCAAGTCGAACTTGATCCCCAGCGTCTCGAGCAAGAGTTGGTTTTGCTGGCTCAGAAAAGCGATGTCGCCGAAGAACTCGACCGCCTCGCCACGCATATCACCGAAGTCAGCCGTGTACTTAAAACCGGTGGCGCAATCGGTCGTCGTTTAGATTTTCTAATGCAAGAACTCAACCGCGAAGCCAACACCCTCGGCTCCAAAGCCATTGATCCTCGCTCCACCCAAGCCGCAGTCAATATTAAAGTGCTGATCGAGCAAATGCGCGAACAGGTACAGAACATCGAATAATGTCTACATCTGTTCACACAGGCCTTCAAAGCCTAGTAACACAAGGGTTTTGAAGGCTTAAAAGAGCTCACTTCAGTCGACAGCAGCACACATATACCCACCACTATCTACATCTAATTGCTGGGCACAATGGTAGTTTCTCGCCAATCGCTCACATCTCCTATTGCCACAGCGCCCAATCACGTCTGTTACTCCGGTCATAAGGCTCCTTAACAATCATAGTACTGGATCCATGTCGTCGAAATAACAGATCCGTAAAGCCTGTTGTTGATCACATCAATTAATTCATATAGGGTGAACTCATTAATAATAAATACAATGGTTCAAAAAATGTTCTCTCAATCACTTGCGACATCAACGATTATCCATGGTGCTCACCCTGAAGAGGTTTCAGCATTCGTGAACCAGCATATCGGAGGTCACAGCCTAGACCTGCTCGATGGTGAGAAGCATGCTGCAAGCGTAAGTTTTGGTGAGTTTGCAGGCTTTGGGTTATCGAAAATCAATTATGGTAACCACGTCAGGGTCAAGACTCCGGCACTGGATGACATGTACCATTTTCAGGTTGTGACTCGGGGCGAGTGCCACTGGCGGCAAGGTGGAGAGCGTTTACAAGTACGTCGCGGCCAGGCACTGATGGTCAATCCAGATGAGATGATTGATCTTGAGTACACTCAGGAATGCGAAAAAATTATTATCAAGGTGCCTGCATCGATAATGATATCGGCTTGTAGTACAGGAAGCTCACTAGGTAAACAGCCGGTACGCTTTGACCGCCTTCCGATAGATCTGCGCCTCTGTCCATCCTTGATGAGCTTGCTTGATGCAGTATTTTCCGAATACGAAGAATCTAGCGACTCGAGTTCTGGACTTATTTCTTTGTCGTACAGGGAAATTATTCTGAAAAAACTGCTTGCGGTATTTCCTAGCAACTTGAGCGCTTCGGAGAGTGCCCAGCCTGTTTCTGCTTCGATGGAGTTCTTAGTGCGTTACATAGAGGAAAATGTGAAAGCGGACCTTGATGTTGAAACGCTATCCCAGTTATCGAATATGAGCGTTCGCTCTATCTACAATGCGTTTTCACGGGCCTTCTCAACGACCCCAAAAAGTTATGTGAAACAGATTAAACTTAGGAATCTACGGGGTGACTTGTTGCAGGGACGCTACAGAAATATCACTGAGGGGGCACTGGATTACGGTTTTAGTCACCTCGGTCGTTTTTCGTCAGACTACCGTCAGCTGTTTGGTGAGCTACCGTCTGAGACCATACGCTTGGTAGGCTGACCACAAATTTGGTGTGTCACTTTGTCAGTGCATTGACGCAGTTGGTTAAACAGTTCCGAGCCCTCGCTGATGTCCGTATCCCGCTCAAGACCCAGTAGAGTGATGACTGTCACTATATTCCCATTCAGATCGAACACGGGCATGCTCAGAACATTGATTTCGGGCAGATAATCGCTGAAAAATGCACAGTAACCCTTCTCACGAATCATCTCCAGATGAGCCTCAAAATTTTCTCTGGGTATCTCTTCTTTATTGTATTTGGGCAACCTATGTGATTGCTTGTAACACTGGTCGATGAGCTCCATACGCCGCTTTTGTGGCAGGCTTGCTAAATAAATCCGGCCAGATGCAGAGTTGAGGGTCGATAGTTGAGCGCCTAGACGCACGTTCACTGCAATGGGATGACTGGAGTCGAGCCACTTGATGACCAAGGGTCCGTCGCCATTCCAAACAGCCAGCGAGACTGTCTTATCGGTTTCATCATTCAAAAAATCAATAGCGTCGTAGGACAACTGGATCGGATTGATACGGCGAAGCGCGGAGATACCGAGAGTCAGGCTAGAGTTGCCAAGAATGTATTGGGTCTGATTAACCTGATTAATATAACCCTCTCTCAGAAGGCTCACCAAGTATTTATGGGCGCGACTGGGAGACAGATCCAGCGCTCCGGATAGCTCCGTAAGTGTGGGTGGTTTTGAAGCGGTAGAAATGAAATCAAGAATGTGAAGGCCGATCTCTAGTGAGCCGATTCCTTGTCGTTTTGGAATTTCATCTGCCATGAAGTGACCGCCATAAAGTAAAATATCCGGATAATGTAACATAACAGCCGCCGGGAGGATGGTTAGGATCAGTGTCTGTTCTCACCGAAATTCTTAATTCTGACTGCTCGTTATAGAATGCATTTTCTGCCATCAGTGAGTTGCGATAGTTCATTGGTCTTTTGTTTGGCGCTTAAACTATCGTTTATTAACTCCCTGCAAAATATCCGGTTAATAAACATCCCTGTCATTTTTACGCTTAGACGCTGAGCGCTGTTTCAACTTGTTCTAAATTCTGATCCAGCTCTTCAGAGCTACCATCAAAGTGAACTTTTCCTTTTACAAGAACAACATGACGATCACATAGTTTTTTTAGGGCTTTGATGTTCTTATCCACCACCAACGTGGAAATACCTGACTCGCGGATAGTCGCGATGACATTCCAGATGTCAGTGCGAATCAGTGGCGCCAGCCCTTCTGTGGCTTCATCGAGGATCATCAGTCGCGGATTAGTCACCAGCGCCCGACCGATAGCCAGCATTTGCTGCTCTCCGCCCGAAAGCTCCGTACCCAGATTGGACAGCCGCTCCTGAAGACGAGGGAACGTATCCATAACCCGCTCAAAGTCCCAGCCGACTTGGCCGTTACTGTCTGGGCGAGCGGCCATTTGCAGGTGCTCCTTTACCGTGAGGTTATGGAACATGCCACGCCCTTCTGGCACGTAGGCAATGTCGAGACGCATGCGTTTCCATGTGGGCAGTTTGGTGATGTCCTCGCCATCGAAATAGATGTGACCGCTTCGGGGCGTGACAATGCCAAGAATCGATTTGAGCGTGGTGGTTTTCCCCATGCCGTTACGTCCCATCAAACTCATTGACTGCCCCTTCTCAAGCCGGAACGATAATTCGTGGAGAATATGACTGCGGCCATAAAGAGTATTGAGGTTCTTCACTTCTAGAAGGTTGTTGTTCATCCTATTTCCTCGTCATCTTTTCCAAGGTAGGCTTCTTTTACCCGGGGCTCGTTGCGTACTTCATCAACAGTTCCGGTGATCAGGTGAGTACCGTTATCGAGAACGGTGAGTTGATCCGAGAGTTCAAAAATAGCATCCATATCGTGCTCTACTAACACGATGCTGTAGGTTTTTTTGAGTTCGTGCAGTAACTCGATAATGCGCTGGGATTCCTCATGACCCATGCCGGCCATAGGCTCGTCCAATAGCAGGATGCAGGGATCAGTTGCCAGCACCATGGCCAACTCCAACTGACGTTGCTCACCGTAGGAAATTTCCGCTGCGATGGTATTAATGCGGTTGCTCAGACCCACCTGGTGCAGTGCCTTTTCCGCGGCTTCCTTGACCAGCTTGTTGGAATGGCGTGATGCAAACAAGTTGAAACTGCCGGTGAAACGACGCTGCGCAGCCACCGCACAGTTTTCCAGACAGGTAGCATCAGCGTAAATGTTAGTTTTTTGAAAACTGCGGCCGATACCGCGGCGTACGAACTTCCATGGTTTTATACCCTCGATCTGTTCACCATTATGAAATATACAACCACTGGTGGGCGTCAAAGAGCCGCAGAGCATATTTAGCAGAGTGCTCTTACCGGCTCCGTTTGGACCGACCACACCATGCAACTGCTTGTCATGAAACTGCAGTGAAATATCGTTGAGTGCCTTAATGCCACCCCAGTGTTTGCTGAGGGACTCAGTTTCCAGAATAATTTTGCTGGTCATGGTTTTTTCTCCAACAGCTTTTCAAGATAGCCGGCCAAGCCCTTACGCAGCATTAGAACCATCAGAATGATGGCACCACCCATAAACAGCAGCCACTCTTCAGTGAAGTGCTCGAATAAATACTCCAGCCCCTCGTAGGTGATGACGCCAAGAATGGCACCATAGATCGTGCCCATACCGCCAAGAATGGACATCACTAACGCGGTGCCGGACATCTCCCAAGTCATAAATTGCGGATTCACGTAGCCGTACTGCAAGGCAAACAACAGCCCAGCATAGGCCGCCAACATACTGCCAATGACGTAACTGATCAGGCGGAATGCGAAGATGTTATAACCCAAAGCTTCGGTGCGTTCTGGATTCAAACGGCTGGCTTCAACAATACGACCAAAACGAGAGCGCAGGATGATTTTAATCACCATCAGGGTGATCAGAACGGCCAGTAACGCTAAGTAATAGAAGTGCGTTGGGTTATCCAGATCCAGAAAGCTCAATCCAAAAATACTGGTTTCAGGCTTCATAAAAATGAATAGGCCGTCACCTCCGCCGAACTCCAGTGAGTCGAAGAAGAAGTAGTAGGCCATCTGGGATATCGCCAGAGTAATCATGATGAAATAGATGCCGGAGGTCCGCAGAACAACAGCGCCAACGACCAATGCGATCAGAGCGCAGATTCCCATAATGTACATGGCGTACATCCAGAAGTTTACTGCTTCGTACTCTGGCGCAAGAATCGCGAACAGATAGCCACCCAGTCCATAAAAAAGTGCGTGGCCCAAGGTAACCAGACCCACACGCCCAACCAGAAAATCCAGTGACATCACAAACACTATCAGGATTAGGATGGTGGTAACTTTCCCCACAAAGAAGGAGTTCTCCTCCAGGAATAGAGGGATACAGAGGGCTACCAGAAAGAAAATAGCCAGAACGATCCGTTCGGTGCGCTTATCGAAAATCATGTTCAGCTCCCGCTTACTTAGCGAACAGGCCCTGGGGCTTCACTAGCAGCACCAGAATCATAAGAATGTAGATAACCATGTTGGACATTGTGGGCATCAGTACTGTCGCAAACGTGCTGACAATACCGACCAGCAACGCACCCACGAATGCACCTTTAATAGAACCCATACCCCCAATCACAACGACCACAAAGCAGGTGATCAGGACGCTTTCGCCCATACCAGGAACAATTGAGCTCATTGGTGCAGCGATAATTCCTGAAATGGCAGCCAACATAACGCCAATGGCAAATACGATTGTATAAAGAGTTTTAATATTTACGCCCAGAGCTTCCACCATTTCTCGGTTGGATTGGCCTGCACGGATCAACATGCCCAAGCGGGTTTTGTTTACGACAAAATACAGCGCCGCTGCAATGGTGACGCAGATCAGAGCTGCGAAAATACGGTACACCGGGTAGCTGGAATTGTCGGTGAATGGAACTGAGCCGCTTAATGCTTGCGGAACTGCTACACCATAGGGGTCATTACCCCAGATAATGCTCTGCAGAGCGTTGAAGACGAAGATCATGCCGATGGTCAGCAGGACTTGGTCTAGGTGATTGCGGTTATAGAGTCGTTGTATCAATAGTCGTTCTATGAGTATGCCGAGACCCAGTGCGATGACCGCCGAGATCATAGCGGATACGGCAAAACTGCCAGTCACGCCGACGAAATACCATACAAGGTAGGCTCCAACCATATACATGGAGCCATGGGCCAGATTCAGGATACCCATTACGCCGAACACGAGGGACAGGCCGGAAGCGATCAGAAACAACAGCAATCCGTACTGGACGCCGTTAATAAGTTGCACGAAGAAAAGTTCGGTAGACATAGTAATACCCAGCGGTTATACGGAGAATACAATTCAGATGTGGCGGGCCACTTTGAATAAGTCCTCGGCACGTTGCCGAGGACTGGTAAAGTCCCGAATCAGAGCTTACAGCCGCGGGCATGATCTTCCAGCGCTTCAGCAGCAATGCCTTGCACCACGTTTACGCCATCTTTCACTTCCCGCAGATAAATATTCTGGATCGGGTTATGAGCCTTGGAGAATGTGAATTTTCCTCTTGGGCTGTCGATGGTCAGTTTCTCCATAGCACTGATAATAGCTGCCTTGTTTGAAACGTCGCCCTTGAGTTCGTTGACCGCGCTGGCAATGGCCTGCCCAGCGTCGTAACCCTGAACGGCATAAATGTCAGGGTAGTGACCGTACTCGGTGTTGAACGCTTCACGAAACTCCCAGTTCTTGGGGATATCAAGCTGTTCAGCGTAGTGCAGACCGGTCACCACACCTTCGGCGGCTTCGCCTTGGGCTAGCAGTGTACCTTCGGTTAGGAAACCGGAACCCAACAGCGGGATCTTGCCGCGCAGGCCCATGGCGTCGTAGTCCTTAACGAACTCGATGGCACCACCACCCGCAAAGAAAGTGAATACAGCATCAGGTTTCTTGGCTGCGATATTACTGATGTGAGACTGAAAATTTGTGGATGGGAAAGGCAGAAGTACTTTCTCAACGATTTCACCACCACCGGCGGTAAAGGACTCTTCGAAGGCATCTAGGCTCTCGCGGCCCATACCGTAGTTCCAGCTGATGGCGTAAACTTTCTTGTAACCCTTCTCCAGCGCTACCTTACCCATGGGGTAAGAGGGTTGCCATGATGAGAACGATGTGCGGAATACGTTAGGCGAGCATAGCGGACCGGTTGCGTCGGCGGAGCCCGCATTCGGGATGATCATGATAGTGTCTTTGCCGCGCAATATCTTGCTCATACCCATTGCCACACCGGAGTGAACTGGGCCAATCACGAAGTCCGCTTTATGCTTGTGCAGCATTGCCGAGGCCAGTTCTGGGGCGCGTGCAGGGTTGGCTTCAGTATCGAGTTCAATGTACTCAACCTTGGAGCCATGTAATTGGCTAGCCTGCTCTTTAAGGGCTAGCTTAAGACCGTCTCGTCCTGCCTCGCCAAGTTGTGCGTAAATACCACTAAAGGGCAGCATAAGTCCGACTTTTATCGTATCCCCAGCCGCTGCTAAGGCGGAGGCAGAGACCCCAGCGGTCAACGTGGTCGCCAGTACAGCACTTGCAAGCATCTTAATTCTGCTCATCACAACACCTAAAATTGTTATTATTGGTCTTATGATTAGAAGCTATAAAGTACTGCAGAGATATCCGTTTTCTGCACAGGAGTGTCCAGTCACTGCATGGTCATACATACGAACGGGTGCTGTGAGCGAGTCTTCAAACATACGGCGCTTGGGGATTTAGCTTTAAGGTTAGAGCGTTTGAATTCGATGTTATATTTTTTCGGCATGCTGATCACTGATGCCCAGCGGTTAACTGATTCTCCACCAGTTCGTCCAAGATGGTACTCACTCAACATACCTCCGCCCTGCCTACTTTAACTACAACATATCAACCCACAGCCAGCTTCGCTGCTTGCTTCCACATAAACGCTGGCATGGGATTTTTAAGCTGCCAAGTAATACTCATCGGCTGACTGCCATGATGCGACACGTAATCAAGCTCGCCAAAGTTCACAAAACCCATAGTGCTGCCATATTCATCTTTACTGTGTTCACGCACAAATAAAAATAGACGTTTGCCAGTTTGTTGGTGTTGAATATAACTTAAACCTTTGCCGCTATCTGGCCGTGCGCTATTTTGTGATTGCCAATGGAACAGCTGCTCATTAATGGCGTAGTCGTGATACATCGTAGTCGCTGAAAACTGCTTTTCATTTTTATTCAGCGTCACAAAGAGCAACTCAATATTTTGCTCTGCAATCATCAATACGCCTTCACGCGCAGGCTTTTGATAGTCAAAAGTGGTAACTCCAAAGCCAGCCAAGATCTGTTCACGGGTATAGCGTGCATGGCCTTTTAATGGATTCTGCGCAAGGTTAGCTAACGTAAATTGCTCATGCTTAATACGGTTAACCAACAGCTCAAGCACATCAGCCAGCTCAGCTTTTAACCTCGGATGATCTAGGGCTTTCAAGCTTTCCAGCAGTGTTGCAAAACCTAACTCTGGACCCGACTTTTGCCAAAAATCATAATGGCACATCACCGCCATACGCTGATTCATCTGCGCAGTTAAAGTGAAATCATTCGCAGCCAAATCGCGTAAAAACTGCAGATAATCAAAGCAATCGCAGCTTAATAATTTATTTTTAATCGCACTTTCGTAAACCTTTATCAGCTCTGCATCCGCACTTATTAGCGTTTGCTTAGAGCTAGCTAGCGCGACTAAGCGAGTCCAACTGCCGCGCTTATAAATATCTTCTAGCTTTAAATCAGGGTGTATTTTTAAAAAATTAGACAGGGTTAACGGCAGGCTCGAGTCAGATGGAAACTTACGAATCAAACCCATTAAACGGTTTAAATTCACCGTCGCTTTGCGGATATTACTCAGCACCATTTCTTGCGTGCGCTTGGACAACTCAATGCGGCAGCCTAAAGGTGCATGCGGAAAACCTTGTTTGATCTCATCACTAATCGCGCGATTGGTTTTTCCAACTAAGGCTCTAAACTTCTCGGCAAAGTCATATTCAGGGCGCGAGTTACCAACAAAGTCTAAAACGGTGCAGCATTCTTTATCATCAAATAAACGCAAACCACGACCCAGTTGCTGCAAAAAGATAGTCAAGCTTTCAGTGGGGCGTAAAAACAACAGCGTATCCACTTCAGGGATATCCACACCCTCGTTAAAAATATCCACCACAAACAGCACATTGATTTGCCCGGAGCGCAGCGCTTGTTGTTTTTGCTGACGTTGGTCGCTGTTATCACTGGTTAGCACATCACTTTTAATGCCTTTGAGCAGAAACTGCTTGCACATAAAGTCAGCATGTTCGCGACTCACACAAAACGCTAACGCGCGAATACTGCCAATATCGGTGACAATTTCATGCAGGCTCTGCACGATCTTATTCACTCGTGCATGGTTATGTGTGTACAAATTTGTCAGCTGACTGATGTCATAACGGCCACGGCTCCAAGGAATACTGCGCAAGTCGGTGTCATCATCCACCGCAAAATATTGAAACGGGCACAAATAGCGTCGATTAATCGCTTCCGGCAAACGAAGCTCAGCAGCAATCACACCACCAAAATCCGTTAAAATATCACTGCCATCATGGCGCTCTGGCGTGGCCGTTAAACCCAACAGAATCTCAGGCGAAAAATACTCCAGCACCGCGCGATAGCTGCTAGCAGCAATATGATGTACTTCATCAATCACAATATAATCGTAGTAATCCGCTGATAAAGATAAATCTGCGAGTTGGCTATTTAGAGTTTGAATCGAAGCAAACAGCTGACGATAGTGTTCAGGTTTTGCACCAGCCACCCACAGCTCACCAAAATCACCATTACGTAAAACACCACGATAGGAAGCTTGTGCTTGTTTGAGAATTTCTTGGCGATGGGCAACAAAGAGAAACTTAGCATCCGGTTTATTACGTAGAAAACGGGCAAAGTCGAAGGCTGAAATTAAGGTTTTACCGGTACCTGTGGCAGCCACTACAAGATTACGAAAACGCTGATGCAAATCACGCTCAACAGACAGTTGCTCTAAAATTTCCTGCTGATGTGGAAAAGGTTTTAAATCAAAGAAATAAGCGGTTGTATCAGAATAACCACCGCGCGCTTCACGCAGTGCAGTATTGAGCTTGGTCTTACTTTCAGCTTCGCCATCAAACACTTCAAAATCATTCGAAGCCCAGTAGGTTTCAAAGGTGCTCAGTGACTTATCAATAATATGTGGGATTTCTTGCGAAGTGATTTTCAGATTCCACTCTAAGCCGCTGGTTAATGCTGAATGCGACAGATTTGAAGAACCGATATAACCCGTATGAAAACCCGTATTACGCAAAAACAAATAGCTCTTAGCATGCAGTCGTTCACGCTGCGTGTTGTAGCTGAGTTTTATTTCCGTATTGGGCAAAGTGGCTAAAAACTCAACCGCTTTAGCATCGGTCGCACCCATATACGACGTGGTAATGACCTTGAGCTGACGACCACTGCGGGTGAACTCTTCTAGCTCTTTACGGAAAATACGGATGCCAGTCCACTTAATAAAGGACACCAACCAGTAAATTTTATCGGATGAGAGAATTTCACGCTTCAGTTCTGTTTCTAGCGATAAGCCCGCATTACTGCCACAAAACAGCTCACTTTGCGTGAGCCCAGTGAGCGGGAAAATATCCTCTACATATTTTTTCAGGTCAGCAGCAACGGGATTTTCTAACTCATATAAGGCAGTTAAAATTCTTCCCTGACTATCCAGCAGATTTTCATCAAAAAATTCTTCATCATTCAGCTGCGCTTTTAGCCACAGTAACAACTGGTTCGCCAGCTTAATTTGATTTTCTAAACGGTTATCGTCATTAGGAATCAAACCCACCGCATGTTCCAGAATGCCACTTAAAAAACGTGACAACCAAACCGATGCTTCAGCAGCTTCAAGAATGCGTTCACCAATATAAAACTTATCGTGATTTAAACGTGAAGCGACCAGCTGAGTGATGAGCTGCTCATAAATCCCTATTTGCTGCATAGCTTAATCCTAGGTGTCTTTTGCTACTTCACTATACGGTTTGTGCTAATGACTGTCTTGCCAGCTGAACTTAATAAATTATTCGGCTCATAAAGTGAGCCGAATAGGACGTTTAATCGGCTCACTCTTTCCACAGAGCGACACGAATGCAATATTTTTGTAATCAAGCCAAATCGCTAGACCGAGCGAAGATCATTCACAGCCTAGAAATAAATACTAAAAAGCCACTGCCTAGGCATCCCCAGACAGTGGCTTTTATATAGCGCAACTAAGTACAAACCAATGACTTGCAAGTCATTTTAGAAGATCAAAAAGCCCAGTGAAATAATCACGCCTGAGCCGATTAAGGCCATTAAACAATAACCCATCACATCCTTAGCGCTAAGACCGGCAATGGCTAGCGCAGGAAGTGCCCAGAACGGTTGGATCATATTGGTCCAGGCATCGCCCCAAGCAATGGCCATCGCAGTTTTGGCGGCGTCGACGCCCAGTGCTGCACCCGCTGGCATCATAATCGGTGCTTGTACGGCCCACTGACCACCGCCCGAAGGAACAAAGAAGTTCACAATGCCCGCACTCCAGAAGGTGAAGAGTGGGAATGTGGTTTCATTAGAAATCGAAACAAAGAACTGTGAAATCACTCCAGCCAAAGAGGCTCCGCCATCACCTGTTGCTGTCATCATACCCATAATCCCTGCATAGAATGGGAACTGCAGCAGAATGCCTGAACAGTTACGGGCGCCTTGTGAAACAGCACCCAGCAAGCTTTTTGGTGTGCCGTGCAGGACGATTGCAGTGAACAAGAAGATAAAGTTAACAATATTCAGATTCAGTGCAAAACCATTATTAATAAAATAATAAATGATATAAGAAAAGCCCATCACACCCAGAGTCATCGACAGCACGCGGCTATTTTCCATGCGCTCAGCAGGTGTCATATTCGCTTTTTCTTCGACCACTACTTCTGCCTCTTCAAGCAGCTTAGGGTCAATGCTGATGACGTCTTGCGGTGCGGGATGCATCAAGCGATTTAATAGCGGAATGGTAATAAACATCACCGCTAGAATCGTCAGATTCATCGGTGAGAACAGCGTTTCTGAAGTTGGAATAGCCGCAGTCACTGCGCCATTCGTCACTTTAGAAATATCCGCACCACCAGCAATGGTCAAAGGAATCGAGCCCGATAATCCACCGTGCCAAAACAAGAAGCCACTGTAAGCCGAAGCGATCAGCAAGCGGTAATCCACACCACGTACACGGGCAGCAATCTCACGAGCAAAAATAGCACCCACCACTAAACCAAAACCCCAGTTCACCCAGCAGGCTAAGGCACTGACCATGGTCACCAAGATAATCGCTTGGCCAGGCGTTTTTGCGATTCCTGCCATCACAGCTAACTTGCGTTTAAAAGCAGGCGCACTGGCCATGGCGTGTCCGGTGAATACCACCATCGCCATCTGCATGGAGAAACTGAGTAAATTCCAGAAGCCACCAGCCCACGCATCCACCACCTGCATCGGGCTTTGTCCGGTGCTTGGCATCACCAATAAAAACACGACGAAGGTTAGAACGATGGCGAAAATAAAGGGATCAGGAAGATAACGTTGTACCAACGTCACAAAGAATTGGCTTACTTTTTGGAAGACCGTTGGTTTTTGCACGAGAGCATTCATAGTTTTTCCTTTTTATATTTTTTTTATAAGAAAATCGCGAGCCAGACTTCTATGAGTCATGGTCAATCTTTCTATTTATAGTTTTATCATTTTTAAGTGTATTTGTATTTGCACAGCAATAGGCTAGAAAAACTTACCCTTCCGTATAGGTAAGCTATCTCAGCACGACCAATTTTTAAAGAAGATTACAAAATATTTCTGTAAATGCCAGACTTTAGCAATTGATACTGCAAGAAAGATTTATAACTGAGGTATATCACCGACCTGTTTCTGATGCTGCAGAGTAAACACCTTGTCGAACAACAAGGTAAAGATAAAGGTATAGACCAAGAAAAACAGCAGCAAAGCGGCTTCCATCGTCAGGGCTTTCCACAGTCCAACGCCATACCACAGCATATAAACCGGCAAGCAAAATAAGAACAATCCTCCTTCAAAACCGATGGCATGCATGCTGCGTATTTTTAGTGTGCGCACCAACACCTGATTGCGAGATTCCCATGACTCAAAAAAGGTGTTGTAAATAAAGTTCCAAATCACCGCCGCGGTGGAAACAATAATGGCAACAGGCAAGGAGTTTTGTGCATCACCACCGCTCAGCGCCATCAACACCAGCGTTGCAAAGACAATACCCAACAGTTCAAAAACGGTGACATACAGCAGGCGACGTTTAATGGGACTTAATGTTATCAACTGGTACTCCATTGAGCCTTGTATGCTCTTAGATTGAATCAAGAGCCGGCCCGTCCCGGTTAATCATATCGATGTGTGGGTTAATATTTCCCCACTGCAGAGCCACGGTTTCCGCCTGCAAAAGCGCTGTAGTTTACATAAAACTGAGCGTGACATACCGTTTACATAGCGCAAAGGTGTTGCCACACTTAGCGATAGTTGGCTGCCATATTTACTAAAAAACATACCTTTAGCATCGATGACTATCGGTTTAAGGTGTTTTTCTCAAGGTCAAAATCTGCTCACTGCGGCCAAAAGGCCCTTGCACATCATGCAAAATAGCACTGGTTAAGCCAATTCCATCACTGCCAAACTGTTGCATAGCTTCTAAACCTAACCAGCGACCTGTTGGCAGTCGGTGCAGATGTATCTGCAAATCTAAATTTGGAAAACCCCAGGTAACATCATCACCCTGACGCGGAGCAATACCATTGGCTGTATCCACCATACCCAACAAATGAACAAAATCACTGGCGGGCTGGTTTTCTACCATTTCTTTTGCATTATTAAGCCAAACGATACCTTTACCCGCTCGGTAGTTTTCATCGACGCGGGCCTCAATGCTTTGAATAAAACCACCCGGCCAACGCGACATGCCATGCCACTGGGGTAATACCTCAGGGTGTTGAATAACTTGATCTTCTAAGCCTGCAACTTCAGAGCTGTCTTGGACGCACATGCGCCAAGCTCTGGCGACAATGCAGGTTCTGCCATTGGCTTGCATTTCTGACTCAAGCAACTCAATGGTTTTACCAGGTCGTATCACTCGCGTGACAATGGAAAACTCACCCGCTGCAATCAACCCAAAAATATCGTAACTGATACGCCCAATACGCACATCATCACGCGGCTGAAACTGTGCTAATTCTGCTGCGATAATACCGCTAGCAGGTGCCATATGCTGTTCATGCTCGTTCCATGCACCCTGCGCATGAATCGTCGATCGATACTTAGCCGTAACAACACCCTCAGTATCTATTTGTCTGTCGATAAACTGGTAATAAGCACTCATAGAAAACTTACCCTTTTCCTTGGAATTTAAATATTTTTCAGTCGAGCACTGCTGCAGTATCCAAGCAGCGCTGGCTGAAACTCTTATTGTTAATGACTACCGCGCTATAAAATTAAACCTAAACCCATCATGCAACCCATACCTGAGTTGAGCTCTACTATGAAGAAGCTCGTTTTATTGAGCAACCTACTCAGAAAAAATAGAGTACAAAAACCACTATTGCACACTAATATAGCTACTCACACACAGGAATACTCACCGATGAAAAGTGTGTTAATTGCCGCCTTTGCCAGCCGCCAAGCGCACATGACGTTTAAGCAAACGATAATTCTCTCGCTTCACTTCAGGTCTTTCACGCCAACTCCATAGCAATTCTTGAGCTTGGGCATAGCTGTGTTTGAGATCAACAATCGGCTGAGGATAATCGACCCCCAGCTCAAAGTTATACATTAAACATTCCATCGACGATAACAGCCATGGCGTATGCACCAGCGGCGCGGGGATATGAGCCAGTTCCGGTAGCCACTTTTTTACAAAGCTGCCATCGGGGTCTTTGTCTTCGCCTTGTTTGGCAGGACTGTAAATACGAATGGTATTAATGCCGGTGACACCCGCTTGCATCTGAAACTGAGCGAAATGAATACCTGGCTCAAAGTCTAAAAACAAACGTGCTAAATGCTGCACACCATAGCGCCAATCCACTTCAAGGTGATGGCATAAAAAACTGACCAACATAGCGCGCATACGGAAATTCAAATAGCCCGTATGCTGCAAACTGCGCATACAGGCATCCACCATAGGAATACCGGTCTGACCCTGTTGCCACGCCAGCAACCGTTTTTCGGCGAGTTCGCCGGTGACTCTCGGCAGTCGGTCATAACCACTATTGACCGGATAAAACTGCATATCACTTTGGCTTTCAAACTTTTGAATAAAGTGGCAGTGCCAATGCAGACGCGCACTAAACGCCACAAAGCTGCGTTTCCAGCCTGGGGTTTGCCAATGTTCAAGCAGTGTTTGATACACCTGACGCAGACTGAGATTGCCCCACGCTAAATAAGCTGACAGCCGCGAGCAATGAGTTTGGCTTAATTCAGGGCTGGAAATCGAACCAAAATAACGTTTGCCGCGCAGTTGAAAAAACGACTGCAATGTCTGCCACGCTGCCTGCTCGCCACCCTGTTGAAAAGACGGATCGCGAGTGGCCGGATAATCCGTCACGCATTTAAAGTTAGATAGCTCAGTCGTCTCTTTGACATCCTCACCGTCCTAAAGATACGGTGATTCCTACTACTAGACGGCCATGCCCGACCGCGAGAATGTTCTTTGCCGCATTGACATCGCGGTCGTGCGTGACACCACACGCACTGCACGTCCATTCTCTTATTCCAAGCCCTGCGATACCTTTCGGCCTGCTGTCGGGCAAAGCGCCACAATTGCTACAGGTTTGGGTGGTGTACGCCTCGTTAACTTCCTTAAAGACAATGCCTGCGTGATCGCACTTATATTCCAGCATTGTTTTTAATTGGCCCCAGCCAGCGTCTAGCACTGATTTGGCCATCTTGGTTTTAACGAGTTTTAAGCTACTGACATTGCCAACATAGATTTCACCGCAGCGATTGACCAGCTTGCGACTGAATTTATGTAGGCTATCTTTTCTACGATTCGCAATCTTGGCGTGGATGGTTTTAACGCGCTGCTTGTTTCTGGCGCGTTGCGCCACGGCAAGTTTGCTTTCCAAGCCACGATAGAAGCGTGACGCTTCAAGCGTTTCACCGTCTGAACAGGTGGCTGTAGTTGCCAGCCCCAGATCAATAC
>Ga0265295_1000770_pt1 | contig 61343 bp, 69 predicted proteins | sample Munlansysbiofilm_FD_192503 | JGI IMG/M metagenome (GOLD analysis project Ga0265295, IMG submission 192503) | Leachate microbial communities from a municipal landfill in Southern Ontario, Canada - Methane capture system biofilm | ecosystem: Engineered > Solid waste > Landfill > Unclassified ... | reverse complement strand
ACACGATCATCGTCGTCGTCACCACGGCCAGGGTGGATTTGAGGAAGGGGATGGTGACGTGGCGGAACACCTGCCACTCGTTGGCCCCGTCGATCCGGGCTGCCTCCTGCATCTCCTTGGGGATCCCTTTGTAGGCGGCGGAGAGGACGACCATGCAAAACCCGGTCCACACCCACACCCCGACCGCGATCAGGGCTAGGTTGTTGATCCACGGCCGCTCGATGAGCCATCCCACTGGCTGCCCTCCCAACGCGACCACAATCGCATTGAGGAGGCCGATCTGGGGGGCAACCACCGGGCGGAACGCGTACACAAACCGCCAGATCACCCCCGCTGCCACATAGGAAATGGCCATCGGGAGAAAGATCACCGACTTGATGATGGCTTCGTAGCGCACCCGGTCGAGGAGCACGGCGAGGACGAGGCCCATTCCTACTGTGAACAGGGTGAACACGACGAGCCACAGGAGGTTGTTGCGGAACGCGATGAGCATCGGTCGGGACGTGAAGGCCTGAATGTAGTTCTGGAACCCAACGAATGTATCCGAACGCGGGCCATAGAAGCTGAGGCGGATCGTCTCCACGCTCGGGTAGACGAGAAACACCCCCAGGAGAAGGAGGGCGGGGGCGAGGTACAGCCAGTGAGCACGTCCCATGTTCATGCCAATCTCCTTGGAAAGGAGTGTCCGCCGGGGCGGGATGCTCCGCCCCGGCGCACAACAATCGGTGCCTTAGTACGCGGCCTGCGCCGCGGCCTCGATCTCCTGGAGCACCCGATCGAGCGGCACGCCCGACACGTAGTCGAGGATGCCCTTCCAGAACGCGCCCGACCCCACCGCGGCCGGCATGAGGTCCGAGGCGTCGAACCGGAAGATCTCGGCGCCCTTGAGGATCTCCGCCGCCTGGGCGGTCAGCTGATCTGGATAGATGCTGGGATCTACGTTCACGTTGGTAGCGAGCTTCCCGAGCGCCCCGCACCAGATGGCCTGGGCCTCTGGACCAGCCAGGTATTGGAGGAACGCCCGTACCTCAGGGGTGTCGCGGAACGCGGAGATGAGGTCGCCCGCCCCGAGGAGCGGAGTGCCCCACTTGGGGTCGATCGGCGGGAACACGAAGAACGCCACGTCCCGATCGAGATCGAGCTCAGGGTGAGCACCGGCGATGAAGCTCTTGATGAACGTGGCCTGACGGTGGAGGTACGCGCCCGGGGTGGGATCCCACAGGACCGCCGGGGAGTCCCCGAAGTTGATGGAAAGAGCCCCGGTCGTGCCGCCGTAGACATAGGCCTTGTTGCGGACGATCGCCCCGAACAACTCAAACGCCCGCTTCACCGCAGGGTGGGTCCAGGGGATCTCGTGGTTCACCCACTGGTCGTAGAGCTCAGGGCCAGCGGTGCGAAGCATGATGTCCTCAATCCAGTCCGTCCCCGGCCAGCCAGAAGCCGCCCCGGACTCGAGGCCCACCGCCCACGGTACCTTGCCCCGGGCGGCTAGCGTCTCGGTGATGTACAGGAGCTCATTCCAGGAGTCCGCAGGCGCCAGCCCCTCAGCATAGAGGGCATCGGGGTTGTACCACACTAAGGACTTGAGGTCAGCGGAGATGAAGATCCCATAGACCTTACCATTCACAGTGGCCAGGTCCACGAACGCCGTTGGAAACTGGGTGAGGTCGACGAGGTCGTCCACTGGGATGAGGGCCCCGCGGGCCACGAACTCCGCCATCTGCCCAGGGTTGGGCATCCCGGCGAGATCCGGCGGGTTCCCCGCCGCCACCCGGGTGGCGAGGATCGTCGGGAGATCCCGGCCTACGCTCTCCACCCGGACTGTGATCCCGGTCTGGGCCTGGAAGGCGTCCGCCACCTTCTGGAACGCCGCCAGCTCGTCCCCGCTCCACAGGACCATGATCGTCACCGCTCCCTGGGCGAGGCCCCCCACAAGACCTGCCAACAGCAGACCAACCACCAGTCGCTTTGTCATCTGCTACCTCCTTTCCTTCTTGGTGTAACCGTGTCCCTCTTCGCTCGAGAACTCCTCCTCCCTCTCTCACCTCCTTGTTCTGTAAACAAGGCCTCGGGGTCATCACGCAGGTGTTGCACTACCGCGATCGCGGCACCGAGGGCCGCGGCCGGGCCGCGCTTCATGGCGAGGGTCACCTTATGCTGGTCCGGGAACTCCCCGGCCAGCTCCGCGCGGAGCCGACGGCGACACCCGGCGAGGAACGCCTCCGCGTCCGCCCCCAACAGCTCAGCATGGAAGACCACCCGCTCCGGGTCGAGGAGGGTCACGGCATGGACGAGGAACCCAACCGCCCGGTCCACGAGGAGATCCACCCTCTCCCCCGCGCTGCAGCCCTTGATCTCCTCGTTCGTTACGTACGCCCGGTACAGGGAGCCGCCGTGGCCGTGGGCTCCCCGGTACGGGCGCCCATCCACGAGGAGGCTTGCTCCGAACCGCACCTCCCCAGCGAGCCCAGGACGAAGGGCGACATAGAGGAGCGTGCCCTCCGTCCATCCCGAACCCCACGCTTCGGCGAGGGCCATCACGTGGGTGTCGTGGTGCACGTGGACCCGCGCGGGGACCTCCCGTTCCAGAATGTCCCGAACCGCCACCCCTCGCCAGGAGGGCATCGTTGCCCCCCCAAAGCTTGCCACCCCATTGGTGACGAACGCCGGGAGGGCAACGCCGACCCCACCGACGCGGGGCCACGTGACACGCAAACCTGTGAGCCACTCCGTGAGCTCCTCCCCCACCTGGCGCAGCAGGGGGACCGGCTCCTCCGAACCACCGTCCAGCGCCAGCGTGAAGGACTCCTGAGGGTTCCCCCATAGATCGGACAGCACGAACGTGAGCTGGGGAAGCTCGAGGTCCACCCCGACCACACCGCGGACGCTCCCGTCGAGGCGGTACACCGTTGCCGGCCGGCCACCCCGCAGGGATCGCGTCCCCACAGGGACGACGAGGCCACGGCTCACGAGGTCAGCGAGGGCCTTCTCCACCGTGGGGCTCGATAGCCCCAGGGAGGTCTCAAGCTCCCGCCGTGTGGCCCCGTCCGGGCGCCACAACGCCTGAAGTAGCTTAGAGCTCGCTTTTGTGCTCATTTTGGCCAAACGTTTTGCAAAAGCAACTGTACCCGGTGGGGAGCGGCCGGTCAACCCCCCTGGTCGCCCGGCGGGACGGGCGACAGCGCAGGCCGGCGCGGAACACCGGGCTCCCCCGTGCCCTGTAGCCAGAAGAATCGCCAGTTGTGGGAGGGTCGTCCCACCGACTTCTCCATGCTCCCCAGCCGGTCGTCCTACCCCGTAGCCCCTCCCTCCGTGGCGTCGTAGGGCGACGCGTGAGCGTCAGGATCACGTCTTGTGGATGAGGCCGTTCTCCCTTGCCCTGCTTTGTTCGCCCTGATATGCTGACGATCTTGATTCAGGCCACCGAGAGTTGCGGAGCGTAACGAGGAGAACATGGGGGGAATCTCGCGGTACATAGCGCAGCGGCTGATGCTGACGATCCCGATGCTCTTCATCCTCGTGACGATTGTGTTTGTGATCCTGCGGGTGATGCCCGGAGATCCGGTGCTTGCCATGCTGGGAGGAAGGAACGTCTCACCGGCAGTCCTCGAAGCGCACCGGCAGAAGCTTGGACTCGATAAGCCCCTGATTCACCAGTACGGGGAGTACTTGGGGCAGATCATCCGGGGCGATTTCGGCACGTCGATGAGCACCAGCCAGCCCGTCCTCAGGGAGCTCTTCAGCCGCCTTCCGGCAACGGTGGAACTCGCCATCTTCGGGCTTCTCGTAGCAGTTCTCCTAGGGTTTGTTACAGGTGTGATCGCAGCCACCCGGCCTGGCCAGGTCATTGACCATGTGATACGGGTATTCCACATTGGCTCCTTTGCCGTTCCCTTGTTCTGGTTTGGACTCATGCTTCAGGTGTTTGTCGCAGTGAAGCTCGGCTGGCTCCCCGTTGCTAAGCCCCTGAGCGGGAGCATATCCTACGCCTTCCAATCGAAGACAGGCTTCTTCCTGCTTGACGGGATGCTCCAGGGACGCTGGGACTGGGTGGCCGACGCGGCGAAACACCTCGTTCTACCGGCGATCACCCTGGGGTTCGCTCAAGCGGGTTTCTTGGGGAGGATGACACGGGCCAGCATGCTCGAGGTCCTTGACGCTGACTATGTTACGACAGCAAGGGCCAAGGGCTTACGGGAATGGGGGGTTGTCTTGAGGCATGCGCTGCGCAACGCTCTCATCCCCATCGTTACGGTGTTCGGGCTCCAGTTCGCCATCCTTATGGGGGGGGCGGTTCTCACGGAGACGGTCTTCTCCTGGCCGGGGGTCGCGAGCTACCTGATGACCTCGATCACGGCCCGTGACTACCCCGCGATCCAGGGGACCGTGATCTTCATCGCGATTTTCATCTCAGTGATCAACCTGATCATTGACGTCCTGTACACCGTGATCGACCCCCGCGTGAGGTACTGAGGTGACGATAAAACCGAGCTCAAACAACGTCGTTCATGGGTTGGCGCAAGCCATGAGCCGCATCGGCCGCGGCGCACGGGTAGTCGCCCGTGAGCGAATCCTCCTCGTTGGAATCGTGATTGTGAGCGGATTTATCATCATAACCATCCTCGGGCAGGTTCCGGGCTTCACGCCCTATGACCCGGTGTACTACCGAAGCGCGCCACGGTTGCAGGGCCCCTCAGCCCAACATTGGATGGGCACCGACCAGCTCCAACGGGATGTGTTCAGTCGCGTCATCAGCGGCGGCAAGGCATCGTTGATCGTCGCGTTTTCCGCTGTTGCCATCAGCATGGCCGGGGGGGCGGTTCTCGGATGGATCTCTGGCTTCTTCGGGGGGTGGCTCGACCGAGGTCTTTCACTCACGATGGACGCGCTCTACTCGTTTCCGTCCATCATCCTTGCGATCACCCTTGTCGTCGTCCTCGGTGCAGGGCTACAGCCGATGATCTGGTCAGTCGCGATTGTCTACGTGCCAACCTACTTCCGGGTCTCACGGGCGGAGGTGCTGAAGGTCCGCGAAACGACCTACATCGAGGCCATCCGTGCCGTCGGGGCGTCTAGAACCCGTATTGTCTTGCGTCACATGGCGCCCAACACAGTAAATGCGATCATGGCGGTGTCATCGTTCAACCTGGCGGACGCGATCCTCACAGTGGCCGCGCTGTCGTTCCTTGGATTCGGTCTCCCACCTCCTGCCCCTGACTGGGGGTTTGACATTCAGAACGGCCAAAAGTACCTGCAGTCTGGGTCTTGGTGGTTGATCACCTTCCCTGGACTGATGATTGTCTTTCTCTCCCTGGGATTCGGATTGATCGGAGAAGGGGTAAGCGATCTTGTCAATCCGAAGCGAAGGCACAAGATCTAGTTGACCCGGAGATCGCTGACCTCTCCAGATCCTGGGCAGCCTGGATCGGGCCTACCACCTGGAGATAGATGGGAACGAGGCGAACTCAAGAGCAATGGAGCGAGGTCCGCGTCGTCGGGGTGGCGGGAGTGCCCCCTTGGCCATTCGGCTCGCCCGAGGGGGAGAAGCACTCTCGCTTGATCGTGCCCGCCCCAAAATCCAGGTACCATGCCCCCAGACGCCGCCCAGACGGGCAGTTGACCTGCACACCCTTCCGTGCTAGGATGCGCTACTAAGGTTGTGCTGTACGGCACTAGGGGGAGGTGATAACCGGACGCATCATTGGTCTAGTTCCGTGGTGATCCTTCGTGGCTCACAAGGAGGGGCAAAGTGGCGAAAATGGTGAGGACGCTGGTTGTTCTGGTGACTGTTGGATTGCTTGGATTGGGTGCGTGGGCCGCCGAACCTCTGATCATGGGGACGACAGACCGCGTCACAGAGCTCTCGTTCGAAAACTCCTATGACGCCTTCACTTGGCACGTGCTGCGTCATACCACGGGCGCTCTCGTCAAGCTTGACGACGAGACGTTGGAGATCGTCGGGGATCTAGCTCAGAGTTGGGAGATCTCAGACGACGGCATGGTCTACACCTTCCACCTTCGTCCCGGACTCAAGTTCTGGGATGGGAAGGACTGTGATGCTCAGGCGGTGAAGTTTGCGTTGGACAGGACGATCCGCCTCGATGGTCCGAAGGGTGGCGTCGGGTTGATCAAGCCCTATATCCAGAAGATTGAGGCAGTAGACAAGCTCACGGTTCGGATCACACTCACCTATGCGGACGCCGTTTTCCTGTCGCGGATGACGAGCCAGGTCGCCCCGGCGCTGATCTACTCCCTTGACCCATCTGTCGGCGAGAATGAATACACCCGGGGCCGGTACGCGGGAACTGGACCGTACAAGCTTATTGAGTACAAGCCCGACCAATACGTGAAGTACGAGGCCTACGACGGATACTACGGACCCGCACCGAAATCGCGCGAGGTCATCGAGGTCATGTACGCCGACGCGGCGACCCTACGCGCGGCAATCGAGGCCGGAGATGTTGACTTCGTGTTCCGCACCCTGGCTCCCCAGGACATCGCAGACTTGGAGAAGAACCCCAATGTCATCGTCGAGTACTGGCCACCGAGCCCAGGAATCCGATACCTCCTCTTCAACGTCACCCAACCCCCGGTGGATGAAGTCCTCGTGCGCCGCGCGATCGCGTACGCAGTTGACCGACAAGCGATCATCGACCAGGTGTTCAGCGGCATCGTTGACCCGATCTACACGATGGTGCCGAATGTCGATCCGCCGTTCTTCGGTGCCCTGCCGACGTTCCCCGAGCGGGACCTCGCGGTAGCGCGGGAGCTCCTCACCAAGGCCGGCTACAGCAAGGACCGACCAGTCGAGCTCAATCTGTGGTATACGCCCAGCCACTATGGGACGTTCGAGGCTGATGTAGCGACGGTTATCGCGGGGAGTCTTGAGGAAACCGGGATGATCAAGATACATATCCAGTCCCTAGAGTGGGCCGCTTACTCCGAGCGCATGTCACAGGGGGGCTTCGACATGTTCCTGCTGGGCTGGCACCCGGACTACCTTGAGACCTCGAACTTCCTGGCTCCGTGGTTGACTGAGGCTCCCGAGTCGATGGGGACATTCATGAACCATCACCCGAACTACGAGGCCTACAAGTGGATGCTCGAACTGGCCACATCTACAGTGGACATCGCTGAGAGATCGGGACTATACAAAGGTGTCCAGATCTTGAGCACAATTGACGTACCATGGGTTCCACTGTGGTCGATGACGGACGAGATGGTCACCGCGCGTCGGCCAAACGTGAAGGGGGTCATGCTCGACATCACGATGGACATCAACCTCTACCGCATCTACAAGGAGTAGGTTGCTGGTCGCAAACCTCCAGGGGGCCGAGCCTCGGCCCCCTGGTCTTTCTCCTCTCCCGTTGGTTCCCACCCTCACGCTGGGGTCCGCCGCGCGGGCCTTGCTCTTGGCCAAGGGAATCCCTGGTTCCCCCATATCCCCCGTCCCTCAGGCGGAGGATCGCCCTCCGGCCCTCATCGTTTCCGGAGGAAGATGACGAGAAAGGGCGATCCGCGCTGCGTTCAGCCCAGCGAGGCGGCCGGTGGAGAAGGCAGCTTGGAGGTTGTAGCCCCCGGTATCGCCATCCACATCGAGGATCTCGCCGGCGAAGAACAGGCCCGGAATAAGCCGGCTTCCCATCGTCTTCGGATCCACTTCGCTCAGGCGGACCCCGCCCCGGGTGACGAGCGCCTCGTCCCACCCCCCGAGCGCGAGAACGGGGAACGGGTGCCCCGAAGTGCGGCCCCCGGCGAGGCTCACCGCCAGAGCACGGTGGGCGTCCCGTGGCAGGTCCGCCGCCCTCGTCCCCGGGGCCAGGCCGTGGGCAACGACCACGGACCGAGCCAGCCGTTCGGGGACGCCCATCTCGTGGAGGACGCGGACCACGGCCCGCTTCCCATGCTCCTCAATGCGCGCCCTCAGGCGCTCCGCTACGGTGGGGAGATCGCCCCCGCTCGGAAGAAGCGGGACGCGCAGCTCATCCCCGGGACGGACGTGGCGGGAGAGGTCAAGGACCGCGGGGCCGGAGAGGCCACGATGGGTGAACAGGACATCCCCCCTCGCCTCAGCTTGGCGCCGTCCGCCGCGAACGACAGCCACTGCCGTGCCCGGGAGCGAGACCCCAGCACAGCCCGCGAACGGAGCGAACGCGTCCCGTTCAATGATGAGCGGAGTGAGCGCGGGGTGGGGCGGGACGATTTGGTGCCCGAGCGACGCGGCCAGGCAGTAGCCATCGCCAGTGGCCCCGAGCGCCGGGTACGACCGGCCGCCGGTGGAGAGGATGAGGGTCCGTCCCTCGGCCACCGGTCCGCCGCGGTCATGAGCCCGGACGACGAACCCTCCCCGCTTTGCCTCCACAGACCGCGCCCGGACGCCTGTTCGGATCTCCACCCTTTCGCGGCGGGCCTCCCCGAGAAGGAGGTCGAGCACGTCCTGCGCCCGGCGGGAAGCGGGGAACACACGGCCATCTCGATCTTCGACCAGGGGAACGCCCCGCTCGGCGCAGTAGGCAGCGAGATCCGCGTTCGAGAACGCGTACAGGGCCGGCCTCAGGAACCGCCCCCCGGCGCCCGGGCGGTCCCCCCCTCCGTAGTGGTCGAGGAAGTCCGTGACCTCCCCCCCGTGCGTCAGGTTGCAGTGCCCCCCGCCGGAGGCGAGGAGTTTGCGGCCAGGGGTAGGCATCCGTTCGAGCACGATCGTCCGCGCCCCCCACTCCGCCGCGGACACGGCCGCGAACAGGCCCGCCGGCCCCCCGCCCACGACCACCACGTCCCATACCATGAGCTCAGTGTAGCGTCGAGAGCACATGAGACAGCGCCCGATCCCGCATTGCCCGCGGGACGGGGTCCGCCACGCCTCTGACTGGCCCTGACATGAGCGCGGTGACAGGCTACGATCAGGGTATGGACCGCGTCCTTGGCCGGGAGACGGTGGCCCGCTTGCCGAAGTTCGACCTCCACGTCCACCTCGACGGCTCGCTCCGTCCAGGAACGGTGCGCGAGCTGTGGGATGCCTTGCCCATGCGGCACCGGCCGCGCATCGCCACCGAGGTGGAGAAGGCCGTCCTCCCCCCCGTGCCGTGTCCGCTCGAGGAGTACCTGGAGGCGTTTCGGATCACGGTCTCCCTCCTCCAGACGGCAGAGGCCCTGGAACGGGCGGCGTGGGAGCTCTGCGAGGATGCGGCGAGCGAAAACGTTGTCTACATCGAGATTCGATTCGCTCCCCTCCTCCACCTGCGGCGAGGCCTGAGCCCGAGCGCGGTCGTCGAGGCCGTGCTGGCTGGAATGCGGCGCGCCGAGGCCGAACTTCCCATCTCCACCGGGCTCATCCTGTGCGCGATGCGGAACGAGCCCGTGGAACGGTCGGCGAAGGTGGCCCGGCTCGCTGGCCGGTACCACGACCAGGGGGTGGTGGGATTCGACCTCGCAGGCCCCGAGCGGGGGTTCCCCCTCCTCCCCCATGCCGAGGCGATCCGCCTCGCCCAGGAGGCGGGCGTTCACGTAACCCTCCACGCTGGGGAAGGCTGCTGCCCGGAGCACATCGGGGAAGCCCTCGATCTAGGGGCGGAGCGGATCGGGCACGGGGTGTACCTGTTCCAGGACCCCGCTGTAGAGGAGAGGGTCCGCGCGGGGCGGATCCCGCTCGAAGCCTGCCCGACGAGCAACCTCCAGATCTCGGGGTTCATGCGCTCCCTCTCCGACCACCCCCTCCAGCGCTACCTCGAGTTGGGGATCCCGGTGACCGTGAACACGGATAACCGGCTCATGTCCCAGACCTCCGCGACCGAGGAGCTGTGGCGAGTCGTGGACACGTTCAGCCTGGGCCAAGACGAGGTGCGGGCGCTCCTCATCGCGAGCGCCGCGGCTTCGTTCGCCCCTTCCGGGATGAAGGACGCCCTCCGGGCCGAGGTCGAGGAAGCGCTGTAACCTGATCTGGTTCGAAGTTCTCGCCCGGTGGACAACCGGGGAAGCCCGGCGCCTCATAGCGGGCGGAGGGGCATCCCACTTGCCCCGCCCCCCCCTCGCACCCTAGAATGGCCTTTGTTCCGAAGGGGGTGGTGGGTGTGAGACGGATGTCCCTGATCGCCTTCGCGCTGGGTTGCCTCGCCCTGCCTTCGTGGGGATGGACGGTGCAGACGGATGCATTCCTCTGTGCGGGGGAGAAGCGGGGGGAGGAGTGCTGGCTCTCCAACGCGCGGCTAACGGACACGGCCACCTGGCACGTGTCGAATGTCCCACCAGGGGCTGCCCTGACCCTCGTCCTGGAAGGGGTGGCGGACGATCTCTGCGCAACGTGCCAAGCGGCGCGGGACGTCCTCGTGCGCCTGTACTACCGATCCCCAGGCGAGCCGTACTGGCAGCGCGCGGAGCTGTGGCTCCGCGCCACAACCGCCGACTCTGCCCAGTGCCTGGTAGGCTATCCAGTGCGGGGCGAGACGCGGATCTTCCCCACCGGCTCTGAACTCGTGATCACCGCCCAGCGCGTGCTGGGGTGCGACCCCCACGTGGGCTTCTCGTGGGGCAGCCTCACCTTCGAGGCCGCGCCCGTGGCCGCCACACCGATCCCATTGCCCACGCTGCCCACCCCTCCACCCCCGCCCGAGCCTCCCCCGCCGCCTCCCGAACCGACGTGCCTCGCTGGCTCAGGCTTCCTCTGCTCCCCCGGTGATCCGCCGGCGGAGTGCCTCCTCCCCGGGCTCGATCTCTACTCCGTCGCTCGCCAGACGCTCTCCGAGTCCTACGGTCCAGGCGAAGATGCCGTCCTCCTCCAGCCCGGACACTACCTCGGGACGCTCGGCGAGGGGGACTACCAAGATTGGTACAGGATCCAGGCGAGTTACGGGGATGCCTTCCTGGTATGGGTGGACCCGGGGAGCCTCGTCGTGGACCTGCACCTCGTTCACGACCCGTGCGGGGATGTCCTCACCCAGTGCCTGAACGTGTCCTCCCCTTCCACGATCCGCGTCCCCTGCTACCCAGGCGTGGACTGCAAACCGCTTGGGGAGTGTTTCCTCGACGGCGTGTGCAAGCTGTTCATCCGCATCGTCCGGCGCGGGGGGAGCGGCGAATACAAGCTATCCATCCTCGTGGCAGAGCCCGAGATCCCGCCGCTGTAGGGAATTGCGGTTCGTGGGGGTGGATCTCGCCTGGTCGCCCCGCAATACGTCGGGGGCCGTCGTCCTCGACTGGGATGGCACCACCGGCCGTCCCCGGATGTGGGAGAGCGCGCTTGGAGGCGATGAAGAGGTCCTCTCCTTCATCGCCCGAGGCATCGGAGAGGAGAGCGCCCTCGTGGCGATGGATGCCCCGCTCGTCGTCCCCAACGAGGGGGGGACGCGGCCCTGCGACCGGGCCCTCTCCCGAAGGTACCGCCAGGGTGAGGCAGGGGTCTACCCCGCCAACCGGGCCCGCCTTGGCCCCGAGGTGCGGGGGGAGATCCTCGTCGCCCGCCTGGGTGCCCTCGGGTTCACCCACACGCCTGAGGTCCGGCGCCAGGCCCCAACCCGTCAGGTGGTCGAGGTGTACCCCCACCCGGGGATGGTCGAGCTGTTCAGGCTGGAGAAGACGCTCAAGTACAAGGCCCGCCGAAACCGGCCCTCCGCGGTGCGGTGGGATGAGCTCGAGCGCCTGAAGGGGCTCCTCGCTTCCCTGGCCCGGGGCGAGCCGGCGATGGAAGCGGATCGCCTGCTCGCCGGTGTCACGGTGCGGGGGCTCCGCGGCCGGGAGCTGAAGCGGGTGGAGGACCTCCTCGACGCTCTCTTCTGCGCCCACATCGCCCTCCACCTCTGGTACTGGGGGGAAGCGGGCTACCGCTGCTTCGGCGACCTCAACACAGGCTACATCCTCGTCCCGGTCCAGCCTGCTACCTGATGTGTTCCCGCGCGGGGGGAGCGAGATCCCCCCTAGCCACGGTACCCCCGCTCCTGCGAAGCCTAGAGCCTCACCCCGCGCAGGGCGCGCACGATCCCGAGGAGGACGAGGACGATCCCGATCCCCTGGGGGATCCCCGGCGCCTCCCCGAACACGAGGTACGCCCACAGGGTCGCCCCCACCGGTTCGCCGAGGATCGCCACCGCCACCGCCGAGGCGGGGAACCGGCGCAACGCCCAGTTCACGCTTGTGTGCCCGAGGAGCTGAGGGCCGAGGGCCAGCAGCGCGATCCAAACCCACTCCGCCGGCAGGGGGAGCGGATGGCCACCCCCGCCTGCCCCTGCGAGGAGGAGGGCCGCTGCTATCCCGTACGCCACGGCTGCGTACGGCACCAGGGGGCCCTCGTCCCGCGCCCGCCGCCCGACGAGGAGGTACGCGGAGGAGGCCACCGCCCCGAGGAGGGCGAGCACGTCGCCGAGGAGGGCCGCTCCCCCGAGCGCGAAGTCCCCCCACCCGATGAGAAGGCCCCCCGCCACCGACAGGCCGATCCCCTGCCACAGGGCCCGCGACGGCCTCTCGCCGAGGAAGAACGAGGAGAGGAGCCCCACGAAGAGCGGGTTCGTCGTGACGAGGGCCACCGAGCTCGCCACCGTCGTGAGGCGGAGGGACTCGGTCCACAGGGCAAAGTGGAGGGCGAGGAACCCTCCCGCAATGAGGGCCAGCCCCAGCCCGCGCCGGGAGAGGCGGGCCCGACGAACCCCCCACAGGGGGACCAGGAGGGCCGCGGCGAGGGTCATCCGCCAGGCAGCGACGGTCACAGCGGGGGACTCGGTGAGGCGGATGAGGACCGCCGCCCAGGACAGGGACATAACCCCCAGCGTGAGGACGAGGCCCGCCCGAGCCGGAGGGGTGGGGGTCACGTGCCGAGAGCGCGGATCGCGGGGAGCGCGGCCTGGGCAGCCCGGTATCCGGCTTCCTCTGCTAGCCCGACGGATGCGTACGTCGGCGGACCGTCGCTGAAGTCAGGGGAGATCAAGACCTCCGGCCGCATCGCGGCGACCTCGAGCTGAACGATCCGTTTCTGGAAGATGGTCGCCATCTGGAAGAGCACGCCGAACACCGTCACCCGGGTGAGGTGCTTCTCCGCCGGGGGGACGAGGACATCCACCGCCACCACCGCCTCCGCCCCGAGCTCCCGTGTCACGTCCACTGGCAAGGGATGGGCCACCCCGCCGTCGATCAACGTCCGGCCATCCAGATCCACGGGCACGAACAGGCCCGGCACGGACAGGGAGGCACGGATCGCGTCGGCGAGGCACCCCCGGCGGATGGCAACCGGCTCGCCGGAGCCAAGATCGGTGGCCACCGCGGCGAACGGGATCGGGAGGTCCTCGATCCGCCGCTCCCCCACGATCTCGAGGAGGACGCGCTGCAGCTCCTCCCCCGAGCTCCATCCCCGCCACGGGAACGTGGGGAGGAGGAACCGCGCCGTCCGCCAGAACCCCAGCTCCTCCCACAACTGTCCGATCTCGGGGAGGGGCACTCCCGCCGCGAACAGCCCCCCCACATAGGATCCCGCGCTCGTCCCAGCGATGGCGCAGATGGGGATCTCGGCCTCGACGAGGGCACGCAGGACGCCGAGGTGGGCGATCCCCCGCGGGCCGCCCGCGCTGAGGGCGAGGCCGACGCGTGTCATGGGTCGCCAGGCGGGCCCACGGTCGAGGCCCGCCCGCTCCAGCTACCTACTGATCGCCCCGACCGGGCACTGGTCAATGGCCTCGTCCACGCAGGAGAGGGACTGGTCCGCTCCTTTGATCACGTGGGCGTACCCATCATCGCCGACCTCGAACACCTCCGGGCAGACCTGCGAACACAACCCACACCCCGTACACATGTCCTGATCCACTCGAACAGCCATGGCGCCTCCTTTTGTCGCGCTGATCGCGTACTATACCCCGATCCACGCCCTGTTGCCGCCCCCGCGCCGCGTCTGTATAGTACCGGAAACCCACTGTGGAGGTGGTGTGTCGTGTTTCGCCGAACACTCTGGATCGTGTCCCTCCTCGCCGCGCTGGTCGTGCCCGCCCTCAGCGAGACCGCGGCCGAGCTCGCCGCCCAGGGCGATGCCCTGTTCGAGGAGATTTGGGTGACCCAGTACACACCCAGCGTCGCCGCGGATCTTCAACGAATGCTGGAGAGGGCGATCGAGCTCTACGAACAAGCCCTCGCCCAAGACCCAACCTACGTCCATGCCCTGAACATGCTCTCCCGCTGCTACTACACGCTGGCCGACATCTTCCTCCCTGAGAAGGAGAAGGCCGATGTCCACGTCAAGGGCCAGGAGTATGGGGAACGGGCCCTCCGCGCAGACCCCGAGTTCGTGCGGGTCGAGAAGGAGAAGGGGTTCGTCGAGGCCGTGCGGACGAGCACGGACATCGCAGCCTGTTTCTGGACGTACTCGAACTGGGCACGGAAGGTCGAACTGGGAGGGGGGATAGGGCTCGTGGCCGCCGCGCTGCGCGGCGACGACAAGAAGCTCGTAGCCTTGATCGAGCGGTGTCTGGAGCTCGATCGGGGGTACATCTACGGCGGCCCGCTGCGGGCCCTCGCCGCGTACTGGGCCGAGCACCCGTTCTCCAAGGACCCGGAGAAGGTGCGGACCCTGCTTGAGGAAGCCCTCGCTTCCTACCCCGACTACCTCGAGAACCGGCTCTTCTTCGTTCAGTACTACCTCATCCCCGCCGGACAGTGGGCCCAGGCGCGGGCGGAGCTTCAGAAGATCATCGATGCCCCGCTCGGGGAGGCGGCCCTCGATAACGGGTACGTCAAATTCCGGGCCGTTGAGCTCCTCGGCGAGATCCAGGACAGGTAGCCAGGGATGAAGATGACAGGGATCCTCGTCATCCTGGATGGGCTCGCCGGGCGGCCCACGGATCTGAATGGGGCGACGTGCCTCGAACGGGCTGTAACCCCGGCCCTGGACCGCCTCGCCGCCCGCGGCGCGCTCGGCCTGATGGACCCTGTTGCCCCTGGCGTCCGGCCGGGATCCGACACCTCCCACCTCTCCATCTTCGGCTACGACCCGCAGCGCGTGTACACGGGCCGCGGGGCATTCGAGGCCCTCGGGATCGGGATGGACGTCCGGGGGGGCGACGTCTGCTTCCGGGCCAACTTCGCGACCGTGGAGGAACGGGGCGGGGAGCTCATCGTCCTCGATCGGCGCGCGGGACGGCTTCCGGATGGGAAGCCGCTCGAGGAGGCGATCAACGGGATCCGGCTCGACGATTTCGGGGTGGAGTTCTTCTTCCGCGCCTCGACCGAGCACCGAGGCGCCCTCGTCCTGCGGGGGCCGGGGCTCTCCCCCGCCGTCTCGGAGACGGATCCCCACGCGGTCGGCCTCCCGGTGAGCCGGGCGGAGGGGCGTGAGGCAGTGGCGCGGAGGACTGCGGAGATCGTGAACGCGTTCACCCGCCGCGCCTACGAGGCCCTGCGCGATCACCCCCTGAACCGGGAGCGGGCCCGCCGCGGCGAGCTTCCGGCGAACGCGATCCTCCTCCGCGGGGCGGCGGCGATGCCCCACCTCCGGCCGGTCACGGAGGAGTACGGGATCCGGGGGGTATGCATCGCCGGCGGGGCCCTGTACAAGGGGGTAGCGCGGCTGGCCGGCCTCACCGTGCTCGACGTTCCCGGGGCGACCGGCGACCTCAAGACCGACCTCCGCGCCAAGGCCCGCGCCGCTCTATCGGCCCTCGAGGATTCCGCGCTCATCTTCGTCCACATCAAGGGCACGGACAACGCCGCCCACGACGGGGATGCCCAGGGGAAAAGGCAGTTCATCGAGCGCGCCGACCGGGAGTTCTTCGCCCCGCTCCTCGCGGAGCTCCCGTGGGATGCTGTCCACCTCTGCGTATCGGGGGACCACACCACCCCCCCAGCGGTGGGCGAGCACACCGCGGACCCGGTGCCCGTGTTGTTCGTGGGGCCGGCGGTGCGGCCGGATGGGAGCCGGGCGTTCGGAGAGCGGGCCGCGGGCCGGGGCGGGCTCGGCCGGTTCGCGGGTCGGCTTGTGCCCCAGCTCCTCGGGTACTGTGACCTGGGCCCGAAGTTTGGGGCGTGAGGAGGGGCAGTGAAGCTACGGGAGATCGCGGAGCTCGTTGAGGCCAACTTCATCACCGGCGCCGATCAAGCGGAACGGGAGGTGAGCCGCGCCTTCGCCGCGGACCTCCTCTCCGACGTCCTGGCGATGGTCCAAGAAGAGGGGGTGCTCCTCATCACGGGGATGACCACCCCCCAGGTGGTGCGGGTCGCCGAGGTCATGAACATGGGGGCCGTCCTGTTTGTGCGCGGGAAACTGCCGGCCGCTGCCACGGTCGAGTACGCAATGGGAACGGGAATCCCCCTCCTCGCCACCCGCCGGATCATGTTCGAGACGTGCGGCATCCTCTACAAAGCAGGGTTGCACGCGGCGCAGCGCAAGCAAATGCCCCTCGACCATGCCCTCCCGGACGCCACTCGTTCTTAGACGGATCTACCCGGTGGCCCCCCGCGACCTGGAGCAGGCCGGTACGGTGTCCACCGAGGTCCGCCGCGAGCTCCTCGCCCTGGGGATGAGCCCCGACGTGGTGCGGCGGGCGAGCGTGATCTGCTTCGAGGGGGAGATGAACATCGTCCTCTACTCCCAAGGGGGACGGGTCATCCTCCTCGTGAAGGAGGACCGCGTCGAGCTCCTGTTCTCCGACGACGGACCGGGCATCGCTGACATTGAACTGGTGAGCCAACCTGGGTACTCCACCGCCCCCGACTGGGCGCGCGAGCTCGGGTTCGGGGCGGGGCTTGGGATCAACAACATGGAACAGAATTCTGATCTATTCGAGATCCGATCGCGTGTCGGGGAGGGGACCGTGGTCCGGGCGACCATCCTCCTCGGAGTCCCGTTCTTCTAAGGAGGGTGGATGGAGCTTGCGAAGATCGTGGCAGATCTAGGCTGGGAAACCCTCGTCGGCGCTGACCTCACCCGGGATGTCCGGGACGGCTACTGCTCCGATCTCCTCTCGGACGTCCTCGCCCACGCCCAGGCGGGGGACCTCTGGATCACCCACCAGCGCCACCTCAACGTGGTCGCGGTGGGGAAGCTCCGCGATGTCGCGGGGATCGTGTTCCCGCGGGGGCTGCGCCCCACCCCGGACGTGATCGCCCGTGCCGCCCAGGAACGGGTCAACCTGTTCCTGTCCGCAGACCCCGCGTTCGTGGTTGCGGGGAAGCTCTACCGCGTGCTTCACCCATGAGGTGGTGGCGCGCCGACCTCCACATCCACTCCACCCTCTCCCCCTGCGCGAGCCTCACCATGTCCCCGCCACGCATCGTGGCCGAAGCGCGGCGGGCCCAACTTGATCTCATCGCGATCTGCGACCACAATGCGGCCGAGAACGGACGGTACGTGCGGCGCCTCGCCGCCGGGGCGCCGGTCGTGCTCATGGGAATGGAGATTCAGACCGCGGAAGAGGTTGAAGTCCTCGCGTACTTCGCCGACGAGGAAGCCGCCCTCCACCTCCAGGAGGAGCTCTACCCGTACCTCCCCGATATCGCGTGCGATCCGGACCTGTTCGGGGACCAGGTCGTCGTGGACGAGCGTGAGGAGATCGTGCGGCGGGTGGAGCGGCTCCTCCTCTCCCCGGTGGCGCTTCCGCTCGCGGAGGTCGTGCGCCGGGTCGAGGAACGAGGGGGGATCGCTGTTCCGGCCCATGTGGAGCGGGTGCCGGGGGGACTCCTCGCGGTGCTGGGCCTGTTCCCGGAAGGGGAGTGGCCGCAGGCGGTGGAGATCGCACCGTGGACCCCGGTTGAGGAGGCGCTCGCGGCGTGGCCCGCGCTGCGGGGGCGCCCGATCGTGCGCGGCTCGGATGCCCACTTCCCGGAGGAGATCGGGCGGGCGTGGACGGAGTACTTCATCGCGGCACCGACCCTCGCTGAGCTCCAGGACGCGTTCCGCGGCCGGGGCGGCCGGAAGGTGCGGCCGAGCCGAGAAGTGAAGGAGGAAGGATGACCGTAGCCACTGAGACCCGGGTCGCGGAACTGGTCAAGATCTACGCGGGGCGGCCGTCGGAGCTGATCCAGGCCCTCCACCGCGTCCAGAGCGAGCTCGGGCATGTCCCTCAAGAGGCCCAGGCCGTGGTCGCCGCGGTGGTAGGGGTGCCCCTGTCCCAGGTGCGGGGCGTCGTCACGTTCTACCACTTCTTCCGCACCAGCCCGGTGGGCAGGCACACGCTGCGCCTGTGCCTGGGCACGGCGTGCCACGTGCGGGGGGCGGAGAACATCCTCAAGGCGATCCGCGAGGAATTGGGCGTTGGCCTGGGGGAAACCTCCGCCGACGGCGCGTTCACCGTGGAAGGGGTGCGCTGCCTGGGGGCATGTGGCCTTGCCCCGGTGATGATGGTGGATGACGATGTCTACGGGAAGCTCGATCCCAAGAGGACAAAGCGCATCCTCCGTCAGATCCGGGAGGGCGAGGGATGATCGAGGACCTGGCGATGCACCTCGCCGACCTCGTCGAGAACTCCCTGCGGGCCGGGGCCCGCCACGTCTCGATCTCCCTCTCCCGGTGCGGCGACTCCTTCCTGATCGAGGTCTCCGATGATGGGGCGGGGATACCGCAGCCGGAGCTCGCCCGGGTGGTGGACCCCTTCTACACGACGAAGAGGGGATCGCAGGTCGGCCTTGGCCTCCCCCTCCTCGCCCAGACGGCGGAGGAGACGGGGGGGAGCTGGGCGGTGGAGCCGCGGCCGGAGGGGGGGACGCGGGTCCGCGCTCGCCTGGGATGGGACCACCCCGATCGCCCTCCCCTGGGGGACCTCGCGGGCACCCTCGTCCCCCTCATCGCCACCAGCCCCGGGGTTGAGTTCACGGTCGAGCTCAGCGATGATCGGGGGACGTGGCGGCTCTGTACAGGCGAGATCCGTGAGCACATCGGGGACATCCCGCTGACCCACCCCGAGGTGCTCTGTTTTTTGGAGGAGGCCCTCCGGGAGGGGATGGACACGGTTGGTCTGAAGGAGGACAGATGAAGCTCGATGAGCTGAGGAAGATCCGGGAGCGAGCGGAGGCCGAGCTGCGGCTCCGCGGGGGGCCGTCCCGGGTGAAGATCGTGGTCGGGATGGGCACATCGGGCATCGCCGCCGGGGCCCGCCAGACCCTGCGGGCGATCCTGGACGAGGTCGCCCGCCGCGACCTCCGCGATGTGGTCGTCACCCAGACCGGGGAGAAGGGGCTCGCCGCCCAGGAGCCGATCGTGGAAGTCCACGAACCGACCCGGATCACGATCTACGGGGAAGTGGACGAGGCCTTCGCCCGGCGGATCGTGACTGAACACGTGGTCAACGGCCGCCCCCTGTCCGAGCGGGTGGTGGAGGTACGGGAGGTGAGGGATGATCAACCTGCGCATTGACGATGTCCCGGCCCAGGCCGAGCCCGGGCAGACGGTCCTCGACGCCGCGCGTGCGGCCGGGGTCCGCATTCCCACCCTCTGTCATCTCGAGGCCCTGTGCCCCGTCGGCGCGTGCCGGCTCTGTCTGGTTGAGATCCGGAACTGGAACGGAAAACTCGTCCCCGCGTGTGCCACCCCGGCCCAGGAAGGGCTCGACGTGGTCGCCAACTCCGACCGGCTGACCTCCCTCCGCCGGACGATCCTCGAACTTCTGTTCGCTGAACGGAACCACATCTGCGCATTCTGCGTTTCCAACGGGCACTGTGAGCTCCAGGACCTCGCGACGGAGCTCGGCATGGACCACGTGACCTTCCCCTACCGCTTCCCCGCCCTGGCGCTCGATGCGAGCCATGCCAAGTTCGGGATCGACCACAACCGGTGCGTCCTCTGCGGCCGGTGCGTGCGGGCGTGCGCGGAGGTGGAAGGCGCGTTCACGTGGGGATTCGCGGGGCGGGGGGTCCACACCCTGGTCGAGGCCGATCTCGGCGACCGGTGGGGAAGATCGGTGACCTGCACTGGGTGCGGAAAATGCGTCCAGGCATGCCCCACCGGCGCCCTGTTCGAGAAGGGGAAGATCACCGCCGAGCAGGAGAAGCGGCCCGCCCTCCTCGCGGAGATCACGGAAAGGAGGCCCCGTGCCTAAGGTCCGCGTCGCCTCGGTCTGGTTCTCCGGGTGCTCGGGGTGCCACATGTCGTTCCTCGACCTCGACGAGCGGCTCCTGGAGCTGGCAACGAAGGTGGAGTTCGTGTACTCGCCGATCGTGGACATCAAGGAGTACCCCGACGATGTGGATGTCCTCCTCGTCGAGGGCGCGATTGGGAACAGCGAGCAGCGGCACCTCCTTACGGAGATGCGGCGGAAGACGAAGATCCTCGTGGCGTTCGGGGATTGCGCGGTCACGGGGAACGTCCCCTCGCTCCGCAATCCGATCCTCCGCGAGGAGGTGCTGCGGACGGTGTACGGGGAGGGCGAGGTCCCCGGCCTGGAGGAGGGAGAGGTCCCGCAGCTCCTTCCCCAAGCTCTCCCTCTCCACGCCATCGTGACCGTGGACCGCTTCCTGCCGGGGTGTCCACCGCCGGCGGATCGGATTTGGGTGTTCCTCCAGGGGCTCCTCGCCGGGAAGAGGCCCGAGCTCACCGGCGCGGACCTCCGGTTCGGATGACGCAGGGGGTGCCTTTGCGCGAGATCAAAGTACCCGTAACGCGAATCGAGGGCCACGGCCTGATCACGGTGGAACTGAACCGCGCCGGCAAGGTGAGCCGGGCTCGGTTCCATGTCACGGAAGGGCGTGGCTTCGAGCGGTTCTGTCGCGGCCGCACCCTGTGGGAGATGCCGGCGCTCACCGCCCGCATCTGCGGGATCTGTCCCGTGTCCCACCTACTGTGCTCGGCCAAGGCCGGCGATGCGATCCTCGCCGTCCGCCCGCCACGGGCCGCGGACAAACTGCGGCGGCTCATGAACCTCGGCCAGTACGTGCAATCTCATGCCCTATCCTTCTTCCACCTCTCCTCCCCCGATCTCCTCCTCGGATGGGATTCCGATCCCAAGACCCGCAACGTGTTCGGCCTCGCCGCGGCAGACCCTCAGCTCGCCCTGAACGGGATCCGCCTCCGCGCGTACGGCCAGGAGATCATCTCCTCCCTCGGCGAGAGGCGGGTCCACCCCGCATGGGCCGTCCCGGGGGGTGTGCGGGCCCCCCTGACCGCGGAGGCCCGCGATCGGTTGGCGGCCAAGCTCCCCGAGGCAATGCGCATCGCCCAGGATGCCCTCGCCCTGTACGAGAAGAGCGTCCCGGGGTGGGCGGAGGAGGTCCGTTCGTTCGGGGATTTCCCGTCCCTGTTCATGTCCCTCGTCGGGGAGGATGGGGCGTGGGAGCACCACGAGGGGAGGATCCGGTTCGTGGATGCCGACCGTGCGATCGTCGCGGATGGGCTCGACCCGGCGCGCTACCCCGAGTACATCGGGGAAGCGGTGGAGGGGTGGAGCTACCTCAAGTTCCCGTACTTCCAGGAAGCAGGGTACCCGGACGGGCTATACCGGGTGGGGCCGCTCGCCCGCCTCAACTGCTGTGATCGGATCGGAACCCCACTCGCCGACGAGGCCCTCGCCCGCTTCCGCGCCACCGCGGACGGGAAAGCGGTGACGAGCTCGTTCCACTACCACTACGCCCGCCTCATCGAGATCGTGGCGGCACTGGAGCGAATTGGCCTGTACCTGGAGGACCCGGAGATCCTCTCCCCGCGGGTGCGGGCCGAGGCGGGGGTGAACGAGCAAGAAGGGGTGGGGGTCCACGAGGCCCCGCGGGGGACCCTCTTCCACCACTACTGGGTGAACGAGGACGGCGTCCTGGAACGGGTGAACCTCATCGTGTCCACGGGCCACAACAACCTCGCCATGAACCGCACCGTAACCCAGATCGCCCATCACTACCTCGACGGGCAGAAGATCACCGAGGGGCTCCTCAACCGGCTGGAGGGGGGCATCCGCGCCTACGACCCCTGCCTCTCCTGCTCCGTGCACGCCGCGGGCCAGATGCCGCTCAGGGTGGTCCTCCTCGGCCCGGACGGGGAAATCCTGGACGAGGTGGTGCGGGCGGCATGATCCTCATCATTGGCCTGGGCCACCCGTTGCGGAGGGACGACGGCGCGGGGCTGTGGGTGGCCAGCCGCCTCCACAATACGGACGAAGTCAAGGTGATGGGAGCTCAAGACCTCGCTCCAGAACTGATCCCGCAAGTTGCGGTCGCCGACCTCGTGATCTTCGTGGACGCCCGGGTCGGCTCGGGGCCGGTGCGGTGGGAACGGATCCGCCCTGGGGAACGCCCCGCCCTGACCCATGCGTTCACGCCCCGCGGTCTCCTCGCGTGGGCAGAGCACCTGTTCGGCCACGCTCCTCTGGCGTGGCTGGTGACTGTGCCCGCGCGCGACCTGTCGCTCGGGGAGGGGTTGTCCCCCCGCACGCGGCGGGCCGCGGAGGCCCTGGTGGGCCGATTGCAGGCGTACCTCGGGGAAAGGGGGAACCCATGAGGCGCATCCAGGTCCTCCTCTGCTCGGGGACCGCCTGTCAGTCGTCGGGGAGCGATAAGGTGAAGCGGGCCCTCCTCGATGAGCTTGGCTCGCATGATCTCCTTTCCGAGGTGCAGATTGTGGAGACGGGCTGCATGGGGCCGTGCGAACTGGGGCCGGTCCTCCTCGTGTACCCGGAGGGGACGTTCTACGTGCGGGTGAAGCCGGATGACGCGGCGGAGATCGTGAGCGAGCACTTCCTGAAGGGCCGCCCGGTGCGGAGGCTCCTCTGGACGGAGGGAGCCCCCCAGCCCCAGGAGATCCCGTTCTTTTCCCGCCAGATGAAGCTCGTCCTCCGCAACTGCGGCACGATTGACCCGGAGAAGATCGAGGAGTACATCGCCACCGGGGGGTACGAGGCGCTGGGGAAGGTCGTCACGCTGGACCCCGCTCAGGTGATCGCCGCCGTCAAGGAGTCCGGGCTGCGCGGCCGGGGGGGGGCGGGGTTCCCGACTGGGACGAAGTGGGAGCTCGTGCGGGCAGCGACCGGGGACACCAAGTACGTGATCTGCAACGCCGACGAGGGCGACCCGGGGGCGTTCATGGACCGGGCGATTCTCGAAGGGGACCCTCATGCTGTCCTGGAGGGGATGGCGATCGCCGCCTACGCCGTGGGGGCAAGCCGGGGCTACGTCTACGTCCGGGCGGAGTACCCCCTTGCCATTCGGCGCCTGGAGGTCGCGCTCGCCCAGGCCCGCAAGCTAGGGCTCCTCGGGGCGCGGATCTTCGAAAGCGACTTCTCGTTCGACATCGAGCTCCGCATGGGGGCGGGGGCGTTCGTGTGTGGAGAGGAGACAGCCCTCATGGCCTCGATCGAGGGCCGGCGGGGCGAGCCCCGGCCGCGACCCCCCTACCCGGCGACCCACGGCCTGTGGGGAAAGCCCACCCTCATCAACAACGTGGAGACGTTCGCCAATGTGCGCCACATCGTCCTGGGAGGGGCGGCAGCGTTCGCCGCCGTTGGGACGGAGAAGAGCAAGGGGACAAAGGTGTTCGCCCTCGCCGGCAAGGTGCGCAATACGGGCCTCGTCGAGGTCCCGATGGGGATCACCCTCCGCGAGCTCGTGTTCGACATCGGGGGTGGGGTCCCCGCCGGGCGGGAGTTCAAGGCCGTCCAGATCGGCGGACCATCCGGAGGCTGTCTCCCCGCCTCCCTCCTCGACACCCCGGTGGACTACGACTCTCTGTCCCGGCACGGGGCGATCATGGGCTCGGGCGGCGTGATCGTCCTCGACGACGCGACGTGCATGGTGAACATGGCACGGTTCTTCCTCGAGTTCACCGCTGACGAGTCATGCGGCAAGTGTGTCCCCTGCCGGGTGGGCACGCAGATGATGCTCGCCATCCTCAACCGGATCGTCGCCGGCGAGGGAACGGACCAGGACCTGGTGCGACTCGCCGAGATCGGGGACATGATGAAGAACGCGTCCCTCTGCGCGCTCGGCCAGACGGCGCCCAATCCCGTCCTGTCCACGCTGCGCTACTTCCCCGAGGAGTACCGGGCCCACATCCGGGACCGCTCCTGCCCGGCCGGGGTGTGCCCCAACCTCGTGCGGTACGTGGTCGTCCCCGAAGCGTGCCGCGGCTGCGATGCCTGCCGCCGCGCCTGCCCCACCGGGGCCGCCCAGGGGACAGCGGGGAAGGCCCCGTACCGGATCGCTGACGAGCTCTGCATTCGCTGTGGGGCATGCTTCGATGCGTGCCCGTTCGGCGCGGTGAAGAAGGAGCCCCGATGAAGGAAGGAACGGTAACGAAGGACGCGATCGCCAGCCGCCATCCGCGCTCGCCGGAGGCCCTCCTCGCCCTCCTCCACGACCTCCAGACGGCGAACGCGGGGAACTACTTGACCCCTGACGACCTCGCCCTCGCGGCGTCCCATGTCGGGCTCCCCCTGTCGGCCGTCCGTGACGCGGCCACGTTCTACTCCATGTTCAGCCTCCGCCCGCGGGGGCGGCACATCGTCCGACTGTGCGAATCTCCAAACTGCCACCTCGCCGGAGCGTGGTCGGCCCTCGATGAGCTGCGGCGGGTCCTCGGGGTGGACATCGGGGAGACCACGCCTGATGGCCAGTTCACGCTTGAACTGACGAGCTGCCTCGGGGCGTGCGGGGTGGCCCCGGTGATGATGGTGGACGATGAGGTCGTGGGGAACCTCACCCCGACGCGGGTGCGGGAGACGTTGGGTCGGTACCGGGGGGAGCGATGAGCCTCGCCCGGGCGCACGTCCTCGTGGGGGTGGACGACGAGGCGCGGCTGGCGGGCGTGGAGGAGGTCCTCGCTGCGTTGCGCGCGGCGATTGCCGACCTTGGCCTGGAGGGCGAGGTCCAGGTGGTGGAGACGGGGTCGCTCGGGATCTCCGGGCGCGGGGTCGTGCTCGCCGTGCAGCCGGACGGGGTGTACTACGCCGGCGTCACGCCGGCCGACGCGCGCCCGATCGCGGAGGAACACCTCCTCAAGGGCCGCCCCGTGGCAAGGTTGCGCCTCCCGACGACGGCCCCGGTGGCGCGGCCGGCGGACGTGCTCGGCCGCCAGACGCGGGTCGTCCTCGCCAACTGCGGGGCCATCAACCCGGAGCGGATCGAGGAGTACATCGCCACCGGGGGGTACGAGGCGCTGGGGAGGGCCGTCACCGCGCTGTCGCCTGACGACGTCCTCGACCTCGTGAAGCGCTCCGGGCTGCGCGGGCGCGGTGGGGCCGGCTTCCCGACGGGGATCAAGTGGTCCGCGGTCCGCACCGCCTCCGATCCGGAACGGTACGTGGTGTGCAATGCTGACGAGGGGGAACCGGGCACGTTCAAGGACCGCCTCATCCTGGAGGGCGACCCGCATCGGCTGCTTGAGGCGATGGCGATCGCCGGGTACGCGGTGGGGGCCCACGTCGGGATCATCTACGTCCGCGGCGAGTACCGGCTTTCCATCGCCCGCCTCGAGCGGGCGATTGCGGACGCGGAGGCACTGGGGGTCCTGGGGGAACACGTGTTCGATACGGACTTCTCGTTTCGGGTCGAGGTCCGCCCCGGCGCGGGCGCCTACGTGTGCGGCGAGGAGACGGCGCTCCTGGAGTCCCTGGAGGGGAAGCGGGGCTGGCCGCGCATCCGTCCCCCCTACCCCGTCACCTACGGGCTGTGGGGGAAGCCGACCGTCGTGAACAACGTCGAGACGTTGGCGAACGTCCCGGACATCATCCGCCGTGGCCCGGCGTGGTACCGCACCCTGGGCACCCCCGGCTGCCCCGGGACGAAGGTGTACACGATCCTCGGGAATGTCCGCTACCCCGGGTTGGTCGAGGTGGAGATGGGAACTACCCTCCGCACCCTCATCTACGAACTGGGAGGGGGGCTCCTCCCCGGCCGGACCCTACACGGCGTCCTCATCGGCGGGGCGGCGGGGGCGTTCCTCCCCCCGCGCGAGCTCGATGTCCGCCTCGACTTCGATGCGTTGGCCGAGCGGGCGGCCGCCCTCGGGTCGGGGGCGGTGCTCGTGCTGGACGAGTCGGCATGCATGGTGGACATGCTATCGAGCGTGCTGCGGTTCTTCCGCCACGAGTCGTGTGGCCAGTGTGCCCCCTGCCGGAGCGGGACCGACGTCCTGGTGCGGTTGGTTACCTCCCTCCAGGCGGGGACAGCGGATGCGGGGACGCTCGACCAGATGGTGCGGATCGTGGACGCGATGCGGGCCGCTTCCCTGTGCCCCCTTGGGCAGTCGGTGGCCCTTCCCGTGCGCAGCGCCCTCGCCGGGTTCCGGGAGGAGTTCGACGCCCACCTCACCGGGGCTGCATGCCCGCGGTGTCAGGCCACGGTCCACGCCCGGGGTTCCCACTGACGAGGGCGCGATGAAGCTGACGTTCGCCGGAGCGGCGGGCACGGTGACGGGTTCGTGCTTCCACCTCGAGGTAGGAGACCTGAGGATCCTCATCGACTGTGGGATGTTCCAAGGGCCCCCGGAGCTCGAGGCCCGCAACACAGCCCCGTTCCCGTTCGACCCTAAACGAGTGGACTGGCTCGTCCTCACCCATGGCCACCTCGACCACCTCGGCCTCGTCCCGCGCCTGTTCCGGGAGGGGTTCCGCGGTCGCGGGATCTGCACCCGGCCGACGCGGGACATTGCCCACGCGATGCTCATGGACGCCGCCCGGATCCAAGAAGAAGAGGGGGAGGACGCCCTCTACACCGCGGCCGACGCTCTCGCCTCCCTCGACCTCTTTGGGACCCAGCTCGAGTACGGGGAGGAGATCGCCCTGAACGGGGATGTCCGCCTCCGGTTCCACGACGCGGGCCACATCCTGGGGGCGGCGTTCGTGGAGCTCCACGCGGAGGGGAAGACGGTTGTGTTCTCGGGCGATCTCGGCAACCGCGGCAAGCCCCTCGTCGAGGACCCATCCTACCCGCCCAAGGCCGACATCGTGGTGCTGGAGTCCACGTACGGCGATCGGGAACATCCTCCCCTGGAAGCGTCGGTAGAGGAGCTCCGTGACGCGATCGTGGATGCCCTCGCCGCCGGCGGGAACGTCGTCATCCCCTCGTTCGCCCTCGAACGGACCCAGGAAGTCCTCTACCTCCTCTTCCGCCTGTGGCAAGAGCGGAAAATCCCGAGCTGCCCGATCTACCTCGACTCCCCCCTCGCCACGCAGGCGACGCGGATCTTCGAGCGGTACTCAGAGAGGTTCCCGGCCCCCGCCCGGCGCCTGTTCCAGAGGCGCGAGGATCCGTTCGACTTCGAGCTCCTCGAGTACACCCTCACCCGGCAGGCGTCGAAGAAGATCGGGGAGGACTCGGGAGCGATCATCATCGCCGGATCGGGGATGTGCACGGGCGGACGCGTCCTCTACCACCTCCGCGATAACCTCCCCCGCCCGGAGTCAGCCCTCGTGTTCGTGGGCTACCAGGCGCTGGGGACCCTCGGACGGGAGATCGCGGACGGGGCATCGCGGGTCGAGATCCTGGGCTCGATCGTCCCGGTGCGGGCCTCGGTCCACAAGATCGAAGGCCTGTCCGCCCACGCTGATCTCCCGATCCTCGTCGATTGGGCGCTCCACGCCGATCCGCGCGAGGTGTTCCTCGTCCATGGGGAGCCCCCCGCGTTCGACTCCCTCGCCGCGCGGCTCGCGTCCGCGGGCTGCCGGACGCACACCGCAGGCTGGCACGAGACGGTCTCGTTGTGAAGATCGCCGTGCTCGGGACGCTCAGCATCCACCTCGTGGCGGAGGTGGACCGCCTCCCCCGTCCTGGGGAGATCGTCCCCAGTCGGGGCGTTGGGCGCAGGCCCGGGGGGACAGGGACGCTGCAGGCGATCGCCGCGGCCCGCCTCGGGGCCGAGGTCACCCTCTACGGCCGCGTGGGGACAGATCCGTTCGGGGACGAGATTCTCTCTTCCCTCCGCGGAGCAGGGGTCGAGGTCGCGGCCGTGGAGCGCTCGGTGCAGGACCCCACCGGGGCGTCGCTCCTCCTCGTCGAGCCCAACCGCCAGTTCCTCGCCGCCCAGGCGGGGGGAGCGAACGGGGGAGTGGACGAGGCGTACATCGCGCGGTTCCTTCCCCCTATTCGCGAGGCGGATGCCGTGCTCCTCGACCTCGCCATCCCCGGTCCGGCACTCGCCTCCCTCCTCACTGGTCTCCCCTCCGCACGGCCGATCGTCGTCCTGCATCCGATCCCGCCCCGCGATCACCCGCTCCCCTGGGAGCGGGTGGACTTCCTCGTCGGAAGCCGGGAGGCGTTGGCCTCCCCCACGGCGGGGAGCAACCCCGAGGAGGCAGCCCGGGCTGGGCAGGCCCTCCTCGCCCGCGGGGTGCGGAGCGTGGTGATCACCTCTGGCCCGGATGGGGCCTACCTGATCGAGGGGGCGGGCGCGACCCGTTTCCCCGGCCACAGCCTGCCCGTGGTGGATCCCACCGGGGCGGCGGACGCGTTCCGGGCAGCGTTAGCCGTGAAACTCGCCGCGGGGCGGGGGCCGTACGAGGCGGTTGGGTTCGCCACGGCCGCCGCCGCCCTCGCCGCCGCGCGGCAGGGGGACCCGTTCTCCTTCCCCACCGCCACCGAGGTCCAGGGACTCCTCGCTCGCCCGGGCTAGCCCATCACCCGCGGCGGGCGTCCTCCCCCACGCTACGACCCCAGAACGCGGCGATCGCTTCCAGGACAAGCTTTGCCGCGGTGATCGCCGATACGCCGGATGGGTCAAACGGCGGGGCGAGCTCGACGAGGTCCATCCCCACCACCCGGAACCGACCCAGGGTACGGAAGATCCCGATCACGTCCCCATACGTGAGCCCGCCCGGTTCGGGGTTTGTGACCCCGGGGCACAGGGCGGGATCGAGGGCATCGAGATCGAGGGTCAGCCACACGGGAAGGCGGGGAGAGAGCCGGTCCCCAATCCCCTCTGGTGGGGCAAAGAACGGTTCCCCGACCTCCCCCCCGAAGAACGACCGCGCCCCCACAATCACGAGGCGCGCTGCGACCTCGCTCACCCGCCGCAGCACGGTGGCGTGGGCCACCGCCTCCCCTCCGTACTCCTCACGCAGGTCGGTGTGGGCATCGAGCGCCACCACTTGGATGGAACCGCGGCCCGCCGCTGCGCGGACCGCGGGGAGCGCCACCGTGTGCTCCCCCCCCAGGACGACGATCCCCTTCCCGAGATCAAGGATCCGTCCCACCTCGGCCTCCGTGGCGTGAAGCATCTCCGTCAAGGACGCATGGGGATCCACATCGCCGAGATCGCACACCCCAACGTGGGCGAGATCGCACTGGAAGAGGTGCGAGTAGAGCTCGATTGAATCCGATGCAGCGCGGATCGCGGTCGGGGCCTGCGCTGGCCCGCCGCGGTAGGACACGGTGCGCTCGACGGGCACCCCGAGGATCGCCACCCGCGCCCGTTCAAGCGGCGTGTCCAGCCCGAGGAACCGCAGCGGCCCGATCATCGTCCCTCCGCGCCTCGGACGAGCTCCTCCACGAACCGGGGGAGGACGAACGCCGCCCGATGGATCCGCGGGGTGTAGTACCGCGTGCGAAGGCCCCGCGCGTGGAACCTCTCCTCAAGTTCTCCCTCGCTCACCCCGAGGTCACGCTCGCTGGCCAGGACGTACGCCCACATCCCCGACGGGTAGCTCGGGACGAACCCGATGTAGGGGGCAACCCCGGGGAACAGGCCCCGCAGATCGCCCACCGCACCTTGGAGGACCTGGGGCTGGTAGAACGGGGTCCCCGCCTGCAGGGCAACCACTCCCCCCGGACGCAACGCCGCCTGGCACGCGGCGAGGAACCGCGGCGCGAACAGGGCGCGGCCTGGCCCGATCGGGTCAGGGGAATCCACGATGACCACGTCGAACGATCCCCGATAGGAGGGCACGTGGTCCTCGGCGGGCGAGATCACGATCCGTACGCGCGGATCGTCGAACGCGCCCCCGTGAACGGCCGCGAGATGGGTTCGGCAGCAGGCGACCACGTCTGCGTCGATCTCGACCAGGGTCACCTCGCGCACGGGGGGATGGGAGAGGACCGCCCGCAACGCGCCGCCATCACCGCCGCCCACGACGAGGACCCGTTCTGGGCGGTCGTGGACGAGGAGCGCGGGGTGGACGAGCATCTCGTGGTAGAACGCCTCATCCCGTTCCGTAACCATGATCCGCCGATCGAGGGTGAGCACCTGCCCCAGCGCGCGCGTCCGGGCCAGATCGAGCTCCTGGTGTGGGGTGCGGAGGTGGAGGATGGGCTCCACAACGGCCAGCGAGAACCGAACCCCGGGGGCTTGCTCCTCCGTCACCCATGCCCCCCCTCTCACTGCAGCCCCCGCCGGATCTCGATCACGCTCGTCCGCTCGGGCCGGAACAGATCGCGGAGCACCTCCACCGCCCCCTCGGGGGTCACGTCCTCCCCGCAGGTGAACACGTCCACAGCAACGTATCCGATCTCCGGCCAGGTGTGCACGGAGATATGGGATTCAGAGAGCATCGCCATCCCCGACACCCCGTGCGGCTTGAACGGATGAACGTGGACACCGATGACCGACGCCCCGGCCCGTTCCACCGCCCGATAGAGGCCCTCCCGGATCGCCTCGGCATCGTTCGTGTTCTGCGTGCAGCCCCACAGCTCGACCACAAGCTGCCGTCCCAGTCCACGCATCGTTCACCCCCTGTGACGTAGGTTGAGACAAAGCGAGTGACCCTCACCGATCCCTTCGGGGTGGGCCCAGCCCGTCCCGAGCCAGGGGTGCGAGCCACGTACGGGGATTGTAGTGACGGGAGCGTTTTCCTCCAACGTGGGGGTTACCCTCGGGCGGGCAGCGGCGCGGAATCCAGCGCATCGCTCAGCCGTCGCGCGGTGCGCCCCCTCCACGAGCCCTTGTGGTAGACGTAGCTCACGAGCAGCGGGAGGGCGAGCGTCGCCTCGGAAAACACCATCTGGTCAAAGCCCTGGGCGACCTTCCCCCACGAGCTTGCCTCCTTGAGGGTCGAGCCGGACAGGCCTCCGTCCCGCACATCGGCCACCGTGATCTGGATCGCGTACTTGTGCATCGGGGCGTCCACCCCGAGGACGTCCGCGGCCACGACCACGTCCTGGGCGAAGTTCTTGGGGACCCCTCCCCCCACCATGACGAGGCCCGTCTCCCGCGCCGCGATCTTGATCTTCGTGAGCTCGAGGAAGTCCTTCACCGAGTCGATCGCCACGTGCCGGTCCGGGTGGTGCCATTGATGGAGGATGAGGCCGAACCCGGCACTGGAATCGGAGAACGCTGGGCAGAAGATGGGAACGCCCTTCTCGTGGGCCAGTCGGGTGATCGAGCCCTCCCCCATCCCGCGCGCGACGAGCCACCGCCCCATCTCCCGGATGAACTCCCGCGACGAGTAGGCACGGGGAGGGAGGGCATCCGCGATCTCCGTCACCGTGCGATCACAGACCCGTAGCTCATCCTCATCGATAAACGTGTCGTAGATCCGGTCGATGTGGAGCTCGCGGAGGACGTTATCGTCCACCTCGGGGCTCCCGAGGTAGTGGCGGAACCCAAGGGCCTCGAAGAAATCCTGATCCACGATGTTTGCCCCCGTGGCCACGACGGCATCGGCCATCCCGTGCTCGAGGAGGACAGAGATCGTCCGCCCGAGGCCGGCGCTGACGAGGGAGCCGGCGAGGCAGAGGATGATCGTGCAGTCCGGATCCGAGAGCATCCGATCGTAGGTGTGGGCTGCCCGCGCCAGGTTGCGGGCCTGAAATGCGGTCTTCCCCATCGCGTCGAGGAGGGGGACGAGGTCGAACGCCCGCGGGTCGAGCTGTTCCACCGGGGTCCGGAGGTAGTCGCGCTTGGTGGGGTTCATGGCCCTAGGGCAGGAACACCGCTGCTGCCACGACCGTGGTGTAGCCCTTGTTGTCCACAACCGCGGACTGGGTGATGTTCATCGTACGCACGATCTTCCCGGAGATCTTCCAGATCTCCTTCTTCGCGTCCCACACGAGCTCGTCATCGAACTCGATCCCGAGGGTCGAGGCGAGCATCGAGGCGGCGAGGTCCTCAGCATGGTCCCCCGCCTGCTGCTCCTTTTTCCCGAACGAGGTGTACTCGGAGAGGTAGCCGTAAGCGGTGCGATCCGCAGGGATCGCGCACCCCACCGATGCTGCGATCAGCCGATGGGGCTCGTTTGAGACACAGCGCGAGAACACGCAGAACACGATCTGTCCTGGCTCAAGCGCCCGCAGCCCCTCGGTGCGGGGGACGATCTTGCACCCGGGGGGGATGATGCTCGACACGTGGACGAGGTTCAGTTTCTCGATCCCAGCATCGCGGAGGGCGAGCTCGAACGAGCGAAGCTCCTCCTTGTGGCGCCCCACACCCCGGGTGAAGAACGCCCGGTGAGGGATGAACCGTCCTCCTCCTCCTCCCAGTTCGGGCTCCCTTGTCTCTCTCATCGGCTTACTCTGACGGGCCATCGTTGGACGGCATTATAGGGGAAGCGCGTCCTCCTGTCGCCCTGCCTCCCGTTGCCGGTCACGTGGTCGCCGCCTCATCGTCGAGGAAGATGTTCCCCGAGACGCACCCGAGCTCGACCTCCGCTTCCATGACGAGTTCGATGCGCACGAGGGCGGATCTGTACCATGGTTCGAGCCTCCCCGGCACCCGCTGCACGGGGAGGTGTTCCCAGCCCCGCATCGTCTCCACGTACGGCCAGTTCACATAGGTGTGGAACCCGTCCCGGAGATCGGTGAGCACCGCTCCCCAGGCGAGGAGCTTCTCTTGGATCGCCCGCCATTTGGAAAGCGACGCCTCGGCGTGGGTGAGCCCGAGGTACCCCGCGCTCCCAGGGCCGCGAAGGGCGGACACGCCTCGCCCCGCGAACAGGAGGAACCCGGGCAGGCTCTCGGTGGGGTCGCAGGAGAAGACATCGAACTGGCGCTCAAGCTCGCGGGGGAGAGGCTGGCGGAGGTCGTGTGCGAAGGCCGCGATCTCCAGCCCCTCCTGGGAAGCGACCTCCTCCACAAAGGAGGTGATGCGAGGGTCCGCATCGAGCACGGCCACCCGCCGCGGGAGGCGGGTGAGGGCTGCCGCCACGGAGACCAGGTCATCGTCCCCGAGGATGAGGAGGTCCTTCCCCGCAAGGTCCCCGCGCCTCCACATCATGGCGATCCTGGCGATCGTCGTGTCCTCCGTCACATAGCCCTGGTCGAATTCCTGGGACGCCTCGGGCCGGTGGGCGGCGATCCGGTGGAACGCGGTGGCCACGTCGTGCAGGAAGCCCCCCTCGACCCCGCGGCCGCGACAGCGAGGACAGTCCAGGGTCCGGACGGGAGCAATGCCCAACCGGGAGCAGGCCTCTTCCCCCTCCGCAGTGAGGCGGATGAGGCCCGTGTCCCACCTCACCCAGCCCTCCGCGGCGAGGGCGCGCAGCGCGCTGCAGACAACGAGGAGGGGCACCTCGGCCAGCTCCAGAATCCGCCACACATCCTCGGAGGTGAGGATCGCGGCGAGGACCCGCTCCATGTCCCGTGGTGAGACAGGGATCCCTGTCTCCTCCCGCACCCGCGCCGCGAGACCGGCGAGGTCCATCCTAGACCACGATGAGCTCGTCCTTGGGGGACGAGGAGAGGATCCGGCACCCGTCCGCGGTCACCGCCACGAGATCCTCGATCCGGATCCCGAACCGGCCTGGGAGGTAGATCCCGGGCTCGATCGTGGCGACAGCACCGACTTCGAGCACGTCGTCGGAGGATGGCCCGACGGTGGGGGCCTCGTGGACCTCCAGGCCCACCCCGTGTCCGAGGCCATGCCCGAACCGGTCGCCGTGTCCCGCCCGCGCGATCACGTCCCGGGCCGCCTGGTCCACGTCCTTCCCCGTCCTCCCGGCCCGCACCGCGGCCAGGCCGGCCCGGTTCGCCTCCAGGACAGTGCGGTAGATCTCACGGACCTCCTCGCCGGGGTCCCCCACCGCCACCACGCGCGTGAGGTCCGCGCAGTACCCATTGACCTGGGCTCCGATATCGAACAGGACAACATCGCCTCGGGCAATGGCCCGGTCAGTGGGGCGGTGGTGGGGCATCGCGCTCCCCGGACCGCTCGCCACGATGAGGTCGAACGCCACGCCCTCCGCCCCGTGACGGCGGTACCAGACCTCGAGGTCGAGGGCCACATCGCGCTCCCTCTGCCCCGGCGCCAGCCGCCCCACGATCCAGCGCAGGCCTTCGTCGGTGAGCCTCGCCGCCGCGGAAATCCGCCCGATCTCCTCCTCGGACTTGACCCGCCGCAGCTCCTCGACGAGCCCCGTCTGGGGAACGAACTCGATCCCGGACGCGAGCCGCGCGAGCTCCTGGTACACGTAGAGGCTCGTCCTCGGGGCACCGATCCCGACCTTTCTGACCCCGAGCGCCTTCAGCCGCTCGGCGAGCCAGGGAAGCCACCGCCCCTTGACCTCCTCCACGGGGAGGCCTGCGATCTCCCGCCCCGCCTGTTCCGTGTAGCGGGAATCGGTGGCGAAAAGCGATTGTTCTCCTGCGATGAGGATCCCGAACGAGCCCGTGAACCCGGTGAGGTAGTGGAGGTTTGGGCGATCCGACCGCTCCACGTTGATGATGAGAAACGCGTCCAGCCCTTGGTTCCGCGTTCTCCGCCCCAGCTCCTCCCGCCGTCGCGCGTGATCCATGTCCCCTCCTTCGGGAAACCCAGCTCATCCTTCCAGACCGCCCAAGTAACTGCTCTATTCTAGTAAGGGAACGGGCCTATTCCAGTGTGGAAGAGCTTGGGGGGGCAGGAATCCCCTGAAGTTGACTCGGTTTCGTGGACAGTCTTGGGCTTGTAGGGGAGGGTTGAAGATGCCGAGGGCACAGTCGCCGCACCTGCCGGAGGCATGGTGGCAAGCTGAGGTGCCGCTTGTGGAGAAGACCATACGCAAACACGTTGGACTCGATGGCCACCGTGTACGCCTGGGCCTGCAGGGTGCAATAGTGACCGCCCTCGCGGCGGCGGACGCGATATCCTGCGGCGGCGGTGTCCCCCTGGCAGCCTGAAAGCAGACACGATGGTACTCACCATGGGTACACCATCCGAGGGTGAGAGTTGCCTCGCGCAAGGGGAGCATGAGGGCAGCGTTCTTGAACGGTGACACCTGATGACTGGCGGTAAAGACCCAGCCGTCCTCATGCGAGGTTGCTCCGGCAGTCGGTAGGCTAGAACGCCAGCGTGAAGAACCCGCCGGGACCGTTGTAGATAAGAATGCACTGCGAGAGGACGTCACGGCCAACAAGAACGATCAGATCCAGATCGCCGATCTTCTGCCCACTGAGGTTAGCACCAATGAGTGAACTGAACTCAACCTCTAACCCTTCGCCGGGAAAACGAAGCCTGGCAGGGTACAGGTGCTGCGGAACTGTCCCTCCTGCCGTTCCGGTCTCCACGAGTCCGATGGGAGAGACTCCCAGCTTGGCAAGTGCCTGGGCGTCGACGCAGCTTCGCGTAGCACCGGTGTCAATCAAGGCCCATCCCGTCACTGATTGAGGTATGGGTTTCTCTTTCGAGGCAAGAAACTTGCTGAGAGGTGTGGGGACCGAGACTTCCACTTGCAAAATCGGCCCAGACCGAGCGAGGACCTCGGGGTTGATCTTGTTACCCGATACAAGGAAGAAGCGGTTATGGACGGGCATAAAGCAGCCCCAGGCTCAATGCCGGGATGTGCTCGATCTCATCGTTGGCGACTACGCGTTTGATCAGGAATGGCTCATCACCGAACCGCTCGACGCCTGCCTGGTACGCCTCGGCCTCGGTTGTGAAAGCCCCGACCAGCTCCTCTCCCTTGATAAGGACGTACAAGTTCTTATAGTGCTGGAGCAATTCGTCTCGATGACTCACGTAGTATGCTAACTCCCTCTCAAGCAGCATCTTCATCACCTCGACCTAACACCGCTTAGCGTACAGCCATGATGCTCGCCCGTCAACCGGAGCCCGGATCCGTAAGCAAGGGAACACTTCGTGTGCAGGACGCTCGATGAGGCGACCTTAGTTACGGTACAACCCGGTTGTCCAGGCTCTGTACCAGCGTTTAAAGCTCAAGGGGAAACCGGAGAAGGTGGTGAGAAAGCCGTGGCAAGAGTGCTTCTCCTGATCGCCCATGCCGTCTATTGCACCAAGGGGCCTTACATCTCCGCGCAGCCAGCGGAGGGTTGACACGCGATACGGCATCTGACCCACGGGTCTATAGACGAGCAACACCTTCGAAAACACCTCCCAACACTGGGTTCTTGCGTCGGCATGACTCCCAGATGCCCGCTACTGAGGGCTCCGCCGCTGCCGCGATCGTCAGCAACCCAGTGATCGTCAGTGATGTGAACCACCTGATCGACCGGTTCCAGAAGAACGGACTTTCGCACGCTTCTGACGTTGGCACCAGGTGTCCATATCTGATTGACTCGGAGTATCTCCAAAGTACGTCATACCACCACGCGCGAGTTCCAGGAGGAAGTGGCTTCTTATCCTTATTGAGGGCCTTGGGCAAATGGGACGCGTGGGTCCGGACAAACGCAGCCTCCAAAATGGGGGCGAAGTGCTCGTAGCGCGATGTCGCACGGTAGAACTGCCGTAGCTCAGGCGGTACAGGTGTTTGGGTCAGTTTTGACCACACAGTAGTTGCCGTGCCTACTGCAGTAGCCTGTTTTCCGTCCGCACAGAGGAAGAACGGTGGCCCCATCGCTTCCAGACAATGGGGACAATTCACTGAGAAGACACCGTGCTCCCGCCCAAAGAGATCTCTTCTCCGGCTTGCCCTGCCACGTTCCCCCCACTTCTTCTTCTCATCCGGCAGGAATAGTGCCAGGCACCGCTCGATCGTGAAGAACGCCAGGGCAAAGTGGAACGTCTGAAGTGGCTGACAGTTTCTGCTTTCCTCTGTCGCGAAGAAACGCACGTAGTGCTTCCAATCACTGCCCCACAACTCGCTTTCGAGATGGAAGATGTATTCGAGCTCACCTGGTTTGCGGGTGATAGCCGGGTACGGCGGTCTCAGTCCCGAGCGGACGGTCTTCACATAGTCAGTGATAAACTCCCCAAGCGTCTCCGGAATCTGACCCGGCGTCCTGCTGGAGTGCGCGATGGCAGCATTGAGCGCAGCGGTCAGGAAGGCATTTATCCAGTTCCAGCGGTGAGATGACTCATCAGGCATGCATAATCACTCCAGGCCAGCTCCCCCAAGCCTTTCAAATGCGTCCAACGCACACCTCGATCATGGAAGGCAGACTGACCGTTGCCTCCACCTGACCTAGGTCACAGCTGAACTCATACATCTCGCTTCACTTCCTCTCACCGGGCCCTTCTTCCACGATCTTGATCTCCTCGGGGGTGAGGCCGTAGAGGCGGTAGACGATTTGGTCGATCAGCTTATCGGTGACGCACAGGCGTTCCTTGATGGGCCGGAGCTTGGCCAGGCTCCGCTCGTAGGCGTCGCGAAGCTCGGCCATGAACTCGTGGGTGAGTTTCCGCCCGATCCGGGCTTTGTTCTTCTGGAGAATCTTCCACAGCTCGTCGAATGGAACTTCCGGCTCGCCCTTTTGGTAGTCACCAAGGTAGTTCTTGAGCGCGGTCTTGCCCGTGAGGGCTTCGATCCCGGTATTGCCCATCTTGTCGGGTTGGATTTGGAGCTCGGCCTCAAGCCAGGAGAGGAAGTTCTTCATCTCTTCTCGCTTTTCCTCGTTCAGACGGATCATCTCCTCGGCGAGAAAGGCGAGGAGGTCGTGGACCACGTCGCTCTGCTCCCAAAGAGCCCCTTCCGGGATCTGCCAATCCTTGTTCAGGAGATCGGCGTTGTGCTTCCGGACAAGCTCGGGGTCGGGCTGATGCACCTTCTTCAGGCGCTCCTCAACGAACGTCAGTAGGTCTGGGAACGGATTTGCCTTGTCGTTCATATCAGCTCTGCAGCCAGCAAAAGTTCCGCGAAGATATCGGGATCGAGATTCGCATGCGAGAATAGTGTGCGAGCGCAGCCAATCCCCAATGGTCCGTGCGGGACAGTGAGCCGGCGGTAGGGAGGATCCTTTGAGCGGAACACAACATGCTTCGTTGTTCGGTGATCAGCTTCGTACGGCATGGTGCCCTTCGCTTCAGAAGGTTGGTGGGGTTTCGACTGATCGAGTGGCCCCATGTGAAAATGCACTAACTCCCATGCGCCGCTTTCATTCTGCTCAGCGACGATATGGCACCTGAGATTGCGATCTTTATCGTACACATCGAATTCCTTGGCGGGGCGCCCCGTCCGCCTGGCAACCTTCTCACCCCGCTTATCCTTGACTTTAAACTTTTTGAATTTCCTCTCTTTCTGAGTGAGGACTCCAATCTCGTACAGATTAAGACGTTCAAAAACTGCGAACAGTCGGTTCTTGCTTCCACAACATGGGCACCAGTCGTCATCGGGCTCAAGTTCAGCTCCGCAGTCGAGGCAGCGGATCTCAGGCAGCTTCTCTGCCTCGATTTCCTGTGATTGTTCCCTATCTTCTGCTAGCGGGATGGGCTCATCGTGTTTGCGCAAGCTTTCGACGTAGCCGGCGATGGCGTCTTTGATGTTCTCCAAGGCCTCAGTTCGGGTCTTCCCCTGAGAGATGCACCCGGGGAGCGCTGGGCATTCAGCTACGAATATCCCGTTCTCACCCTGCTTGACGATCACCCGACATTTCACAGCTCACCTCCTCACACTTAAAGTTACTATCGCCATCGCTTAACGTGCGAGGTCTCTCCCTGTACAAACAGAGGGTTGTTGACTGCAAGACTCGGCCCTGCTGAATGCGTCATAGCCGCTAGGATGGCTTTACCCAATCTTTCCATGGCGACGCGCTCTGCCCACACCCTCACAAGAACGAGTACTGCTCTATCATCTCTCCTTCATAGCATGTTTCGGGTAAAGTTTGTCAATATCAGTGATGAAGAGACTGAGTACGTCTCGAGGCTCAATCTCCGTTGTGGAGTAGCCAAGATCTTTGCGTATCTGAACAATGATTCGGCCAAACCAGTCGATGATCTTTGTCTGCTCTTGCTCTCCAGTTAGCGCCATCTCCCTAAATTGCACAAATAGGCGGAGGACATCATCGGAAGCGTAGACAGCCATGTCCTTGGTGATGTCCATCAATTCAGTAGTCAGTTGTTCCGGTTTCAGGACCCCTTTGCCATGGCTTTTCAAGGCGTTGAAAAAAAGCCAAGAAACCGTGTATACAAGTCACGTTTGCGTTGTTCGAGGGCTTTCGCAACATCCAGCTTCCTCTGTTGGCTAGCCACTACAGCATGGCCAATCCAGGTGAGTACAGCAGTCAGGACCACAATTCCCACAGTTCCCCAAGCGCTCATTCATCCCCCCCTTACCTTAGAAGCAGCAACTTTAGAATCTTCGCCTTTTATCCAGGTGTACCTTGTGCGGTCTTGCTGGATAGTTCCGCAGCACCTCGTGTTCTTTCTTCTAAAATCAACTCCTCCAGTTCCTTTCGGTACAACTGCTTAGCATGCTCCACCAGCCGCTTTCGTTCCACCTGGGAGGGGGTGATGGATTCCGGCGACGGGAACGCGTACTCATCGAGGAGGGTGAGCAAAGCGTGGAACGCGGACCGGTCCCCGTTGTGAGGTGTAGCGGAGAGGAGAAGCAGGGAATCCGTGCGCTCAGCGAGGGTGCGGGCAAGTATGTAGCGCTGCGTCTCCTCGATCTTGTTCCCGTAGCGGTGGGCGCTCAGCTTATGAGCTTCGTCGAAGATGACGAGATCCCACCGCGTTCGTTCCAGCTGGGCTCGGATCTCGTCCCGCTTGGCGAGGTCGAGTTTGGTGATGATCCGTGATTCCCTGTCCCAAGGATTGTGCTCGGGGGGAAGCTTCTCCATGAGCTCGCGGATGTAGCTCCCGTCGCAAACACGAAGTCCCGGTTGAACGCCCTCTTCAGCTCCTCCTTCCACTGGATGGCTAGAGCGGCGGGCGTGACGATCAACACCCGATCTGCTCTTCCCCGAGCGGTGAGCTCCTCCAGGATCATCCCGGCCTCGATCGTCTTCCCCAGGCCCGTGTCGTCGGCGATCAGGAACCGGTGAGGGAAACGAGAGATCACCTCGTGAACGGCGAACACCTGATACGGCTCCATGTTGATGCGGGAGCTGGACAGGCTTACCAACCGCTCGTGCTCGTAGGCGGTGGACAGGCGCAATGCTTCGCCGAGGAGGTCGAACTCGATCTCGGGGGCGAACTCGCCGGCAACGAGCCGATCAGCAGGTCCCCGAACTGGCTCAATGGTCGTCGGGGGCGAGGTGTAAGTCCTAACCTGTCCATCATCGAAGAGAATCGAGTACCGCCAGCGGCCGTCGCCGACCTGCTGGGCCTTTTGGATCTCGCCGGCCTTGCCGTACACGAGAACCTTAGTCCCTAACGTGAGGGCGCCGGCGCGGGCCTTCTTTGTCTCGTCTCCCTTTGAGGAAGCCATCGTACGTACCGTGTTTCCCAACGCATGGTACGGAGGGCTGCCGGGGGAGGCAACCGGAGCGGGCTTGAGGGTCAGCCGCGGCCTTCTCGCAAAGCAAAGGACGGGTCCTCATGGGCTTTGCCGAAACCAGAGCCGATGGTTAGAATCGAGCTCACGGAGGGGTGGGTGAGCGGCCGAAGCCACCTGCCTGGAGAGCAGGTGCACCCCCTAAGGGTGCCGTGGGTTCAAATCCCACCCCCTCCGCCAGAAGGACAGCCGGGGAGTCGCGAGTTGACAACCACCAACGGAACCCTGAGCCATCGGTGTAGCATGTTGACTTCCCGACGTGCGCCCATAGACTGTCCAGTCGGCCCGTGCAGGTGGGGGGCTAGCGGTCCCCTGTATCCAAAACCCGCTATACGTGGAGCCGATGGGCCTCCCGAGAGGACGGGGAGACGGAATCGGCCTGGGAGCCCCGGGCGATGACGGCCGAGCCCTCTGCGACGCATACCGGTGAACCCCGCGAGGCCCGGAAGGGAGCAACGGTAAGCTGGTCCCTGCGGGTGATAGAGGATCCCTTGGCCTGAGCTCGGTCCCCAGGAGCGCCCGTTGAACTGGCCCCGACGGAGGCCCGCACGGGCCAGCTTATTTCGGCGAACCCCACCCCCGAGCTGAGACGACACCCCACCCCTTGACAGAGGGAGGGGTTGGCTCTACTATAAAGGCGATATACAGATCCGATTATCAGGAGATAACGGATGAAGCTCTCCCTGGCGAGCAAGTACGCGATCCTGACCCTGATCCGCCTCGCCGCGCGCGGTGGCGGCCCGGCCACGGTCCGCGAGTTGGCCACGGAGGGGCCGGTCCCCGAGCCGTACCTGGCCAAGCTCGTCCCGGCCCTGGTGCGGGGGGGAATCCTCGCCTCGGCCCGGGGCCGGGGCGGGGGGATCACCCTCGCTCGGCCCGCAGAGACGATCTCGCTCGCCGAGATCATCCGGGTCACGGAGGGCGAGGCCTCGTTCCGGGAATGCCCGTTTATGGTGGATCCCTGCCCGGGGAACCCGGATTGCCCGCTCGCCCAGGTGTGGGACCCCCTCCGGGACGAGGTGGCGGACTTCTTCGAGCGAACGACGATCGGGTCCCTTGCCGCGCGGCTGAGAGGTCAATCCTGAACGGAAGGAGGAGACAGAGATGAGCGAGATGATGGGCAACACGAGGAAGGAGGCGCTGAAGGCGATCCTGCACCGGCTGCACGCCGGGGAGAGCCCCCAGGACCTCCAGGCCGCATTCCGCGACGCCGTGGGGAACGTCTCCCCGCAGGAGATCGCCCAGGTCGAGGGGGAGCTCGTCCAGGAGGGAATGAGCCCTGAGGAGATCCGGAGGCTGTGCGATCTGCACCTCGCCCTGTTTCGGGAGTCCCTGGAGCGGGAGGAGCCCCTCGCCCCGCCCTGGCACCCCATCGGGATCCTCATGGCCGAGCACCGGGAGCTCCTCCGCATCGCCGAGAAACTCACTCGCCTGGCCCAGGGGCAAGGAAGCCCGGAGGAGCTCGCCCACATCCGCGAGCACCTCGAGGAGTCGGAGCGACACTACCTGCGGGAGGAAAACGTTCTCTTCCCCATGTTGGAGAAGCACGGGATCGTGGAGCCACCGCGGGTCATGTGGAGCGAACACCAGGAGATCCGCAAGCTCAGGAAGGAACTCGGGACCGCGGAGGGGGAGGCACTCCGCGAGCGTTCGGTGGCCTTGGGGGAGCTCCTCGCCTCCCACTTCTTCAAGGAGAACCGGATCCTCTTCCCCACCGCCCTCCAGGTGATCCCGGAGGGGGAGTGGCATGAGATCCGGGCACAATTCGACGCGATCGGCTACTGCTGCTTCACCCCTGCCACGCCGGCGGTCCCTGTCTCCCGTGCGGAACCCGTCCCTGGTCCGCCGGCTGGCCGGCTGCGGCTCCCGACCGGCGAGTTCGCCCCCCAAGAGTTAGAGGCGATGCTGAATGCCCTGCCCGTGGACATCACCTTCGTGGACAAGGACGATACCGTCCGCTACTTCAACCAGACGAAGGACCGGATCTTCGTGCGCACCCCGGCCGTGCTCGGGCGCAAGGTCCAAAACTGCCATCCCCAGAAGAGCGTCCCCATCGTGGACCGGATCCTGCGGGAGTTCCGGGAGAACAAGCGCGACGCGGCCGAGTTCTGGAACCCGCTCCAGGGGAAGCTCGTCTACATTCAGTACTTCCCAGTGCGCGGTGCGAACGGGGAGTACCTGGGCACGGTCGAGGTGACCCAAGACATCGGGCCTCTCCAGAGGATCTCCGGAGAACGGCGCCTCCTCGACGACTGAGGCAGGCGAAGGAGGATACGATGGGCAGACGGGAAGAGTTCTTCGCGGAGCGAGAACGGTTGAACGAGATCGTCCTCAAACGGGCGGACCTCATGACGAAGCGGCTATTCGCCCTCGATGCCCAGGCTTACGAAGACGGGGCGCTGCCCCGCAAGGTCAAGGAGCTCCTCGGGCTGGTGGCGTCCCTCGTCCTCCGCTGCGACGACTGTATCACCTACCACGTCGTCGGGGCATGGGAGGCGGGGGCGACGGGGGAGGAGCTAACGGAAGCGATGTCGGTCGCGTTGGTGGTGGGCGGGTCAATCGTCATCCCCCACCTCCGCCGGGCGGCCGCGCTGCTGGATGAACTGGAGGGAACCGATGAACTCAATCGCGATCGAGCTTAGGAAGGGCGTGCACTGGGTCGGGGTCAAGGACTGGGGCCGACGGATGTTCGACGGGCTGATCCCGCTCCCCCACGGGACATCGTACAACGCGTACCTCGTCCAGGGAGAGAAGACGGCCCTCGTGGACACGGTGAACCCGGGGTTCGAGGGCGAGCTCCTCGCCAAGATCGGGGCGGTTACGGATCCGGCGGCGCTCGACTATGTGGTCATGAACCACGCTGAGCCCGACCACGCTGGAGCGATCCCGATCGTCCTCGCGGCGAGCCCGAAAGCAAGGCTCGTCCTCACCGCGAAGGGCGCCGACATGGCGGCCCGTTACTACCGCGTGCCGCGGGAGCGGATGCAGGTGGTGGCCGACGGGGAGACGCTCGATCTGGGAGGCAAGACGCTACGGTTCGTGGATGCACCCTTCCTCCACTGGCCGGAGACGATGTTCACCTACGTGGTTGAGGACAGGATCCTCTTCCCGTGCGACTTTTTTGGATCTCACACCGCGGCGGGGGTGTACGACGACGAGGTGGCGGATCTCGCCGTCCGCGCCCAGATGTACTTCGGTGAGATCATGATGCCGTTCCGCAAGGCCGGGGAGCGGGCGCTGAAGAAGCTCGCCGATCTCCCGTTCGCTCTCATCGCCCCCAGCCACGGCCCACTGTGGCGCCATCCGGAGCGGATCCTCGACCTGTACCGGAAGTGGACGGCTGGGGAGACTGCGGCGAAGGCCGTCGTCGCCTACGTGAGCATGTGGGGGTCCACAGAACGCCTCGTCCGCATCGTCGCCGAGACATTGCTCGGCGAGGGGATCCGAGTGGCCGTGCAGGACCTGGCGCAGGCGGACGTGGGCGACCTCGCCGGCGACCTCGTGGATGCGCGGGCGCTCGTCCTCGGGGCCCCAACCGTGTTGGGTGGCCTCCACCCCGCCGCCTTCAACGCCGCCAACCTCATCCGGGCCCTCAAGCCACCCCTCAAGTACGCCGCCTTCCTCAGCTCCTACGGGTGGGGCGGGGGCGCCGCGCGTCAGGCGAGTGAGGTCCTCGGCCCGACGGGGATCGAGGTCGTGGGCGCGGTGGAGATCCACGGTTCGCCCGCTGCGGAGGCAGAAGCTCAGGCGGCGGCCCTTGCCAGCACCCTGGCCACCCGGATCCGCAGCTAGCCCCGCTGGCTCCCCGGGGAGGACTCGAACCTCCGGCCCGCCGGTTAACAGCCGGCTGCTCTGCCAACTGAGCTACCGGGGAATCACGTGAATCGTACCGCGGCCACGGGGGAACCGTCAACTTAGGTCCCGACGTACACGTACACCGCCCGCTCCTGGGGGCCATCGAACTCGTAGAAGTACACGCGCTGGTCGTCGCCGAGGACCATCCGGCCATGCTCGACCACCCCCACCTCGGTGGGGGCAACGAACGCGGCCTTGGTGTACTCCGGCGTCTCTCGATCCGGGTTCACAGCGTCAAGGATCTGATCAAGTTTTGGCGCATTGGCCTCCTCGAGCGTGCGGTGGATGCTCACCGCCGCCGCATCGTGCGGGATGTAGATGATCACAAACCCCTCCCGCGTCCCCGACTCAGCAACCGCTCCCTGGACCTCGTCGGTGATGTCCCGTGCCTCTTCGCGGCGCGTGGTCCGGATGGGGATCCTCTTCAGCACATGACCTCCTTCGTTCTGATCTCGCCTTCCGTGCGGCTCCGCTCGTCGAGCCAGGAGGCGATGTCCTCCCACACCCGCTCCTTCCCGATTTCGTTCAGGACCTCGTGAAGGAACCCCCCGTAGACGTTCAGGGTCTTGTCATGGGATCCGGCGGCGGCGAAAAAGCGGCGCGTCGCGGAGACGCTGGCAATCGGGTCAGCGTCACCGTGGAGGAGGAGGAGGGGGATCGAAAGTTCGGGGGCCCAAGCGAATGCGTCCTCCTGCGCCGTCAAGGTCTCGGTGAGCCAGCGGGCAGTGGCTTTCGTATGCATGAGGGGGTCGCGCCCGTACTCCGCCACGATTTCCGGATCGCGGCTCACGAGCGCTCCCCCTAGGCCGCTCGGACTGGAGAACGAGGGCCACCCGCGCGACAGGACGCGGGAGAGGGCTACCTTCCAGGTGGGGATCGGGAGCTCCGCCTTCAAAAACGGGGCGCTCAGGATGAGTCCTCCCAGGCCCTCCGCCCCTCCCTGGAGGTACCGGATGGCGATGAGCCCGCCCAGGGAGTGGCCGAGGAGGAACACGGGCCTCCCTCCGGCGCGTCCCTGGAGGAACCCGTGGAGGGCAGTGGCGTCGTAGAGGTAGTCCGCGAACCGGCGGATGTGCCCCCGTCGCCCCGGGCTATTGCCGTGGCCCCGCAGGTCGCACGCCGCCACGGACCAGCCGCGCGCGTTCAGCCAGCGCGCGAACCCGTCGTACCGCCCGGAGTGCTCGCCGTAGCCATGGATGATCCCCAGCGAGCCCTTGCCCTCCCCCGGCCAGACCCGCACGAACAGGGACAGGCCATCCGCCGTTCGGAGGGAGCGCGGTATCTCGGTGGGGGTCTCCATGGCGGGAATTGAACCCCAACCACCGGCGCGGGACAAGGGGGATCCAGGTCAGGAGATCGCGCCGTGCCTCCCCGGCCCCAGTTGTCGCAGCATCGCGGTCGGCCCTACAATCTTCCCATGAGGAAGCTCGCCCTGGTTACGCTCATCAGCCTGGTGGCCCTCGCCGGTGCGGGGGCGGAGGTGTGGCTCCTCCGCATCGAAGGGGAGATCGGGCGGGGGACAGTTTCCTTCGTGCGCACGGGCCTCGCCGAGGCAGAGGCAGCGGGGGCAGCGGCGGTGGTGTTCGACTTCGCGACCCCCGGGGGGTACCTCGACGCCGCGACGGCGTGCCGGGACCTCATCCTCGGGGCGGGGGTGCCGACGATCGCCTACGTGAACCGGGAGGCGTACTCGGCGGGGGCCCTCCTCGCACTCGCCTGCAACCGGATCTACTTCGCCCCCGGGGGGGTGATGGGCGCCGCCACCCCCGTCTACTTCGACGCGAGCGGGGAGTTGACGACCGCGCCCGAGAAAACGCTCTCGGCGGTGCGCGGTCTATTCCGAGCCACGGCCGAGGAGCGCGGCCGCGATCCGAACGTGGCGGAGGCGATGGTCGACCCGGCGCTGGAGGTCCCCGGCCTCGTGGAACGGGGGAGGCTCCTCACCCTCACCGCCCGCTCGGCAGCCGAGTGGGGGTACTCCGACGGCGACGCGGCCACCCTCGGCGAGCTCCTCGACGCGGCCGGCCTGGCGGGGATGGTGGTGCAGGAATACCACCCCCGGTGGGTGGACTCCGCGGTAGCGACCCTGACCACCCCCTGGCTGTCCGCCCTCCTCATCGCGATCGCCGTCCTCGGCCTCCTCATCGAGGCCGTGACCCCGGGGTTCGGGGTGTTCGGCGCGATCGGGCTCGCGTCGCTCGCCGTCTTCTTCTGGGCCCACAACCTCGCCGGCTTGGCAGGGTGGGAATCGCTCGTGTTCCTCGCAGCCGGGATTGTGGCCATCGTGCTCGAGATCTTCGTGTTCACCGCCACCGACTTCGGGCTCGCCGGGATCGTTGGGTTGGTTCTGATCGGGCTTGGCCTCTATTCAGCAATGGTCGGGCCCTTCACCCAACCGAGCCAGGCCGGGCCCGCTGTGGGCGCGGTGTCCGTCGCCCTGCTGGTGGGCCTCGTGCTGACCGTGGTCATCCTCACCCGGCTCCCCCGCTCCCGGCTCCGGCTAGGAGGGGTGATCCTCCAGTCGGCGATCACCAGCCGCGCCGGGGACAAGACGCAGGTTGCGCCCACGGAATGGGTTGGCAGAGCCGGGATCGCCCGTACCGATCTCCGGCCGGTGGGGCAGGCCGATTTCAAGGGTGAGCTCCTGGACGTCGTGGCGGAGGAAGGATTCCTCCCCAAGGGGACCGAGGTCGAGGTCGTGCGCGACGAGGGGTTCCGCAAGGTCGTGCGCAAGCGAAAGGAGGGGTAGATGGATGGAATGACGTTGTGGATTGTTCTGGGAGCGCTGGTTCTTCTTTTCCTGTGGCTGTTCTTCTACTTCGTCCCCGTGGGCCTGTGGATCTCTACGCTCGCGGCGGGCGTCCCCGTGGGTCCGACGACGTTCATCGGGATGCGCCTACGGAAGGTGAACCCCCATCGCGTGATCATGCCCATGATCGCAGCGTGGAAGGCGGGGATCAAGCTCACCACCTCCGACCTCGAGGCGCACTACCTCGCGGGGGGGAACGTGGAACGGGTGGTGCGGGCGCTCATCTCCGCCGACAAGGCCGGGATCGCCCTGGGGTTCCAGCGCGCGGCGGCGATCGATCTCGCTGGCCGTGACGTGTACGACGCGGTGGCGATGAGCGTGAACCCGCGCGTGATCGAGACCCCGAAGGTGGCGGCGGTGGCCAAGGACGGGATCGAGCTCCTCGCCATTGCCAAGATCACGGTGCGGGCGAACATCGAGCGCCTCGTGGGTGGCGCCACTGAGGCGACCGTGATCGCCCGCGTCGGGGAGGGAATCGTGTCCGCGATCGGGTCCGCCAGCTCCCACAAGGAAGTCCTGGAGAACCCGGATTCGATCTCCAAGCTCGTCCTGTCCAAGGGCCTCGACGCCGGGACCGCGTTCGAGCTCCTGTCGATCGACATCGCTGACGTGGACGTGGGCCGCAACATCGGGGCCGAGCTCCAGACCGCCCAGGCCGAGGCCGACCTCAAGGTGGCGCGGGCGAAGGCCGAAGAAAGGCGGGCGATGGCGATCGCCCGGGAGCAGGAGATGCTGGCGCTCGTTCAGGAGAGGAGGGCGGCGGTGGTCGAGGCCGAGGCGGAGATCCCGCGGGCGATCGCGGAGGCGTTCCGCAAAGGGCAGCTCGGGATCATGGACTACTACCGGATGCGGAACATCCAGGCCGACACCGCGATGCGCGAGGGGATCGCGAAGCCCGAGGAGCGGCCGCGCGGCCATGAGGAACCGCCGGCGGGAGGGAAACTGTGACAAAGGAGATAGGCACAAGGGTTCGGGACCTCCTGCGGACGGATCCGCAGCTCGCGATCGTCCTCGGGGAGATCCTCCGTTCGCCCCCGGGCATGAGCGAGGTTCCTTTGAGCCATTTAAGGATGGGACCCCCTCACGAGGAGGGGGCCCTGCCCACGGGCTCGGATGCCTCGGGCGAGTAGTCGAAGTTCCACTTGCCACACCTCGAGCCCCAGCCGGCAACCTCTTTCCCCCCAAGCAACCTCTGGACGCTCACACCGGTTACACAGCCGTGGCAGGTGAACGACCTCGTTTTGTAGTCCAGCAAAGTGAGATCGAATCCCTTGAAGCGCGTCTCCTGGCCGTTATGCTTGGCCAAGATTGCTCTCCCCACCGCGCCCAGGCACTCCGCGCGCGAGCATGGAGAGATAGTTCCTGACCAAACCGCGAGAGACCCTTATGAGGACGTCTTCCAGGGCGTACCCGGAATTGAGCTTGTGGATGTAGTGGCGAACACCGTACACTTCCCGACTATGTTCACCTTGCTCTGCCCCTTCAGGGCGATATCGCCGAAATCTTCTATCCTTATCCCAAGCCTGGCCACCAGGGCGTCGAGGAAGGCGCCGGTTCCCCCGAAGCAGATATGGTTATGGCGAAATCCGTATGCCATGGTAGACCCCAGCTGCCATCAACGCACTGTGACGCTGGACTATTCCCCCTCTTTTTCCTCCATTTGTTCGTGTGTCTCAAGCCACCTGTACAGATGCTCCCGCGCCACCCGGCCGAACCGCCAAACGCTCATCCGCCGGGTCCAAGTCCCGATTAAGGGGATCCATCCGAAAAGAAGGATGATGAGGAACCAAAGTCCGGCGGCCTGAAGGTAACTGAGCGGTTGGAACAGTCCCAAGGCCCCCACTATTACGGAATTGAACAACACCTGAACCACTAAGGAGAGCAAAAAGAAGCCTGCGATGCACGCAAGTACCAACATCCTTACCACCTCCTTCGAAACACAAGTATACAACGAGCGAGCTGAAGATGTCAACCTGCGTCGGCCCGAGCTTCACCAATGCAGGAGCCATCAATTGCCTTGCCCTACTGCTGGTTGGATAATTCAGTACGATCATGTCTTAATACGACAACTCTTTCCCGTGATTCAAGGGTTTGAACCGCCCCGAGATTGCCGGAGGCCTGGGAGCTTGAGAGGATGGGGGCATGGCGAAGACAGGGAGGTACTCCCCGGAGGTACGGGAGCGGGCGGTGCGGATGGTGTTCGAGCACGAGCGGGAGCACACGTCCCAGTGGGCGGCGATCGTGTCGATCGCCGGGAAGATCGGCTGTACGCCGGAGACGCTGCGCACGCGGGTGCGCCGGACAGAGATCGACAGCGGACGTCGCGGCGGAGTGACGAACGATGAGCGGGCACGGATGAAGGAACTCGAGCGAGAGAACCGAGAGCTGCGGCGGGCCAACGAGATCTTGAGGAAGGCGTCAGCTTGTTTCGCCCGAGGCGAGCTCGACCGCCGACGGAAGAGATGACGACGTTCATCGATGCCTACCGGGAGGAGTACGGGGTCGAGCCGATCTGCGAGGTGGTACCGATCGCCCCGTCGACCTACTACGAACAGGTGGGCGACCTCGTACGACAACGCTCTCGCTGAGACGATCATCGGACTCTCTAAGACGGAGGTGATCGGGGAGCGGGGACCATGGCGGGGGGTGGAGCATGTGGAGTTCGAGACACTCGACTGGGTGGATTGGTTCAACACCAAGCGGCTGCTTGAGCCGATCGGGCACATCTCACCCGCCGAGTTCGAGGAGCTACACTACCACCCCACGGAGGCTCCGGCCCTCGTCAGATGAAGTACCCTCCGGGGAACCCGGGGCGGTTCAAGTCTGTACTCTGTCTCGCTGTCTCGATTCATCGGGACGAGGCCCCTCCCCGTCCCTGGTAGGAAGATAGTGCCCTACCTCGTGCCGGGAAGCGGGGGCACCGGGTCCCTCACCAGGGCCCACGCGGTGAGATCGGTCCCCGGGAGGGGGGAGTCGGCGACGATGCGGAACCCGAAGTGCTCGTACATGGGTACCGCCTTCCCGTTCACCGTGTCCACGTAGCACGGGCGGCCCTCCCGGTCGAGCCGGGCGAGGACAGGGCGGAGGAGCCGGCCCGCGTGGCCTTCCCCCTGGAACTGGGGGGCGACGCCAAGGATGAACAGGAACAGGTGGTCCGGCGGGGCGAGCCGTCGCTGTAGCGCGTCGAGATGGGCCCCGGCAGCCCGCAGCCGGTTGCCCCCATGACGAGCGAGGGCGAGGAGGATCGAGGGCGGGACCGAGCGGATGGTCTTCCCGAACGTCATCGGGAAGTGGGACGAGGGAACCCACGCTGCCACGCCCTCGAAGACGCGCGAGGTCGCGTAGACCTCCCCGTAGCACGCGGCGTAGTGGAGGATGATTCGGGAGAAGGCTCGGGCCAGCTGGCCTCGTCCCTCCGGGCGAGGGCAGGCGAAGGTGAGGAGCGGGTAGTCCCGGAACGCCGCGGCGAGGGCCTCCGCTGCCTGGGCCACGTCGTCCCTCCCCAGCTGCACCAGCTCGCTCATCGCCCCTCCGGTCAAGCCCAACGTCCGGCGTCCATGGTACGATACAGCGGCCGTGGAGCTCAGGATCCTCGATGGGGCGGACTCGATCGGGGGGACGAAGGTCTTCCTCAATACCGGCGCGAGCCGGCTCCTCCTCGATTTCGGGATCAACTACAAGCGGTTTGGGCTGTACTTCGAGGAGTACCTCAAGCCGCGGAGCTCCCAGGGCGTGGCCGACCTGTGGCAGCTCGGGCTCATCCCCCCCTGCCCCGACCTCTACCGCCCCGATCTCCTGGTGGAGGGGCTCGCCCCGGCGGGAGACGAGCTCGCCGTGGACCTCATCCTCCTTTCCCATCCCCACATGGATCACTGTGGCCTCCTCGGCGTGGTGCGGCCGGAGATCCCGGTGGGCGCCTCCCCGCGGGGGTGGGCTGTTCTGAAGGCAATCCAGGACGTGGGCAAGTCCGAGTTCTATGCCGAGACGGCGTATGTCGTGCCCCGCGTGCCCCAGAGCAGGCGCGCCCTCGCCGCCGCTGGGGTCAAGGATCGGCCTGCCCAGGGGCGGGAGATCCGGTTCATCGGAGGGAAGGCCGGCCCCGAGCTGCGGGAGTTCCTCTCCTCTCCGCCGAGCCCGAGCGGCCGCGGCCTCGAACCGGCTGGGATCCACGAGTTCGCGGGCCAGGTGGGAGGGTATGAAGTGCGGGCGTTCCCCGTCGACCACTCCGTCCCGGGCGCCCTCGCCTACGCTGTCGAGACCGACCGGGGCTGGGTCGTGTACACCGGCGACCTCCGCCGGCACGGGACCGAGGGGGAGATGACGCAGCGGTTCATCGAGGAGGCGCGGGCCCTGCGCCCCGCCCTCCTCCTCATCGAGGGGACGCGGGCTGGCCGGGCGGAGGGGGAGTGCACAACCGAGGACCAGGTTCGGGCGCGGGCCCACGACATCGTCGCCCGGAGCAAGGGACGGCTCGTCCTCGCCGACTTCAGCCCCCGTCACGTGGAGCGTCTCACCGCCTTCCTTGATATCGCCGCGACGACCGACCGGCGGCTGGCGATCCTCGCCAAGGACATGTACCTCCTCGAGGCCCTCGCGCGGTGCGGAGGGATGGAGGACGTGGTGGGCTCCCCGCACCTCGTCGTGTACGACGACGTTGTGGTCAAGCCCGACATCTGGAACCGGGACCTCCGCGAGCGGCACCACTCCCGCCTCGTGGGGCCCGCCGAGGTGCGGGCCGATCCAGGCGGGTACATCCTCGCGTTCAGCTTTTGGGATCTGAAGAACCTCCTCGACATCCGGCCCGCGGGCGGGGTGTACCTCTACTCGTCGAGCGAAGCGTACGGGGAGGAGCAGGCAATCGATATGCACCGGCTTTGGAACTGGCTCCAGCTGTTCGGGTTCGAGGTCCACGGGTTCGCGGTGGACGCGCCCGGGGAGCTCTCGTTCGGCGGGGGGCTCCACGCCTCCGGCCACGCCAGTGGGGAGGAGCTCCTGGCGATGGCCCGCGAGATCGGGCCGCGGGTCCTGGTGCCCCTCCACACCGAACGGCCGGATTTGTTCGTCACGGGCCTGCGGGGGGAGCCGATCGAGGTCCGCCTCATCCCCAACGGCGCCTCCCTTTCGCTTTAGTCCTGCGACAGGGGCACCCGTCAGGCGGGGCTACGGGGTCACGATCGCCCTCGCCCCTAAAGGACCCATTCCCACGGTCACTCTTCTCGGTCACGCTCCAGCCAACGACGGCCCCACGAGGAAGAGCGAAAGGACGATGTCCACCACGATGAACAGGGCATACGCGGGGAGAAGCCCGGGCTCATCGGACCGCCGCCAGTACACCCCCACCGCAACCAGGCCCGCGCCGAGGAACGCAAGGGGAAGAGCAATGGAGAGCGCCCTGGCCACGGACGGTGCCATCCATCCGGCGAACGGGAACTCGACGACCAGGCCCGAGATGAACAGGAGCTTGAGTGCCGCGTAGGGGACGAGGCCGACCGCGAGGAGGATCCTGGATCGCCACAACCGGAGGTCCCCCTCACCACCGAGGATGTAGTGGCCAGCGATGACGAGGAGCCCTGGCACCGCTGCCAGGAGGAAAAGGGGAATGGAAGCGAGCCCTCCTACGATGCCTGAGAGCACGGTGAAGAAGATATGGGCGAGGTCGGATGCTGAGAACCGGTCGAGGACCGCGCGCTCGGCTGAGGAGGTCGTGGCATAGAGGACGGAGTACTCCCCGGAGGCATGCATGTCAAGCCAGACCACATGCCAGCCTGCCGGTGACCGCACGAGCTCGGCGGCAGCCGGGGATCCCTGGGTGACAGCGACCGGGCACCAGCCCACCTCGCGACCGCCCTGGAAGAACACGAGCGCGGGTTGGAACTCCTCCTTCCGGAGGGAGGAGAGCTTCGCCGCAACTGTGATCAGTGCGAAGTCCTGTTCCACCGGGTAACCGGAGAGGACACGGACATTCACCCCCGGGCGCGGAGCTTCCGGCACCGGCTCGGCGAGGAGGCCGTTCCCCAAGTCCGTGACGGCCTCGGGGAGGAGGGGGGGAACGTAAATGGAGGTCGTGCGAACCTGTTCCGAAGCATCCCGAGGGACAGCGAACACCTGGGTCTCCACTGTGCCGGCCTTGGTCCCGCCGCGGTAGTCCACGGAGAGGGCAGCATAGGCCCACTGTTCGTCCAAGGCCAACTCTGGGCCCAAGAACAGAGCACCCAGCCCCCCTGTGACCTTGCCAAGGTACCGAGGTTCGGGCACGGATGGGCTGTCGAGCGTGATCCGCCCGTAGTAGAGCTCGGCAACACCGGGGGCCGGTGACGCAAGCCACACCGCGTGAACGTCGCCCGAGCGGTCGACGGCGAGGGCGGGAGATCCCCCCCGCGGCGCGAGGAGCACCGGCGGGCCCGTAAGCTCGAGCTCCTCCGTGAGCGCCTGGACGTAGAGCCCGAGGCTCGGTTCCTCCCAGACGGCTACATACCCCCCCTCTGTCTGGACTACAGTGTACGAATCCACATCGTGGTCCTCGGGAGACACGGGGTGGGGGCCTCCTAGCGGCTCCCCAGCCCCCGAGAGGCGCTGGCTGGCGAGGCGGTCGGTCCCAGATCCTGTGCGGAAAAGGAAGAACAGGATGAGCTGATCGTCACGAACGAAGAGGTGCGGGGCGTGGGGGTAGGTGGCCGAGAGGGGGAGGGGGTTGACCCCCTCTAGGCTCGCCTCTCGGCTCAGGCGCCCCACGAGGAGCTGCGGTTCCCCAGCTACCTGGTCGCCCCACACGATCCACCGCGCGTCCGGGGATACGCCGAGCGAGGGGGCATCTCCGAGGGAGGCCGCAGCTAGGGGAAGGCCCCGGCTCCATCCCGAGCGAATGGGGTCCGTCCGCCGGGGTTCACACCCCGCAAGGGGGAGGACGACCAACCCAAGGAGGATGGCGCTGACCGATCTCAGCCCACGGTGCCGCCGGTGTCCCATACGTGGCAGGATGATAGCCGGAATCCCTTAGGGAAGCAGGAAAAAGAACGGGCCTCCCGCAGGGGGAGGCCCGGTACCCTTTAAGCTTCGGTCTAGCCCTTCCCCGTCATCTGGGCCCTCAGCTTGGCATCGATGCTCCAGGTGTCCCAGTGTGGCGTGTCATGCCAGTGCCGGGTGAGCCAGGGCTTCGTGAGCGCGATCTGGGTGTAGTAGTAGATCGGGGCAATGGCCACGATCTCGTCACACAGGAGCCGCTCCGCCTCGAAGTACAGCCGCTGGCGCTCCTCCGGGTCGGAGAGCCGCCCCGCGAGCGTCGTCAGCCGATCGAACTCGGCCACGGCCGCCCCCACCTGCGGATCGTCCGGGCTCATCCGCGGATCGTTGTTCCCGTAGGTCGGGTTGAACACCTCGTGCACCCAGTTGTTCTGGTCCGGGTAGTCCTGGCACCAGCCGAGCCGGTACACGTTGGGCATGTTCTCCACCGGGGTCTCCTTGGAGATGGTCGTCAGGTAGACCTTCCACTCCTGGACCTCGATGGTGAACCTCGCCTTCGGGAATGCCTTCGCCCACATCGCCTGCACTGCCTGGGCGATCACGGCATGGCCCTGACCCGAGTTGTGCATGAGGATGATCTCGAGGCCCGCTCCATCCGGATAGCCGGCCTCGGCCATCAACTTCTGGGCCTCGGTGAGCGCCTTGTCGTAGCCCCAGCCGCCGAGCTTCTCGGGGAGCGCCCACGGAGCGATCCGCGGGTCAAGGGCAGCATTGCCGAAGATCGACCCGCCGGCGAACGTGTTGGCGGGGAGTTGTTCGCCCTTCGTGACCTGATCGATCAACGTCTGCCGATCGATCGTCATCGAGAGGGCCTTCCGCACCCGCACGTCGTTCGTCGGCGCCTTGGTGGTGATGAACCCATAGTAGTACGTGCAGGGGAACGGCCGGATCGTGAGCTCCTTCGAGAGCACGGGGTCCACCTTCACCCGGTCCATCTCCGAAAGCGGGACGCCGCCCGTATCGAGCTCGTTGTTGAGGTACATCGCGAACGCCGTCGACTCCTCCACGATCATCACGCAATGGACCTCGTCGATGTTCCCACCGCCCCACAGATCGTCCGGGAGGTACGGGTTGCGCACGAACACCATGCTGTCATTGTGGATCCAGGACTTCATGGCGTAGGACCCGTTCGTGACGATGTTCCCCGGCTCGGTCCATGAGTCGCCGTAGGCATCAATGGCCCACTTCGGCTGCGGGCGGGCGATCCACATCGAGGCGATCTGCCCGAAGTACCCTGCCGGGGCGATGAGCGTGAACTGCACCGTGAACGCGTCGAGGGCCTTCACCCCGATCGCATCCATCAGGGCCGGGAAGTCCGGGGAAGTCGGATCGGCCGTGTTCGCCTCGTAAGCCCCCTGGATGATGTAGAGCACGTAGGAGTAGTCGGAAGCGGTGTTCGGATCAAGCGTCCGCTTCACGCCGTACTCCACGTCGTACGCTGAAACCAGCCGGAAGAAGCCGCTGGCATCTGCGCGCTGCGCAACGACGTAGTTATTGCCGTCTGCGTCCTTGCCCACGAAGAGCTCCCGAGCCGGCTCGCTAAGGATCAATTTCGCGTCATCCGGCAAGGTGGCTGTTTCCTGCAGAACCCTGTTCACTGCGGTATCGTACCGCACCCAGTAGACGTCGTTCCGCAGGTGATACGTCCAGGTCAGCCCATCCTCCGAGACATCCCAGGACGTGGCGAGCTCGGGGACCGGGGCCATCGTCACCTCATCGAGGTCCACGAGCCCGAGGAACATGTGCTCGATGATCTCGATCGAGGTCGTATCCGTACTGATCGCCGGGTCCGCTGACGGCGGCTCCGTCCCCAGGTTCCGGTTCATGATCACTTGCCCCATCACGGGCCACACCATCAAACTCACGAGGAGCACTACTGCAAGCTTACTCAGCCGCATCAAGCACCTCCTTTATCTCCACCCCAAGGTCCGAACTGCACCTTCGCTCTTCCGTGACATCCTTTGTTTCGATCGACCACCTCCCTCCCCCTGAGCTAGCAAGACGTACAACAATGCAGGCAACTAGTAGTCTACGTCCCCCGTAGCCGGGGGTCAAACGCATCGCGGAGCCCGTCCCCCAGGAAGTTGAAGGCGAGCGTGGTCAGGGCCAGGGCCGTCCCAGGGATCAACGACTCCCAGGGGTACGTCCGGATGGCGGCATAAGTCTCGGAGATCATCAACCCCCAGCTCGGCGTGGGCGGGGTTACCCCAAGCCCGATGAAGCTGAGGAACGCTTCGGTAGAGATGTACCCCGGGATGGCGAGGGTCTCGGAAACGATGCACGGCCCGAGGATATTCGGAAGCACATGGCGGAACACGATCCGCAGGTTCCCCGCCCCAAGCGCCCGCGCCGACTCGATGTACTCCTTCTGCTTCACGGAGAGCGTCTGCGCCCGCGCCAAACGGGCCATGCCGATCCAGTTAAGGACGCCCAGCGCCACGAACAGGAAGAACATCCCCCCGAGCGCGCGGTCGATGTTGACCAGCACCCCCACCAGCCCCGTCGCTCCCCTCCGGCTGACCGCCTTGAAGTAGGCCTGGAGTAGGATGACAAAAATGATGAGGGGGAACCCATACAGGAAATCAACGAACCTCATCATCGCGTTGTCCACCCGCGTCGGGGCGAACCCAGAGATGATCCCGTAGGTGAGTCCAATGACGAGGCTCACCAGCGCGGCCACTACCGCAATGGACAAGGAGATCCTGGTCCCATAGAGGGTCCGACTGAGGATGTCACGTCCCAGGTAGTCCGTTCCCAGGGGATAGCCGGGCGTTCCGGGCGGGAGATCCCGCTCGAAGAAGCTCACCTCGGCGAAGTGTTTGGGGGCGATCAGGGGCCTCACCTCCCCGCCGAAGATGGCAGCGGGGATCGTCGTATCCACGAACAAGGCCACCAGGATGAGGAGGATGATGAAGATCCCCCCCAGCGTGCCCGCGCGGTGCTTGAGCAACCGGTGGAACGCGTCCTGGAGGGGGCTCCGCCCCCTCTCTTCCTCCTCGCGAGCATCCCTCCGTTTCTTCGCGCTCATCAGTCGTACCGAATGCGGGGATCGAGCCAGGCGTAGCTCACGTCCACAACGATGTTGGCAGCGACAAGGAGCACCGAGTAGACGAGGACCGACCCCATGATCATCGGATAGTCGCGGTTGGTGATGGCCGTCACGAAGTACTTCCCCATCCCCGCGATGCCGAAGATCTGCTCAACGACCAGGCTCCCAGTCACGATGCCGGCGAACATCGGGCCGAGCACGGTCGCGACGGGAATCAGGCTGTTCCTTAGCCCATGGACGATGATCGTACGCCGTGCCGGGAGGCCCTTCGCGTAGGCCGTCTTGATGTAGTCCTCGCGGATGACTTGGAGGAGGCTCGCCCGGGTGAGGCGGGCGATGGATGCGGAGTACGCCAGCCCAAGGGTGACCGCAGGAAGGATCGCATGGAGCCAGAATTTCGCCGAAAAGATGTTGGGGAAGAACCCGAGGTACAGCTGTGTGTAGTCCGTCCCCCACCGCGCCGTCGGCAGCCACCCCAGGGTGATGGCAAACACCCACATCAAGAGAGGGCCGATCATCATGGTGGGCATGGACACCCCGAGGATAGCCAGGAAGGTCGCCCCGTAGTCGATGGGCGAGTTCTGCTTCACGGCCGCGATCGTGCCCAGAGGGATCCCAATAAGCAAGGCGAAGAGCAGGGCGAGGAAACCGAGCTGGAACGAGATCGGGAACGTGCGCTTGAGGATATCGTTCACGGTCTGAGATCTCGAGGCGTAGGATGGGCCGAAGTCGAACCGGATCCCATCCCAGATCCACTTCCCGAGCTGCTCATACATCGGCCGGTCCAGGCCGTACTTCCGTTCCAGGTTCTTGCGGATCGACTCGGGAAGCTGCTTCTCACCCGCGAAATCGAACGGACCTCCCGGGATGGCGCGGGCGAGGAAGAACGTGACCACCATGATCGCCAGGAGGACCGGGATCGCCCACAATAGCCGCCGTATGATGTACTGGATCATCCGAGCGGCGGGTTTATACCCGCCTCCCTGCGGTGTGTCAAGCACGGACCCCCTAGTGGAGATCGTGACCCGCGCCGGGTTGCAGGTTGCCTAGGTCCTCGCCTCCTTCGTATCCTCGGGGTGTAATCTTTGTGCAGCGAAAGGGGAACCGTGGCGATCCTTGTTGACGCGGACACGAAGGTGCTTGTCCAGGGCATCACCGGGAGCGAGGGGGCGTTCCACACCCGGCAGATGGTGGCGTACGGGACAAAGGTCGTGGCGGGGGTCACCCCTGGCAAGGGGGGAACGTCCCTCGACGGGATCCCGGTGTACGACGCGGTGGCCGAGGCGGTGGAGGCCGAGCGGGTTGATGCCTCGGTCCTGTTCGTCCCGGCCGCGTTCGCCCCGGAGGCGCTGCTCGAGGGGGCAGCCGCGGGGATCCCCCTCCTCGTGTGCATCACGGAAGGGATCCCGCTCCACGCCATGCTCCCTACCTACCACCTCCTCCGCGCGTACCCGGTCCGGTTGATCGGCCCCAACTGCCCCGGGGTGATCTCCCCCGGCCAGGCCAAGATGGGCGTCATCCCGCCCGCCGCGTTCACCCCCGGGCCGGTGGGAATCGTGTCCCGCTCGGGGACCCTCACCTACGAGATCGCCCACCACCTCTCCCAGGCCGGGATCGGACAGTCCACGGTGGTCGGGATCGGGGGCGACCCGATCATCGGGAGCTCGTTTGTGGACCTCCTCCCCCTGTTCGAGGACGATCCCGCGACAGAGGTGGTCGTCCTCGTGGGGGAGATCGGAGGGGGAGCGGAAGACGAGGCAGCGCAGTGGTGGGCGGAGAACGGGACGAAGCCCCTCGTCGCCTACATCGCTGGCTTCTCGGCCCCACCGGGGAAGCGGATGGGCCACGCTGGGGCGATCGTGACCGGAGGAGACGATACCGCCCAGGCGAAGGCGGACCGGCTGGAGAAGGCGGGGATCCCCGTCGCCCGCACGCCGACCGAGGTTGCCCGCCTCGTCCAGGAGGCCCTCCGGTGAGCCGGAGCTTCGGCCTGGTGGGGCTCCCCAACGCGGGGAAGTCCACGATCTTCAACGCCCTCACCCTGGCCGGGGCGCGGGTCGAGGCGTACCCGTTCTGCACGATCGAGCCCCACCACGGGGTCGCCTCCGTCCCCGACGAGCGACTGGACCGCCTCCATGCCCTGTTCCCCGGGAAGAAGAAGGTCCCGACGACGATCGAGGTGGTGGACATCGCTGGCCTGGTGGAGGGGGCATCGCAGGGGGAGGGATTGGGGAACCAGTTCCTCGCCGAGATCCGGGGGGTGGAGGCGATCCTCCACGTCGTGCGCTGTTTCCAGGACCCGGACATCGCCCACCCGATGGGGGAGCTCGATGTGCGCCGCGACATCAAGGTCGTGGAAGGGGAGCTCCTCGCCAAGGACCGGGAGACCCTCGAGCGGCGGCGGGAGCGGACGGCGAAGGCTGCCCGCACCGGGGACAAGCCCGCGCAGGAGGAGGTCGCCCTGCTGGATCGTCTCCTGGAGGCCGTGCGTGATGGGAAGCCGATCCGTGCGCTTCACTTCTCTGCCCAGGAGATGCCCCTCCTCCGCGAGCTGGCTCCCCTCACCTCGAAGCCCGTCCTGTTCGTGGCCAACGTCGATGACGCCGGCGAGAACGATCTGTCGCGGGCGGTGGCGGAGGTCGCCCACGACAGCGGGGCGGGGTGGATCGTGGTGCGGGGGAAGCTCGAGGCCGAGCTCGGGGAGGCGTGCCCCGAGGAAGGGGAACGGCAGGCGTTCCTCCAGGAATATGGCCTTGCCGAGTCGGCCCTCGTCCGCCTCGTGCGCGAGGCGTACCGGCTCCTCGCCGTGATCACGTTCTACACAGTGGAGGGGCCCGAAGTACGGGCGTGGACGGTCCCTGCTGGGACGAAGGCCCCCGACGCGGGGGCGGCGATCCACACCGACTTCCGCGACCGGTTCGTCTTGGCGGAGGTCATGCCCCTGGCGGACCTCCTCGCTGCTGGCTCCGAGCGGGCGCTCCGCGAGGCGGGCCGGGTCCACCGCGCCGGCCGCGACTACACGGTCCAGGACGGCGACGTGATCCATTTCATCTCCGCCTGATGGCAACGTTGGCCCTCCTCCTCACCAGCGCGGTGTGGGGGTGGACGTTCGTCCTGGTGAAGGATGCCCTCCACGAGGTCGGTCCGTTGTGGTTCCTCGCCCTGCGGTTCAGCCTGGCGACGCTCCTCGCCCTTCCGTTCCTCGTTGGACGGCGAGGAGCTCGCTCGGGGAGCAACTGGCGCTGGGGTGGGATCCTCGGGCTCGCCCTGTGTGGCGGGTACTTCCTCCAGACGTGGGGGCTCCTCTACACCACCGCCCAGAAGTCGGGCCTTATCACAGGGCTGTCCGTGGTCCTCGTCCCGGTGGTGGGGTGGGCGTTCGGGCGTCGGCCGAGCGGGAGGACGTGGGGAGGGGTCGCCCTGGCCGCGGTTGGGCTGGTCCTCCTCACCCTCGGCGGGGGATCGCTCGCGGGGGGGACGTGGATCGGCGACGGCCTGACGGCCCTGTGCGCCGTCGCGTTCGCGGTGCACCTCGTCCTCCTCGACCGGTACGCCAAGGCCGGCGATCCCCGTACCCTCCTCGTCCCGCAGCTCGCCCTCGTCGCCCTCCTCTCCCTCGCCGGGGCGGGGTGGCACGGGGAGGTCGCGTTCACGTTTTCATCGCAGGTGTGGGTTGCGGTGGGGGTGACCGCGGCGCTGGCCACGACCGGGGCATTCGCGCTCGTCCTCTGGGCGGGGCAGCGGACTTCGGCCGCGCGGATGGCAACCGTGCTCGCCATGGAGCCCGTGTTCGCCGCGCTCTGTGGGTGGTGGCTCCGCGGCGAGATGCTTCATCCCGTCCAGGGGGTGGGGGCAGCCCTGGTGATGGCCGGGATCCTATCCCAGCGTTCCTGATCGGCGTTCCGTTGACGCGCCTCCCCGATCGGACGATACTCGGCAGCGGAGGGATGTCCGAACGGCAAGGAGCCGGTCTCGAAAACCGGTACGGCTGAAAGGCCTTCGGGGTTCGAATCCCCGTCCCTCCGCCCGAGGCGCGGTCACGGGTTGGCTCGCCGTGAACCGAGAACTGCTGCGCCGTAAACTGTTCCCCGTTCTTGTGCGCCCGTAGCTCAGGGGATAGAGCGCTGCCCTGCGGAGGCAGAGGACGCAGGTTCAAATCCTGCCGGGCGTACCAGCTAGAGGGGGGTGCGGCCCTTGAGGGCACGGCCGAGGGTGAGCTCGTCGG
>Ga0265295_1000769_pt1 | contig 61367 bp, 52 predicted proteins | sample Munlansysbiofilm_FD_192503 | JGI IMG/M metagenome (GOLD analysis project Ga0265295, IMG submission 192503) | Leachate microbial communities from a municipal landfill in Southern Ontario, Canada - Methane capture system biofilm | ecosystem: Engineered > Solid waste > Landfill > Unclassified ... | reverse complement strand
GGGTCACGCAGGAATTGGCGGCAATGCTCAGGCAGTTTCACCCGCTCTACCTCAACACCCATTTCAACCATCCCGCCGAAATCACCCCGGAGGCGGAACGGGCCTGCGCCCTGCTGGCCGATGCCGGTATTCCGCTCGGTTGCCAGACGGTCCTGCTGCGCGGCGTCAACGACGATGTACAGACCATGCGGCAGCTCATGTATGCCCTCCTGCGCATCAGGGTCCGGCCCTATGCCCTCTACCAGGCTGACCTGACCAGGGGGACGGGGCATTTTCGCACCACCGTGGACACCGGTCAGGCCATCATGCGCCAACTCATCGGCCACCTGTCCGGCATGGCCGTGCCCACCTACGCCCTTGATGCCCCCGGTGGCGGCGGCAAGATCCCGCTCACCCCGGAATACGTGGACGGCCTCGGCCGGACCCTCAACTTCCGCACCTACACCGGCGCAGCCTGTTCCTACCCCAATGCGCTTGCGCCCTGATCGTTGCGTTTTTTTTCAGTTCTTTGTACATCGCCCAGAGAAACGACTATACTGGACCAGCAGGAGCCCTGTCCCGGGCACGCCCTCCGCCCCCACTGCACACCCCACCAGGTACGAGCATGAAAAGGCCGCCGGAAGAAACGCTGCACGCTGTCCTCGCCTCCAGGGATCTGCCCACCCTGCCCCTCATTGCCGCCCAAATCCTCACCCTCACCGCCAGCGAAGAAACTTCTCTCACCGATATTGGCAGCCTGGTCGCCACGGACACGGGACTCTCGACGAAAATCCTGCGGGTGGCCAATTCCTCCTTTTACAGCTTCCCGCAGCAGATCTCCTCGATCAACCAGGCGGTGTCCATCCTCGGCATCAACGCGGTGCGCAGCCTGGTCCTCAGCTTTTCCTTTCTCTCCATGAAAGGAAAAGCACACAGCCGGCTGTTTGATTTCGAGCAGTTCTGGGAGCGGTCGCTGATCGGCGCGGCGGCCAGCAAACTGATCCTCGAGCAGGTGCCCGGCGCCGATACCGAGGAGGCCTTTGTCTGCGGCCTGCTGCAGAACATCGGTCGCCTCATCCTCGCCGCTACCCTGCCGGACGAATACGACCAGGTGCTGCAGCGGTTGCAGGCCCCTGAGAACGACCAGCCGGTCGACGTGGATCTGGTTGAACGAGAACTGCTGGGCGTGTCCCACACCGAGGTCGGCTTGGCCGTGGCCCGCAGTTGGGGGTTTCCGGACAGTCTGCTCCTGCCCATCCGTTACCATCACCAGCCCCTGACCTGTGCGGAAACCAGCCGACGCCACTGCCAGAACATCAGGGCCGTGCATCTGGCCGACCTGCTGATCCAGCTGTTTTTCTCGCCCACGCCAGAACTGCACCACAAGCAGTTCCGCGCCGAGGCGAAGCAGCTGCTGGGCCTCAAACCCATTGAAATCAATCGCATCCTCAAGCAGCTCGACAAGGTGGTGGAGCAGTCGGCCCACTCCTTCGGCATCACCCTGCACTCGGTCCGTTCGGTGGCGGAGATCCTCCAGGAGGCAAATCTCCGTCTCAGCCTGCTCAATCTCTCCTACGAGGAGATGAACCGCGAGTTGATCAAATCGAAGATGGCCCTGGAAAAACTCACCGAGGAACTGGCCCAGAAGAACCGGCTGCTGGAAAACCTGGCCAACCTCGACGGTCTGACTGAGATTTACAATCACCGCTATTTTCAGAACTTCCTCGACGCGGAAATCAATCGGGCGATCCGTACTGAACGGACCCTCTCCCTGCTGCTGGCGGACATCGATCACTTCAAAAGTTTCAATGACACCCACGGTCACCAGACCGGTGATTTTCTCCTGCGCGAATTCTGCCGAGTCACCAAGGCCATCATCAGGGAATACGACCTCATCGCCCGCTACGGGGGTGAGGAATTCGTCTTTGTCCTGCCGGAAACCGGTATCGAAGAGGCCCTGGTGGTGGCCGAAAAAATCCGCAAGGCCACCGAGGAACACGTCTTCGACGACGGCCACGACACCTACCGGATCACCATCAGCATCGGCGTGGCCAGCGCCCGCCCCACCGGCACCGGTTTTACCAAGAACGATTTCATCGCCCTGGCCGACGAGGGCCTCTACGAAGCCAAACATGCCGGCCGCAACCGGGTCGCAGTGGTGAGCGCGCGGAAGAAAAAGAAATGGTTCAATTTCTGAAGCGGTCTGCTCCAGGACGTGAACCCTCAGTGCGAGCGAAGAAGTGCCGCCTCGCCTCTGTTCGTCCGGGCGCCGACCGCTGAAAACGGTTGACCTTCCGGTAAACGGACGGTTCTCATTGACACATTTCGGCGCATCAACCACCACCTCTCGACAACAAGGAGCTTCCATGAAACCACGACGATCCAACCTTTCCGTTCCCGGGCATCTGCAGAAAATGCACACCAAGGCCCAGGACAGCCAGGCCGATGTGATCATGCTCGACCTCGAGGACAGCGTGCCGCTGGATGCCAAGGAGGCCGCCCGCGCCCAGGTCATCGAGTCCCTGCTCGGTCTCGACTGGTCCCGAAAAACAGTGACCGTGCGCATCAATGCGCTGGACACACCCTTTGCCTATCGGGATCTGCTCGAGGTGGGAGAGAAAGCCGGCCATCTCATCGATGCCATTGTCCTGCCGAAGGTGAACAATCCGGGTGACGTGTTTTTTGCCGACCGCCTGCTCAACGGTATCGAGATGGCAGGTGCGGCCAGCGATTCCGGGGTCGGCATCGAGGCTTCCATCGAAACGGCTGAGGGATTGCTGCGTGCCTCCGACATCGTGCAGGCCAGTGACCGGGTGCGTACCCTGGTGTTCGGCATCGCCGACTACTCCGCTTCCATCGGCGCCCGGCTCGTGTCCATTTCCGGCCATGGCGAAAAAGAAGAGGAACTGTACCCGGGACACCGGTGGCACTTCACCCTGAGCAACATGGTGATGCACGCCAAGGCTTTCGGCCGGATGGCCATTGATGCGCCGTACGGGAACTTCAAGGATCTGGATGGATTGCGCCGTTCCGCGGTCATGGCCTCGGCCCTGGGCTGCGACGGCAAGTGGGCCATTCACCCGGCCCAGATTGACATCATCAACGAGGTGTTCACCCCCTCGCAGGCGGAAATCGAACTGGCGGCCAAGGTCATCGAGGCAAACGCCCAGGCCAGGGCGGCGGGGAAAGGTGCGGTGGCGGTGGAGGGGCGGATGGTGGACCAGGCCACGGTGCGGCTGGCCAGCCAACTCTGGGAACAGGCGCGATACCTGAAACTGATTTGAGCGCTGCCCTTGCCGCCGCTCCATGGAGCACAGGCGGAGGGATACAGGGAAAAAACAAGGGGAGCACCGGAATTCCGGCGCTCCCCTTGTTGTTTGGACTGCGGACTGCGGACTGCGGCTATCAGCCGATCACTGCCAGGACGGTGTCCTTGGCCACGGAATCACCGCTGCCGAAGTTCAGGGCCTTGACCACGCCGTCGCACGGCGAACCGAGGTTGTTCTCCATCTTCATGGCTTCGAGCACGAGGATGGCGTCGCCGGCCTTGACCGTGTCACCGACGTTGACCAGGTTCTTGACGATCATGCCGGGCATGGGCGCCAGCAGCGGGGTCCCGCCTTCAACAGCCGGGGCCGGAGCGGCAGCAGCCTTCGGAGCGGCGGCCGGGGCAGCGGCCGGAGCGGCGGCCGGGGCGGCAGCGGCCTTGGGTGCTGCGGCCGGGGCGGCGGCGCGAGGAGCGGCGGCGACCATTGGCTGGAAGTCACCGGTCGGGTCGACCTCGACATTGAAGTACTCGCCATCAACAAAGACGTTGAAGGTGCGGACGTTCTCGGTCTTGGCCGGAGCATCGGTTTTGGGTTCGATGAGCTTGCCGGCCTTGGCTTTGGCGACGAGCTCATCGCGTTTCTTGACCTCGTCCAGGGTCAGCGGCTTGACCTCAGGCGGTGCCGGGGTCACGCCATACTTCCACTCGAGGAACTTCTTGCCGGTAACCGGATACAGGGCATAGAGCACCAGATCGTCCATGTCTTTGGCCAGATCGCCGATCTCAGCCTTGGCCTTCTCCAGCTCGGGCTCGATGACCTCGGCCGGACGGCAGGTGATCGGCTCCTCGCCACGTGCATAGCCCTTCAGCGCCTTCTTCTGCACTTCCGGATTGATCGGCACGGCGGTCTTGCCGTACAGACCGTAGCACAGGTCCTTGACCTGGGCGGTGATCATCTTGTAGCGCTCTTCCGGGGTATCGAAGAGTACGTTGTTCACGGTCTGGATGCCGACGATCTGGCTGGTCGGGGTGACCAGCGGGATCTGGCCGAGATCCTTGCGAACCCGCGGCAGCTCCTTGTACACCTGATCGATCTTGTCCAGCGCGTCCATCTCGCGCAGCTGGTTGACCAGGTTGGACAGCATGCCGCCCGGGGTCTGGTGCAGGAGCACGTTGATGTCGATGGTGGACACCTTGGAGTCGTCCATCAGGTGCTTGTACTTGGGCATAACCTCTTTCTCGAGCACCTCGTTGATCTCGGCCAGCTTCTTGATGTCGAAACCGGTGTCGCGGTTGGTGCCGAGCAGAGCCATGACCAGCGGCTCGATGGCCGGGTGAGCCGTGCGGAAGGCGTAAGGAGTCATACAGGTGTCCACGATATCCACACCCGCCTCGATGGCCTTGAGGTGGCTCATGGAGGACATGCCGGAGGTGAAGTGGCTGTGCAGATGGACCGGGGTCTTGGACACTTCCTTGATGGCCTTGACAATGGCATAGGCATCGTAGGGGGCGATCAGGCCAGCCATATCCTTGATGCAGATGGAGTCGGCGCCCATCTCGTCGAGGGCCTTGGCGCGGTCCACGTAGTACTTCAGGTCATACACGTCCCCGCCCAGACGCGGCTCGGTCAGGGAGTAGCAGATGCAGCCCTGGAAGTGCTTGCCGGCCTTCTTGATGCCTTTGACAACCGTTTCGAAGTTGCGGTAGTCGTTGAGGGCGTCGAAGGTGCGGAAGACATCCATGCCGTTCTCGGCGGCGCGCTCGACAAAGGCAATGGCGGTATCGTCGGCGTAGTTGCGATAGCCGACCAGATTCTGGGCCCGAAGGAGCATGGAGAACGGGGTCTTCTTGATGTAGCGCTTCAGGGTGCGCAGGCGCTCCCACGGATCCTCGTTGAGGAAGCGGTGCATGGTGTCGAAGGTGGCGCCGCCCCAGGTCTCCAGGGCCCAGAAGCCGATCTCGTCCATCATCTCGGCCACCGGGATCATGTCCTCGGTGCGGCCGCGGGTGGCAAACAGGGACTGGTGTCCGTCCCGGAAGCTGAGGTCCATCACCTTGACCGGGTTCTCTGCTTTGGGCCGGTCGGGGGCATAGTTCATGGCGGTCATTTTCACTTGGTCGCTCATTGTCGATTTCTCCTGTAATGCGTTGTCGTTGAACGTCTTCTCTGGAATAGCGTTAGAAAGCCTTCAGCTGAACCATTCTGCGGTACAACATAATATCCTGGCGGCCGGCAAGGGCCCACAGGCTGGGCAGGGTAACCGCTGCCCTGGCTGCTGCCTCGGCGGCCAGCTGCGCCTGGTAGGCTGCCTCTTCTTCCTGCAGCATATAGGCGTTCACGCCTGCCAGTGCGGCGGCCATTTTCTTTTTCTTGTCTGCCATAGTGTCATCCTCTGATTCTTTTGGCCAGGCGTCCCGCGCGCCTTCGCCTTTGCAGGAAAGTGCTTACAGCGGGATATTGCCGTGCTTCTTCATCGGGATGGTGTCGCGCTTTCCGCTGATCCCTTCCAGGGCATTGATGATGCGGAAGCGCGTTTCGGCAGGCTCGATGACATCGTCAATGTAGCCGCGCTCGGCAGCGCAGTACGGGTTGGAGAACTGGGTGTTGTACTCCAGTTCCTTCTCGGCGAGGAAGGCCTTGGGATCGTCGGCTGATTTGGCCCCCTTGGCGTAGAGGACCTCGACCGCACCCTTGGAGCCCATGACCGCGATCTCGCCGGTGGGCCAGGAGTAGTTGATGTCGCAGCGCAGGTGCTTGGACGACATAACACAATAGGCGCCGCCGTAGGCCTTGCGGGTGATGATCGTGATTTTCGGTACAGTGGCCTCGGCATAGGCATACATCAGCTTGGCGCCGTTGCGGATGACGCCGCCGAACTCCTGGTTGGTGCCGGGGAGGAAGCCGGGAACGTCAACAAAGGTAATGACCGGAATGTTGAAGCAGTCGCAGAAGCGAACGAAGCGGGCGCCCTTGATGGACGAGTCGATGTCCAGTACGCCGGCGTAGAACGAGGGCTGGTTGGCGACAATGCCCACCGCCTTGCCGTTGTAGCGGGCGAAACCGACGACGAGGTTCGGGGCAAAGGTCTTTTTGATCTCGAAGAAGATGCCGTTATCCACCGTCTCGGAGATAACCTTCTTCATGTCATAGGCTGCGTTGGGGTTGTCCGGAATGATGTCGTTGAGCAGCGCCGATTTGCGGGTGATGGGATCGTCGCAGGGCGCATCCGGAGGATTCTCCATGTTGTTCTGCGGCAGGTAGGACATCAGGTCCTTGATGTACTGGATGGCATCGTCCTCGTCGTCGGCCGCGTAGTCGGCCACACCACTCTTGGTGTTGTGCATGACCGCACCACCCAACTGCTCGGTGGTCACGTCCTCGTGGCACACGGTCTTGACGACCTTGGGGCCGGTGAGGAACATGTAGGACTGGATCTTGACCATGATGATGAAGTCGGTCAGGGCCGGGGAATACACCGCGCCACCGGCGCAGGGTCCGAAGATACCGGAGATCTGCGGGACGACGCCCGAGGTGAGAACGTTGCGGGTGAAGATCTCGGTGTAGCCGCACAGGGCCTCGATACCCTCCTGGATACGGGCGCCGCCGGAGTCGTTCAGGCCGATGACCGGAATGCCCATGCGCACGCCAAGGTCCATGACCTTGCAGATCTTTTCGGCCAGGGTCTGGGACAGGGAACCGGCGAGCACGGAAAAGTCCTGCGCGTACACATAGATCGGCCGGCCAGCCAGCCGACCGTAGCCGGTGACGATACCGTCGCCGAGGAACTTGATCTTCTCCATGCCGAAATTGTAGCAGCGATGCAGCTTGAAGGCATCGTACTCTTCAAAGGTGCCTGGATCGAGCAGGGCCTGAATGCGCTCGCGGGCGGTTTTTTTGCCTTTCGCGTGGATCTTGTCGATCTTGTCCTGACCTCCGCCCAGAAGGGCCTTTGCCCGCTTCTGCTTCAACTGCTCCAATTTTTCCTTTGTACTCATGCTGTCTCCTTGCTGCAGAATTTGGTGAAAATTCCGTGCTCAATGATAAGGACAGGTACCGTTGCGGAAGGTTGCCCGCCGCAACGGTACCTGCGTCATCCCAATCAGCCCTTGTAGACCTCTTTGCACAGTTCGCCCATCCTGCCGAGGTTCTGGCAATGATGGACACCGCTGGCCTTCATGGCCTCGATCTTGGCCTCGGCGGTCCCCTTGCCGCCACTGACGATGGCGCCGGCATGACCCATGCGGCGGCCGGGAGGAGCGGTCAGGCCGGCGATGAAACCGACCACCGGTTTGTCCTTCATGTTCGCCTTGATCCACTCGCAGGCGTCTTCCTCGGCGTGACCACCGATCTCACCGATCATGATCACGGCCTTGGTTTCCGGATCAGCGGCAAAAGCCTCGAGGCAGTCGATGAAGTTGGTGCCGTTGATCGGGTCACCGCCGATGCCGATAACGGTGGTCTGGCCGAAGCCGAAACGGCCGAGTTGGTTGACGGCCTCGTAGGTGAGCGTCCCGGAGCGGGACACAACGCCCCAGGGACCGCCGGGTTTGTGCATCGGTCCGGGCATGATGCCGATCTTGCACTCGCCGGGGGTGATGATGCCGGGGCAGTTGGGCCCGATGAGGCGGGTGGTCTTGGTGGCGAGGTAGTTCTTGACCCGCATCATGTCGAGCACCGGGATACCCTCGGTGATGCAGACCACCAGTTCGATACCGGCGTCGGCGGCTTCCATGATGGCGTCGGCGGCAAACGGCGGCGGCACCAGGATCATGGAGGCGTTGCAGCCGGTTTTTTCCCGCGCGTCCTGCACGGAGTTGAAGATCGGCACGTCGTCCATCTTCTGACCGCCCTTGCCGGGGGTCACGCCGGCAACCACGTTGGTGCCGTAGGCGATGCAGGAACGGGTGTGGAACTGGCCTTCCTGGCCGGTGATGCCTTGCACTACTAACCGAGTATTTTTATTAACGAAAATGCTCATTGTCTTCCTCTATGGGTGTGAGTTTATCCTCTGAAAACCGAGTCTTTTCAATGGTTCCGGGGAACGGCCGGGAAGAGGTGCTGCCCCTGCCCTGCGCACAGGGCCGCTTGCGGGCGAAACCGGACCGTCAACCGGCACGCATTCCGTCCCTCAGGCAGCGATCTTGGCCACTTTCTCGGCTGCGTCAGCCAGATCTTTGGCGTTGATCAGATCGAGACCGGACTCGGCGAGGATCTTCCGGCCCTCATCAACGTTGGTCCCTTCCATGCGGATGACAACGGGCACGCTGAGTTTCAGTTTGGTGGCCGCCTGGACGACACCCTGGGCGAGAATATCACAGCGGAGGATACCGCCGAAGACGTTGATCAGGATGCCCTTGACCTTGGGATCCTTCATGATGAGGCGGAAACCGTTCTCGATGGCCTCGGCATTGGCACCGCCGCCGACGTCGAGGAAGTTGGCCGGGGAGGCACCCGCCATTTTGACGATGTCCATGGTGGCCATGGCCAGGCCGGCGCCGTTGACGATATTGCCGACGTTACCGTCCAGGTTGATGTAGTTCAGGCCGAACTTGGAGGCCTCGGCCTCGACCGGATCCTCTTCCTCGATGTCCCGCATCTCTTTGACATCGGGGTGACGGTACATGGCGTTACCGTCGACGTCCAGCTTGGCATCCAGGGCGAGGATGTCGCCCTCGGCGGTGATGATCAGCGGGTTGATCTCGACCATGGAACAGTCGTAGGCGACAAACAGTTCATAGAGGTTTTTGACCAGGGCGGACATCTTCTTCTGCAGGTCCTTCTCGATCTCCAGGCCGAAGCAGATCTTGCGGGCGTGGAACGGCTGGAAGCCGGTGATCGGGCTGACATTCACGGTGATGATGCGCTCGGGCGTCTTGGCAGCCACTTCCTCGATATCCATACCGCCGTCCTGGGAGCAGACGATGGCCACGGTGGAGGTCTCGCGGTCGGGGATAATGGAGAGGTACAGTTCTTTCTTGATGTTCAGGCCTTCTTCCACCAGCACCTTGCGGACCTTCTTGCCCTGGGCGCCGGTCTGCTTGGTCACCAGGGTCATGCCGATGATGGAATCGGCGACAGGCTTGACGTCAGCCTTGGTCTTGGCCAGTTTGACGCCGCCACCCTTGCCGCGACCGCCGGCATGCACCTGGGCCTTGACAACCACCGGATAGCCGAATTCCTCGGCGATCTTCTCTACTTCATCGGAAGTAAGGGCGAGTTTTCCTTTGGGGGTGGGGACATTGAATTTTCGGAATAGTTCCTTGGCCTGATACTCATGAATCTTCATAGACGCATCCTTTTGCGGAGAACCCGACCGAGACCGGGACCCTCCTGATAAATGAATGTTGTGCTACCCCTGTCGACGATGACATTCCTGGCATGCCAGAAAGGCCTGTATTTGATGGCGTGGAAAACGGGCAACCGTGCAGCGGTAATCCTCCCGCGCCGGCCGGATGAGCCGGCGTGGTCCCTAGAGCCGCCACGGTTCCGCCGGTCCAGCCGAAATGCCGGCACCGCCTGCATACCGTGAAAATTCTTACGAAATGATGGCGATATAACAAACCTGCAAACTGCGCGTCAAGTTAATAGTCAGAAACGCTATCGAGTGGACTCTTTTCGGGATGACCCTACGGCATGGTTGGTAAGAGGGCGCCAGGCCTGACCGCGGACGAAGCGATCCCCCGCAGGATCGGCTCGAACCGCCTGCCGATCCGCCGGGGGTCCCTGGGCAGCACCGTCAACGGACGGCCCTGCGCCGGAGCGCCTGGAGCGAGTGATCTGGAAAATGGACAGAAGTAAGGAGAACCGCTGGAGTCCTGCCGGACGACAGGAGGAAGTGTCGGGGGAGGGTATTTCGTACCCACGGCCTGAAATCTGCCTTGGATGCGCTCTAGAGGCCCGTTCAGACTCCCTGAAACCATTCCGGCAAGAACATTTACTGCAGCCACTTCCGAAAAAAACCACTCAAAACGCGGAAGTTATAACAAGATCGTTGACACGGCGTCAAGTGATAAAATCGGAAAACGGCCGCGCCGGCAGAAGGGCCGGTTCCCCGGCGAACGCGGTCAACGGGAGGCGGCAAAGGCGGCCGGTTCAGGCCTGCTTCTTTTTCTTTTTTTCTTTTTTCCGCTGCACGATGTTGTCGATGGACAACTCCAGGTTGTCGATGATGATGCCTGTATATTTCTGGATGTTGTTTTGGATGTAGGTGCGCAATTCGTGCAGTTCGCCGGTCAGGGTCTTGCCGTAGGGCACGTCGATGAACAGTTCGATGCCGTAGCCGGAGCGGCCCATCTTGACCTTGATCTTGCGGACCAGCACCTCGGCGTCGTACTCGTCGATGCAGTGCAGGATCATCTGGGTGAGGGCGGCCTCGGAAATGGACACGCTGCCCCCTTTGCCCTTGTCGTGGAAATCCGGCTGCACCACCGATTTTTCGAAGAAGCGGGAGCGGCGCACACCGTCCTTGTCCTTGCCGCCCTTGAAGAAGATGCGGATCGAGTCGGACAGGATCTGGGCGTAATCGCGTTTCACCTCGATGGCCGGCACCGGAATGACGTGCTTGCCCTCCTCGAACCGCGACTTGATGGCATTTTCGATGTCCTTCTGGCTGGCGATCTCCTCGATCATGATGATCTGGCTGATGGGCGGCAGTTCCAGGGTCTCCGCCAGCTTGGTGACCATCTTTTCCGAGGTGCCGATCAGGAGGATCTTCTTGATCTTTTTCTCCTGGATCATCTGCACCACGCTCTTGCGGTGCTCGGGATCGGTGAACAGGGCGGTCTTGATGGCGCTGATGTAGTTCTTTTCCTGCTTGGCCGAACGGCCGGCGAGGATGGTGGTGTCGTCGATCAGCAGGCCGTCGTCGATGATGTAGGGCACCCCGATCTTCTCGGCCAAAAGCTTGGCGCGGAAGCTCTTGCCGGTACCGCTCTTGCCCACCAGGGCGTAGACCTGGATACCCTGCAGCCGTCCCTTGACGCGGCTGAAGAACTGGTAGATCTCCTTGCCGGTGAGGTAGATCCACTGCTGGTCCTTGCTGCTTTTTTCGGTCGTTTCGCTCATGCGTCTGGCTGAAGGAGACTCCGGGAGGCTATCGCGGGGAACGGAATACGGTGGCGGGCCCTCATGGTTTTGCCAGCCACCAGGTGTCGAGCCACTGCTCGTGACTGTAGTAGAGCGGCAGGGTGGACGGATACCGCAGCCGAGAGGTGAAGGCCAGGCGGTGGTTCGCCAGGTACCAGTTCGGCACCAGATAATAACCATGCCACAACACCCTGTCCAGCGCCCGGCAGGCCGTGGTCAACTGAGCCTGGGTGTCGGCATAGATGACCGCGTCCACCAGGGCGTCCACCGCCGGGCTGTGGATGCCGGCCAGGTTCCGCGAACCCTTGCGGTCCGCCGCCTGGCTGGTCCAGTAATCCCGCTGCTCGTTGCCCGGCGACTGGGACTGGCCGAACGAGGTGACCACCATGTCAAAATCGAAGTCCCGGACCCGGTCTGCGTACAGGGCCGGGTCGATGGTCCGGTAGTCCACGGCGATGCCGAGCTTGCGCAGGTTGGCCGCATAGGGCGCGATCACCCGCTGGAACGAGGAATCCACCAGCAGGATATCGAAACGGAAGGTTTCGCCGGCCGCATTGGTGAGCACCCCGCCCCGCACCGTCCAGCCGGCCTGTTCGAGCAGGGTTTTCGCCTCGAGCATGTTGGCGCGCAGGCTGTTCGGTGGTTCGGTGGACGGCGGCACCAGCGGCCGGGTGAACACCTCGGCCGGCACCTGGGCGCGCAGGGGTTCGAGCAGGCGCAGCTCGGCCGCATCCGGCAGGCCGCGGGCGGCGTAGTCCGAGTTGGCAAAGAAGGAGTCGTTGCGGGTGTACTGGGAGAAGAACAGCGTCCGGTTGGTCCACTCGAAGTCAAAGGCCAGGCCCAGCGCCCGGCGCACCAGCGGGTCCTGGAAGAGCGGCCGGCGGGTGTTGAACACAAAGGCCTGCATGCCGGCGTTGTTGTGGTGCGGGAAGGTCTTTTTGACCAGTTCGCCGGAATCGAAGCGGCGGCCGGTCAGGTCCCGCTGCCACTGCTTGGCGATGTGCACCATCATGAAATCGAACTCACCCGCCTTGAAGGCCTCCAGGCTGACCACCGGATCCTTGAAGTACTTGAAGGTGATCGTGTCGAAGTTGAACTGGTGCCGCCGGGTCGGGTGGTCGGCGGCCCAGTAGGCGGGGTTTTTCGTGTAGGTGATCGACTTGCCGGGCACCACCGCGCTCACCGTGTAGGGGCCGGACCCCACCGGCACGGTCATGGCCCCGTCGCCGCCCGCCGGGTTGAAGGGGTGCTGGGTATAAAACTTCCGACTGAGCACCGGCAGCTGGGTGGCGATCATGTGCAGTTCCCGGTTCGTTCGGGCGAACCGGAAGCGGACCTGCCGCTCGCCGAGGATGTCGGCACCGTCGATGTCCCGGAAGTAGATCTGGTAGAACGGGTGGGCCTGGTCACTCTTCAGGGTCTCCAGGGAGAACTTGATGTCCTCGGCGGTGATCGGCGTGCCGTCGGAAAAGCGCGCCCTGGGGTTGAGGGTGAAGGTCACCGATTTGCGGTCCGGGGCGAGCGCGATATCCTCGGCGATCAGCCCGTACTCGGCAAAGGGTTCGTCCAGGCTGGGCACGGCCAGGGTCTCGAATACGTAGCGGGTCAGCCCGGCCGGCCCGTTGCCCTTGAGGGTGAAGGGGTTCATCTTGTCGAAACTGCCCAGGTCGTGCAGGGTCAGGCTACCGCCCTGGCGGGCCGCCGGATCGACATAGGCGAAGCGGCTGAACTCCGCCGGATATTTGAGGGTGCCGTCGATGCTCACCCCGTGGGCGGCACAGGCGGGGCGCACCGGCAGGCAGACGGCGCACAGGGTCAGGGCAACAACAAGCGGGAAAAATTGTCGAAACATGCGTTCGTGACCGGAGGCAGAGGGGGGCAAAGGCGGCGAGAGGTGGTCGCCGGTGGAGGCCAAAAAGACCGGTTCAGTATACGCAATCAATCCGACAATGTACAGGCGTTCCCACGCCACCCCGGGTCCGGCGGCGGCGAGGAAAAAATTGACGAACCCCGCCGCCGGGTGTAATTATTTCAGATTTCAAGAACATTCGCGGCCGGCCGGAGCGCCGGAAACCCGCACGCCCCTTCCCTTCCCCACTCTGGAGCTGCATCAATGGGACAGACCATCACCGAGAAGATCTTTGCCGCCCACCTGCGCGACACCCCCACGCCGGGCAACATGGTGCTCGACATCGACGTCATCATGTGCCACGAAATCACCACGCCCATCGCCATCATGGACCTGATGGACAAGGGTATGGACCGGGTCTGCGATCCCGCGCGGATCAAGGCGGTGATCGACCACGTGACCCCGCCCAAGGACTCCAAGACCGCGGCCCAGGCGAAGATCATGCGCGAATGGGCGCGGCGCCACAACATCCGTGATTTCTTCGACATCGGCCGCAACGGCGTCTGTCACGCCCTGTTTCCGGAAAAGGGCTTCATCCGCCCGGGCAACACGGTGATCATGGGCGATTCGCACACCTGCACCCACGGGGCCTTCGGCGCCTTTGCCGCCGGTGTGGGCACCACCGACCTGGAAGTGGCCATCTACAAGGGCGTCTGCGCCTTCCGCGCACCCAAGTCGCTCAAGATCGAGGTCACCGGCACCCTGCCCCGGGGCGTGTTCGCCAAGGACGTGATCCTCAATATCATCAAAGAGCTGACCATGGGCGGCGGCACGGACATGGTCATCGAGTTCACTGGCCCGGTGGTCGACGCCATGAACATGGCCTCGCGCATGACGCTCTGCAACATGGCGGTGGAGGCCGGCGCCACCTCCGGCGTATGCCAGCCCGACCTGGTCACGGCCGAGTACCTGTGGCCGTTCATCAAGGACGACTACGCGAGTCCCGCCCAGGCGGCCGAATCCTTTGCCCGCTGGCGCTCGGACGCCGACGCGCACTACGAGCGCGAGCTCACCGTGGACGTGACCGACCTGACGCCTCAGGTGACCTTCGGCTACAAGCCGGACAACGTCAGGGACATCACCGAAATGGAAGGCAGCCCGGTGGACCAGGTGTACATCGGCTCCTGCACCAACGGCCGCATCGAGGACCTGCGTGAGGCTGCCGCCATCCTCCGCGGCCGGACCATCGCCAACAGCGTGCGCGGCATCCTCGTGCCGGCCACCCCGGCCGTCTACTCGCAGGCGCTCGACGAGGGGCTGATCCGGATCTTCATGGACAGCGGCTTCTGCATCATGAACCCCACCTGCGGCGCCTGCCTGGGCATGAGCAGCGGTGTGCTCGCCGACGGCGAGGTCTGCGCCTCGACCACCAACCGAAACTTCAACGGCCGCATGGGCAAGGGCGGCATGGTCCACCTGATGAGCCCGGCCAGCGCCGCCGCCGCCGCGATCACCGGCGCGATCACCGACCCGCGCCGCTTCATGGCCTGACCCTGAACCACAGTGACAAAGGAACCCGATATGAAACAGTTCGGCGGCCCCGCGGCCTTCATCGACAGAAACGACATCAACACCGACGAGATCATCCCGGCCAAGTACCTGACCGAGATCACCAAGAAGGCGCTCGCCCCGCACCTGCTCGAGGACCTGCGCCTGGAGGGCGGCGAGTTCGACCCGCACTCGGCCGAGATGCAGGCGGCCCGGGTGCTCGTCACCCGCGCCAACTTCGGCTGCGGCTCCTCGCGCGAGCACGCGGTCTGGGCGCTCGAGGTCAACGACATCAACGTGGTCATCGGCGAGAGCTTTGCCCGCATCTTCCGCCAGAACATGTTTAACTGCGGCATCCTGGCGGTGGAACTGAGCAAGGCGGACATCGACCGGCTGTTCGCCCTGAACGGCCCGGTCGAGGTGGCCGTGGACCTGGACGCCGAGCAGCTGACCGCCACGGGCAGCACGGGCGAGGGCGTCACCTGCCGCTTCACCCTCAACCCCTTTGACAAACAGCTGATCGGCGCCGGCGGCTGGCTGGCCTACGCGGACGCCAAGTATTGAGGTTTTTCCTCCGGGCAGGGCGACCAGGACCTCGGCCGCCCTGCCCGGCTCGCACCAATTGACCAACTGCACCTGTTTTGCCGAACGACACCGCCCGCCCCTGTTCATTTCCTGAAAGACCCCACCTCCCGCAGGCGTCCGGCCTTTCTTCGCATCGTTCAACCTGCACGGCCCCGGTCACGGCCGGGTCCTGAGAGAGCACCATGGAAAACGCCTTTGCCGACCGCATCACCGACGTGCCCCGGTCCTTTATCCGCGAGATCCTCAAGGTCACCATCGACGCGTCGATCATCAGCTTTGCCGGCGGTCTGCCCAACCGGCTCTACTTCCCGGTCCAGGAACTGCAGCAGGCCGCCCACGACGTGTTCGCCGAAGCGGGCGCGGACGCCCTCCAGTACGCCAACACCGAGGGCTTCCCGGGCCTGCGCCAATGGATCGCCGACCGCTACCGGGCCAAGGAAGGGCTGGACATCCCGATCGAGGACATCCTCATCACCACCGGCTCGCAGCAGGGGCTGGACCTGCTCGGCAAGACCTTCCTCAACGAGGGCGACGACCTGGTCATCGAGGAGCCCGGCTACCTGGGCGCCATCCAGGCCTTTGCCATGTACCGGCCGCGCTTTCACCCGGTGCCCGTGGCCGAGGGCGGCATGGACGTGGCCACGCTCACCCGGGTGCTCGGGGAGCGCCGCCCCAAGCTGCTCTACACCGTGACCAACTTCCAGAACCCGTGCGGCATCAGCTACAGCGACGACAACCGGCGGGCCGTGGCCGAACTGGTGCGCTCCAGCGGCTGCCTGATCATCCAGGACGACCCCTACGGCGACCTGCGCTTCACCGGCAGCCGGCGGCTCTCCTTCAAGCGCCTGCTGCCGGCGCAGACCGTGCTGCTCGGCTCGTTCTCCAAGACCGTGGCCCCGTCGCTGCGCATCGGCTGGCTGGTGGCGCCGCCGCCGCTCATGGACAAGCTGGTGATCGCCAAGCAGGCGGCGGACCTGCACACCAATGGACTGGCGCAGCGCATCCTGCACCGCTTCCTCATTGACAACGACCTGGACGCCCACATCGCCACCATCATCCGCGCCTACGGCCGGCAGAAGGAGGCGATGATCGGCGCGATCCGGGACCACTTCCCGGCCGGTGTGCAGTGCACCGACCCGGAAGGCGGCATGTTCCTCTGGGTGACCCTGCCCGAGGGCATGTCGTCCATGGCCCTGTTCGATGCGGCCATCCGCCAGAAGGTGGCCTTTGTTCCCGGCACCCCCTTCTACGTGGACCGCAAGGACAGCAACACCCTGCGCCTGAACTTCTCCTGCTCGGACGAGCCGACCATTGTCGAGGGGATCAGGCGCCTGGGCACTTCCATCAAGGAACTCTCGTAACCACAGGAGGAACCACCATGAATCGTATCAAGAAACTGACCCTGCCGCTCTTCGCCGCCTGCCTCTGCGCCGCCCTGATCGGCTGCTCCGAGGACAAGAAGGAGGCAAAGAGCACTGCGCCCGCCAGCCAGGAACAGGCCGTGCAGCAGCCGGTCGAGCAGGCCAAACAGGCCGCCGAGGCAACCACCCAGGCGGTCGGAGAAGCCGCCGAGCAGGCTGCCGAGGCCACCAAGGAGGCCGCTGACAAGGCTGCCGAGACCACCGCGGAGGCTGTGGACAAGGCTGCGGAGGTCACCGGCGAGGCCGCCAAGGCTGTGGACACAAACGCGGAGAAGGCTATGGACAAGGCTCGCAAGAAACTGGAAGGCTGCTGATCCCCTTCCCTTGTACCAATAAAAAAACGGGTGGCCGTGCCATGGCACGGCCACCCGTTTTTTTTCCTACCGCCGGCCACGGCCGGCCGGGTCTAGAGTGAAACCGCGGCCAGTGAGCGAACCGCCTCCTCCTGTTCCGGGGTCAGGGACCGGGGTATCTGCACGGCGATCTTCACCAGCAGGTCGCCCCGTTGGCCGATGGGACCGGCGGGCAGGCCGTGGCCCTTGATACGCAGCTTGGCATCCTGCTGCACACCGGGCGGCACCTTGACGTTGAATTTCTTGCCGTCCAGGGTGGTCACCTCGATGCTCGTGCCGAAACAGGCCTCGCTGAACGGGATGCGGTGCTCCACCACCAGGTCATCCTCGACCCGCTGGAACACCGGGTGTTCGGCCACGTGCACCTTCAGGTAGAGGTCGCCGGCCGGCCCGCCGGAGGGTGATACCCCGCCCTTGCCGGGCAGGCGCAGCCGCTTGCCGTCCTCGATCCCCTTGGGCACCTTGACCGAGACGTTCTGGCTGCGGCCATTCTGACGCAGGCTGATGGTCTTCTCGGCACCATGGAGGACATCCTCCAGGGTGACGGTCAGTTCGTAGGTCAGATCGCCGCCTTTCACCGGCTGCGGTCCGCAACCGCCGCCGCAGCCGCCGCGCATGGTCTGGCCGAACATCCCCTCGAAGGGCGAACCGCCGCCGGCCGTGCGGAAGCCGCCGGTGTGGAAACCGCCCGTACCGCGAAAACCGGTGCCGAAACCGAACTGGCGGAGGATGTCGTTAAGGTCGAAGTTACGGAAGATGTCTTCCTGGGAGTAGCGCTGGCGAAACCCGCTGGAACCGAAGGTGTCGTACTGCTTGCGTTTTTCCGCATCCGAGAGCACCGCGTAGGCCTCGCTGATCTCTTTGAACTTTTCCTCCGCCGCCTTGTCCCCGGGGTTCTTGTCCGGGTGGTACTTGAGGGCCAGTTTGCGGTATGCCTTCTTGATCTCGTCGGCGGTGGCCGTTTTCGCCACGCCGAGTACCTCGTAATACTCCATAGCGCTCGTATTCTTCGGGTAAAAGGAAACCGGCCGGGGCCGACGTTGGCCACACTATAAGCGCGACCGGCCGATTGTCCATCACCCGGGAACCGGCGGGACGGATTTTTCCGGGGCCGGGCAGCGCTCCGCTTAAAAATCGTCGGGTGGGTTCCGGGTGGCGGCGGACGGCAGACGGCTGAGCCGGTCGATGAGCAGGGCCCGGCGGCTGGCCGGCTGGTTGAGCAGCACCACGTAGGCACGGCCATCGGCGAGGTAGCCCGCCCCGTTGGCCACGCCGGTGAGGGTGCCGGTCTTGATCCAGCCATGCCGGTCCCGGGGCAGCAGGGTCCGGTGCGGCCGGAACACCTCGAGCAGGCGGAGCATGGCCCGGGCGGTCACCCGGTTGTCGCGTGACAGGCCGGCCCCGTCCACCTGGACGATCGCTTGCGCGGATGCGCCCAGCTGGCTGCCGAGCGACTCGGCCACGGCCCGGCGTGCCTTGTCCCAGGTGGCGGGAAAACCGAAGCGCTCGGCCCCGCAGGCCAGGAACACCAGGTTGGCGGTGAAGTTGGTGGAGTAGTGGAGCAGGAAGCGGCTCATCGCGGTAAGGGTCTGGTCGCTGCGCAGGGTGGCCAGTGGTCGCGCCCCGGCCGGTGTGGTGCGCAGGCCGCCGAGTGAAGCCACCGGCACGCCGGCCGCCTGCAACTGGGCACGGAACAACTCGCCGCTGTAGCGGGCCACCCGCGCCGCCGGGTCGCAGCCGCCGGCGCAGACATTGAGCCGGTGACGACCGGTCGGCCGGGTGCGGCCCATCTCCACCATGATCGGCAACAGGGGCGTCTGCGCCTCGCCCGGGGTGATCCGCCCGGAGGGCTCCCGTTCGAGCGGCACGCTGTTGAAGTTGACCGAAAGCGGCCCGACCGGCGCGTCGTAGGGGTTGTCGCTCCCCGCCTGACCGGGCGTCAGCCCGGACAAATCGAAGGCGGAACCGTCGACAAACAGCGTCTCCACCCGCGCAAGGCCCTGCTCGCGCAGGCGCACGGCCATGGTCGCAACCGCCTCCGAGGTCAGGGTCGGGTCGCCGAACCCCTTGATGTACAGGTTGTGCCGGGCATCGAGGTGAAATTCGGTCGGGAAGCGGTACTCCGGGCCAAGAATGCGCAGGGCTGCGGCCACGGTGGCGATCTTGACGATGCTGGCCGGCACCATGGGCCGGTCCAGCCGGCACCCGTACATTGGCTGGTCCGCCCCATCGGCCAGGCCGTAGGCCCCGGCCGGTGCGATGTCGGCCAGCAGGCGGCAGTCGGCCAGTGCGGTCCGGCCGATGGCCAGCAGCAGGAGGAAAAAACAGAAAACCCGGAGCCCCGCGCGCAGGCGGGCTCCGGGTTCTTGGGTCCGGACGGACAAGGGCTCAGCCGATCTTGGGCAGGCGGGCCAGCGATTTTTCGATCGCCTCCCTGGGGAAGGCGTAGTCGCTCAGCTTGCCGGACAGGTAGTTGTCGTAGGACGGCATGTCGATCACGCCGGTGCCGGAGAGGTTGAACAGGATGGTCTTCTCCTCCTTGGGATCCTTCATGGCCTCGATGATCGCCCCGCGGATGGCGTGGTTGCTCTCGGGCGCCGGGATGATGCCCTCGGTGCGGGCAAAGAGGATGCCGGCCTCGAAGCACTCCATCTGGTGGACCGACTTGGGCTGGACAATGCCTTCGCGCACCAGCGCGGAGACGATGGGTGCCATGCCATGGTAGCGCAACCCCCCGGCGTGAATGCCCGGCGGCACGAAATCGTGGCCGAGGGTGTACATGTACAACAGCGGCGTCATCATGGCCACGTCGCCGGAATCGTAGGCGAGTTTGCCGGCGGTCATGGACGGGCAGGAGGCCGGCTCGTAGCCGTGGAACTCGATCTTTTTGCCTTCCAGGTAATCGGGCACGAACGGCGCCACCAGGCCGGCGAAGTTGGAACCGCCGCCGCAGCAGCCGATGACCACGTCCGGGTACTCGCCGGCGATTTCCAGCTGCTTCTTGGCCTCCAGGCCGACGATGGTCTGGTGCAGGACCACATGGTTGAGCACCGAACCCAGGGCATAGTTGGTGTCGTCGCGGCTGCTGGCATCCTCGAGCGCCTCGGAGATGGCCATGCCGAGCGAGCCGGGGGTGTCGGGAAACTCGGCCAGCAGGGCGCGGCCGGTTTTGGTGTCCTGGCTCGGGCTGGCGACCACCTCGCCGCCGTAGGCCTGCATAATGAACTTGCGGTAGGGTTTCTGGTCGTAGGAAACCCGCACCATGAACACCTTGCACTCCAGGCCGAACTTGGAGGTGGCGAGCGCCAGGGCCGAGCCCCACTGGCCGGCACCGGTCTCGGTGGTCAGCCGTTTGACGCCCTCGCGCATGTTGTAGTAGGCCTGGGGCACGGCCGAGTTGGGCTTGTGGCTGCCCACCGGGCTGACGCTCTCGTTCTTGAAGAAGATCTTCGCCCGGGTGCCGAGGGCCTCCTCGAGTTTGGTGGCGCGGACCAGCGGCGACGGTCGCCAGATGGAGTAAACCTCCTGCACCTCCGGGGGGATGTCGATGAACCGTTCCTGGCTCATCTCCTGCTCCAAAAGACCCATGGGGAATACCGCGGACAGCTTCTCCGGGCTGATGGGCTGATGGGTTTGCGGATCGAGCGGCGGCAACAGGCCGCCTGGGATATCGGGCACAACGTTGTACCACCTGGTTGGCATCTCGTCATCGCGCAGAACGATCTTCTTCATGTTCTCTCCTTGGTTCTCGTATGGTGCAGGGCATGGCCGTCGAGGGTGCGGCGCGTCCCGGCTCGCCTGCAGTATTGGGTGGCGCCGGCCCCGGCTCGGACCGGGGCCCGTTCATGGGGTCGCTTGCCGGAAACCGTTTTTCATACCGTACATCTGCAAAATACTCAAGACGGCTGCGCCATTTCCCGGGCCGCGGTCTTGCGTATCGCTGCCAACAGGGCCTCCTCCCCGGTCAGACCCAGCACCTGTTCGAGGATCTCCCGCGGCGACACGCCCGGCTGGCCCTGGTGACAGAGCAGATCCATGACCAGGGTGGCGTCCCACCGTTCGAGGCGGGCGACCAGCGGGCGGATGTCCAGTTCCTTGTGGCGGTTCTTGCGGAACCGGTCGATGACGAACTGCCCGCCGGCGAGAAAGGCGGCCATCCGCTCCCCCACATCAGCCCGGGCGAGCGCCGGTGTGCGCACCTCGTAGGTGAGGAGCAAGCAGGCGGCTGTCCCCCGCGGCGCCGGTTCCACCGAGGTTACCCGGATGGTCCCGGGCAGCCGTTCGTTGAGCCGGGTAACGGCGGCCGCCGGATCAGCCAGCGGCCGGGTGAGGGCCATGTCCCAGTATTCGGCCTCGCTCTCCACCCCCACCGGCAGGGCCTGGCTGAAGCCCACCTGCGGCGAGGGGTTGAACCCGTGCGAAAAGGCGAGCGGCAGGCCGGCGCGCTGCAGGGCGCGGAAGACCAATTGAAGCAGTTCGAGGTGCCCGTAGAACCGGCTGTCGCCGGTGCGGCGGTAGTGCACCCGGTAGGCAAAGGTCGGTGGCGGCTGGCCGCCCGGCCGGGGGGCTGGATGGGGCGGAGGCGCGATTGGCCGGGGCGGGGGCGCCGGATGGACCAGCGGCCGGACCGAGCGGAAATCGCAGAGGCCGCAGCCCTGGCAGCCGTGCACCCGGCAGTCCGGGGTGTAGGCGCGCGCCAATGCCCGGTCCCGTTCAGCCTCGAGAAAGGAACGGTCCACGCCGCAGTGCAGGTGGTCCCAGGGCAGGACCTCGTCCGCCTGCCGCGGCCGCAGGCAGCTGTCCAGATCGATGCCCAGGTCGGTGGCGGCCTGTTGCCAGCGCTCCAGGCGAAAGTGTTCGGACCAGCTGTCGAAGCGGGCGCCGCGTTGCCAGGCGGTCTCGAGCAGGCGCGCCAGCCGCCGGTCACCGCGGGCGAACACGCCCTCGAGAAAGGACTGCTCCGGGTCGTGCCACTTGAGCTTGAACCCCTTGGCCGGCAGGAGCTGCTTGAGCCGGTTGATGCGCCGCTTCGACTCGGCCAGGCCGAGCTGCCCGGCCCACTGGAAGGGGGTGTGCGGCTTGGGCACGAAGGTGGCCACGCCCAGATTCACCTGGGGCGGCCGGCCGCGGCCCTGGCCGGCCTGCTGGCGGGCCTTGCGCGCCAGTTCGACGATCGCCTCCACATCCTCGTCGGTCTCCGTGGGCAATCCCACCATGAAGTAGAGCTTGATCAGTTTCCAGCCGAGCGCAAAGGCGTCCCGGCAGGTGGCGAGCAGGTCCGTTTCGGTGATGCCCTTGTTGATCACCTCGCGCAGCCGGTCGGTGCCGGCCTCCGGGGCCACGGTGAAGCCGGTTTTCCTGACCCGCTTGATCTGCTCCATGATCTCTGGTGTCAAAGTTCCGACGCGCATGGAGGGCATGGACACGCTCACATGGGCGGTGCTGAACCGGTCCATCAGCTCGACCATGAGCCGGTCCAGGCAGGAAAAATCGCCGGTGGACAGGGACAAGAGGGCCAGTTCCTCGAAGCCGCCGGCGGCGATGCCGGCCTCGGCCAACTCGAGGATGTCGTCGAGCGACCGCTCGCGTACCGGCCGGTAGAGCATCCCGGCCTGGCAGAAACGGCAGCCGCGGGTGCAGCCGCGGGCGATCTCCACCCCCAGCCGGTCGTGCACCGGTTTGACCACCGGCACCAGCGGCCGGCGCAGATGGGGCGCATCCCCCAACTCGGCGAGTACGCGCCGCTGCACGAAGGTGTGCTCCGGCCGCAGCGGTTCGATCGCCTCGAGCCGGCCGTCCCGGTAGCGGGGCGCAAACAGGGCCGGCACGTACACGCCCCGGACCGCGGCCAGCCGGTCGAGCACCGCCGCCCGGCCCAGCCCCTCCGCCCGGGCACGCAACAGCAGGTCGGCGATCTCGATGATCACCTCCTCGCCGTCGCCGAGCACGATGGCATCGAAGAAGTCGGCCACCGGCTCGGGGTTGAAGGCGCAGGAACCGCCGCCCAGCACCAGCGGGTGGGCGTCGTCCCGGTCAGCGGCCCGGAGCGGCAGTCCCGCCAGGTCGAGCACGGTGAGGATGTTGGTGTAGCAGAGTTCGTACGGCAGGGTGATGCCGAGCACGTCGTAGCTGCCCAGGCCGACGCGCGCCTCGAGGGAGAAGAGCGGCAGCCCGGCGCGCCGCAGGGCCGCCTCCATGTCCACGTCCGGGGCGTAGGCACGGTGGGCCACCACCTGTTCGCGGCCGTTGAGCAGGTGATAGAGGATCTGCAGCCCCTGGTGGGACATGCCGATCTCGTAGAGGTCGGGAAAAACGAGGCAGAAGGTGAGATCCTCGGCCGTCATCCGGCCGCTCTCGGCGTGGAGTTCACCGCCGATATATTGACCCGGTTTGCGCACCAGGGGCAGGATGGCCTCGAGATCGAGTGGGGAAGCTGGGGTCATGGTCAATGTGGGCAGAAGGGACGGCAACGCCGGAATGCAGCCGAAGGGGACAGGTATCGCAGGGAGTTGCGGTGATTCGCCGGGCGGAGCGGGCAGTCGGAAGTGATGGGAGTCCCAGGACCGGATCGGGCCGCGACCGCCGGCTCGGCGGTTGGCCCCGGATCGCCCCTGATCCTGGCATATATATTGCTTAAGCAGGGAAGACCCGCAACCATGGATCGCCGCAGCGGGTGGCGGTCACCGCCTGGACATCAGCCCAGAGAGATTCGCACGAGCCCCAGAGAGCCCATGAAAACACTGACACTCGCCTTCATCTGCCCCCCGCTCCTTGCCCTGCTCCTTCTCTGCGGCCTGGCCGCGGCCGAGGTCAGGCCGGAACTCAGGGACCTCCGCTTCAGCACCGTCGCACCGGGTTCGGAAAAGGTGGTCCTGCACCTGAACGGCTCCTATAGTCCAAAAGTGTTCACAATGAAAGGCGAAACACCGCGCCTTGTGCTCGACTTCGCGGGCATGACCCACAGCACCCGGGTCAGCCCGACCACGGTGGTCAACGGTGCCCTGGTCCAGCGCATCCGGGTGGGCCTGCACCCCGGCGAGGCCCCGAAAACACGGGTGGTGCTCGACCTGGCCACCCTGGCCGGGGTCAGCTTCGACCAGCAGTTCGACCCCGCGGCCTCGACCCTGACCATCGAACTCACCGGCCAGGGCAAAGGTGCGACCCCGGCGGCCCCGACCGTGACCGGCCGCACGGCCCCCGGATCAATGCAGAAGACGCCCAATGCCGCCAGGACCATGCCGGCGCCCCGTTTGGCAAAACCCCCGCTGGCAGCCACCGCGGGCCAAGCGGACACACCATCCGCTCCGGCCGCCGACACGGGCAAACAGGACGGGACGGGCGCCATCAGCGGGGCCATCGGTGCAGTGGACGGCGCGCCGACAGCGCAGAAAAAAGAGGCCGTGGCCGCGCCGGTGGCCGCCGCCCCGGCCAAGCAGGACAAGCCGCCGCAGACCGCGGCCGCGCCGGAAACCCCAGTTGGGAAGGCAGCCGCCACCCCGGCGGCCGCGACCAATCAGCCGGCCGTGGCGGCAACAGCCGCCGACAAGGCCGCACCGCCGGTCGCTGCCCAGGGTGCAGCAGCCACCCCCGGCGACCAACCGGCCCGGACCGCAGCCACCCAGGTGCCCCAGGCCGCGGCGGACGACACGACCGCCCGGACTGCCGCCGCCCCGCAGCCCCAGGCGGCAACCGGCCCCACCGCCCCCGCGCCGGCCGCACCGGCCGGGCCAATGCTCGAATCCGTCACCTTTGACGGCAAGTCGCCCAAAGGGGAGATGGTCCTGTTCAAGCTCAACACCTTCCATCCGCCCGAGGTCCACGGGGTCGAGCAGGGCATCCCCCGGGTGATCTGCGACTTCAAGGATACCCGCCTGGCCGACGCGGCCCAGAACCTCATCAAAACGGACGGCCAACACGTCAAGATCATCCGTATCTCGAAAACCGTGCAACCGGAAAAGGTGCGGGTGGTGCTCGACCTGGAGCCGAACCGCAGCTACGATCTGCAGCAGGTGTTCTTCAAGGAGGACAACCTGTTCGTGATCATTGTCAACACGGTGCAGAACTGATCGCGCTCACTCCACCGGCTCGACCATGAAATGCGGCGGCACGGCCAGCTGAAAGGTGGCAGCGGGCAACGGCGTTTCGCCGTAGACCGTGTCAATGTGCACGGTCAGGGTGCCGGTGATGGCGCTGCCGGTCACGCGCAATTCCCTTGGCCAGCGGTAGCCGGCGCGGTCCGCGTTGGCGGTGCCGCTGTAGACCACGTCCAGCACCGGGGTACCGTCGTCCACCAGCAGGTGACGGCGCAGCGTCCCGCTCCTCCGGTCGAGCAGGAGGTGGCGGGTCGCGCCGGCCGGTGCCTCCAGCACGTACCAGAACCCCGTCCCCTCCTTGTCCCGCGCCGAAGCGGTGACACGCCCCGTTCCCTCCGGAGCCATGCCGCCCAGCAGGGCGAACAGGTCCTCGGCCGCCACCGCGTCAGGCACGTAACTGTGCCAAAATTTTGAATCGGTGCTCCCCCGGTAGGCCCGGCCCTGGCGATTGTCCACCAGGGTGAAGGAGGCGCCGTCGCTGACGGCAAGCATCAGGGGCCTGCCCAGGGGATCGTTGACGGCAAAGCGCAGCAGCGCCGGCCGCTGCAGTTGCAGGACCGCGGCCACCCCGCCCTTGCTGCCGAGAAAGTCCCAGTTCAGGCGAAGGTCCGCGTCGACGGCGGCCGGCACGGAGTTGGTGACAAAGGTGGTGAACAGGGCGTCCGCTTCCTGCCCTTCGTCCGGGGCGAGCGGCACGGTGGACGGCAGCCGGGTGGCGCAGCCGGCCAGGGTGAGCAGCAGCGCGGCCAGCACGGCCGCAACGGTCCCGCACAGTGGGCGGCCCGTCACCGCCCCCCCTGTTTTTCGATGATGCGCACCTTTTCCTCGATCCGCTGTTGCTCGGCCTCGTTCTCCGGCTTGAGCTGCAGGGCCTTGCGGTAGGTCTCCAGGGCCTGCCGCTCTCGTCCGGCCTCCAGGTAGACATCGCCCAGGTGTTCGAGAATGGCCGGGTCGTCGGGCGAAAGCCGCACCGCCGCCTCCAGTTCCCTGATGGCCTCATCGATCCGGCCCAGCCGGAAATAAACCCAGCCCAGGCTGTCGCGGATGTAGCCGTTGTCCGGCTTGAGTTCGATGGCCCGCTGGATGTAGTCGAGCGCCTTGTCCAGGTGGACCTTGTCGTCCGCCCAGCTGTAACCGACGAAATTGAGGGCCGCGGCGTGGTCGGGTTTGAGCTCGATGATCTTCTGCATCACCTGCAGGGCGCCGGCATGATCCCCGCCGTTCTCGAGCAGCAGGCCGTACTCGTAGAGCAGGTTCTCGTCCTCCGGAAACTCCTCGAGCCCGCGCAGCAGGGCCCTGCGGGTCAGTTCGTCCCGCCCCTCCTGCTGGTGCAGGCCAGCGAGCATGGTGTACAGTTCGGGGTTGCGCACCCCGTCCGTGGCGGTGAGGTTCTCCTCGAGGCGCTGCACCGCCTCGTCCACCCGGTCCTGTTCGCGCAGGATACGCACCTCCAGGCTCAGGGCGTCGGCATATTCGGCGGCCTCCCGGCCGATCCGGCGGATCTGGTCCAGGGCCTGCCGGTAGTTTTTGCCCTGGGCGTGGAGCACCGCGAGAAAGAAGCGGGCCTCGGGCAGATTTTCCCGGGCGAGAATCTGCTCGGTGATGGCAATGGCCTTGCCGAAATGCTTCTGTTTGGCATAGAGGCGGGCAATGGTCAGATCGACCCGCTGCGGCTGATCGACCAGGGCGCGGAGATTCTTGAGCTCGTCCAGAGCCAGGCTGTCCTTCTTCTGCAGCAGGTAGACGTGCACCAGGGCGATGCGGGCGGCCTCGTTGTGGTCCTCGCGGGCGATGATGTCCCGGTAGAGGGCGACGGCCTCGTCGTAGCGGTTCGCCTTGATGAACAGCTCGGCCAACTCCATCTGCAACTCGCTCGACCAGTTGCGGGCAAGCGCCTGGCGGTAATGCCCGACCGCCTCGTCGGTGCGCTCGCCCAGCTGGTCGAGCCGGGCCATGAGCACGTGTCCCGGATAGGAGGCCGAATCCAGGGCGAGCACCCGGCCGAGCACGGTCCGGGCCCGGTCGTACTGCTTGTTGCCCAGGTACATCTCGGCGAGCAGCAGGAGGATGGCCGGGTCGTCCGGGTTGCGGTCGCTGATCAGCTGGTACTGGTGCATGGCCTGCTCATTCTGCCCCTGCCGGGTGAGCACCTTGGCGTAAAGCATGCGCATGCCGGTGCTGTCCGGGTGTTCGCGCAGGTAGCGGTCGAGCCATTGGCCCGCCTCGTCGGTGCGCTCCAGGCGGAGCAGCAAAAGCGGCACCTTCTCGCTGACGTAGGTGGCCTCTGGATCGCAGATCAGGGCGTTCTCGTAGGCCTCGAGCGCCTCCTCGAAGCGCAGCAGCAGTTCGGCGTGGCGGCCCCAGAGGAAATAAAAATACGAGCAGGCATAGTCCGCATCGCCGGCCGCAGCGGGCGGCGGTGGCGGTGGCACGACGGCGGCCGGCGTTTGTGCCGACGGCTGGCAGGCCGACAGGCAGAACCACAGGGTGGCGAGGAGGGAGAGCAAGCGGAGCGGGGCCGGGAAGGTCAACCAGCGCATGGAAACCCCTTGTGCACGAGCAGAGGATGCACCGCCTCGCGGATGGCGGCCTGCACCGCTGCCACCGGCCGGGCGGCCTGGATGCGCACTATACAATCATGGGGGAAGGATGCAAAGAGCGCGGCAACCTTTTCCAGCTGTTCCTGCTGCTCGAAATCATTGAGCGTTTCGCCGCGCAGGTCGCGGATGCGGGCCACCCCCTCGTCGACCGGCAGGGTCAGGAGCAGCACCAGGTCCGGTTCCGGGGCAAAGGCGTTGGCCGCGAAGATGGCGTTCGCATCGCTGCCGCCCGCCCCCTGGTAGGCGGCGGTGGAGAAGTAGTAGCGGTCGGTGAGCACGATGCGGCCCTGTTCGAGTGCCGGCAGGATGCACTCCGTGACATGCTGGCGCCGGTCGAGCACGAACAGTTCCAGTTCGCGCTGGCGCGACACCCGCGACCGGTCCCGGTAGAGGGCGCGGATTTCCCGGCCGTAGGGACCGTCCGTGGGTTCCCTGGTTTCGACCACCGCACACCCCTGCCCGCGCAGCCAGTCGGCCAGGAGCGGCAGCTGGGTGGACTTGCCGGTGCCGTCGATGCCTTCGAAGGCGATGAACAGACCGCGCTTCACGAAACCGCCGCTGCCGCCCGGTTGGCGACCATGGTTCGGGCCAGGCGGACCGCCGCGGCCAGGCTGGACGGGTCGGCCTGCCCCTGGCCGGCGATGTCGTAGGCGGTGCCGTGGTCCACCGAGGTGCGGACAATGGGCAGGCCGAGGGTGACGTTGACCCCGTCCTGGAAGTGGAGCAGCTTGAAGGGGATGAGCCCCTGGTCGTGGTACATGGCGATCACCGCGTCGTAGCGGCCGGCGGCCGCCTGGTGAAACACCGTGTCCGGCGGCCAGGGGCCGCTGATCTCGCCGCAATCGGCGGCGGCCGCCATCCCCGGCCGGATGATGCGCCCTTCCTCGTCCCCGAACAGCCCCCCCTCGCCGGCATGGGGGTTGAAGGCGGCCACGGCGATGCGCGGGGTGGCCACCCCGAAATCCCGACGGAGCGAGGCGGAGGTCATCTCGATGCAGTCGCGCACCGTGTCCACGGTGAGCAGGCCGCTCACCCGGGCGAGCGGTTCATGGATGGTGACCAGCACGACCCTGAGCCGGTCGCCGGCCATCATCATCCGCACCCGCGAGGCATGGGTCAGGGCCGCGAGCATCTCGGTGTGGCCGGGGTAGGGGTAACCGGCCTCGCGCAGGCTCTGTTTGCTGATCGGGCAGGTGACCACGGCACTGCAGATGCCGTCCAGGGTCAGGCGGACCGCCGCCTCGATCCAGCCGGCCATGGCCCGACCGGTGACCGCGTCGGGTCGGCCCCAGGTAACCGCACGGCTGTCCAGGGTGCCGGTCCGGAACACCGGCAGGGTGCCGGGGCGCACCGGGTCGCCGGGCCGCCAGCTCACCGGTTCCAGGGCAAGGCCGAGGTGTTCGGCCACCCGCCCGAGCATGCCCGGGTCGCCGACCACGATGGCCGGGCCGCCCTGGAGGGTGTCGGCCCGGCTGAACAGCCGGCAGAGAATCTCCGGGCCGATGCCCGCCGGGCAGCCCATGGTCACGGCCAGCGGCCGGTGGTCAGTCTGCGCTGTACTGCACATAAGGCTCCGTGGTTATTCCGAAAGCTCGAAGGCGTTCTCGATGTGGTCGATGCGTGCGGGCTGATCCTCGCGGTCCAGGGTCACGGCGATCACATCGAAGCGGGCTGCGGCATTCTCCAGGTGGTGGGCTGCCAGGTAATCCTGGGCGATACGCGCCAGTTGCCGCTGCTTGCGTTCGTCCACCGCCTCCTGGGGCGCGCCGTAGCGGCGGGAGTGGCGTGTCTTCACCTCGACAAAGACGATCGTGCCGCGCCAGCGGGCAACAATGTCCACCTCGCCGAACCGTTTACGGTAGTTGGTGGCGAGGATTTCGTAGCCCCGCTGCTGCAGGTGGCGCAGGGCCACCCCCTCGCCGAGCCGGCCTGTGCCGGTGGTGCGGACCTTCCTGGCTCCAAACAGCATGGCCCCTAGCCCTTCTCCGGCCAGAGCGCGGCCTGGGTGATGGTTGCCGGGGCCGGCCCGGGGGCACAGAACTCGCGCACGCCGCGAAAGGTCCGCCGGTGCACCGGACAGGGACCGAACTCGCACAGGGCCTGCCGATGGGCGCGGGTGGGGTAGCCCTGGTTGCGGTGGAAATCGTAGTGCGGGTAGCGATGGTGGCAGGCGGCCATGATCCGGTCCCGGGTCACCTTGGCGACAATCGAGGCGGCGGCGATGGAGGCACTCTGTCGTTCGCCCTTGACCAGGGTGGTCTGGGCCACCGAAACCGGCACCCGGAAGGTGCCGTCCACCAGCAGGTGATCGGGCGGATGACCGTCACAACGGGCGGCACAGTCGTCCATGGCCCGGCGCATGGCCAGCAGGGAGGCCTGGAGGATATTGAGCTGCTCGATTTCGCGCGGGTCGGCACTGCCCACGCCGATGCGGGCAGCCCCCCCTTCGAGCAGGGCAAACAACTGCTCACGCCGGCGGGCGGTGAGCAGCTTGGAATCCTTGAACATGGAGTGGTCGCCGTCCGGCGCCAGGATCACGCAGGCGGCGATCACCGGCCCGGCGAGCGGACCGCGGCCGGCCTCGTCGATGCCGGCCACGCGGGTGCAGCCTGTCCGGTAGAGCGCCCTCTCAAAGCGGAAGGTGTCGTCCGGGTCGGTCGCCACAGCGGCAAAGAGGGGCTGCTGCCTGACGAGTGCGGTCATCGGCATCACCCCCGGCGAGCCGTTGCCGGCGCGCAGGCCCTCACACCCCCGAACCGCTTGAAAACACACGGGCACCCGGCGGTCGTTGCGACTGCCGGGTGCCCCCAGGGTGTTGCCGGTCCGGTCCCGGAACCCCGTGCGCGCACGGATCCCGGAACAGGGAAGCGTTGCTCAGAGAATGCCGCGCTCACGGATACGCGCAGCCTTGCCGCGGCGTTCGCGCAGGTAGAACAGGCGCGAGCGGCGAACCCGACCCGGCGTGACCATCTCGATCTTTTCGAGACGCGGCGAGTGCAGGGCAAAGGTTTTCTCCACGCCCACACCGTGGGAAATCTTGCGCACCGTGAAGGTGGCGTTCATGGTGCCGCGCTTGCGCTTGATCACCACCCCCTGGAACACCTGGACGCGCTCCTTGTTGCCTTCAATGATGCGGATATGCACCTTGACGGTGTCGCCGGGCCGGAACTCGGGGATGTCAAAGCGCATCTGCTCCTGATCGATTCTGTCGAGTATGTTCATGTTCGTTCGTTTTCGGGGAGGATCGCCATGGTTTGTCGACCCTGCTCGAGGGATGCCTCCAAATCATCCTGATAAAATGACGTCATCGTCACACGTCTCTGCAAGCCGGCCCGGTGCGGGTCGGCTGACTGTCTGGGTCATGCTGGCGGCTCGGGTGGTGCGCCGAGCAACCGGTCAAAAAGTATGGCCGCGGCCGAGCGCACGGACAGGTGGTTGAACCCGGACACGCCGCGGATCGGCGGCAGTACGCCGTCGGCCATGGCCAGAACCTCCGGCGCCAGTCCCCAGGCCGTGCCGAGCAGGAGCAGCACGGGTTCCCCCTGCCAGATCCGCTCCCGCGCCGCCGCGAAGTCGACCGTGTTGTCCTGCTCGCGGGCGCAGGTGGCGAGCACACATGGTCGGGCGCCGTGGCGGGCCGTGGCGCCGGCCATGGCCTCGTCCAGGGTGGCGCAGACCCTGATGATCGACAGGGCGTCGCTCCGGTCCGGGTTGATGCGGCCGCCGTGACCGTCAATCCAGTGGCCGACGATCTGCCCGGCCAGTTCCTGCTGCTCGTGAAACGGCGTGACCACCCAGTAGGTGGTGACGCCGAAGGTGCGCCCGGCGCGGGCGATGTCGTGCAGGTCGAGATTGGTGACCGCCGAGCCGATGGTCTCGCCGATGCGGCTGACCACCGGGTAGTGCACCAGGGCGACGTCGACCCGCAGACCGTGCTCTCTAGCCGTTTTCTCTGCCAATGGCCTCGATCTGCTGCCGCAGCCCCGCCCGTCCGAGCATCTTTGTTTCCGTCGGCGTGAACCGTACCGTGGCCAGCAGTTCGGGGCGCCGCGCCAGCGTCAGCCGCACCGACTCGAGAAAGCGGTGGGCGGCGATGGCCGCATGGTCGCCGGAAAGCAGCACCTCCGGCACCGGTTCACCCTCGAACACCCGTGGTCGGGTGTACTGCCCGTGCTTGAGCAGGCCGCGGCTGAAGGTATCGCAGGCGGCCGAGTCCTCGCAGCCGAGTACGCCCGGCAGCAGTCGCGTGACCGCGTCCAGGACCACCAGGGCGGCCAGTTCGCCGCCGGTCAGGATATAGTCGCCGATGGACAGCTCTTCGTCCACGTAATGGGCGCGAAAGCGCTCGTCCACCCCTTCGTAGCGGCCGCAAACCAGGGCCAGTCGCTCCTCCCCGGCCAGTCGGGCGGCCGCGGCCTGGTCGAACCGCTCTCCCCGGGGCGAGAGGAGGATGACCCGCGGTCTCGGCCCCTCGCTGTTCACCGCCTTGAGACAGGCGGCCAGGGGTTCCGGCTTCATCACCATGCCCTCGCCGCCGCCGAAAGGACGGTCATCGGTCATGTGGTGGCGATCCTGGGCGTGGTCGCGAATGTTGTGGACCGCCACGCGGATCTGCTCCGCGCACAGTGCCCGCCGCACCATCCCCTCGTTGAGCGGCGAGACGAAAAATTCCGGAAAAATCGTCAGGATATCGAACCACATCAGGAGTCGCCAGCACTCACTGGTTGAGTTCGAGCAGCCCCGGGGGCGGATCGAGCACCACCCGGTCCTCCTCCACGGCGCGGACAAAGGCCCGCACCGCAGGCACCAGCACCTCCACCCCGTTGTCACGGATAACCAGGATATCCTGGCCGCCGCTGCTGAGGATGGCGGCCACCCGGCCGAGGTACCGGCCGTCAACGGTTTCCGCCCGCCGACCCTCGAGGGTGTGCAGGTAGAACTCGCCCGGCGCCGGCGGCGGCAGTTGGCTGGTGGCCAACCAGACCTTGCTGCCGGCGAGTTGTTCGGCCGCTTCCCTGGTGGTGCACCCGGACAGCCGCAGGACCACGCCCTGGCCGCTCACCCGGGCCTGCACGGCCGTGTGCGGAATTTTTTCCCCGCCCCCTGCCGCACTCAGGTACAACTGCCGGTAGCGGGCAAAACTTGCCGGGGACTCGGTCAGCGGCCGGACCTTCACTTCGCCCTTCAATCCGTGCGCCCGCGTCACCGTGCCGAGCAGCACGAACGAGCCGCTGCCGTCAGGCTGAAGCGGCGCCACTACTCGACGATTTCGAGCCGCGGCCGCCTGCCGTCCGCGGTATGGGCGGCGGCCAGCACGGCGCGCATGGCTCTCGCCGTCCGTCCCTGCTTGCCGATCACCTTGCCAAGATCGCCCTGGGCGACCCGCAGTTCGATGACCAGGTTGTCCTCGTCCTCCTGCAGCGTGACAGCGATGTCGTCCGGGTGGTCGACCAGACGGGAGGCGATGAACGTGATCAGGTCCTTCATTTACGCCGCGGCGGCCGCTCCGGCGCGGTGTTTTTTGAGCAGGCTCTCGACGGTTTCGGTCAGCGTGGCGCCTTTCTGCATCCAGGCGTCGAGCTTCTCACCGTCAACGGTGACTGCGGCCGGGTTCTGCATCGGGTCGTAGGTGCCGACGATGTCGAGGAACTTGCCATCGCGCGGAGCCTGGCTGTCGGCAACGACGATGCGGTAGAAGGGCTGTTTCTTGCGGCCTTTTCGGGTCAAACGAATACGAACTGCCATGGGTGACGATCCTCCAGTGGACGTGTGAAACCGGCGCGACGATCAGGCAAAGCGAAACCGTCGAGCCGGGTTGAATACTGCCTTGTACTATCGCTTCAGCCCCTTGGGGAGCTTGCGGCGCTTGCCGCCGGTCATGATACCCTTGCCTTTCAGGTTCTTCATCATCTTGAGCATCATGGTGTAACTCTTCAACACCCGGTTAACCTCGGCGACGCTGGTGCCCGAGCCGTTGGCAATCCGCTGCCGGCGGCCGGCATTGATGATCAGGTGGTTGCGCCGCTCCTTCAGGGTCATGGAGCGGATGATCGCCTCGGTCTTGACCAGTTCCTTCTGGTCGGGCTTGGGCGCGTCCTTGAGCTGCTTGAGCTTGTTGATCCCCGGGATCATGCCCATGAGCTGCTCCAGGGTGCCCATCTTCTTGATCTGCTGGATCTGATCGAGGAAGTCCTCCAGCGTGAAGGCATTCTTCTGGATCTTGCGGGCCAGCTGCTCGGCGTTCTTCTGGTCGACCACCGCCTCGGCCCGCTCGATGAGCGAGAGCACATCGCCCATGCCGAGGATGCGCGAAGCGGCCCGGTCCGGGTGGAACACCTCCAGGGCATCCACCGATTCGCCCACACCGACGAACTTGATCGGCTTGCCGGTAACCTTCTTCACCGACAGGGCGGCACCGCCGCGGGCATCACCCTCCATCTTGGTGAGGATGACGCCGGTGATCTCCAGGTCGGTGTTGAACTTGGCGGCCACGGTGACCGCATCCTGGCCGGTCATGGCGTCGGCCACGAACAGCACCTCGGTGAGCGGTACGGCCCGGCCGATCTCCTGCAGCTCGGCCATGAGCGCCTCGTCGACGTGCAGGCGACCGGCGGTGTCGATGATGACCGTGTCGTGATCATCGGCCGCGGCCCGGGCCATCGCCTGGCGGGCGATCTCCACCGGCCGCTGCTCCACCGTGGAGGCGAACACCGGCACCCCGACCTGCTCGCCGAGCACGTGCAGCTGCTCGATGGCCGCCGGCCGGTAGACGTCGGCCGGCACCAGCAGGGGCGCGCGGCCCTGCGCCTTCAGTTGCTTGGCCAGTTTGGCGGCGGTGGTGGTCTTGCCCGAGCCCTGCAGGCCGGCGAGCATGATCACCGCCGGCCGCCTGCCGTCGAGGCGCAGCGGCTGGGCCTCGCTGCCGAGCAGCTGGACCAGCTCGTCGTGCACCACCTTGACCACCTGCTGACCGGGCGACAGGCTGGAGAGCACCTCCTGACCGATGGCCTTGGTGGTGACCGCGGCCACAAATTCCCTGACAACGCCGAAGTTGACATCCGCCTCGAGCAGCGCCGTGCGCACCTCGCCCATGGCCTCCTGAATGTTTTCTTCAGTCAGCTTGCCATGGCCGCGCAGTTTTTTGAAAACGCTTTCCAGGCGGTCGGTGAGATTCTCAAACATGGTCGCTCGGGTGTCGGTTGGACGGTTGGCGCACGCCGGACAGACAAAGGCACGCATCCACCCGTGGACGCGGGTGGAAATTTTTTTTATTACTCGAACCGGTTACGGATGTCAAGCAGGAAGAAAACCATGACGGGCCGGGCGGTTAGCACCCGGCCAGGGTTTCCGCCACCGTGTCGAGCGTTTCCGGGGTATCGGCCTGTACACAGGTAACCGGTGAATTTTTCGGGAGAATTTTCCGGATCATGCCGGTCAGGACATTTTTCGGCCCCAGTTCAACAATCACCTCGACCCCGGCGGCCACCATCCGCTCGACGATCTCCAGCCAGCGCACTCGGGAGGCGATCTGCCGGGCCATCATCGCCTTGATCGCCCCGGGCTGCCGCTCACCGTCGCCGGTGACGTTGAACAGCACCGGCACGGTCGGCGCGGCAAAGGGGATGGTTGCCATGTGGGCGGTGAAATCGTTCACCGCCCCGGCCACCAGGGGGCTGTGGTTGGCCACGCTCACCTTGAGGGGAATCACCTTGCCGCCGCGGGATGCACACAGTTCGCCCGCCCGGTCGAGCCCGGCCTTGTCGCCGGAGAGGACGATCTGGGTGGCGGTGTTGTGATTGGCGACCACCACCACGCCTTCCCCTGCCGCCCCGGCGAGGAGTTCCTCGATCTCCGCCAGGGTCAGGCCGATCACGGCGCGCATGCCGCCCGGATGGGCGCTGCCCTCGCGCTCCATCAGCTCGCCGCGTTTCGTCACCAGGCCGAGGGTGTCCTCCAGGCTGAGTACGCCGGCCCCGTGCAGGGCCGAATACTCGCCCAGGCTGTGGCCGGCGAAAAACGACGGCGTGAACCCCGGCAGCCGCTTGCAGAGCTGCTGCCAGCAGAGCAGGTTGACCGCGGTGAGCGCCGGCTGCAGGTAGAGCACCCGGGTCAGGTCGTCCATGGGCCCCTCGAAACAGAGCCGGCGGATGGGAAAGGAGGAAATCTGCTCGGCCAGATCCATGAGACTGGCTGCATCCGGGTCCTGTTCGACCAGGGCCTGGCCCATGCCGATGTACTGGGACCCCTGGCCGGGAAAGATAATCGCTGTTTTTTTCATGTGTTCTGCTGTGCTGCCGGGTCCTCCGGCACGGGTCGGCGCCGGTCGAACACCAGGTTTCTGAGGATGAAGAGGAGCACGCCGACGGTGATGGCGCTGTCGGCGATGTTGAAGGCCGGCCAGTGGGACGCACCGAGGTGGAAATCGAGAAAATCGATGACATGGCCGAGCCGGACCCGATCGATCAGGTTGCCGATGGCGCCGCCGGCGATCAATGCCAGGGCCAGGTTGTACCAGCCGCTCAGGCTGGCGTAGCCCCGCCGGGCGATAACGATCAGCACCAGCGCCAGGCTGGCGGCGCCGATGAAAAAGGCCTGCCGCCACAGGGCGGGCTGGCCGGCGAGGATGCTGAAGGCGGCGCCGTTGTTGGTCAGGTAGGTGAGGTTGAAGAACCCGGGGATCACCACCTGGCTGTCGTACAGGCTGAAGTGGTGCACGACCCACAGCTTGCTCGCCTGGTCGAGACCCACCACCGCCAGGATGACCAGCAGAAACGCTGTCATGAACCCGTCCGCTCAGGCCGCCAGCTGTCGAACCACGCCGGCGCAGCGGGCGCACAGGGTCGGGTGCTCAGTGTCCGCGCCCACCGAGGTGGCAAAGGTCCAGCAGCGCTCGCACTTGACGCCCGGCGCCGGCCCAACCGCGATGGCCACGCCGTCCAGCCCTTCCGCCCCGGTGAAGGTGAGCGCCTCGTCCCCGGCCGCCTGCAGACGCAGGCTGGAGACGATGCACAACTCCTGCACCAGCTCCAGATTGCCGGCCAGGAAAGCCTGCCAGTCCGCGTTCACCTGCAGCACCACCTCGGCGTCCAGGGACAGGCCGATCAGCTTGTCGCGACGGGCCGTTTCCAGCACCCGGGTGATGGCGGAGCGCAGGGTCAAAAGCCGCGTCCAGCGCTCGTTGAAGGCATTGTCGACAGCGATGTCGTCCACCTCCGGGAAGCTGGCGAAAAAGACCGAGCGATCGAGCGGGTCCTTGTCCCCCAGGCCGTGCAGGTGCTCCCAGGCCTCGGCCGCGGTGAAGCAGAGCACCGGCGCCATCAGGCGGAGCAGCCCGTCGAGGAGGCGGTACATCACCGTCTGCGCCGCCCGCCGCTCCGGCCCGTCCGGGGTCGAGCAGTAGAGCCGGTCCTTGAGGATGTCCATGTACAGGCTGGAGATGGTGGTGCCGCAGAAATTGAACAGCCCGTGGTAGACCGCGTGGAACTCGTAGCGCTCGTAGGCGCGGGTGAGCCGCCGGGTCAGCTCGGCGAAGCGGGCAAGCGCCCAGCGGTCGATCTCGAAAAGCGCCTCCGGGCGGACCGCGTCGCGCGCCGGGTCGAAATCGGAGAGGTTGCCGAGGAGAAAGCGCAGGGTGTTGCGCATCTTGCGGTAGGCGTCGGACACGTGCTTGAGGATCTCGTCCGAGACCTTGACGTCGTCCTGGTAGTTCTCGCTCGCCACCCACAAGCGCAGCACCTCGGCGCCGTAGCGGTCGATCACCTCCTGCGGGGCGACCACATTGCCCACCGACTTGGACATCTTCTTGCCCTGGCCGTCGACCACGTAGCCGTGGGTGAGCACGCCCTGGTAGGGCGCCCGGCCGCGGGTGCCCACCGAAGTGAGCAGGGAGGACTGGAACCAGCCGCGGTGCTGGTCGCTGCCCTCCAGGTACAGGTCCGCGGGCGAACGCAGCTCCGGCCGCTCCTCGAGCACCGCCGCGTGACTGGTGCCCGAGTCGAACCAGACGTCGAGGATGTCCGTCTCCTTGCGGAACGTACGGCTGCCGCAGGCGCAGACGACGCCCTCGGGGACGAAATCGGCCGCCACGTGCAGGAACCAGGCATCTGCCCCTTCCTTCCGGAACAGCTCGTCGATGCGCCCGCAGACCGCCTCGTCCTTGAGGATTTCGCCGCAGTCGGCGCAGGTGAGCACCGTCACCGGCACGCCCCAGGAGCGTTGCCGGGAGAGACACCAGTCGGGCCGGGCCTCGACCATGCCGTAGATGCGCTGCTGGCCCCAGGAGGGGGTCCAGCTCACCTCGTTGATCGCCGCCAGGGCCTTGTCGCGCAGCTGCAGGCTGTCCATGGAGATGAACCACTGGGCCGTGGCCCGGTACATGACCGGCTCCTTGCAGCGCCAGCAGTGCGGGTAGCTGTGGTTGAGCACCTGCTCCTTGACGAGCGAACCGTCGGCAGTCAGGTCGGCGATGATCTGCCGATTCACCTGCGGCACCTGCTCGCCCGCGTAGCGGCCGGCCTCGGCGGTGAAGCGGCCGTCGTCGTCCACCGGCGAGAGCACCTCGAGGCCGTAGCGGCGACCGGTCAGGTAGTCGTCGGCGCCGTGGCCGGGCGCGGTGTGCACGCAGCCGGTGCCCGAGTCGGCGGTGACGTAATCGGCCAGTACCATGAGCGAATCGCGCTCGAGGAAGGGGTGGCGGCACCGCTTGCCTTCCAGGCCGGCAGCGGAGAAGGTGGCGAGCAGGCGGTGGTCGTCAATGCCGAACAGCTGCATGCACGGGCCGACCCGTTCGCTGGCGAGGATCCACACCTCGCCCCGCACCTCGACCGCGGCATAGGTCAGGTCCGGGTGGAAGGCCACCGCCAGGTTGGCGGGCAGGGTCCAGGGGGTGGTGGTCCAGATGAGCACCTGGACCTGGTGGCCGGCCAGTTCCGGCGCCACCCCGCCCAGATCGTCGACCACCGGAAATTTGACGTAGATGGACGGCGAGCTGTGATCGGCGTAGTCCACCTCGGCCTCGGCCAGGGCGGTCCCGCAGGTGGCGCACCAGTAGACCGGCTTCTTGGCGCGGACCACGGCCCCGGAGAGCAGGAAGCGGTTGAACTCCCGGGCGATGACCGCCTCGTAGGCGTGGTTCATGGTCAGGTACGGATTGTCCCAGTCACCGAGTACGCCCAGCCGCTTGAACTGTTCGCGCTGCGTTTTGATCCACTTCTCCGCATACTTGCGGCAGGCGGCCCGCTTGCTGAGCACCGGGATGGTCTGCTTCTTCTCGCCCAGCTCCAGATCGACGTTATGCTCGATGGGCAGGCCGTGGCAGTCCCAGCCGGGAATGTAGGGGGCGTTGCAGCCGGCCATGCGCTTGGCGCGCAGGATGATGTCCTTGAGCACCTTGTTGAAGGCGGTGCCCAGGTGGATGTTGCCGTTGGCGTAGGGCGGGCCGTCGTGGAGGACGAACAGCGGCCGGTCGGCCGCGGCCTGCTGCAACTGCCGGTAGAGCCCCTCCCGCTCCCAGCGCTTGAGCAGGAGCGGCTCCCGCTGGGTAAGATTAGCCTTCATCTTGAATGTGGTCTGCGGCAGGTTCAGTGTTTCCCGGTAGTCCATCGTTCTTCCCGCTGGCAAGCAATTGAGTGTAGGGTCGGCGCAAAACGCGAGATTTTACCAAGCCCGAATGAATGTGCAAGGGAAAAGGCCGGCGGGCCGGCGGCGACACCGGACCTTCACGGCCCTTGCCAGTTGCCCGGCACAGAGGTATTCTGCGCCGGTCCGGGGCGGCCGACGCCCCTCCCCCTGTTAATGCATCATCGACGACGGAGCGACATCGTGACAGCCGAAACCCACGCCGGCCGCTGCAGCCTCTGCGGCCTCGAACTGGCAAGCCCGCCGCCGGGTGACGCCCCCGCCACCTGTTCCGCCTGCCTGGCGGTGGAGCGGTATGTCCGCGAGCACCCGGAGGTGGTGAAGACCCTGTGGCTGCGCCACCAGGACGAGGCCATCCTGCCGCGGGCCGGCGCCCGGCGCATCGAGAGCGAGGCGGAGCTGCCGGAGGTGCTCGACGGCAAGCGCTACCGCACCATCGACCGGGACCGCAACAAGTGGTACCTGTCGGTGAGCGAGGTTGAGGGGAGGCCGGTGGAGGTGTTTGCCTCCACCGCCTTTGACCGCGACCACGAACTGCAGTCGCGCATCTCCAACCTGACCACCATCACCCGGCTCATCTCGCTCATCCTGCGGCACATCTCGCTGGGGGAACCGCTCACCTTCGACAAGTGCCTCAAGCAGATCCAGCGCTCCTCCCGGCAGAAGAACGACCTGCCCGACATGCTCTACGGCGTGCTCAGCCGCTACCACCGGCCGGCGGACTGAGCGGTCCGCCGGGCAGAAAGCGGCCCGGTCAGAGCTTTTCCATGAATTTTTTCGTGTCGATGACAAACCGTTCGTGCCGGCCGCGGCCGATCTCGCCCCGCTCGTCGTGCGCCACCACCTCGAACACCAGCCGGCGGCGGTCCACTTCCACCAGGGTGGACTCGCAGGTCACCCGCTGCCCCACCGGCGTGGCCCTGGTGTGGACGATGTCCACCTTGACGCCCACCGTGCCCCAGCCCTCGGGCAGGAAGGGCAGCACCGATCCGAGGCAGGTACTCTCCATGAGGGCGACCAGGGCCGGGGTGGCGAACACCTCGACCAGGCCGCTGCCGTAGCGGGCCGCGGTATTTTCGAAAGTGACGCTCAACGCTTCCTTGCCCCGGGTTCCGGTGGGGATGTGCAGTTCCATATGCGCTCGACCTCGTGCGGTGAAGGGGAACGCCACGACCCGCAGGCGGGTGCGGCGCAAACCGACAAAACATTCGTGAATTTGACCTTATAACGGCAAACCGGGCGACCGTCAAGCGGCAAGCCAAGGATCCGCGGCCAGACCGCCGCCACCCGGAACAGGGCCAGGGTCGCAGGCGGCCGGGCCGGTCCTCAGTGCCCCCGTTTTTCCCTGCCTGGTGGAGGGCCTGCAAATCCTGTCCCGCCGGCCAGAGGTTCCTTGTACTCTCGGCCCGAGTATGCTACAGTGTGCGGCTTATAAAGGGCCGTTTCAGCGCCTTGCCGGGCAGTGGCAGGACCTGTGTCTGCCCCATTTTCCGGCCCGCGGGCGCACCTACCGCTGCCGCCGCCCGCCGGCGGAACCGCCACGTCGCCGCGCGCAGCAGAACCGCGACCACCGCAGAGGGTTATGACAGCCGCACCCACCACACTCGATCAGGGCAACGCCCCGGCCGGCGAAGACGCCACCCTCAGCGCCATCTACTCCCTGCTCGCTCTGACCATGCGCTACCCGGAGGCGGCCAGCTGCAACGAGCAGCTGTTCGATACCCTGGAATCCCTGCTCGTCTCCCTCGACTGGTCCGGGGAACGGGCCGCCTTCCAGGACTGGCGCCGCCGGTCCGCAGACCCGCTCGACGACCTCCGCACCGCCTACACCCGCCTGTTCATCAACGCCGTGCCCCACGTCACCGTGCCGCCCTACGCCTCGGTGTACCTGGACGGCAGCGGCATGCTCCAGGGCCCGACCACCGAGCGCACCCGCGACTTCTACCGGGCGCACGGCTACGACCTGGCCAGCGAGACCGAACCCGCCGACCACCTCGCCCTGGAACTCGATTTTCTCGCGGCCCTGACCAGCGAAGGCCGGGACGAGGCCGAGGAGGTCTTCCTGCGAACCCTGTTCCGGCCCTGGTTCACACGGTTCAAGGAACGCTGCACGCAAGAAGTTCGACATCCCTTCTACATGGTGTCGATCCAGTTAATCGACTTTTTCACCAAGGAGGAACAGTAAATGGCATCGAATCTCACCCGGCGGAATTTCCTCAAGGCCGCCTCGCTTGCCGCTGCGTCCGTGCCGCTGTCCAAGGTGGCGGCCAGGGCCCAATCGGGTGTCGTCAAGGCGCCGCTGGTTGCGCCGGGCAGTTTCAAGGACACCCAGACCGCGGTCGGTGGCCTCTGCGAGATGTGCTTCTGGCGCTGCCAGCTGGTCGGCAAGGTCCGCGACGGCCGCCTAGTCAAACTCGAAGGCAACCCCAAGTCCGTGGACAACGGCGTCTCCCTGTGCGCCCGCGGCAATGCCGGCGTGGCCATGCTCTACGATCCGGACCGGCTCAAGTACCCGCTCAAGAACGTCGGCAAGCGCGGCGCGCCCAAGTGGCAGCGGATCTCCTGGGAGGAGGCCCTGGATACCTGTGCCAGCAAACTCAAGACCATAGTCGATCGTGACGGTGCCAAGGGGCTCTGCTTCTTCGGCCACGGTTCCCATGCCAAGTACCTGATGGATTTTCTCGAGCGGACCGTGGGTACGCCCAACGTGAGCGAAGCCTCCTTCTTCCAGTGCCGCGGCGTCCGCGACACCGCCTACCTGACCACCCTGGAAATAGCGCCCGATGAGAACGTGGACATGGCCAACGCCAAGGTGATCTTCCTCACCGGCATGCACATCGGCGAGAACATCCACCTCTCTCACGTCAAGAACTACCTGCGCGGGCTCGAGCGGGGAGCAAAGCTCGTCGTTGTCGACCCGCGTTACTCCGCCTCGGCGGCCAAGTCGCACATCTGGGTGCCCATCCGCCCGGGCACGGACACGGCCATGCTGCTGGCGATCATGAACTACCTGATCGAAAACGAGAAGTACAACGTCGACTTTGTCGACGAGTACGGTGAAGGGTTCGAGGAGTTCGCCGAGGGCATCAAGGAGTGGACGCTGGAGAAGGCGGCTGCCGAATGCGACGTGCCGGCGGCCCAGATCAAGGAGGTGGCCGACCTTTTGGCCGCCAACATGCCGCATGTGGCCATCCACCCGGGCCGACACACCACTTGGTACGGCACCGACTTCCAGCGCAGCCGGGCCCTGGCCTGCCTGACCGGCTTGCTTGGAGCGATCGGCTGTAAAGGCGGCCTGGTCATTCCCAAGAAACCCAAGGGACTGGCCAAGGTCAACTGGCCCCACCTGGAGCACGAAGAAGACATCGTCCTCAGGGAACTGGCGGAAAAACACTACTTCGCCCCTCCCGGCGCGCCGACCGAACTGCTGCGTGACGCGGCCATCACCGGCGAGCCTTACCCCATCAAGGGCTGCGTGATCTGCGGTCAGAACATTATCCAGTGCATGCCCAACCAGGAAAAGACGATCAAGATGCTCGAACAGATGGAGTTCGTACTCTGCGTCGATATCATGCCCACCGACAGCACCATGTACGCCGATATCCTCCTGCCCGACTGCTCCTACCTGGAGAAGGGGGACATCGTCAAGACCGGCCAGCAGTGGGATCTCTCCGAAGAACCCCAGCAGTACATCGCCCCGCGCATGGCGCTGGTCGCCCCGGGCTTCGAACGCAAGGACTCCATCTGGATCACCAACGAGATCGCCAAACGCATGGGGTACGGGGACAAAATCCCGGCCCAGTCCCAGGAAGAACTTGCCGACAAGGCGCTTGCCGGAGTGAACCTGAGCCTGGCCAAGATCAAGGCCGAGGGCGGAATCCACGTGCAGCCGGGCGAGGACCCCTACAACAACATCGAGGACCTGACCGTCTATTTCTACAGCGAGGACATGGAGGACGAAGACTACCCGCCCGTTCCCACCTACACCCCGGTGGAACGGCCGCCCGAGGGTTTTGTCCGCCTGGTCTACGGCCGGACCCCGCTGCACACCTTCAACCGTACCGCCAACAACCCGTGGCTGGTGAACGAAGCACCGATCAACCCGTTGTGGGTGAACGACAAACTGGCCGCCCGGCTGGGCCTCAAAGAGGGCGACACGATCAAACTGGTCAACCAGGATGGCGTCACCTCGCGCACCACCACCACGGTCAAGGTGACCCCGGGCATCCGCGAGGACGTTGTCTACATGTACCACGGTTACGGCACGAGAAACCCGGAAATGACCAATGCGGTCGACCGGGGTATCGACGATACCAGCCTGATCACCAGGATCGCCGTGGACCCGGAATCCGGTGCGCACGGCATGCGCAACAACTTCGTCAAAATCATGAAGGCCAGCTGATCCCGATCGCAGAGGCGCCGCTGTCAATTCTGATCACCTCGCAAGGAGAAAAATAATGCAATATGGCATGGTTATAGATGTGGACAGGTGCGTGGGCTGCCATGCCTGCGTGATCGCCTGCAAGGCCGAATGGGAGGTTCCCACCCAGTTCGACCGCAACTGGGTGCACCGCCTGGGACCGAGTATCACCTCGGACGGCATGGCGGCCACCTACTACCCGGGGCTGTGCAACCACTGCGCCGAGCCCCCCTGCGTGCCGGTCTGCCCGGCCGACCCGGTCAGCGTTACCTTCAAGGACGCCAAGACCGGCAAGACGGTGACCATGGAAGTGGGCGCCACCTGGAAGGACCCGTTCAACGGCACGGTCCAGGTGGATACCGAACGGTGCATCGGCTGCGGCGCCTGCCGGGATGCCTGCCCGTACAACGCCCGCTTCGTCAACGAGGCCCTGGCCGATGACCACAGTCTCGGCAAGGTCGACAAGTGTACCTACTGCATGCCGCGCGTGGCCGAGGGACTGGAGCCGGCCTGCGTGCAGACCTGCCTGGCGCGGGCGCGCATCTTCGGTGACCTCGACGACCCGAACTCCGAGGTGTCGCAGTACGTCAAGAAGGGTGCGGTCGGCCTGACCTCCCAGGCGGTGCAGATCGGCCCGCATGGCCTGTACTTCGCCAGCAAGAAGGGTGACAGGGAACTGCTCATGCAGGCCGCGCCGCAGGAGATGCCCAAGGTGTCCATGCGCCGCTCCATGCTCACGAAGATGTCCATCGTGGCCAAGAACCAGGTGAAAGAGATCGGCCTGCTTGGTCTCGCCGGCGGCCTCCTGGTCAAATCCCTGCAGGACGACGAGAAATAACGGTTCGCCTCGTCTGACCTCGTGTCCCATGGCCCCGGCCGCAGCGATGCGGCCGGGGCTTTTTATTGTCGCCGGCGCCTGTCCGCCAAGGGATGAACACGGGTCGAGGACGCAATTTCTCCTTGTGTCCCGGCGGGATTCTGTCGAAGAACGGATATGACCGCCCACACCCCAAAGCCGCCCCCTGCCCCCGCCCGGCCACCGGCCGCCGTGCCCTTGCCTTCGCCGCCGCTCCTCTCCGGCTGGCAGCAGACGGCCCAGCCGGTGTTCGTGGTCGAAGATTCCTTCTACCGCTCGCGCATCCCGCGGCCGGCCCACTGGTCCATCGCCTGGTCCGACCTGATGATGACCATGTTCGTCCTCTTCCTCACCCTGTTCGTCCACCAGCGCACCCAGCAGGAGATCGCCGCCCACGGCAGTCCCAACCGGGTGGCGGACGAGACCCTGCCGGTGCAGGCGGAGGAGGGCGGGTCCACCCTGGTGTTCCACCCGATCACCCAGCAGGTCAGCAGGCGGAGTCCGGCCCCACACGCGGAGGCCGAGCCCGCACGCCGGGAGCAGACCGGTGCGGACGTGCTCATCCGCCACCGGCTGGCGAATGAGCCAAAACCGCCGCCAGCACCGACGCCAGCCGCAGCGGAGTCGCCCGCCGCAGCGAGCGCGGACAGCGAGTTGATCACCGGCCTCTACGACCTCTCCCGGGTGACCGTGGCCGCGGAAAAGCTGGAACGGTTCGCCTCGGTGGAGTTGGTGCCGGACAAGGCCATGCGCATCAGCCTCACCGGCGACCTGCTCTTCCCCACGGGCGAGGCCGACCTCACCCCGGCCGCGAGCGAGGCGCTCGAGAAACTGGTGCCGGTGATCGCCCAAACCCCCTACCGGATCAACGTCATCGGCCACACCGACGACCGGCCGATGCAGTCCGCCCGCTATCCCTCCAACTGGGAACTGTCGCTCGCCCGGGCCAGCCAGGTGGCCCGCTTTCTGATCGAAACCAGCGGCCTGCCGGCCGGCCAGTTCAGCGTCAGCGGCCATGCCTCGTTCCGGCCGGTGCAACCCAACACCAGCGAGGAGGGTCGCCGCGCCAACCGGCGGGTGGAACTGATCCTCTCCCGGGAACCGGTGGCGGCCGAACCCGCACCCGCGGCAACCGGCAACCAGCCCGTGACAGGACGCCCCAGCCGATGAAACGCCCGCACCTGCTCGGCCTGCTCCTCTGTGCCACCGTCTTTTTCGCCGGCTTCCTGCTCAAGGGGCATCTCGGTCTGTACCTCAACCTGGCCAGCCTGATGATCGTGGTCGGCGGCAGCGCCACCGCGGCCCTGCTCTGTTTCCGGCTCGAGCGGCTCGGCATCGTCGCCCGGGTGGTGCGCGCCTCCTACCGGTCCCGGCTGAAATCCGAGGCCGAGATCGTCGACATCCTCATCGACCTGGCGATCAAGTCGCGCATGGCCGGCATCCTCTCCCTGCAGCAGGACGAGCACGAGACCTCGGTGCTGTTCCTGCGCCGGGGCCTGGGCTGCCTGGTGGACAACTACGAGCCGCAGCAGATCCGCGACATCCTCAACACCGAGATGTATTTCTTCAAGCTGCGCCGCGAGGACAGCGAGCGGGTGCTGCGCACCATTGCCGATTTCTGCCCGGCGTTCGGCATCGTCGGCTCGGTGGCCGGCCTCATCCCCCTGCTCGGCGGCATCGGCGAGACGGGCATCATCCTCAGAACCGTGCCGCTCGCCCTGACCTCGATCCTCTATGGCCTGATCCTCGCCAACTTCGTGTTCACCCCCTGTGCCGCCAACCTGCGTGAACGCACCAACCACGAACTGCTGCTGCAGAAGATCATCCTCGAGGGCATCATCGCCATAGAGGGTGAAGTCAACCCCACGGTGCTCAAGACCAAGCTGCTCTCCTTTCTCACCCCCTCGGAGCGCAAGGCCGACCTGGTGCCGCTGGCCCGCATCCGCGAACGGTTCCGCATAGAGGACGACAACCGCCCCGATCCGCCCCTGTTCTGACCCTGGCCGCCCCTGCGCGCCACCGGAAAATCCGGGTGCAAAAAGGCGCCGGCCGTGTATTATAGGGCCTGCCCGCGTGGCCGTCCGGCCGCTGCCGTCTCCGTCGCAACATCCCGATTTACTTCAGTTTGTCAAGAGGTCCCGATGCGCCCGCTGCTGCTCCTCGTTCTTGCCTCGGCCCTGCTCTGCGGCTGCGGTCCGACTACGGTCACCTCGCTCGTCAGGGAACACGGAGCCAAGCAGCTGGCCGCCCGCGACCTGCTCACCCTGGTCAGGGGCAATACCCTGCGGCTGCGCGCCTACAACGAGGAGGTGGCGCTCTACTTCGACCCCGCCGGCCGGGTGTACGGCCGCGATCAGTATGCCGACCGGGATGCGGGCCGCTGGCAGGTGAGCGAGGGCGGCGAACTCTGCCTGCGCATGGAGTCCTGGTGGTACGGGGACCTGCGCTGCCTGGAAGCGTACCGACCGGCGGCCGGCAGCACACTCTACCTGGCCGGCGGCAACGGCGTGATCCGCTTTTCCGGTGCGCAGCAGACCGGCGACAGCCAGTCGCTGGCCGCAGCGGGCGAGCGCATGGAGCGGCGCCGGCCCCTGCGCGCAACCGGGGACCAGCTGGCCGGGTCACCGCCGGAAGTCGAAAAAAAACCCGAAAACCGGGTGGTGGCCGCGCCGCCGGTGGTCGAGGAACGGACGCAGCCCGCGGCCGACGCCCGGGATACCAGCGTGACCGTCGAATTCCTGGCCCGCGACTGCCCGGGCTGCAACCTGGCCGGTGCGGACCTGGGCAAGGCCGAGCTGGCCGGGGCAAAGCTCGCCGGCGCGGACCTGCACGGTGCCAACCTGAGCATGGCCAACCTCCGGAGGGCCGACCTGCACACCGCCAACCTGCAGGGCGCCACCCTGGTCTATGCCAACCTGCCCGGGGCGGACCTGCGCGGCGCCGACCTGCGCGGCGCCCGGCTGAAAGGCGCCAACCTGATCAAGGCCGATCTCACCGGCGCCCGGCTCGAAGGGGCCGACCTGAGCGAGACCCTGCGCGACGGCGCCCGCGGATTGTCGCCGGTCCACACCCCGTAAGCCGGCACCACCGATCGCGCTGCGCTCCGGCCGCGGCCCGGGCCGAGCGGGCCGCAGCCGACCCGGATCCCAGTTCCCTGTGCGCGGGACCGCGTTGCCACCATTGCCGGTGGCCGCCCCCGGTCGCCGCGCCCCGACCCATCACCCCACGGAAGGTTCCATGTCCGCACCCTTTGTTCATCTGCACGTCCACACCCAATATTCCATGCTCGACGGCGCCATCCGCGTCGGTGACCTCATCCAGCGCGCCAAAGAATTCGACATGGCGGCGGTGGCCATCACCGACCACGGCGCCATGTACGGCGCACTCGAATTCTACGAAAAAGCGAACAAGGCCGGCATCAAGCCCATCGTCGGCTGCGAGTTCTACGTGGCCGAGCACGGCATGCTCCGCCACGACCGCACCGCCGGCCACAACTTCCACCTGGTCGCCCTGGCCATGGACCGGACCGGTTACGCCAACCTGATGAAACTCAGCAGCCTGGCCCAGACCAGGGGGTTCTACTACCGGCCGCGCATCGACCTGGAGACCCTGTACGCCCACCAGGAGGGACTGATCATCCTCACCGCCTGCCTGCACGGCGAGATCGCCTGGCGCCTCACCCACAAGGACCCGGCGGGCGCGCGCAAACGGGCGCTGGAATTCCAGCAGGTCTTCGGCGACCGCTTCTACCTGGAACTCCAGGAAAACGGCATCCCCGAGCAGACCGTGGCCAACCGCGGCATGATCGAACTCGCCGGCGAACTGGGCATCAAGCTGGTGGCCACCAACGACTGCCACTACCTCAACCGGGAGGAATCCTACGCCCACGAGGTGCTGCTCTGCATCCAGACCGGCCGCACCATCAACGACCCGAGCCGCTTCCGCTTCCCCACCGACACCCTCTACTTCAAGTCGCCCGAGGAGATGGCCGCCCATTTCGCCGCCTGCCCCGAGGCGGTGACCAACACGCTCGAGGTGGCGGAGCGCTGCAACCTGGAGCTCGAGTTCGGCGCCCACCACTTCCCGGTGTTCCCGGTCCAGGAGGGCGAGACCCTGGACACGCTCTTCGCCCGGGCCTGCTGGGACGGTCTGGCCCGCCGGCTCGACGAGTTGCACGAGTTGGGGCCGGTCACCAAGGAGAGCGAGGCCGCCTATCGCGACCGGCTCACGCTGGAGATCGACGTCATCAGGAAGATGGGTTTTTCCGGCTACTTCCTCATCGTCGCCGACTTCATCAACTGGGCCAAGGAGCAGCAGATCCCGGTGGGCCCGGGCCGCGGCTCGGGCGCCGGCAGCCTGGCCGCCTACTGTTTGTCCATCACCGACATCGACCCCCTGCCCTACGGCCTCCTGTTCGAGCGGTTCCTCAACATCGAGCGGGTGTCCATGCCCGACTTTGACGTGGATTTCTGCAAGGAGCGACGCGACGAGGTGATCGACTACGTCCGCCAGCGCTACGGCGGCGACGACCACGTGGCCCAGATCGTGGCCTACGGGTCGATGAAGGCCCGGGCCGTGCTGCGCGATGTCGGCCGGGTGCTGGACATCCCCCTGCCCGAGGTGGACCGCATCGCCAAGCTGGTGCCCGAGGAGCTGAAGATCACCCTGAAGAAGGCCATCGACGCCGAGCCCCGGCTGCGCGAGGCCATGAAGGACGACGACATCCGCCGGCTGCTGTCCATCTCGCAGACGCTCGAGGGGCTGTCGCGGCACAAGTCGACCCATGCCGCCGGGGTGGTCATCTCGCCCCGGCCCATGGTCGAGTACCTGCCGGTGTGCATCGGTCCGAACAAGGAAATTCTCACCCAGTACGACATGAAGTACACCGAGAAAACCGGGTTGATCAAATTCGACTTTCTCGGCCTCAAAACCCTGACCGTGATCGACCGGGCGCTCAAGCTGATCAGGTTCGACCTGGACAAGACGGTGGATCTGCGCAAGATCCCCATGGATGACGCCAAGACCTTTGCCCTGCTCTGCCGCGGGCACAGCCTGGGCGTGTTCCAGCTGGAGGGCGACGGCATGCGCGACCTGCTGATGCGCATGAAGCCGGAACAGTTCTCAGACCTGATCGCCCTGGTCGCCCTCTACCGGCCGGGTCCGCTCGACTCGGGCATGGTCGACACCTTCGTCGACACCAAGCACGGCCACCGCCAGCCCGACTATCCGCTGCCGCAGATCAGGGAGGTGCTCGAAGAGACCTACGGGGTGATCGTCTACCAGGAACAGGTGATGAAGATCTCCAACATCCTGGCCGGGTACAGCCTGGGCGACGCGGACATCCTGCGCCGGGCCATGGGCAAGAAGATCCCGGAGGTGATGGAGAAGGAGCGCGGCAAGTTCATGGCCGGGGCCAAGGCGAACAACATCCCCGAGGACAAGGCCAAGTACATCTTCGACCTCATGGCCAAGTTCGCCGGCTACGGCTTCAACAAGTCCCATTCGGCCGCCTACGCGCTCATCGCCTACCAGACCGCCTACCTCAAGGCCCACTACCCGGCCCAGTTCCTCGCCGCCCTGCTCTCCTGCGACGTGGAGAACACGGACAAGGTGGTCAAGTACATCAACGAGTGCCGCCAGGACCACATCGAGGTGCTGCCGCCGGACATCAACGAATCGTTCAGCGACTTCACGGTCATCAACGACCGCATCCGCTTCGGCCTGGCCGCGGTCAAGCACGTGGGCGGCTCGGCGCTCGAGGCGATCCTGGCGGAACGCACGGCGAACGGGCCGTACCGCTCGCTGAGCGAGTTCTGCGGCCGGATCGATTCCTCCAAGGTCAACCGCAAGGTGATCGAGAGCCTGATCAAGGCCGGCGCCTTCGACTCCATGGGCGGCCGCCGTGCCCAGTACATGGAGATCCTCGACCAGTGCATCGACCGGGCCAAGGCGGTGCAGCGCGACCGCTTGAGCGGCCAGATGAGCCTGTTCGGCGTCGGTCAGCCGGCCGGCGCCCAGGCGGACGCGGCCGAGGTGGAACTGCCGGACATCCCCGAGTGGCCCAAGCTGCAGCGGCTCGCCGGGGAAAAGGAGACCGTGGGCTTCTTCCTCACCGGCCACCCGCTGGAAGGGGTGCGCGACGACCTGCGCCGGGTGACGGACACGGACATCGGCGGCGCGGCCAAACTGCGCGACGGCCAGGCGGTGCGCATCGGCGGCCTGATCGCGGCCTGCAAGGAGCACAAATCGAAGAAGGGCGACCGCATGGCCTTCACCGTGCTCGAGGACATGAACGCGAGCATCGAGGTGATCGTCTTCCCGTCCACCTTTGCCGAGTGCGCCCACCTGCTCACCAGCGAACAGCCGCTGGTGGTCAGCGGCACGGTGCAGCAGGGCGAACGCACCGCCAAGGGGACGGCGGGCGGCGAGGAGCGGCCGCACGGCGAGGATGGCAAGCAGCAGGAGCAGCTGCGCGCCAAGGTGATCGCCCAGGAGGTGCGCACCCTGGAGGAGGCCCTGGAGCAGTACGCGGAGAAGGCGGTGATCACCCTGCCGGCCGGGGCGACCTCCCGCCAACACATGATGGACCTCAAGGAGGAACTCTACCGGTTCCACGGCAGCACACCGGTGGTGCTGACGCTCCACTTCGACAACCGCGGCCAGGTGGACATCCAGGTGATGAAGGACATGGGTGTGCGCGCCTGCCCGGACTTCATCCGCACCATCGGCCGGCTGTGCGGGCCGCGGGCGCTCAGCCTGCAGGTGAAGAAGCCGGAGGCGGCCCGCCGCGGCGGCAACGGCAGCGGTCGCAACGGCAACGGCAACGGCCGCACCAGCCACTGAGCCGCCGGTCCACGGGCAAAAAAAAGCGGCCCGTCGTCGGACGACGGGCCGCTGTGCGTTTCAGGCCGCAGCCGGTTCCGGCCGCGGCTCCATGCGCCTTGCTCAGGCGTTCTCGAAAATCTCGTATTGGGTGGGGGCGCCGAGCAGTTTGTCGATCTGGTCCTGCAGTTCGATACGCTCCTTGCTCAGGGTCCACTCGCGCCAGTCATCGAGCGTCTGCCAGGTGCTGATGACCATGCTCACCCCCTCCTCGTCCACCCGGTTGAAACTCTCGCCGGAAATGTACCCCTTGCGGCTCAAGGTCAGCGCCCGCATCTTTCTCAGCAGCGCGTCCAATTCGGGCATGTTCTTCTCCGCCACCTTCCTCTTGATCAATACCTTGACAGCCATGATGTCCTCCCTGTGTTGATGTAGCATTGACAGATGTCCATGAACAACCAAACAGCGTCCATCGTGTTGCCCATCAAATATACGCAGTCAGGGAGAGGGATGCAAAGGTTTGCACGGCTCTTCGGGAAAAATCCCCTGATAAAACCGTTGCGGGACAGCACTCTTTGCCCGGCGATGGCGGCCCGGCCGGCTCAGTTGACCTTGAGTTTGCCGCCCGTGCCCATGCCGTGCGGGCCGGTGGCCTCCTGTGCCTCGTAATTTTTGACCGCCTGCACGAGGTTGTTGAAGGCGTCGGTCATCGAAGCCACCACCACCTTGCCCTCCGGGGTTTTCTTGTAGGCCGACAGGGCGCCGCCGACATCGCCTTCGAGCATGCCGAGCACGCCGCCCACGTCCATGGATTTGGCGCTGCCCTCGGCCACCGCCACCTGGACACCGGAGCGGTTGTCCACCAGGGTGAGCATGCTCTGCGCCCCCTTGCTCTGCAGGGAACTGCCGACCAGGGCGCCGACCGTGCCGAACAGGCCGCCGACCATGCCGCCGACACCGCCCATGTTGTTGTCCTGGAAAATCAGGGTCGGGCTCACGGTGTAGTCCGCTGCCACCATCTGGCCCTTGCCGAAGCTGCTCTTCTGCCGGAGTTCGCCCGCCTGCTCGAGGTCGCGTTCGCGCATCATGCTGTTCATGCCGGCGCCGCGCTCGACCACCACGAAACAGTTGCTCTGTTGGGCCAGGAGCCGCAGCACCGGCACCGTGGACTGGATGCCGTAGCGGCCGAGCCAGGAGTACCAGTTGGCGGTTTGGTCCTCGTTGACCGCCAGGGTGCCGAACGGCGAGGTGCAGCGCTCCAGGCTGGCATTGGCGTTGGCGGACCGGGCGCCGCCGGCGCTGCCCGTGGCCTCGCTCTTGGCCCCGGCGTCCCCCATGTTCATCTGGCTGCAGGCAGGCAGGACGCAGGCGGCGAGAGCGATGGCAAACAGGTACTTTTTCATAATTCCTCCGTGTTGATGTGGTGGGTGGACGGGTCAAAAGCGATGCAGGTGGACGGTCACGGCACCACCGGGCACGCAGCCCAGCTGTTCGGCCGCGCTCGCCTGGTTGGCCGCGATTTCGAGATAGCCGCCGCTGTCGATGAGAGCCAGGAGTGCACCGGCGGGTGCCTCGGTGTAGGTGCGGTGGAAACGTTCGACCCGGTGGCCGCCGATTTCGGCCCAGGCGAAGCGGTTCGGGTCGAACAGGCCGGGACCGGTGCGGATGGTGGTGCGCACGTTGCCGAAACGGTCGATGCGCTGCACCTGGCCGAGCAGACGGTTGTCGCCCGGGACACTCGCCGGCACGATCACCATGGTCAGTTCCGCCGGGTCGATGGCCGGGCCGAGATCGGTCAGGGGCCGGCCCGCGGCCAGGGCCGCGGCCACCGGCGCCATCAGGTCGCGACCGTGAAAGGTGGGGCTGGCGGTGATGGGGGTGAAGTCCGGGTGTGCCACCCGGTGCACGATGTCGAGTTTGCGGTCATTGATGAGCAGGGAAAGGATACCGTTATCCGGGGCGACGAACAGGTGGCCGCTGCCACGAGCGGCAAGGATCGGCCGGTGGCCACCCACCCCCGGGTCGACCACCACCAGGTGGACGCTGCCGGCGGGAAAAAACGCGAAACTGGTGCGGATGGTGACCGCGGCGGTGACCACGTCCCAGGGGGGCACCCCGTGGGTAAGATCGACCACCGTGGCCGAGGGGCAGCCCTTGAGTACAGCGCCCCGCAACTGGCCTGCATAGGGGTCCTGCAGACCGAAATCGGTGGTCAGGGTGACGATGGCAGGCGTACGCTCTCTCATGGGCATCCCCGGCCGGGGGCTGGCTCTGATAAAGGGGAAACAGCCGCAACCGCCGGCTGCGGGCCGGGGGAAAACAGCCGAACATTCCGACCGATGATCAATGGTAGAGCAGGACGCCTCGGGGCGTCAAGGTGGAAGCGCGGCCGGGCAGAAAAACCCGGCCGGCCGGCGGGCCTCAAGCAGGCGGCAGGACCGGAGGCACGGTCTCAGGCGAAGCTGAGGCCGCAGTCAGGACAGGAGGATGAACTGGTGGGGAAACGACAGCCGCAGGCCGGGCAGGTGGCCTCGTCCCGGCCGGCATCGAACACCTCGCCCGCCAGGCTGGTGTCGTAGTCGGTGAGCACGGTGGTGCGCCGGTGCTCCTCGTCGAGCAGGGCGAGTACCTCGGCCAGGTCCGCGGCGCGCACCTGCAGGAGCAGTTCCGCGCCGCGACAGGTGGTGCGGCAGCCGGCCGGGCCGTCGGTGCGGGTGATGGCGGCCAGGCCGTGCGCCTCGAGCAGCGCCTGCAGCTGGCGGATCTGCCCGAGCGGCCCGCGCCGGACCGGGGTGAGCGGCTCGTCCGGGCCGATGGGCGCGGGCCGGCCGATCCGCTGCCGGTCGAGCCGGGCGCGCAGCGCCGCACCGCTCTCCAGGGCCACCCCGCAGGCGGGGCAGGTGGTGATCTCCGGCCGGTACTCGTCGCGGCAGGCCGGGCAGTAGTTGCACTCCGGATCGATATCCATGGCACAAACCTGGCAGGGGTTCAGAGGATGTAGCGGCTCAGGTCCTCGTTTTCGCTGATGTCGGTCAGCTGGCGGCGGACGTAGTCGGCGGTGACCCGGAACTCCAAATCCTCGCGGTCGGTGGCGTCGAACGAGACCTCGTCCAGCACCCGCTCGATCACCGTGTGCAGCCGGCGGGCGCCGATGTCCTCGGTCTTCTCGTTGACCTGCACGGCGATGCGCGCCATCTCGCGGATGGCCTCGTCCTCGAACACAAGCTGGACATCCTCGGTGGCGAGCAGGGCGGTGTACTGCCTGATGAGCGCGTTCTGCGGCTCGGTGAGGATACGGAAAAACTCCTCCTCGCCGAGCGCGTGCAGGTTCACCCGGATGGGGAAGCGGCCCTGCAGTTCGGGCACCAGGTCCGAGGGCTTGCACACGTGGAAGGCGCCGCTGGCGATGAAGAGGATGTGATCGGTCTTCACCGGCCCGTACTTGGTGGTCACGGTGGTGCCCTCGACAATGGGCAGCAGGTCACGCTGCACGCCCTCGCGCGACACCTCGGGCGCGCCCGAGCCGGAGCCACCGCGCGAGGCGATCTTGTCGATCTCGTCGAGGAAGATGATGCCCGACTGCTCGGTGCGGCGGATGGCCTTTTCGGTGACGCTCTCGTGGTCCACCAGCCGCTCGGCCTCCTCACGCCGGAGGTATTCGAGGGCCTCGGGCACCTTCATGCGACGGGGCTGCTTCTTCTTGGGGAAGAACTTGGAGAAGGCGTCCTGCAGGGAACTCTGCATCTCCTCCATGCTCGAGGCGGAAAACATCTCCACGCTCGGCGCGCCGGTCTGGGCCGATACGGCCAGTTCCACCGTGCGGTCGTCCAGTTCGCCCCGGCGGAGCATCTCGCGGAACCGTTCGCGGGTGGTCTGGCCCTGGTAGTCGGCCTGGCGGGCGGCGCCGTCGTAGCCGAGTTCGATGGCCCCGGGCTTGGCCGGGGTGGTGGTCTGGGCCGGGGAGCGGGGCAGGAGCAAGTCGAGCAGCCGCTCCTCGGCGTTGGCCGCGGCCCGGCCCTGCACCCCTTCCGCCTCCTCCCGGGTGACCATGGTGATGGCCAGTTGCACCAGATCGCGGATCATCGACTCCACGTCCCGGCCCACGTAGCCGACCTCGGTGAACTTGGAGGCCTCGATCTTGAGAAACGGGCTCTGCGCCAGGTGGGCGAGCCGACGGGCGATCTCGGTCTTGCCCACGCCGGTCGGGCCGATCATGATGATGTTCTTGGGGGCGATCTCCTCGCGCAGGGGCGGTTCGACCTGCTGACGACGCCAGCGGTTGCGCAGGGCGATGGCCACCGAGCGCTTGGCCTCGGCCTGGCCGATGACGTAGCGGTCCAGTTCGGCCACGGTTTCCCGGGGGGTGAGCGATCCTCTGTGGGCGGAGGCATTCATATCTTTTCGACGACGATGTTGGTGTTGGTGTAGACGCAGATGGAGCCGGCGATCTCCAGGGCGGTGCGGGCGATGGCAGCCGCGTCGAGCGTGGAATGGTCGATGAGGGCCCGCGCCGCCGCCTGGGCGTAGGGGCCGCCCGAGCCGATGGCGAGGATGCCGTCGTCCGCCTCGATCACGTCACCGGTGCCGGACAGCAGCAGCGAGTGGTCGGCATTGACGGCGATGAGCATGGCCTCGAGGCGGCGCAGCATCTTGTCCGTGCGCCAGTCCTTGGCCAGTTCGACCGCACTGCGCATGAGGTTGCCGTTGTACTGCTCGAGCTTCTGCTCGAGCCGGTCGTAGAGGGTGAAGGCATCGGCGGTGGCGCCGGCAAAACCGGTGATCACCTGGTCGTGGTAGAGGCGCCGGACCTTTCTGGCCTGGTGCTTGATCACGGTCGCCCCGAGGGAGACCTGACCGTCGCCGGCGACAACGACCTCGCCCCGGTGACGGACGGCGAGGATGGTGGTGGAGCGGATGGGTTGAGGGCGCATGTTCCTGTGCTGCTGGTGGTGATTGATAAAAAAACAATGGGAAGACGATTAAACATCAAGCCGCACCCCGTCAATGGTCGGGCCGGTTTTCCGCCCGTTGCACGCCCGGCTCCGCAGTGCCAGTCATTCCTTGCGCCGCGCCTGCGGATGGGCCTGGTCGTAGACCCGGGTGAGATGATCGATGTTCAGGTGGGTGTACATCTGGGTGGTGGACAGGCTGACATGGCCGAGCAGTTCCTGGACGGTGCGCAGGTCCGCGCCCATCTCGAGCAGGTGGGTGGCGAACGAATGGCGCAGGCCGTGCGGGGTGACAGTCACGCCGATGCCGGCGCGCAGGCCGTAGCCCTGCACGAAGCGCTCCACCGACCGTGCCGTCAGACGCGTGCCCCGGCCGTTGAGGAACAGGGCCTGGCGCTCGATCTCCCGGCCGCGGGTGGCCCGGGCGAGGATGAGCGCATCCCGCTCGGGCAGGTACTGGTGCAGGGCCTCGCGGGCGGCCCGGCCAAACGGAATGAGCCGCTCCTTGTTGCCCTTGCCGCGGACCAGCACCATCTCCTCGGCCCAGTCGAGGTCCGCGAGGTTGGCGGCCACCAGCTCGGAGACACGCATGCCGGTCGCGTAGAGCAGTTCCAGCACTGCCCGGTCCCGCCGCCAGTACCGGTCCACGGCGGTGGGCGCCTCGATGAGGGCGAACACCTCGTCCACGGTGAGAAAGGCCGGGATGTGCCGGCCGCGCCTGGGTCCGACCACGCCGGCCAGCGGGTCGGCGGCCAGAATCCCGCGGCGGCGCAGGAAACTGAAGAAGGTGCGCAGGGTCGAGAGCTTGCGTGCCACCGAGGCGCTCGCGTTGGTCCTGTACAGGCTGGCGACAAAGGAACGGACCGTGACCGCGGTGACCCGGTCGGGAGGGCTGTCGTCGCCGCAGAAGCGGACAAATTCGCGCAGGTCGCGCTGGTAACTGTCCGCCGTGTGGGGCGAATACCCCTTTTCCACGAGCAGCCAGGAGAGGAACGGTTCGATCTGGGTGATCATCGCCAAAGAGAGGTTGAAACCACGGGGTATTCTGTTTAAAGTCGCTTGTTACTTCCGGATGTTTCATCCGGCAAACAAAATCGTCGCCGCGTTCCGGCGGCCGCAGGGACCATGGCAAAAAAGACGTTCGAACAGGCGCTCGCCAAGCTGGAGCAGATCACCGCCGAACTCGAGGCCGGCGATCTGAGCCTGGAAAAGAGCCTGGACAAATTCAACGAAGGCATCGAACTGGTGCAGTTCTGCAACAGCCGGCTCGAGGAGGCGAAAAGCCGCGTCGACCTGCTCCTGAAAAGGGACGGCGAGCTGGTGGCCGTGCCCTTTGCGGAGGACGAAGGTGGAAATAGCGAACTACCTGAGTGAACGGCTCCGCCGGGTCGAAGACGGCCTTGCCCGCTTCATGCTCGCAGCGGACGGCCCCTTCCGCGAGCACATCGAATCCATGCGCTACAGCCTGTTCGTCGGCGGCAAGCGCCTGCGGCCCATCCTCTGCCTGGCCGGGGCCGAGGCCGTGGACGAAGGGGAGGCGGTTGCCCGCCGGGTTCTGCCGGTGGCCTGCGCGCTCGAGTGCATCCACACCTATTCGCTCATCCACGACGACCTGCCGGCCATGGACGACGACGACCTGCGCCGCGGCCAGCCGACCAACCACACCGTGTTCGGCGAGGCGGCCGCCATCCTCGCCGGCGACGGCCTGCTCACCTTTGCCTTTGAACTGCTCGGCGGCGAGGCGACCGCGGCCATCGACGCCGCCACCCGGGTGCGCATCATCGCGGCCATCGCCCGGGCGGCCGGCCCCCTGGGCATGGTCGGCGGCCAGAGCCTGGACATGCTCTACGAGGGCCAGCAGGTCGGCTACGAGGTGCTGCGCAGCATTCACCGCAGCAAGACCGGGGCCATGATCACCGCCGCGGTGCAGAGCGGCGGCCTGGTGGCCGGCGCCGACCCCGAGCAGGAGGCGGCCCTGTGCGCCTACGGCGACAACATCGGCCTGGCCTTCCAGATCGTCGACGACCTGCTCGACGTGGTCGCCACCACCGAGGAACTGGGCAAGACCGCGGGCAGCGACGAGCGCGCCCAGAAGGTCACCTACCCCTCGCTGTTCGGGGTCGAGACCTCAAGAACCATGGCGCGGGAAGCGGCGGCAGAGGCCGTTGCCGCCCTCGCCTCCTTTGACCGCAAGGCCGACCCGCTCCGGGCCCTGGCCAACTACATCGTGGACCGCAGAAAATAATCATGCTCATCGTCGATACCCACGCCGAGCGGCAGTACCGGCTGCTGGACACCGTCAATTCCCCCGCGGACCTGCGCGATCTCAGCGTGGCCGAGATGGAACAGCTCGCCCGCGAACTGCGCGAGACCATCATCACCACCGTGGCCCGCACCGGCGGCCACCTGGCGCCCAGCCTCGGCGTGGTCGAACTCACCCTGGCCCTCCACTACGTGTTCGATACCCCCCGCGACCGGCTGGTCTGGGATGTGGGCCACCAGGCCTATGCCCACAAGCTGCTCACCGGCCGCAAGGAGCGGTTCGCCACCCTGCGCCAGCACCGGGGTCTGAGCGGCTTCCCCAAGCGGGCGGAGAGCGAGTACGACCCGGTGGAGGCCGGCCACAGCTCCACCTCCATCAGCTACAGCCTGGGCATGGCCGCGGCCAAGGCCATCCGGGACGAGCCGGGCAAGGTCATCGCCGTTATCGGCGACGGCTCGATGACCGCGGGCATGGCCTTCGAGGGCCTCAACCACGCCGGCGACCTGGGCCGGGACCTGATCGTCATCCTCAACGACAACGAGATGTCGATTTCGAAAAACGTCGGCGCGCTGTCCAGTTTCCTCAGCCGCAAGATGACCAGCCGCACCATCCGCCGGCTGCGCGACCACATCGAGGACCGGCTCATGGCCCTGTCCTCGGTGGGCGAGAACATCCTCACCGTGCTGCGCAAGAGCGAAGAAAACCTGAAGAACCTGTTCACCCCGGGCATGCTCTTCGAGGCGCTCAAGTTCAAGTATGTCGGCCCCATTCCCGGCCACGAACTGGACGACCTGATCGTCACCCTGGAAAACGTCCGCGACAACTCGCACGGGCCGGTGCTGGTGCACGTGATCACCACCAAGGGCAAGGGCTACAAGCCGGCCGAGACCAACCCGGGCGAGTTCCACGGGGTCGGGCCCTTCGACGTGGCCACCGGCACGCCGGTGAAGAGCGGCGGCGGGGTGAGCTACACCCGGGTGTTCGGCGACACCCTCTGCCGGCTGGCCCGACAGGACGAGCGGGTGGTGGCGATCACCGCGGCCATGCCCGGCGGTACCGGTCTCCTGCCCTTTGCGGCCGAGTTCCCGGACCGCTTCTTCGACGTGGGCATTGCCGAGCAGCACGCGGTCACCTTTGCCGCCGGGCTCGCCCTGGAGGGGCTGCGTCCCTTTTTCGCGGTCTATTCCTCGTTCATGCAGCGGTCCCTGGACCAGCTCATCCACGATGTCTGCCTGCCCAACCTGCCGGTGACCATCGCCCTGGACCGCAGCGGCGTGGTCGGCGACGACGGTCCGACCCACCACGGCGTGTTCGATCTCGCCTTCCTGCGCTTCATTCCCAACCTGGTGATGATGGCGCCGGCGGACGAGAACGAACTGCAGCACATGCTCCACACCGCCCTCTCCCACCACGGCCCGGTGGTGCTCCGCTACCCCCGGGGCAACGGTGAGGGCATCGCCCTGGATCCGGACTTTCGCCGGCTGGAGATCGGCCGGGGTACGGTGCTGCGCGAAGGCACGGACGTGCTCCTGCTGCCCATCGGCAACCGGGTCGGCCCGGCCCTGGCCGCGGCGGCACGCCTGGAGGCGCAGGGCATCGACGCGGCGGTCATCAACCCCCGTTTCCTCAAGCCGCTGGACAGCGACCTGATCGCCGACTGGGCGGCACGCACCGGGCGGGTGGTGACGGTCGAGGACAACTGTGTCCAGTCCGGTTTCGGCAGCGCCGTGCTGGAGGCGCTCAACGAGCGCGGTCTGCACCTGCCGGTGCGCAGGCTCGGCTACGCCGACCGCTTCATCGAACACGGACCGCAGGCCGTGCTGTGGCGGGCCGCGGGCATCGACGCGGACGGCATCGCCCGCAGCGTGCTCGACCTGCTGCGGCCCGAACAGACCCAACTGCCGGGCTGATCCCGGCGGTGTCCCTGGCAACCGGTCAACGAAAAAACGCAGGCCCCATGAAGCCCACCACCATCGCCCTCGCTGTCCGCCTTGTCTGCATCGCCTGTCTCGGTCTCGCCCTGCTCACGGCTGGAGCGGGCTGCTCGCACAAGAAAAAAGGGGCGACCGTGGTGCCGACGGACAGCAAGAGTCTGCCGCCGCCGACCAAAACCGTGATCCGGCCAACCCCGGCCCCGCCCTGCCCGCCGACCCCGCAGAGTGAACGCTCCGTGGCGGTGCGCGCCCAGCGCGAGGCGGACCTGCGCAACCAGTTCCGGCTCGCCTCGCTGACCCTGGGCGCACCCATCTACATCCGCATCTTCAAACAAAGCAAGGAACTGGAGGTGTGGGTGGAGCGCGGCGAGCGGTTCAAACTGTTCAAGAAATACCCGATTGCCAGGTTTTCCGGCGGACTCGGCCCGAAGACGCGGGAAGGGGACCTGCAGGCGCCGGAGGGGTTCTACGCGGTCACCGCCGAGCACATGAACCCGTGGAGCAATTTCCACCTGGCCTTCAACATCGGCTACCCGAACGAGTATGACCTGCTGCGCGGCGCCACCGGCGGCGCCATCATGGTGCACGGTAAAAAGGATTCGGTGGGCTGCTTCGCCATGACCGACCCGGCCATCGAGGAGATCTACACCATCGCCGATTACGCCCTGAGCAGCGGCCAGCTCTCGTTCCCGGTGCACATCTTT
>Ga0265295_1000768_pt1 | contig 61378 bp, 46 predicted proteins | sample Munlansysbiofilm_FD_192503 | JGI IMG/M metagenome (GOLD analysis project Ga0265295, IMG submission 192503) | Leachate microbial communities from a municipal landfill in Southern Ontario, Canada - Methane capture system biofilm | ecosystem: Engineered > Solid waste > Landfill > Unclassified ... | reverse complement strand
TCAAAGAGCCATTAAGACCGCTGCGGGGATATCTACGACATTTTGCCGAGGCCTTTCGGCCCGGCAACAACCGAATTGGTTGGCTCATGCCTCAAGCCGCGTGAGCTTTTTTCGCGATTGCATCATCATTCAAACTCGATCAGATAATAGAGGTCGGCGCCGCTCTCGACGCCGACACTCGACTCCAGCTCCCAGCGTTCGAAGAGGCGATAACGCATGCGGAATTCGTTGGTGCTGGTGAACAAGGAATGGCCCAAGCTGACATAGAGCCGGGGGCTCAGGTATTTGCCGATAGTCACCACCGAGGCGGTCACGTCGCCGCTACCCGACTGCACCTCAAGCACATCGATGCCGAGACGCCGCTTGAGGCGATCCTGAAGAACCACCGATTCCCCTTGGGAAAGAAGAACTCCCGCCGCCGTCATGAGCAGATCGGTGTCGCCGCCAACGGCGCCCAAGGACCGCCCCAAAACCATGTAGGAAAGGATATCGGTGTCGGGCATGAGCGGGTCGGAATAGAGCTTCACCACCGGCCGGCGCGGAGTACCGGTAACCCGCACTCCAGCCTTGACCTCCCCGACCGTACGCAGGGCAAGGATATCGAGGGTCGGACGATCGACCGGACCGCCGGCGAAGAGAATATTGCCGCGCTCGACCTTGAGACCGATCCCATAGGCGGAATAAGACCCCTCCTTGATTTCGATCCGTCCCCGGCCGCTGATCTCTTCGAGATTTCGGGCCAGGATTTCCACCTCTCCGCCCAGCCGGGCATCGACCCCGGCCGCCTTGACCAGCACGCGATCCCCGAGAATGACCCGAACCGCACCATCCAACGCCAGGGGCAGTTCAGCCGCCACCTCCTCCGGAGCATCGATCAGCACCACATCGGAACTGGATCTGATCGGCGGCGCGCTTTCGCGACCACGAACCAGAGCGTAAGGCACCAACACCTTGCCGCGCAAACGCAGGCGCTCGGCATCCCCCGCGATTTCCAGTTCGGGGCTGAGGTGCAACTGCAATTCGGGCAGATTGACCGCCTCGACCTTTTCTCCCGAAAGGCTGAAACGGTAGTCGGCAAGCGCCCAGTCGGCAAGACTGATTTTCCCTTGGACCCGCAGGGTGCCTCCCCCCGAGGTACCCCGGGCCTCGTCCAGCTCGATTTCCTCCTTCGCCAGACGCCCGCGCAGGCTGACATCCTTGAGGTTCAGACCGGCAACGGGGAGATAGGCGGCGGCCCCGGAGAGGGAGAAGGTGCCGGCGAGGCGCGGAGCGGCGGGGGGGCCTTCCAGGGTTGCTGCCACTTCCAGCTGCCCGGAGGTTTCCCGCGCCACGCCGGGGAAGAGCGCGGCCAGCAACCCCTTTTCCGCGAGGGAAGCGTTCACCTCCGCCCGCAATGGCGCCTGGGGGTCGATCCGTACCGGCCAGCGGGCGGCCAGTGGCCACTGCAAGCGCCCGCGCAATCGACCATGCCGGTTGAGTTCGAAATCGGCCTCAGCCAAAAGCTCTTCGCCGTGCCAGGAAAAATCCAGTTCGGCCTTGCGCAACTCGGCCCCGACCTGAAGTTCATCCACCTGCCAGCCGAGATGGCCCTTTTCGATCGCCGCCCGGCCGTCCACATAAAGTTCCGTTCCCTGCCGCCAGCCCCCGGCGAAGTTGGCGGCGACCTCACCGTACAGGCTCAGGCCGGGGGGCGGAGACGGAGACAGGCGAGCCAGGGCAAGGTTGTCAAACGTCAGGGAAAAGGTTCCGGCTTCGGGCCAGACTCCGCCGGGAGCGTCGGGGGAGGAAAGGTTCAGGTGCAACTGTCCTAAATCGCCGCCATCGCCGGACAACTCAGCGCGCAAACCATTTCTGTTCCAATCGAGAAGTAACCGCAGATCACTCAGAGTGTAATGCGCGTCCCCCCGGGTCAAATCCCCCGCTACCTTGAGGCGCGCCCCGAGCTTCCCAATCTGCCCCTGCTCCAGACTCAGGCGCAGTTCCCCATCACTTGCGCCGCCAATTTGCCAGTCCTCCACCCAGGGTTGGGCATGAGCCAGTTGCAACCTGCGCCAGCCCAGGAGAAAATCTCCATCCCGGGAAGCGAATTCCAGACGGCCACCCAACTCGATCTCCTCCCCCCGGGCACTGGCTAGCTTCACTTGGGACAATTCGGCATTTCCGACATCGACCCGCAGGGCGGCCGGTTCGCTTATCCGCCAGTCTCCGACCGGGGTAGCCGTGAAGGCCAGTTCCCGCAGAAAACCGTTCCAGGATTCCTCCCGCCAACGCCCTTGCGCCAAAATATGGACTTGCCCTATCTCCCCGGCGACATCCAGAAGCGCGCGGTGTGCTCCCAGGGTTCCAGAGATATCAAGCTCCAGATACTCCAACTCCTGCCCAACCCAGCGCCCGCCGCGACCCCGGAACACGCCGTACAGGTCGTCGGAGCCGGCGTTCTTGCGCGCGGTCAGCTCCAGAGCGGCCAGGGAATCCGTACCATGGGCCAAGTCTGTTGCATGGACCGTCAAATCGCCGGCCAGGGACTTGCCGTCCCAACTCAGCCAACCCCGGCCCCAGGCCGCTCCCGCAAACCCGGGCAGCAAACCCTGTAAGCGGCCGAGATCGACTTCGACATCCAGCCGCTGGGCAAGGTGTCCGTGGGCGCTCAGGGTCAGATCGGCGCCGCGCAGATCGAGGCGGACGATCTCCAGATCCTCGCCGTGCAGCCGCGCGGAGAGATCGCCATTGAGGCTATGGCCATGCAGGGTACTTTCCAGCAAGGCGCCGTCGACATTCAGGCGCAGCGGCTCGTCGGCGGCCTGCGCCAGATCGAAACGCAGATCGAGGCTGACATGTCCCGGTAACTCGGGGGTGAGTCGGGCCAAGTCGAACTGCCGTCCGCGCAGATCGCCATGTAGGGAAAAGCCTTTTCGCCAATCCAGCTCCAGCGTTCCGGCAAGTGTGCCCGCCAACCACTTCCCCTGCAATCCGGAAAGGTCCAGACCGGTGGCATCGCCGCTGAACCCTCCGGCAAGAGTGCTTTCAAGCCAGTCATCGCTGGGATTACGCAGGTCGAAACGACCCCGGTAGCGCTCCCCTTCCCCAGCCGCGGAAATGCGGCCATCCACAAGCAGCGCCAAGCCCGCGAGCTCGCTCAGGTCAACACGGCGCGCGGCGACCTCCGCCTGCCAGGTCAAGGTTTCGTCGAGGGCGAGGGTGCCGTCGAAGGACAAATGGTCGCCGCGACCGGGCAGTTCGATGCGCACCTGATGCATCCTGAGTGTTTCCTGATCAATTGCCAAGGGAACCCGTGCCGACAGCAGCATCTTCCTTTGGCTCCAAGCACGAGCATGAAGCCTTCCCGCCAACCAGGTTCCGTCTTCTTTCCGCAGATCGAACAAAAGCTCCGCCCGGTCGGCGCCAGCTAGCGGCTGCTTCGGCACGACCAGAACCTGTCCGCGCAAGGTCGCAGCGGGCAGATCAAGGGCGAGATTTCCGGAAATACGCCCTTGGGGGAGAACCATCTCCATGCCGGACAGGCCCACCACCCCCGAGCGCCAGGCGAGGGAACCACGCCAGGACGCCAGCTGCCATAGAGTTTCGTTCGGGGTGCGAATGACCAGCCGCTCCAACCGCAGGTCGGGAATTCCCACGGCCACCCGCAGAGGCCAGCCGGTAAGCTCAGGCCATCCGGGGAGGGTCGGCCGCGACGGTTTCCTACCGGTCAATGGGGGCGAATCCTCATCGTCAAGCAGGAATTCGACCCCCACCAGAGAGAGTTCAGCGATCTCCAACCGGCCCCACAACAGTTTTCCCGGACTCCAGTCGAGTACCGCCCGTTCAACGGTCAGAGTCCCGACCGCATCGGGAATATGCAGCCCATCAAGAATCAGTTGATCGCCCAGTCGGCCTGTGACCTTCCCGATTTCCGCCGTCCCGGGAAGCAAGTCCAATATGGTGCGCACCAGCCAGGAACTGCCCGAGGGGGTGCACAGGAGCCAGACCCCCCCGGCAAAGACGGCCAAGGCGAGAGCCAATCCGGCCGACAAAAAAGACCGGACCGGAATCCTTACCATGCGAACCCCACACTCACATGCAGGCGCCAAGAAGGGTTCGACTCGCCGATCTGCCGGGCAAGGTCGATCTTGATCGGTCCCACCGGGGTATAGTAACGGATTCCGAACCCCGCCCCCTGCGCCCAATCGATGTCGGACAGGCTGTTGAAGGCATTTCCGGCATCGTAGAAAGCGGCCGCGCCCCAGTTTGTCAAGAAAGCGCGCTCCAGTTCGAGGCCGACCACTCCCAGGTGCTTACCGCCAATGACGTCGCCGTTGGCGTCCCGGGGGCCCAGGGACTGATAGTCATAGCCGCGGACGCTCTGATCGCCGCCGGCGAAAAAGCGCAGGGAGGTCGGCACATCCTCCAGCGGCTCATCCTGTATCGTCGTCCCTCCCTCGGTGCGGGCAAAGAGAGACCAGCGCCCCGGTAGTTCCAGCAGAATATTGCCGGAAGCCAGAAATTGCAGAAGGCTGACGTCGGAGGCCAGCCAACGGTGAGCACCTCGGACTTCCAGAGCAAAGGAAGAGCCCCGCCGCGGACGGATCGGGTCGGAATACTTCCGGCGGGACAGACGCAAGCCGGGGATGGTCAGCCGGGAACGGCGATCCTGGTCAGCAATCCGGTAGTCCTCCTGCAAAAGACGGAGATAGAACGATCCCAGATATCCCCGCCCCAATCCCCAGACCTGACGGGCTTCGGCAAAAAGGGAATTCGATTCGTAGGTTTCCACATCCTCGGCCTGATAACCGACACTGAATTCAGTCCGACTCTCCAGATGCCCCCGATTAGGCATGACATAGCTCGCCACCAAGGACTGCCGGCGTTCGGCCAGCAACAGATCCGCATCGAACAGATGAGCATGATGAAAGACATTGTTGTCCCGATACCGCAGGGACAAACGCCCCCCGGTATCCGTTCCGAAACCCACCCCCGGGCGGAGGCGGTGCCGCACCCGGGGGGTCAGCTGTACGGAGATGGGCACCCGTTCTTCATCGGCAAGTTCTTCGAGAGGGGTGAGAAGAACATCACGAAAGCGGTCGGAATCGAGAAAGTTGAACTGGGTCTCCCCGAGTTTGTCGTGAGAGAAGAAATCCCCCTCGGCGTAGGCAAGATGCTGTACCAGAAACCATTCGGGGAAATCGGGGGCACCGTGAATGAGCGTTTTACCGAAACGCAAGCGCGGTCCAGTGCCAAGTTCGAGATCGATTTCGGCGCTACGGCGGACGCGGTCGACACGGATAACGTGCCGTGTGAAATCGGCCTGAAGATAGCCGAGATCAAGGGCAGAGGCCTTAAGTTCCCCCTTGGCGCGTTCGTAAAGATCCTGACGCAGAACTTCCCCTTTCCGTAGAGGAAATTGGGAGGCGAGTGTATTTAGTCGTTTTTCCTCGGCACCAGGCCCACTCACCAAGATCCGCCGAGAGGTCACCCGCACCGGCTCCCCGCGTACTACGTTGACCTTCAGCAGCCAGTTATTTTTCCCTTGGTTTTCCAGTTGCGTACTTGATATTGTGGCGAAATATCCAAAAGGCTCAAGGGCCTTGCCGACTTTGCCGGGAACTTGGCCGACAAAGCGCGTCAGCCAATGACGCTCCACCGTACCATCCGGCTTCGCCAGATCAGCCGGCAAGCTCAGGGCGGCTTGGACATTATCGAGAAGCTCGCCGGAGATTCCGGTGATTTCCAGAGCCAGAGGTTCGCTCCAGGCTGTCGTGGAGAAGACCATCAGGCAGCAAAGAATCGAAACAATGCGAAACAGGAAAAGCCTCCATGGAAAGCGCAACCTGAAAACAGCGCGTTTCTCCTGCCGAAATTGACGATTTCAACTTTGAGATGGAAGGATAACACAGCCTTATGCGGAAACCAATTCGCACCCTGACGATCGCAGCCCTGTTGCTGATTGCGGTCGGCGCCCACGGCAAAACACCGGAACCCCTCACACCACACACCTTAAGCTCGCAATGGCGCGGCGAGATTATCGGCGAGCACCGCTATCATACCGTGGCCGATTCCAGGCAAACCCTCATGGAGCTGGCGCGAGATCTGCGACTGGGTTTTGTCAACGTCAAAAACGCCAATCCCGACATCGACCCCTGGCTCCCCACACCGGGGCAGAACGTGCTTTTACCCTACGCCTCAATCCTCCCCGTCGATGCAATGCCCGGGATCACAATCAATCTCGCGGAAATGCGTCTTTACCATGTTTGGAAAAAGGGGGGATACCTCTTGGCTCGGGTCTACCCCCTAGGCATCGGCAGTGAAGGAAACGACAGCCCTACCGGACACTTTTCCATCCTCAACAAAGCGGAAAATCCGACATGGACCGTTCCCGTCTCCATCCGCCACGAACGACCAGGGATGCCGATTTCCGTCCCCCCCGGTCCAGCCAATCCTTTAGGGAAATACTGGATGTCATTCTCCACGGTCGGATACGGTATCCACGGCACCAATAAACCCCTGGGCGTGGGCCGGCGTGTCAGCCATGGCTGCATTCGCTTGTATCCCCAGGATATCCAGGAGCTTTTCCATCGGGTTCCAGTCGGCACCGGGGTTCTGATTATCGATACGCCGGTCAAAGTCGGGCGCAAAGACAATACCCTCTTCCTGGAAGTTCATCTTCCAAACGCCCAAAGACAGGATTTTACCCCCCTGAAAAAGGAGGTCGTTCGCCAAGCCCGGCTTCTCGAATGGGCGGGGCTGCTCAACTGGGACGTTATCGATGAGATTCTCCGCCAGAATCGTGGCATTCCCCAGCCTATCTCCGTCACCGGTCCGACGGCTACGGCAAGTCGCTAAGCAAGCCACCTGCCCGCTTTTTCTTTTTTGCCGTCCCAAAACACATCGGGGACCAAGCTTTTGCTTGGTCCCCGATGTGTTTTGTCCGTCGGATTTTTTCGGGATTACTTACGCAGCCCCATTTCAAAAGCTTTCTCAGCCTTCTGTGCAGCGGCTTCGGCACGCATGGCTGCGGCGTCAGCGCGATTCGCAGCGTTTTCCGCACGGCTAGCGGCATCAGCGGCTTTACCCGCAGAAGCTTCAGCAGCGGAAGCGGCGCCTTCAGCACGAGCGGCGGCAGTTTCAGCAGACTTCGCCGACTGAGCGGCGGTGTTGCTGGAATCAACAGCCTGCTTCAGCAGAGCCTGATCGGCGGGGGACAGTTTCGCGGAGCAACCCGCGAGACAAAGAAACATGGTACCGGCGACAAGGGCTACGATCTGAGTTTTACGCATATGAGCCTCCTTGGAGTGATTTCTGAAAGACTGATTGATTAAAGCAGAATATTTACGGCTGTCAAGCCTCGACCAAACAAAACCCGCAAAAGGGGTGAATCGAAAGATCCACCCCTTTTGCGATTATTATGTTTCATGCAAATTACGGGAGAAGGGACTTAATGTACTCCCGATTGAGCTTGGCAATAAACTTGACGTCAATACCTTTCGGACATGAGGCTTGGCATTCGTAATGATTCGAGCAGTTGCCGAACCCACATTCCTTAGCAGCCTCGGTCATAGCCTTGACACGGGCACGGGCCTCGGCAAGTCCCTGAGGCAGAGCCGCCAGCTGCGCCACCTTGTTACCAGTGAAAAGCATGGCACAGCTGTTCGGGCAACCGGCGACACAGGCACCACAACCGATACATTCAGCCGCATCCATAGCATACTCAGCGGCAACCTTGCTAACCAGAATGGAGTTAGCGTCAGGCACACCGCCGGTATGACAGGAAGTATAGCCACCGGAGTTCTGGATCTTGTCGAGGGCGCTGCGATCCACCACTAGGTCTTTGACGATAGGGAAGGCCTTAGCGCGCCAAGGCTCGATGTAGATACTGTCGCCATCCTTGAATGTGCGCATGTGCAACTGACAGACGGTGGTCCGATCCTGACCGCCATGGGGACGGCCGTTAATGACCTGGGAACACATACCGCAGATCCCTTCACGGCAGTCATGATCGAAGGCAATCGGATCTTTCCCGGTCTTAATCAGTTCTTCGTTCACTTCATCGAGCATTTCCAGGAAAGACTGGTCGGGGCTGACGTTCTTAGCCTCGTATTGCTCCAGCTTGCCCATCTCCTTGGGGCCTTTTTGGCGCCATACGTATAATGTAAGGTTCATTATTTATAACTCCTTACCGCCAGATGTATATTCTCGAATTTCAGGGGTTCCTTGTGCAGTTCGGGCTCCTTGTCGACACCTTTGAACTCCCAGGCCCCAACATAGCAGAAGTTCTCGTCGTCGCGCTTGGCTTCGCCGTCTTCATATTGGTGCTCGACACGGAAATGCCCGCCGCAGGATTCCTCACGATGGAGGGCATCACGGGTCAGCATTTCGGCAAACTCAAGGAAGTCGGCGACACGCCCGGCGTTCTCCACCTGCTGATTGAACTCACCGGCGGTGCCGGTGACCTTGACATTCTTCCAAAACTCCTCGCGCAGAGCGGGGATTTCCTTGAGAGCCTGATTGAGGCTCTGCTTGCTGCGGGCCATGCCGACGTTTTCCCACATGATCTTGCCGAGGGCTCGATGCATCTCAGAAACGGTCTTTTTACCGTTGATCGATAGCAGTTTGTTAATCTGCCCATTAACATCGTCCACCGACTTTTTGAACTCGGGATGATCGTCCTTGACCTGTCCCGGCTTGACCGTCACCAAGTAGTTGGCGATGGTGTAGGGGATAACGAAGTAGCCGTCGGCCAAACCCTGCATGAGTGCCGAGGCACCCAGGCGGTTGGCACCATGCACGGAGAAATTGGCCTCACCGAGTACAAACAGACCGGGAACATTGCTCATGCAATTGTAGTCAACCCACAAACCGCCCATGGCGTAGTGTGGAGCCGGGTAGATGCGCATCGGCTGCTTGTAACCGTTTTCATCGGTGATCTTTTCGTACATTTCGAACAGGTTACCGTAACGGGCGGCAATAGTGCTCTGACCGAGGCGGTTAATCGAATCGGCGAAATCGAGATAAACACCGCGCTTGCCGGGGCCGACGCCGCGATTGTCGTCGCACTGCTCCTTGGCGGCACGAGAAGCGATATCACGAGGAGCCAGGTTGCCGAAAGAAGGATATTTCCGCTCCAGGTAATAGTCGCGATCCTCCTCGGGAATAGCGCTGGCCGGTTTTTCGCAGTCTTCTTTCTTCTTCGGTACCCAACAGCGTCCGTCGTTGCGCAGCGATTCGGACATCAGGGTCAGTTTCGACTGATGCTCGCCATGCTGAGGGATACAGGTCGGATGGATCTGGGTGTAGCAGGGGTTGGCCATGTAGGCGCCTTTTTTAGCGGCTTTCCAGGCGGCGGTGACGGAACAACCCATGGCGTTGGTCGAGAGATAGAAGACGTTAACGTAACCACCAGTGGCCAAAACCACGGCATCCCCCCAATGGGACTCGATCTGGCCAGTGGTCAGATTGCGCACGGTAATGCCGCGAGCGACGCCGTCAACGACGACCAGGTCGAGCATTTCGGTGCGGGGATGCATGGTCACGGTACCGGCCTTAACCTGCCGACAAAGGGCGGAGTAAGCCCCGAGCAGAAGCTGCTGGCCAGTCTGGCCACGGGCGAAGAAGGTACGGGAAACCTGAGCGCCACCGAAGGAACGGTTGTCCAGATAACCGGCGTAATCGCGAGCGAAAGGAACGCCCTGGGCGACACACTGGTCAATAATGTTGTTGGACACCTGAGACAGACGCCAGACGTCAGCCTCACGGGCGCGGAAGTCACCACCCTTGATCGTGTCGTAGAAGAGGCGGTAGATGCTGTCGCCGTCGTTCGGATAGTTCTTGGCGGCATTGATGCCACCCTGAGCCGCGATGGAGTGAGCGCGACGGGCACTGTCCTGGTAGCAGAAAGCATGGACGTTGTAGCCCAACTCACCCAGGGAAGCAGCGCCGGCGCCACCGGCGAGACCGGTGCCGACCATCAGGATTTTGTATTTACGCTTGTTAGCCGGGTTCACCAGCTTCATTTCAAAGCGGTGTTTATCCCACGATTTTTCGATTGGTCCGGTAGGACATTTGCCGTCAAGTATCACGAGTACCCCCTAAATCTTTACGATGCCAAAGATGATGAGAATCGGAATCGAGATGTAGCCAAACAGCAACACCAAGGCAACACCCTTGCTAACCTTCTCAAGAACAGACAAGGAAGGCCCGTTGTTGAGGCCGAAGGTCTGGATGAAGCTCTGGAAGCCATGGCTTACATGCAGGAACAAAAACACCATCGCGGCCACGTAGATCAGAGAAATAAGGAACTTCTGGAAGCTGAGGACAACCATCGAAAAAACATCGGGGCGGCTCATGGCGTCCACCGGCAGATGGCTGGCGGAAATTTCGGGGTTGGTCACATGGATGGTGAAGTGCAAAAGGTGGTAGACGACGAACGCCAGAATCACAAGCCCGCTGACGATCATGGTTTCCGACGCGAAGTTGGCTCGCACCAGTCGTTTGACCGCGTAATTTTCGGGGTTCGCGGCCCGGTTCTCCAGCGTCAACTGGATACCGAAGATGATATGCAAACCGAAAACGGTCAACATGACCAGACGGAAAATCCAGACGAGAGGACCAAGATCATGAAGATGCTTGGCGTAGGCGTTGATCCCATCGGCACCCCAATACACGGAAGAGTTGCCGAGCAGGTGAACGCCAACAAACGAGATCAAGATGAAGCCTGTAACAGCCATCAAGACCTTTCTGCCCACAGTGCTTTGAGTGAATTGCATGATTTTCATCCCTTAGAATGATTTTTAGAGCGAATAAGGAATCAGCATTCCTTGTCCCTGTAGCTACTCATCCGGCACTCTCAGTCATCAGGACCGGGGGAACTCCCACCGTCTCCCCGCGCTTCGACCGAAAAAGCAGGAACCTTTCGAGGGGGGGGTGCGCGCCAGCAAGCCAGAAATTCCATTTCCTCTCTCCTCGCCAATAGTTAGCCCACACATGAACAATCCACAGAGCATGCCGGTCGAACCGGCGAAATCATTCTCTGATATGTATACTGCATACAAGACACCGTATACTAAACATCGTTTGAGGAAAAAAGCAAAAAAAAAATTAACCCGCTCCCTCATGAGAACCGTGGCCAGTCGCTGACGCAGCAAATGCCTCACCAGCGGGAAACAAACTCCTCCGAGAACCCGATGGTTAGACTACACCAATAGTCCCCAAGAGAGAACCACAAAATGCGTATAGGCTCTGCACAAAAGCTTCATACACCCTATCGTAAAGAAAATTCAGTAGCAGTTTAGAAGTCTTGCGACATCACATCAGGTTTCGAACGGACCGGAAGAGCATAAATTATGTATACAAAACGAATACGCCCTCCTCGACGGTAGCGGTCACCGAAGATGAAATCAGACACATTTTACAATCATATCAATCTGTTACAATTTCTAATTGGATCATACAAATTTTGGCACATTCGCTGCTGTTCTACGCAAGAAACTCTGCGGCGCTTTTTTAGGAAAGGAGCGAAAAAATGACGAGGCCCCTCGGCACATGGATCTGCACAATGATTCTGGCTTTCCTCTGTCCGTCCTTGGCCCAAGCCACTCCCGATTCGACGGAAAGCGGATTGGCCGTGATTCTTTTTCTCTGTTTCATCGGGTTGATCATCGTCGGTCAACTTATCCCCGGGATAAAGCTCTTCATCGCAATGGTCAGGGGGATTTTCAAGAAGCACTCCCAAACCGTCAACAACATGCACCATAAAAGATGAACAGTTTCGGGGAAGGAGAATCAACAGGAAGAAGCCGTTTGCCGTTCTTGCTTCTATGTCCCTGCTTGCGCCGACAGCCACGGCATTTGCCACCGGTGGCCGTAGCGATCACAGTGGGTTCGTGGTCTGGATTTTTCTAGGATTCTCCGCCCACCACCGCACGATTCCGCCCAGACATCCCCTCCTTTCGAAATTCCTTGACCTGCTCCCATAAAACCGTTTACCTAGTCATCATTCCTGATGGTTAGAAATCGTTACAGGATACGGAAGCATCCACCCAGCAGTTAGCAGCGAAGTCGTTCCTCCCACCCCCGGAACCATCATGACAGCGCACCCTTTGACCACGAAAAATTCCATCAAAAACAAACTGGTGCGCATCATCATGGTGGCCAGCGCAACGGCGTTGCTGCTCTCCGCCAGCATTTTTGTCTACAATGAGGTCGTTTACTACCAGCAGTCACTGCTGCGAGACATTTCTACCCTGGCGCACATGGTGGGGGAACACACCCGTGCCAGCCTTATGCAAAGGGATTGGAAAACCGCGGATCGCCACCTGGGCAGCCTGACTTCCCACTCTCCGATCAAACATGCCTATCTCTTTGACCATAATTTCGAACCTTTCGCCCATCACATCAATTTCCCGAACGGATTCGAACAGCCCACCCCGTATTGCGACAAACTGGCCGAAGCGGCCCAGCTTACAAGCGAGAACCGGTGCCTGTCACTGCGACACTTCGCCGTGTTTCTGCCGCTTTTCAACGAAGGGCAGAAAATCGGCACGGTCTTCATCCAGGCGGATCTTGGCGGTCTCTACCAGCGCCTCGGTCGCTACGTTCTCGGCACCCTGATCCTCCTCGGTCTGACCTTGATCGTCACTTACCTCTTGGCCAAGCGGTTACAGGGAAGGATCACGGGGCCGATTCTGAATCTGCACGACACGATGAATCGGGTTGCCCTGAACGGCAGCTATCATCTACGTGCCGCCAAGTCCTCCGATGACGAAATCGGTACCCTGATTGACGGCTTCAACGATATGCTCGAACAGATCGAATCCCGCGAGGCCCAGCTTTCGGCGCACCGGAAAAATCTTGAACAGAATGTCGCGGAACGCACCAAGGAACTGCGCAGAACAAATCAGCAACTGGAAGATTCCGTGGCACAGTTGCATCAGGCAAAGCTGGCGGCCGAATCCGCCAACGCTTCCAAGTCGCAGTTTTTTGCCAATATGAGCCACGAAATCCGCACGCCAATGATCGGAGTGCTGGGGATGTCCGAGCTTTTACTGAACACCTCCCTCGACGAAAATCAGCGGGGGCTGGCCCGCACCATCCACTCCTCGGGGGAGGCCTTGCTGAGGCTGCTCAACGATATCCTCGATTTTTCCAAAATCGACGCGGGAAAAATCCGCCTCGAAAAAATCGATTTCGATCCGCAAAACCTAGTCGAAGGGGCCGTTGCCCTGATGGGGGAAAAAGCCCAGGCCAAGGATCTGGAGCTTCTCTGCCGCTTTGCTCCGACCCTGCCCCGAAATTGGCGCGGCGACCCCGGCCGCATACGACAGATTCTTCTGAACCTTATCGGCAACGCCATCAAATTCACCGACAGCGGCGAGGTGAAGGTCACGGTGGAACCCATGAACGAAGGGGGCCAAGAACATTTGGCCCTCGCCGTAAGTGATACCGGCATCGGCATGACGCCGGAAATCCAGCAAAAAATCTTCGAATCTTTCACCCAGGCCGAGGATTCGACGGCCCGCCGCTACGGCGGCACTGGACTCGGGCTGTCCATTGTCCGGCAACTTGTGGGCCTGATGGCAGGAGTCCTTTCCGTCACTAGCGAGCCGGAACGGGGAACAACCTTCCGGGTCGTACTCCCCTTGGAAAGGTCACCGGAACCCGCTCTGCCCCTCTCGGAACCGGAACTCAGCGAGCGCGGAATCTTCGTTATCCACCCCAATGCCGCGGCCGGCGCCATCTTCGCCGAACTGCTGCAAGCCCGGGGCGCTCAGGTCGTCACCGCCACCGACATGGAGCAAGGATTGCTTCAGGTCCGAAACAATCCCACCGCATTTTCCCTGGTCCTGATCGATTCCGACATTCCGGAACAAACTGCAGAACATTTCCGGAAGATACTTTCTCCTCTTCCCCCGGCTACCCGCCCCGCTCTCGTTCTGACCTGCCCGCGGCGGGCGGATCCCGGCGTCGAATCCTGTGCCCGGCTGGGTATCCAGGGCCTGATCTTCAAGCCGGTTCTCCCCTCGCAGCTGCCGCCGGCACTGGTCAAAGCCCTGGAATCCACTTTGCCGCCAGAAGCCGCAGCGGAGACCGTTGCCCCGACGGAACCGCGGCCTCGGCGTATTCTCGTGGCGGAAGACAATCCCACAACACAGAGTCTTTTACACCGGCTCCTTGAAGACTTGGGCTGCCAAGTCGACATAGCCCATAACGGCCGGATGGCCCTGAACCTGCTGGACCGCCATCATCTCATTTTGATGGATCTGCGCATGCCGGAAATGGATGGTTTCGAGGCGACACGACAAATCCGCCGACGGGGCGAAACGATGCCGATTATCGCCCTCACCGCCCACGGTGAACGCCAAAACGCCGACGAATGCCTCGCCGCCGGCTTCACTGATTATCTGCAGAAACCCTTTCGCAACAAGCAATTACAAGAACTTGTCGAACAGTGGCTCAAGCGGGGGGAGATCGCACATCCGCAACAGCCTGCGAAGACAGTCCCACCCATCGCCAAGATGGCCGACGTACCCCAGATCCTCGTGGTCGATGACACCGACGCCAACCGCCGGCTCATGCAGATCCTGCTCGAACAACTCGGCTGCGAAGTCGAAGTCGCGGCAGACGGGATACAGGCTCTCGACCTTCTGGCCCGCGGTTCCTTCAATCTGGTGTTCATGGATTGTCGTATGCCCGGCATGGATGGCTTTGAAACGACCCGCCGACTGCGCCGGTTCCACGAGCAACTACCGGTCATCGCCCTCACCGCCCAGCACGGGGAAGAAGCGCGTGAAGAATGTCTGCGCCAGGGGATGAACGGCTACCTCGCCAAACCTTTCAAACGCCCGCAACTGGAGATGGTTCTTCAGCAGTGGCTGCCTTCATCGGCGGGTGAAACTGGCGATTCGGGGGGGGAAGCGAACCGGAGATCATGGGCATGAAGAGGCGGAAAACGCTGTTGATTTTTACCACCCTGACGGTCTATTTCGGCCTGATCGTTGCCTTGGCCCTGCCGCTGCTCGGCGAGCATCAACCGCCCGAGGACTTGCGCCTCGATGCTCTCGACCGCCGCCAAGGCACCGTCGGCCAATCCCTGTTCCTGCGGCTGAAGGGCGCCGGCTTCGACGCGAACACCCGTTTCGCCCTGATCCACGATAGCGGCAATCAGCAAGCGATATCACGGCGTATCGCCACCTTCGCCGGGGTCCGAACCCTTCTCCGGGACGGCTCGGACCTGTATCTGGGAACCGAAGACCGGCGGATCTGGAAAATCGACCTGAATCGTCCGGAAAGCCCCCAACAACGGAATGCCTGGAACACGAGCGGGCTGCCAACCTCCTCGCTCAAAGCCGGTGACAGTCTCTGGGTGGCCAGCGGGCAGGGAGATTTAATCCGAATCAACCCCAACGGCGAGAGCCGGAACCGTATCGCCAGCTCTCTCATGTCCCTCGCGCAAGGACCGGACAACACCCTCCTGGCCGCCGCTGGCCCCCAGGGTCTGCTGGTGCTGCGACCGCGAGCCGGAACCGCCGTCCCCCATCTCATCGCCACCCTGGAACTCGCCGATGCCGCCTTGGCCGTCTCGAGCCGCGGGCATCTGGCCCTTCTCGGTGCCGCCAAAACCGGCTTGCACATCTGCGACCTGAGCGACCCGGCCGCGCCCCGCCTCTTGGCGCGGATTCCCTTGACCGGGATTCCCCGGCACATCGCGATACAAGATGCGCTGGCGCTGATCGCCACCAGCGAAGGCCTGTCACTTGTCGATATCGGCGATCCCGGCGCCCCCGTTCTTCTCAGCGAACTTCCGCTAGGTAGTGTCCACCAGATTCTGGTCCGGGGGGATCGCGCCTACCTGGCGGCCGGAGCAAGCGGCCTGTTGCAAGTGGAACTTCGCGACCCGCACCGGCCCCAGGTCAGCGGACACCTGACCCCGGGGGATGCAATTTCCTGTTTCATCCTCGACGACGAACGGGCCATCCTGGGAACAGCGAGCGCCGAACTGCTCTTCGCCGATCTTGCCGGGATCGGAAAACACCCGCAATGGCGCCCGCAATTTTCCCACTGGCGTTTTCCCATCGACCAAGCGCCGGGGGTTCCTCCGCTTGCCGCCGCAGAGCTTGCGGACAGCCTGGCCCGGATCCCGGATGAAGCGAGTATGAGTGTAAATATGCTGGCCTATGACGCCGCGACCTTTTACCTCGCCACCGATCAGGGACTGAAAATCCTTCCCCGCGACGGAACGACCAGCTCCCGGGTTCCTGAACAGAGGCTAACTTCCGCCGGGAAGCTGGCGCTTTCGCACATGCTCCTTCTGGTCGCCGGCTCACTCCCGGCGCCGACGACCGAAGGAGATCCCCCCACCTCCGCGCCACATCGGTACGGAGTCGAGATTTTTCTCCTCGACGAAAGCGGAGAACCCCGGCCGCTCGCCCTCATCTCCACGCCGGAAGCGGTCACACAAATGCAGGTCAAGGACAACCTGCTGTATCTGACCAGCGTCGGCCAGGGCGGACGCATCTTCGATCTCCAGGATGCCCGCCATCCCCGACCGCTGGGCTGCTTCCAGTTGCCCTGGCCGGAGCAGGCCTTCGCCAATAGCCAGGAATTCGCCCTCAACGACGAAATCCTTTACCTGGCCAACGGCCGCGCCGGCTTGCAGGTCTTCGACATTGCCGACCCTTCCAGCCCCAGGAGAATCGGCTCCCTGAACCCTCCCGGCGGCCAACTCATCAAAATCGGCCGCCGGGGTGATCAGCTTTTTGTTTACGATCAAAAAAGCGACCTGCGGCTCTACGACATCAGCGCCCCCCACGCCCCTCGCCTAGTCGGCGTACTGGATCGAATCTCCGCGTTGCAGAGAGTGGAAGTGCAGGAGCAAAAACTGCTGCTCGTTCCAGCGAGAGCCGCCACAATCAAAAGGGCGCTGCCCCTGGCCGCCGAAAAGGTCGACCTGAAAAGCAGCACCCAAGCTGAAATCAGTTTCCCGCCGCCGGTCTTTCCCGGCGACTATTTTCTTTACGCCTTCGACGTTCAGGGTCACAAGGTGCATGCCGGCCCCATCCGCATCGAGAAGCCTCAGAAGTAATATTCCATCCCCACCCAGAATTGCCGACCCAGTTCATAGGTCTGAATTTCCTCCTTTTCGGCGGCAGGGACTTTCTGATTGAAGACATTGTTGACTTCAAGGCTGAGTTGGAGACCGTGATTGCGGTAAAGATCACGCCGCCAGTCAAGCCGCCAGTTGAAGATCCAGGATTCCGGCTGTTTGACCTTGTCGTAAACCGCTATCGGCTCGCCGTCCGGACCCTCGGCTTCTTCGTCGGTATCTTCAAGAGCCTCAAATCCGCTGCGGTAACGGGTGTGGTTGGTGAAACTGAAACCATAGGGCAGTGCCACACGATAGATCAGATTACCGACATAGCCGCGGTTATAGTCATCGCGGGGGAGATCAATACGGCGTATTAATTCGCCATGATAGGAAACAAATTCCAGCAGATCTTCATCATCAAGGGCGTCTCGGTAGCTATTGTTACTGGTTTCCGTCTTTTGCCAAGTAGTGTTAAAAGACACAAAGTGTCGTCTCCAAGTGCGTTCCCAATTGAGAAAAACCTCTTTATGTTCGCTGCTGCCGTTGTTGTTCAGCGTCGTGTAAACATAGCCCTCTTCATCCTTTTCACTGACTGTCGAAGAAAATTCATCCTTTCCTTTGCGTTCGATATATTCAATATGCAACCGCCCTCCCAACAAAGCCTGGTCAATGCCAACGGTCCATTCGTCCGAATAGGGGGTTTCAAGTTCCGAATATTTCCTGATCGACTTGCTTATGGTTGCAGGCTCCCACGTACCCAACGTGTTGGTACCGGCAACCTTGGTCCGCCGTTCCGTATAATTAGGCAACTTGGCCTCGGCCAGTTTATAGGTGAGTAATGACCGCCCATGATAGCGATTGACTCCACCAATAAGCAATGTCTTCCCCGAGCCAAAAAGATCGAAACTGGCGGCGACCCGGAGATCAAGATCGTCGTTATCCTGAAAATTGTCGGTGTCGTATCGTATTCCTGGTCGCAGAGTCACTCGCCAAAAACGTAGACTGTCCTGAAGATAGGCGTGATGAGCATTGATGGTTTCATTGATCGAATCGCTTGTGTAAACAACGCGAAAACCGGCAAATTGCTCACCGTCGATGCACGCATCATCATTGAGGCAAACAAGGTTGGTCCCCACGCCACTGGGGGCCACCGTGTAGACATAACTGGTCTCCCTGCGCTCGAAAGTACCGGTAATCCTTTCAAACCCGTACCCCAGTTTCACGTCGTGGGCGACAGGCCCGGTCATCACCTCATCGAAGGCGAAACTGGTAGCAAAAGTCTCGCTCTGCTGGGAGGTTTCCAGATCGCCATAGCCACCCTCCTTGCTTTGGCTGAGCGTCCCCCAATCCTTGGACCAATCGCCGTTCCAAGCCGAGGACGTGGTCCGCCAGTTATAAAAATCCTTGGGAGCGTTGCGCTTATTCTCACTATACTTGTATCCCCCAGTGAGTTCCCAGACCCCCAAATCGAAATTATGCCGACCTTCAGCGGTCAATCGGTAACTGTTCCCATCCAGTTCATACCAACTGTTTCGGATTTCACTCCCTTGGGAGGTTTCACGAAAACGCTCCTCGGCATAAGGAGCCTGCATAAACGTAAGAGCCAGCATGGTTTGCTCGGACGGGGTATAAGCCAACTTCATGAAATAGTTTTCCAACTCGCGTCTTTGCGTTTTTGTTTCGCCGAAATGATATAAAGGAATTTTCGAATAAGTGTGGCTGTAAGCGGTTAAAATGCCGAATTTTTCATTCAGCGGCAGATCGAAGGAAATACCTCCGTCATATTTCCTGAAAGAAGGTTGTTGAGTCACACTATGGGAATCATCAAATGCATCTTTATATTCATCGTCGAGATGAAAGCGTGTCCAACTCGATCGGGTGGTTCGCACATCAACGTGTCCCGCGAATACATCGCCGGGCATCCGGGTCTCCGCATCCACCGCGCCACCGGTAAACCCACCAAATTCCACGGGGATATTACTTCGATATACCGAAATAGCGGCAATCAGATCAGGATCGACAAAAAGTTCCTGCGGATGTCCCGGCAAGTCATTAATCGCCTCGGAATCGTTCTCGGCCGGGTCGAGCAGACTATTATTGCCCACGCCGTCAATGATGAAGCTGTTGTCGTAAAAGCGGCCGCCGGAGATGGAAAGATTCGACGGCAGAATCTCCCCGCCCTGCAAGGAGGTGTTATCCATCTCGCCGGTCTGCACCCCCGGAAGAACGATCAGCAGATCGTTGATGCTGCCGTCGCTTCGAGGTAAAAATTCAATTTGTTCGGAGGAAAGGGTACTCTTGCCGCTGAGCCGGTCCTCGGCGATACCGGTCACGGTAACCGGCGCCAGGGTTGGCGTCGTGTCGTCGGCATAGACGGGAAGGAAAATGTGCGAAAGGAGAAACACTACGAAAACAACCGGGAATCGCCGTCCTACAGAATTCATCCCAATCCCTAACCTCTCGTTTTATATCAATATTCTTATGTTTTCCGGCAATTTAATCACTTTAAAGGGATTCTCTCCGGGTGTCACGCTTTTTATGAACACCTTAATCTCTTCCGAGGAGCTGTCTTTTCGGGTTCACCACTTGACCGCGGGAGGGCCTTTCGGATATAAAACTTTGGTCTTTTCACCATCACCCCCGGATGCTTCGTGAAACACTCCCCCCTTCTCGCCGCCATCCTCCTCTCCCTGGGAATCCACGGCCTTCTCTTGATCCTTCCCAACGACACAGAAAACCAGCGGCCCACTCCGGCAAAGACTACGGAGGTCGGCCTCATCTATATCGCCCAGCCCGTCGCAGCCCTTTCTCAACCCGCTCCGGCAGTCCCATCCGTGCCGGAGACTCCAACGCCTGCCCGGACGCAAGCGCATACGCAAAAAAAACCCGTCACAACCAAGACGATAACCAAGAGTCCACCGCGCCGACCAGTCCCCCCCAAGAAAGAATCGGTGCCCGATATCCCGACGGCTCTCCAAGAACCCTTTGCGCCGGCCCCTTCATCTCTTCCCGCTCCGTCGTCTGAAACGGTCAGGGCAAAGGGGGACAGTGTGCCGACGACGTCCCCGTCTATCGCAACGACACCGGTTACTCCCCTAGACTCTGTACACGGGCATGGGACAAGTCCGACAGCATCGGCCGCGTCCCCCGAGGCGACCCTTCGCCCGCCCCGATACCGTTACAATCCGCGCCCGGAATATCCAGCCTTGGCCAAGCGCCGACGCTGGCAAGGAGAGGTGCTGGTCCGGGTGCGAGTCGATGTCCGGGGGGAGGTGTGTAATGTGCGCCTGGAATCCTCATCCGGTCACGACATCCTCGATCAGGCCGCGTTGAAGGCGGTACGCCTCTGGAAGTTCCATCCGGCCCACGACGGTGAGCGGCATATCCCCCAGGAAGTCTGCCTTCCCATCCGCTTCGAATTGAGCAACCGCTGAAGCCGACCGGCAAAAAGGTGACAACCTAGCTCTCCACCCTTGACTTGAATCACGGCCTTCGTGCTACTATTCATCTTTGAATTCAGGTAACATGTCAGCCCCGTTGCATTTGTCAGCGGGGCTTGGCCCGTTCGAAGGAAGGATAAACATGCAGAGTGAATTTCAATCGGTGATCAATGCTGTGGGTGATTTGCCGCCCATGCCGATGGTGGCAACCAAGGTCGTTCAGTTGATGCAGGATCCCAACAAGACGGCAAAAGATCTCGCCGATGCCATCTCCAAGGATGCAGCGGTTTCGGCGCGCATCCTCAAAATCGCCAACTCCTCCTTTTACAGTATGCAGCGCCAGGTCAAGACGATCGAACACGCCATCGTCATCCTTGGTGAAAAGACCCTGAAAAGCCTGGTACTCGCCTCCAGCCTCAAAGGGATCAACAAAACCTTCGGGCTGATGGAAAAGATGCTCTGGGAAGACTCCATCGGCGCCGCCATCGGTTCACGCCTGGTCGCCCAGCGCTTCAAATCATCCGACCCGGAAGAGGCCTTTCTCGGCGGACTCTTCCGGCATATCGGCATGTTGGTCATGAACAACACCGATCCGGATAATTTTCTGCAGATCATTCAAGGGGTGTACAACGGCGAGGGGACCTTCGAGGAGTTGGAAAAGAAGTTCTTCCCCTATTCTCATGCCCTAATCGGTGAAGCCGTGCTGCAAAAGTGGAATTTCGCCGAAAACCTCACCCAAGTGGCCCGGCACCACGAGGATCTCGACGTTCCCCGCAAGGAGCAGCCTGACCTCTACCGTCTGCTCGTCACCGTCCACATCGCCGACAAACTGTGCCGCAGCCTTGGTATCGGCCAGCGCGAACCGGATGAAAGCCTTGATCTTTACGAGTGCCTCAAGGATAAGGCCCCCGGCATCAAGCCGGAGCACCTCGACAAGATCCTGGAAGAGTTCCGGATCATTTTTGAGCGGGATCGAGACGCTTTTCTCGAAAACTGATCGCGCGCGCCTCCGCAAAAAAAGCCGGTTCTTTCAGGAACCGGCTTTTTTCATATCGGGTAGGAGGCGGGGTCACCCCCGCCGCCACAGGATCCAGTCTCTGTCTGTGCCCTGGGAAATAATAACCGATCAACGACCGCCCCCCCCCAAAGCGGCGCCGCGCCATCAACACCGTCGACACCCCTTCCCGCGGGTGCTATCATCCCTGGCCGATTCGATTTCCTCCCGGAGGTCCGCCCCGTGTCCAACATCAATCCCGCCACCGAAAAACTTCTGACCGCCTTCCGCAAGCTTCCGGCCGTTCAAGGTACTGACCGATGGCTTCCTTGGCCAGCCAATGCGCGGTCCGTTTCTTCGCTTCCGCCAGGTTGCCGAGCCGATCCCGTTCGCTCGCGGTCAGCTTGATGGCCATGGGTTTCACTTGCGACGTCATAAACACCTCAAAGGGGAAAAGGACTACCTGGTAGTTCGAAGTATTACCTATTGGGTTGCGTTTATGTCAACCGACCCGCGGCAAAGGGTGAAAAGAGGGGCAGGCCCTAACCTCCCCGCCTCGCGCATTTTTAAAGTTGGCATCTCCCCCTAGTTTGGTTAGTCTGCAAGAAGAACCCCGGTTTGGAGAATCCTGCGTGACCGCGAACACCGCCGACATCGAAGCAAAACTCGTGCAGGCCTTGCACTCTTTTTTCCCGGATCTGTTGGCGATTTACCGTTTCGGCAGCTGGCGGACCGAAGCGGAGCGTCCCGCCAGCGACATCGACCTGGCCATCCTCCCCGCGGCCCCTCTCGACAACGTCCGCCGCTGGGAAGTCGCCCAACAGCTTGCCACGCTGGCCGGCCGCAATGTCGATCTGGTGGATCTGCTCGCGGCCTCCACGGTGTTGCGGATGCAGGTCGTCGGCCACGGCGTGTGCCTGTTCCGCGCCGACGAAAATGCCGTCGCGACCTTCGAAGACATGGTCTTTTCGGCCTATTGCCGGTTCAATCTCGAACGGCGGGACATCCTTGAAGATATCCGCCGCAGGGGAAGCGTTTATGGTTCATGATGTGTTGCTCAACAAGGTTTCGATCATCGAGCGCTGTCTCGCGCGCGTCGAACAGGAGTACCGGGGACACGAAGCCGAACTGGAAAGCAACTTCACCCGGCAGGACTCGATCGTGCTCAATCTGCAACGGGCCTGCGAAGCGTCGATCGACGCCGCGATGCATCTGGTCCGGGTCAAGCGCCTGGGCCTTCCGCAGGAATCCCGCGAGGCCTTTGCCCTGCTTTACGACGCCGGCGTCATCGACGCGCCCCTCAAAACTGCACTCCAGGCAATGGTGGGATTCCGCAACGTTGCCGTCCACGATTACCGCAAACTGAACCTCGACGTGGTGCGCAGCATCATCGAAAACCATCTGGAGGATTTTCGCGCCTATTGCCGTATGATCCTGAAGGGTTCCTTCTCGTAAATCCCGGCTGTCGCCAATCTTGACCTCCCTCGCCGATCCATGTAGAGTTTCCGCCGTTCGGTTGTTTTTCAGCCTTCTCGCTCTTGATCCCGGATGCCCATGCCGCCTTTGCTCGACGTTCGCAATCTGATGACCTATTTCTTCACCGCCGGCGGGTTGGTCAAGGCCGTGCGCGGGGTCGATTTCACCATAGAAGCCGGGGAGACCCTGGCGCTGGTGGGGGAGTCGGGGTGCGGCAAGTCGATGACCGCCCTCTCGCTATTGCGACTGGTGCCGGAGCCGGGGCGGATCGTGGAGGGGCAGATTTTCTTCGCCGGCAACGATCTGCTGCATGTCCCCGACGAGGAGATGCGCCGAGTGCGTGGCAACCAGATCGCCATGATCTTCCAAGAGCCGATGACCTCGCTCAATCCGGTGCTGCGCATCGGCGAGCAGATCGCCGAAGTGCTGCGCCTGCACAAGGGCCAATCCCCCGCCAAGGCGCTGGAGACGGCCGGCGAGCTGCTGCACCGGGTGGGCATCCCTGCGCCGAAACAGCGCCTCCGCGAATATCCCCATCAGCTTTCCGGCGGCATGCGCCAGCGGGTGGTGATTGCCATGGCGCTGGCCTGCGACCCGCGCCTGCTTATCGCCGACGAGCCGACCACCGCCCTCGACGTCACCATCCAGGCGCAGATCATGGACCTGTTGCGGCAACTCAAGAGCGAACGGGAGATGGCAACCCTGCTCATCACCCACGATCTCGGGGTGGTGGCCGAGAACGCCGACCGGGTGGCGATCATGTACAACGGGTTGATCCTCGAATACGCCCCAGTGCGGGCGATCTTTAACGACCCGCGCCATCCCTACACCCGTGGTCTGCTTGCCTGCATCCCGAAACTGGGCAAAAAACGCCGCCGCCTGACCACGGTCAACGGTCAGGGCGGCGGCAACGGCTCCCTTTCTTTTCTCGATCGCTGCCCACCGGATTTCGCCCCGCGCCAGGGGAACCTCCCGAGGCTGCGGGAAGTCGCGCCGGGGCACCTGGTCCGCCGCTGGGAGGACTGACATGGAGCCTCTGCTCGAAGTCCGCGATCTCAGTAAAGCCTTCCGTTCCGGCGGCGGCCTGCCCGGCGCGCCGTCGCGGCGGTTGCAGGCGGTGGACCGGGTTTCCTTCACGCTCTTCAAGGGCGAGACGCTGGGGCTGGTAGGGGAATCGGGCTGCGGAAAATCGACCACCGGACGCCTGATTCTGCGCCTTCTGGAAGCCGACGAGGGGCAGGTGCTCTTTGGCGGGCGGGATCTGCTGAAACTCTCCCCCGGCGAAATGCGCCCCCTGCGCCGGAATTTGCAGATGATCTTCCAAGACCCCTATTCCTCCCTCAACCCGCGCATGAAGGTCGGCGACATCGTCGGCGAACCTCTGCGCATTCACGGTCTGGCCCGGGGGCCAGAGCTGCGCGGGGAAGTGACCGCCCTGCTGGAACGGGTCGGGCTGGAGGCCGGGTATTATGACCGTTACCCCCACGAGTTTTCCGGCGGCCAGCGCCAGCGCGTCGGCATCGCCCGCGCCTTGGCGGTGCGCCCGAGCCTGATCATCGCCGACGAGCCGGTGTCGGCCCTCGACCTGTCGATCCAAGCCCAGGTGGTCAACCTCTTGCAGGATCTACAGCAAGAGTTCGCCCTCACCTACCTTTTCATCGCCCACGATCTTTCGGTCATTGAGCACATCAGCGATCGGGTCGCGGTGATGTATCTCGGCCGCATCGTCGAACTCGCCCCGGCCGAAGCCCTCTACCGCGCGCCCCGCCACCCCTACAGCGAGGCGCTGCTCAACGCCGTGCCGGTCCCCGACCCCGACCGTCCGCGCAACCGCCCCTTGGTCAAGGGGGAAGTCCCTTCGGCCTTCGACCCGCCGTCCGGCTGTCACTTCCACCCCCGCTGTCCCTACGCCCAAGAGATCTGCGGCCGCGAGCGCCCGGCCTTCGTCGATCAGGGCAACGGCCATTTTGCCGCCTGCCATTTCAGCGAGCAGGTCGGGAAGTTCCGGACGTTCTGAGATTTTCAGCAGATGGTTTAAAATCACCGCCGCTCAGGGCTGATCAAAAATGCCCGGATGCAAGGCGCGCGAAATTCGAGGAGCGAGGCGTACCTGTAGGCACCGCGGTGACGAGGATGAGGGCAACGCCGCAGACGGGCGTTTTTCATACGCCCTGCTCATGTTTATGGGTGTAGCGGATGACCCGGACCTTCTCCAGGGTAATCATGCCGCTGCCGACCATCTCGTCGATTTTGGGCATGACGGCGTCGATCTTTTCCTGGGAATCGACAACTTCGATCACCAGCGGGAGATCGGCGGAGAGATCGAGGAATTTCTGGGTGTGGAAGACCCGATGGGCACCGAAGCCGCAGACGCCGCGCAGCACCGTCGCCCCGGCGAAGCCCTCGTGCAGGAAGAGTTCCGTGAGCGCCTCGTACAGCGGCCGATGGCCGTGGCGCTTGGCTTCGCCGATGAAGATGCGCATCAGAACCTTTTCGCCGACAAACTTGGACATGGGGGCCTCCCTAGGATAGATGGCGGGCCAGGGAAATCCCCAGCCAGGTGCAGAGCAGACAGACCGTCACGCTCGTCAGGATGTTGCCGAAGGCGGTGAAGAACTGGCCGTCTTCCAGCAGCTTGAAGGTCTCCAGGCTGAAGGTCGAGAAGGTGGTCAGACCGCCCAGGAACCCGACCGTCAGGCCGACCCGAAGAGCTTGCGGTATCACGGTGCCACGCAGACCGAACTCCATCAGCAGACCGATGAGAAAAGCACCCAGGATGTTGACGACGAAGGTGCCATAGGGAAAACCCCGGCCCAGCAGGTTGTAAACCCAGCCCGACAGGTAGTAGCGGGCGAGACAGCCCAGCGCCCCGCAGCCGGCGATTAAAACGGCGGTGGTCATACGATTGCCTCCTTTCAAAAAACGAAAAGACTCCGGCCTTCGGGATGAAAGCAGGAGTCATCAGCTTGTCGCCAAGCGGTTTCGGCGAACTCCATCGCCTGCGAACGTTGTTTTTTTCAATTACTCCCGGCTTGGGGTAATGTCAAGACTTTCCTAACTCACGCAATCTTCACCTCTATACCCTCATCCATGAACAAAGCCGACCTGCTGCAACAAATCATCAAGCAACTCACCACCGACCTTGCCCTGCTCCTTGCCGCCGCCAAAAGCGCCCACGCCGCCGCGACCCACGAGGAGAACATCCCCGACAACAAGTACGCCACCCTCGCCCTCGAAGCCTCCTACGTCGCCCAGGGGCAGGCTAACCGCGCGAGCGAAATCCGCCGGGCTCTGGAAGCGTACAAACAACTGGATTCCCGGACGATCGCGACGGGGACCGTCCGCCTCGGCGCGCTGGTGGAACTGACGGACGAAGAGGGCGCGACGAAAGTCGTTTTCATCGGCCCGCTGGAGGGAGGCCTGAAAATCCTCCACGGAGGGCGGGAAATCGTGGTCATTACCCCGGCCTCCCCCCTAGGTCGGGAACTGCTCGGCAAAGCCGTCGGCGACGAGGTGGAGTCGGCGAACTCGGAGTATGAAATCCTCAGGATTACCTGAAGAAGCCTACATCTCTTTCGGCACCCGGAAGCGGAAACCTTCGAAGGTGAAGATCAGCTCTTTCGGGGCGATTTTTTCGAGGCGCAAGCCGACGTCGAGGTACCCCCCTTCGCGAAGGATGCGGTTATTGATTCGCACCAGCCGGGAAGCGGGAGTGGCGGAGTAGGCATAAACGGAAATGGTCATCTCCGGCACCCGGCCGCGCACGTCCACGGGAAGATCCTCCAACTCCAGCACCGGCGGCGGACCGACCTCAATGGATTGCGGCGGCGAAACCGGTTCCGGAACCGCTGCGACAGCCGGAGTTACCGGGCGGCTCTCTACGGGGGGCGGCTGGGACTCGACGACTTGCGCGACTTCGGCTTCCCGCACCGGCACGGGTTCGGGACGCGGAAGCGGGGCGGAGGCGAGCGGCGGCGCGGCTTCTCGGACGACGGTCGCAGCAGTCGGAGCGGAAACAGGCTTAGGAGCCGGTTGGGGCGAGACGACGACCGGTTCCGGCGCAGTTACGGCCGGAGGCGCGGGAAGCGCGGAGGCAGACGGCGCGGATTCGGCAACGGACGCCGGCTCGGTCAGAACAGCAACAGCCTGAGGTTCAGCCCGGAAGAAGACATACCAGAGCAGCACCCCGGCGTTGAGCAGCAGCACCGCAATCAACAGATAAGGCCAGAGGGGCCGGCGTTTTTTGAGCAGTGGCGGGCCCTCGCCGTGCATTGTGTGCAGATTCGGCACCTCGGCCGTTTCCCGTTTCTTTTCCGATTTTTTCAAGGCATCCAGAATAAAGGACATGCCGCATCATCCCTTCGGTGTTTCGTTGAGCCGGGGCTGGTCGCCGCCGGTGCGGTTGTTGAGACGGATCAGAGTCAGCGGGCCGACCAGACCGTCGGCGTCCAAACCCTCGCCGGCCTGAAACTCCCGGACCTCGCGATAAAGGGCTTCGTCGTAGACCCGGCCCGCCACCGGGCTATCCGGGCGCTGCTGCAGGATGTCGAAACGCCGTGCCAGCCATTCCACCGCCACCCCCTGGTCGCCGGGCATGAGCGCCCGTCGATAACCGGGTGGCGGCTGCCAGAGCAGTTCGTATTCGCCGAACCAATGGCGCACCAAATCTTCCACCGGCACCGGATACTCCTGCGCCCCCGCGCGCAGGGTTGCGGTCTGCTCGTCGAGGGCGGTCAGGGCGGCCTGGAAGTTCTCCCCCCGGCTTCCTGTCAACTTGAGCAGCACCGGACGATTCAGCGTCAGCAGATCAGTGAGGCTGCCGCGCAGGGACAAAAAGGCGAGGCCGTTCTCCCGGGCCAGCGCCGCCGGATCGGCGATTTCCCCCGCCGGGGGGGTCAGCTTCCAGACCGCGAAGAGGGCGTGCAAAGCCGGAGAGTTGCCCTCTTCCCGCGCCAAGACATCGAGCCACCGCCCGGAAGGGTCTTCGGAAACCGGAGGCGGCGTCCGCACCTCAACGCTGGCGGGAGCGGTCTCCGCCGGCGCTGAGGGCGTGGATGCCGGCGCGGCGGAAGGGGATTGGCGGAGAAGCCCCGCCCCCAACACCACCCCGCCGCCGACCAGGGCCAGAGCAAGCAGAAGCTTGAGCGGCAGGGCGTAACGGGATCGGCCGCCGCCCCCGGCATCCCCACCCAGAACCTCCTCGGCCGCCTGCGCCAGCAGCGCCGGACGCACCCGGTTTTCCCCCTTGACGTAAGCGCCGAGCAGAGCGCGGCCGCAGAGCACGTTGATCAGGCGCGGCACTCCGCCGGTCAGGCGATAGATGCGGCGCAGGCTAGCCGGGGGGAAAATCGGCCGGTCAACCCCGGCGACCGCCATGCGGTGACGGATATAATCCCCGACCTCGGGCTGGGACAGAGGAGCCAGATGATAACGGGCGGTAATGCGTTGCGACAACTGGCGCAATTCGGGACGTTCAAGCATCTCTTTCAGTTCAGGCTGGCCGAGCATGATGATCTGCAAGAGCTTGTAGGTGTTGGTTTCGAGATTGGTCAGCAGCCGGATCTGCTCCAGCACCTCGACATCGAGATTCTGCGCCTCGTCGATAATCACCACGGTGCGCCGCCCCTGGGCGTGAACGTCGAGGAGAAAGCCGTTGATGGCGTCGACCAGCAGCTTGATGCTCGTCGTTCCCTGGGGATAGGGAATGCGCAGTTCGTCGCAGATGTTGGCCAAAAGCTCGGCGGCGGTCAGTTTGGGATTGAGCAGCAACGCGACTTCCGAGTCTTCCGGAAGCTGTTCGAGCAGGCAACGGCAGATGGTGGTCTTGCCGGTGCCGATATCGCCGGTCAAAAGCACGAAGCCCCCTTCGCTCTTCATCCCGTAGAGCAGATGGGCCAAGGCCTCCCGGTGCCGCTCGCTCATGAAGAGAAATCGGGGGTCGGGGCTGATGGAAAAGGGTTCGCTTTTGAAACCGAAATACTCCAGGTACATAATCAGGCTCCACAGCGTCTGAATCGGATGATGGCACAGTTTGAAGGTCGCCGCCGTCCCTGACGGAATATCTTTTGTATCATATTCAAAGTCCGACGGATAGCCCAGGCTTTTTTGCTCCCCGACCAAGCCGCCCGAAGGTCTTAGCCATTGACAGAAGCGTGCCATATCCGGCACAATTGGCCCAACTTTCCCGCCCCTCATCCCCCCGGAGTTCCTCCCCATGGGTCCCATTCAAACCGTCAAAGAACGCTGCCGCAAGTGTTATTCCTGCGTACGCAACTGCCCGGTGAAAGCAATCAGGGTGAAGGAGGACTGGGCCGAGGTCATTCACGAACGCTGCATCGGCTGCGGCAAGTGCGTGAAAGTCTGCACTCAGCAGGCGAAGATCGTCACCGACGGGACCAGCAAGCTCCTGCGCATGCTCGCCGATAAGCCGCCGGTGGTGGCGGTGCTCGGCTGCTCCTTCCCGGCCTTTTTCCACGACATTCGCCCCGGGCAGCTGGTTTCCGGCCTCAAACGCCTTGGCTTTCAGGAGGTGCATGAGGGCTCTTATGGGGTGGAACTGCTGGTCGACACCTATCGCCGGCTGATCGACACCCCGGCGGACTTTCCCCGCATCACCACGCATTGCCCGACCATTGTCGATCTCATCGAGAGACACTATCCCCACCTGCTGAAAAATCTCATGCCGGTGGTCTCGCCGATGGTCGCCATCGGCCGTTTCATCAAGGCGCGTGCAGGGGCAAAGACCAAGGTTGTCTACCTCAGTTCATGCATCGCCGGAAAGTTCGAGATCGAAGCCGAGCCGGTGACCGACGCGGTCGACATGGTACTTACCTATCAGGAGCTGGCCAAACTCTTTCACGCCGGCTCCATCGATCTGCCGCGCCTGCCGGAAACTCCTTTCGATGGCGTCCCCCCCGACAGGGGTCGGCTCTTCGCCGTGACCGGCGGTCCTTTTCAAGCCTTCGGTATTCAGGACGACTTCTTCAATCCAGACTTCCTCGCCACCGAAGGGCAAGAAAATGTGCTGGAAATCATTCGCGACCTGGCGGCGGGGCGCATCACCCCGCGGGTGGTCGACCTGCGTTTCTGCACCGGCGGCTGCGTCGGCGGACCGGGCAAGAGCAACCGCCTGACCACTTTCTCGAAACGCAACCTGATCCACAAATACTACCAGGATCCCCAGGCGCCCTACGCCACCGCCGCCCATTATCAGGCCGCCGGCCCGCCCCCCCCGCTCGACCGCCATTTCAGCAACAAATGTCACCGCCTGGAGACGCCGAGCGGCCAGAGCATCCGCCAGATTCTCCAGTCGACGAACAAGTTCGTCGAACAGGACGAACTCAATTGCGGCGCCTGCGGCTACGCTACCTGCCGGGAGCATGCGGTAGCCGTCTATCATGGGCTGGCGGAAAACAACATGTGCCTCCCCTACTCCCTCAAGCGGCTGGAGGAGGATCATGTCAAACTGGCGCAGAAGTACGACCTGGCCCAACGCGCCCTGCAACAAGAGTACGGCGACACGGCAATCATCGGCCGCGACGGCAGCACCCTAGAGGTTCTCAACCTCATCACCCAGGTCGGGCCGACCCCAACCACGGTCCTCATTCGCGGCGAGAGCGGCACCGGCAAAGAACTCACTGCCCGGGCCATCCATCAGAAGAGTCAACGCTCCGACAAGCCGCTGGTTTCCATCAATTGCACGACACTCACCGACAGCCTGCTCGAAAGCGAGCTTTTCGGCCATAAAAAGGGCGCTTTCACCGGTGCCGTCAGCGACAAAAAAGGGCTGTTCGAGGCGGCCAACGGCGGCACCATCTTTCTCGACGAAATCGGCGACATCACTCCCAAACTTCAGGCGGAACTGTTGCGGGTTCTCGACAACGGCGAAATCAAGCCGGTGGGAGGGACGACAGCGATCAAGGTTGATGTGCGCCTAATCGCCGCCACCAACAAAAATCTGGAAGAAGGAATGCGGGAGGGCTGGTTCCGCGAGGATCTGTTCTACCGCCTCAACGTCTTCACCATTACTATGCCGCCTTTGCGCAACCGGCTGGAATCCTTGCGGGAACTGGTCTATCTCTTTCTCGGTCGGGCAAGCAAGCGGGTCAACAAGAATCTGGTCGGCATCGACGAACGGGCCATCGCCTCCATGCTCCGCTATCCTTGGCCGGGAAATATCCGTGAGTTGCAAAACATCATCGAGCGCGCCGCGGTTCTCACCCAGGACAGCATCATCCGCCTGGAAAATCTGCCGGTGATCTTCAGCCAACTTATGCCCGATCCGGTTGAAGAAACGAGCCCTCCCGCCGCAAGCGGTTTTCGCTCACAACGGGAGGAACATCTCCATCAGATGGAAAAGAACCTGATCAAACGCTACCTGGAGGAAACCGGCGGCAACGTCTCGCTGGCGGCGCGCAAGGCGGGGATTCCCCGCCGCACCTTCTACCGGATGCTTACGCGCTATGACTTGCGAGGAGCGGAATTTCGCGGCAAAAAACCGGCACAGACTTCCAGCTGAGTCAAATTTGACACAACACTTTCTTTTTCGTGCCAAATCCGACACATTTACTGTAAAAAATGGCATTTTTTTAATATATAATTACTAAGACTTCTAAACCATTGAAGTTTTTCTCTTAGCCAAGCCCCCGAAAAAACGGATTAATGACGTTGAAAAACAGAATATAACTAAAATACCAAAAAAAATGGAACAATAATTGCTTATTTATAAAGTCATTGACGGGGATTCAGCTCCTTTACATAAGGAAAACTGCCCACCCCTTTGCGCCGACCGGGATCTCTCTCCCCCGATCGGCGCTTTTTTTATTCCCTGTTCCATGAAAATTTCGTTATTATTTTTTCCATCGGCAATCGCACCTCACAATTTTTACCGTTAAGGGTTTAGAGCCATGGGCACAGGCAACGACGGGTTGGGCGTCACCATCTTGGAAGATATCAGCACCCTGATTCTCCAGTCCCACGATCTCGATGAAACCTTGCGCAACATCGTCACCCTGGTGGCTCGCCGCATGGGAACGGAAGTCTGCTCCATCTACCTGCTTGAAGAGGATCGTGAAACCCTGCGCCTCTGTGCCAGCATCGGCCTCTCCCCCGAGGCGGTGGGCAAAGTCAGCCTGAAGATCGGCGAAGGGCTCACCGGCCTAGCCGCCGAGCAGGGGCAGGTGGTAGCAATCCTGGAGCCCAAAACCCACCCCCGTTACCGCTATTTCAAGGAAACGGGCGAGGAACGTTATCATTCTTTTTTGGGCATCCCTCTTTTCGACCGCAAGATTCCCATCGGGGTGCTGACCATCCAGACCGTCGCTCCCCGCCAGTTCAGCCCTGACGACATCAGTACCCTCTCGACCATCGCCTTCCAGGTCTCCTCCATCGTCATCAACGCCCGCCTGCTCGACTCAATCCGGAAAAAGGAAGAAGAAAAAAGCGCCTTTGCCCTGGAACTGGAAAAGACCCGCCAGAGCCTGCTCGACAAGGAACGCCCGGCGCGCGGCACAACCAACGGCGCCCTACGCGGCACCGTGGCCTGTCCCGGCCTGGCTTCAGGCGTGGCCTACGTCCTCGACGACAACCTCGGTTTTCCCGAGACCCTGGAGGATGAACCGGTAGATGTGGGGACGGAACTGCGCCGTCTCGAACTGACCCTGGAGAAGACCCGCATCCAGACAATTTTTCTGGAGAAGAGGGTCACCGAGCGGCTCTCCCAGAACGACGCGGCGATCTTTCACACCCACCTGATGTTCTTGGAGGATCGCAGCTTTCTGGAGAAACTCCGACGGGAAATCCACGCCGGGCACAGCGTCGCCTTCGCCTTGAAGCGGGTTGTCGGTGAGTACCTCGAAGCCTTCGAGCGTATGGAAGATCCCTACCTGCGGGAACGAGCCGCCGACATCAAGGACATTGGCCGCCGCCTGCTGGCCAACCTCGGTGACACCCAGCACAATACCCTGCAACTGAAGCACCCGGGAATCGTCGTCGCCCGTGAGATTCTGCCCTCGGATATGGCCACCCTCGACCACGAGCACATCCGGGGGATCGTCACCGAAACCGGGGAGCGCAACTCCCATGCGGTGATCATGGCCAAAGCGCTGGGCATCCCGGCCCTGGTCGGGGTCAAGGCGGTGGTGCGCTCAACCCCGCCGGAAACCCAGGTCATTCTCGACGCCAATTCGGGCTGCTTCTACGTCAACCCGGCGCCACACGTCACCGAGGAGTACCAGCGCCTGCAGGCGGATGCCAGCCGCGAACTGAACCGCCTTGAAGAGTTCCGCGATCTGCCGGCGGAAACCCGGGACGGCGAAAAGATCATCCTGCGCGCCAACATCGGACTGATCAGCGACGTCGACATCGCCCTGCGCAACGGGGCCGAAGGGGTCGGCCTCTACCGCACCGAGTTCCCCTACATGACCCGGGGAAGCTTTCCCGACCGCGACGATCAGTACCAGCTCTACCGCAAGGTGGTGGAGAACTTCCCCGACTATCCCGTCACCATCCGCACCCTCGATATCGGCGGCGACAAAGGGCTCCCCTACTTCAGTCCCCCCCGGGAAGACAACCCCTTCATGGGTTGGCGCTCGGTGCGGGTCTCCCTGGACAATCGCGACATCTTCCGCACCCAGATCGAGGCGATCCTCATGGCCGGGGCGCACGGCCCGGTCAAGCTGCTCTTCCCCATGATCTCGGGGATGGAGGAGGTGCGCGCCTGCCAGGAGGTCATTGAGGAAGCGCGCGCTAACCTGCGCCATGAAGGCGTCCCCTTCGCCGGACACGTCCCCACCGGAATCATGATCGAAGTACCCGCCGCCGTGCAACTGGCCGAGCAACTGGCGCGGGAGGTCGACTTCTTCGCCCTGGGGACCAATGACCTCATCCAGTACATGCTCGCCGCCGACCGCAACAACCCCCTGGTCAACAAATATTACGACCCGCTGCATCCGGCCGTCCTCCACGCCCTCGCCCAGGTAACCGATGTCGCCCGACGCCAGAGTAAAGGATTATGCCTGTGCGGGGAAATGGCCTCCGACCCCATGAACTTTCTCGTCCTTTACGGCATGGGCATCCGCGAATTTTCTATGCCCGCCCCCTTTATCCCGCGCATCAAGGCTTTCCTGCGCGACCTCGATTCGGCCGTCGCCATCAAAGCCGCGCGCGAAGTCCTGGCCCTGAGCGAAAGCGCCAAAATCCGCGCCTATCTAATTGAGGTACTGAAAGAGATCGAACAGCTGGACTGACTAAGTCCGAAAAAAACCTCCAAACAGAAACGGCAGCCATTAATGGCTGCCGTTTCTGTTTTTAAGTAATGCCGAGAACCAGTTATCCGTGTTCGAGTGCCTGGGCAACGAGCTCAGCCACATCCTTTACCTGAACATTCTCCGCCTTCTCATCTTTAAGGCCATCGATCAGCATGGTCATGCAATAGGGACAGCTCACACACAAGGTATCGGGGGCAACAGTCAGAGCTTCCTTGACCCGCTCGCGATTGATCCGCTCACCGCTGCGCTCTTCCATCCACATGCGCCCGCCGCCGGCGCCGCAACAGAAAGAGTTTTCCCGCTTGCGCTCGAATTCCGCCGGGGGGAAGCCGGTGGCCGCTTCGATGAGTTGCCGGGGTGCCTGATAGGTGTCGTTGTGTCGTCCCATGTAGCAGGAATCGTGGAAGATGGTACGGCCGAAGTTCATCGGCTTGGGCAGCCTGAGCCGGCCATCGGCAATGAGCTGGGCGATCAACTGGCTGTGATGGACGACCTCAAGGTCCAAACCGAACTGACGGTAGTCGTTCTTCAAGGTGCTGAAGCAGTGGGGACATTGGGTAATGACCTTTTTCACCCCCCGGGATTTGAACAGTTCGACGTTTTTCAGGGCCATGCGCTCGAAGACGAATTCGTTGCCGAGGCGGCGCACGCTGTCACCGCAGCAGAGCTCATCCTTGCCGAGAATGCCCCAGGAAATCCCGGCAGCGTTGAGAATGGTCGCTACCGCCACGGTCACCTGCTTGTTGCGGGTATCGAAGGCACCGGCGCAACCGACGTAGAAGAGGTATTCGGTCTTGTCCGCCGAAAATTCCTGGAGATTGAGCAGCCCCGCCCACTTGCCGCGCTCGGCAGGAGCCATGCCCCAGGGGTTGCTGCGCTGTTCCATGTTTTCGAACAGATTGAGAAGCTCGTCGGGGAATTTGGCTTCCATCTGCACTAGGTGGCGACGCATTTTCACCAGTTTCTGGGGATGTTCGATGAAGACCGGGCAAGCCTCCAGGCAGGCGCCGCAGGTGGTGCAGTCCCAGATCGACTCTTCGCTGCAACTCCCCTCCCCGACTTCGCCGATCAGCGGCAGACGCGGTTTGCCGCCGTCCTTGAGGGCCGGGCCGTTCTCCAGCAGGTTGACCTTGAGATCGTGCACTACTTGGCGGGGATTGAGCTGCTTGCCGGTGTTGTGGGCGGGGCAGACATCCTCGCAGCGACCGCACTCGGTGCAGGCGAAGCCATCGAAAAGATCTTTCCAAGTCATGCACGTGGGCCGGTCGGCCCCTAGGGGAAGATCAAGGGCAAAAGATTCCCGGGGTTGGGTGTTGGGCTTTTCCAGACTGCGAAAGAAGCAGTTGCCGATCGCGGTGAAGACATGCAGATGCTTGCTGTAGGGGATCAGGTAGTTGAAGAGCACCAGCAGGGCAAGAGCGTGAACCAACCAGAAAAAGCCGTGGATGCGCTCCAGACCGACATCACCGAAGCCGGAAAAGGCTTGGGCGAAGGCTGACGACACCGGCATCCAGCCCGCCGCCCGCTCCTGCCCGAGAGCCACTTCGGCGCCGCAGATGCCGAAATAGGCGAGCATGTGCAGGGCGATGACGGCGACGATGAAATAGCCTTCGAAATTGCGCGCCTCGGGGAAGAGGGGGAAAAATGTGCGATGGATGAGGGCGGCCACCACCGCGCACAGGGTCAGCAGGCTGACTAGGTCGGAAACAAAACGGATGGGGAAGTAGAAGAACCCCGGCAACAGAGACAGGCGCGCCCCGGGAAAGATGCCGCCGAGGACGAACTCGATATTAACCGCCACCAGCAGCATGCAGGCCCAGAAGAAGATGGCGTGGTTGATGCCGAAGGGGCGAGCCAGCACCCGTTTCTGCCCGAAAACATAAGTGAGAACGCTGCGCAACCGCTCGTCGACACGATCGAAACGGTTCTCGGCACGGCCGAGACGCACCAGTCCCAGACGCTGGGAGAGGCTCCACAGAAAAAAGCCGCCGGAGGCGCCAAAGAGCAGAAGAACGATGAATCCACTGAAGGTCATGTGATTTCCCCGCGATGCGAAAGAAAAATTGGCTAGGAGGCGGCCCGCTCGGAGCGGCCGGCGGTTTTGCGCAACTCGCGCAGGCGTTGGGTCAGGGCCGGCACAACCTGGAAAAGATCGCCGACGATGCCGTAGGTGGCGATCTGGAAGATCGGCGCGTCCTTGTCGCGGTTGATGGCGATGATGATATCCGAATCCTGCATCCCAACCATGTGCTGGATGGCGCCACTGATGCCGCAGGCGATGTAGACCTTGGGCCGCACCGTCTTGCCGGTCTGGCCGACCTGACGGTCGTGGGGCATCCAACCGGCATCGACCGCACTACGCGAGGCGCCGACCACCGCGCCGATTTCATTGGCGAACTGCTGCAGGATAACGAAGTTCTCGCGGTTGACCATGCCCCGGCCGCCGGAAACGATAAATTCGGCGCCGGCGATATCGACATGGTCACTGCCATCGCGATCGCTGATCACTTCCAGCACCTTGGTCAGGATGCCCTCCTCAAGGGGAGCGAAATCCTCGCGAACGATCGTTCCGCTGCGCCCTGGAACGGCGTCGGGCATAGACATGACATGGGGGCGTACCGTGGCCATCTGCGGACGAAACTTGTCGCACATGATGGTGGCCATGATGTTGCCGCCGAAAGCCGGGCGAGTCTGCATGAGATTGCGCTTGTCGTCGATGCTAAGGCCCGTGCAGTCGGCGGTCAGGCCGGTCTTGATCACTGTCGCCACAGCCCCGGCGAGATCCCGTCCGAGGCCGGTAGCACCCATGAGGATGACTTCGGGTTTGTGTTTATGGATGAGATGGCAGATCGCTTCGTTGTAGGGCTGGGTGCGGTAGTGACGGTAGACGGGAGCGTCGAGCAGATAGACCTTGTCGGCGCCGTAGCTGAAGGCCTCGGCGCAGAGAGGTTCAACGCCGCTGCCGATCACGACGGCGCAGAGTTCGACCTGGAGCTGCCTGGACAGATCTGCGCCGGTCCCGAGCAGTTCCCAGGAGACCTTGGCCGCCTCGCCGTCGGTCTGTTCGATGAAGACCCAGACCCCGCGATAGGCGGCGAGCATCTTTTGCAGGCGGGCGGTTTCCTCGTCCACCTCTTCCTCAACGACCACTCCCCCGTTCTGCTTGGCCAGCTCATCGAGAATCTTTTGCTCGTCGGGGGTGAAGTACATTTCCAGGGCACCGGCGGGGCAGATTTTGACGCACTTCACACAGCCGATGCACTTGGACGCATCAATGATTGGCGCCCCTTGGTCGTCCATGACGATGGCGTCGACCGGGCAGACACTCATGCAGCGCTCGCCGCAGGCGATGCAGCGCCCTTCGATGAGGCGGGCGACGCCGCGCGGTTTCTTGACTTTCGCTTTTTTTTCCATTCAGGAATCCCCAGGATGAATGTCCGCCGGCACAGGCGACGGGAAACGTAACTTACAGAACCAGCAGATCCTTGCTCAGCAGCTTGTCGATGAGCTCATTGGCAGTGCCGACCGGATCGTTGAGGCCGTCGCCGATGATTTCCCCTTTGGCCCGTTCCGGAGAGAAAATCTTGCTGACCCAGGTCGGCGACCCTTTCAGGCCCACAGTCGTTTCATCAAGCTGCAACACCTGGTTATCCCACAGGGTGATCTCCGCCTCGGCCGCCGCCAGACGCATGGGGACGGTGGGATAACGCAGCCTGTTGAGCTCCCGCACAACCGTGATCATCGCCGGCAACGGTGCCTCGACGATCTCGTGGCGTCCTTCCAACTTGCGCCGGACCCGGACCTGGCGGTTTTCCAGGTCAAGATGCTCGATGCGGTCAACCAGGGTCAACTGGGTGAACCCCAGGCGGGTAGCGATGCCGGGCCCGGTCTGGGCAGTATCGCCGTCGATGGTCTGCTTGCCGCAAAAGACCAGGGCCACCTCTTCCGTTTCCGCAAGACGCTCGATGGCGGCCGCCAGCACCCGGCTGGTCGCCAGGGTGTCGGCGCCGCCGAAACAGCGGTCGCTGAGCAGGATCGCCTCATCCACCCCCAGAGCGCGGGCCTTGCGCAAGGTGCCCTCGGCATTGGGGGGTCCCATAGAAAGGGCAGCGACGCGTACGCCAAAACGATCCTTCAGCCGCAGACACTCCTCCAGGGCATGGGTATCGTAGGGATTGACAATGAAAGGGATTCCTTCGCGCACCAGAGTGTTGGTGACCGGGTCAATCTGGACCTGGGTGGTGTCAGGGACCTGCTTGATACAGGCGACGACAAGCATGGGGATTCCTTTGGCGTGGGGGATAAGAAGACAGCCGGACAAAACAAACAAAACAGGACACAAAAACCCAGGGGATCAAGGAGCCCGAGGGGTGTTGCCGGTCGGCGAGCAGGGAGCCGACCCAAACCATTCCTCCAGAGAATGATCGGAAATTATAAAGGATAACCCGCTGAGGGTCCACATTTAACAGCCGACCATCTTCGAATAATCCTCATTTTATCGCATGGTTGCCGTTTTCTCATACAAGGCGGGGACAAAACGGCCCAAAAGACCGATGATCCTTTGGGCCGTCTTATTGAGCGCCGGGTTCGGGAGGAATCCCCCATACCCATCTCGGGTTCAGCGCAGCGCCTGAATCTTTTTCAGACTTTCCTGCAAAATAGCGAGTTTTTCCTCGGCTTCACTGAGCTTGGCGCGATCTTTTTCCAGAACGTGTCGGGGCGCATTGGCAACGAAATTCTCGTTAGCCAGCTTCCTGGCAAAGAGGTCCACATCCTTCTCGACCTTGGCGATCTCCTTGAGCAGGCGTTTTTCCTCCTCCTCGACATTGATCAGTCCGGACAGGGGCAGCAGGATTTCCACATCCCCGGCGACCTGGGTCGCGGCCTGACCCGGTCGCTCCACTCCGACGCCGAGGGTCAGCTCGCCGACCCGGGCCAAGGCCCTGACGTAACCGACGCCGTCACGCAGGATGGTTGCCGAGGCCTCGCTCTTGCAGTCGAGCACCGCCTGGATCTGCTTGCTCGGCGCCACATCCATCTCGCCGCGAATATTACGGATGCCTTTGATCACCTCCATAATCAGTTCCATCCCCGCCACGCTTCGCTCCCCGTAGGGAAGGCCCTCGCCGTCGGGATAGGAGGCCTCCACCAGAAAGGTCGTGGGACGTTTGCCCGGCAGGGCGTGCCAGATCTCCTCGGTGATGAAGGGCATGAGCGGATGGAGCAGGCGCAGCAGATTTTCCAGCACCACATAGAGCACGCTCTGGGCGCGGTGCTTCACCACCGGGTCGGCGCCGTAAAGATCGTCCTTGACCAGTTCGATGTACCAGTCACAGAAACTGTTCCAGGTAAAAGTATAGAGGGCGCCGGCAGCGTCGTTGAACTTGTAGTCGACCAAGGCCTGGTTGGCCTCGCGGGCGGCCTCGGCCAAACGACAGAGAATCCAGGTGTCTGCCGGCGACAGATCAAGCCGATCAAGATCGATCCCCTCGGGGTCAAAGCCCTCCAGGTTCATCAAGGTAAAGCGGCTGGCGTTCCACAGCTTGTTGGCAAAGTTGCGGTAGCCGGCGATGCGCTCGGTGGAAAGCTTGATATCCCGTCCCATGGCGGCGAAGGCGGCGAGGGTAAAGCGGAAGGCGTCAGTGCCGTATTCGTCGATGACGCTCAAGGGGTCAATGACGTTCCCCTTGGACTTGCTCATTTTCTGCCCCTGAGCGTCACGCACCAAGGCATGGATGTAGACCTCTCTGAAGGGAACCTCGCCCATGAACTTGAGGCCCATCATCATCATCCGCGCCACCCAGAAGAAAAGGATGTCGAAGCCGGTGACCAGGCAGGAGGTCGGATAGAACTTCTTCAGGGTCGCGGTCTGCTCCGGCCAGCCCATGGTCGAAAAGGGCCAGAGGGCGGAGGAAAACCAGGTATCGAGCACGTCCGTCTCCTGGCGCAGATGGGTACCGCCGCAGTGGACGCAGCTCGTCGCGTCCTCGCGGGAGACGGTGATCCCCTCGCAGTCGTCGCAATACCAGGCGGGGATGCGGTGCCCCCACCAGATCTGCCGGCTGATGCACCAGTCCTTGATGTTGTACATCCACTCGAAGTAGGTCTTTTCCCACTGTTCGGGGATGATGCGGGTGCGACCGTCCTTGACCGCGTTGATGGCCTTTTCGGCCAGGGGCCCGACATTGACGTACCACTGCTTGCTCATATACGGCTCGATGACCGTTTTGCAGCGGTAACACTCGCCCACGGCATTGTCGTGCTCCTCGATCTTCTCCAGAAGCCCTTGCGCTTCGAGATCGGCCACCACCTGCTTGCGAGCGGCGTAGCGCTCCAGACCGCAATAGGGGCCGCCGTTCTCGTTGACGTTGCCCGATGGGTCGAAAATGTTGATGAATTCCAGGTTGTGGCGTTTGCCCACCTCGAAGTCGTTGAAGTCATGGGCCGGGGTGATCTTCACCGCGCCGCTGCCGAACTCGCGATCGACATAGTCGTCGGCGATAATGGGGATCTCCCGCCCAACCAGGGGCAGCAGCACGGTCTTGCCGATCAGGTCGGTATAGCGATCATCCTCGGGATTGACCGCCACGGCGGTATCGCCAAGCATCGTCTCCGGGCGAGTGGTGGCCACGACCAAGAAGCGGTCGCTGCCTTTGACCGGATAGCGCAGATGCCAGAGGTGGCCCTTCTTCTCCTCGTGCTCCACTTCCAAATCGGAGAGGGCGGTGTGACAGCGGGGGCACCAGTTGATCAGGCGGTTGTCCCGATAGATCAGGCCGTCCTCGTAAAGGCTGACGAAAACCTCGCGCACGGCGCGGGAAAGCCCCTCGTCCATGGTGAAACGCTCCCGCTCCCAGTCGCAGGAAGCGCCCAGGCGCTTGAGCTGGTTGATGATCTGCCCGCCCGATTCGGAACGCCACTGCCAGACCCGCTCAATGAAGGCCTCGCGCCCCAACTCGTGACGATCCTTGCCTTCGGCGGCAAGCTGTTTTTCCACCACGTTCTGGGTGGCGATGCCGGCATGATCGGTGCCGGGCATCCACAGCGTTTCAAAACCACCCATGCGCTTCCAGCGCACCAGAATGTCTTGCAGGGTGTTGTTCAGAGCGTGCCCCATGTGCAGCACCCCGGTAACGTTGGGCGGGGGGATCACGATGGAATAATGGGGCTTAGGGGAATCTTCGTCGGCGCGGAAGCAGCCCTGGCTTTCCCAGGCTTGATACCATTTCTTCTCGACGTCGCGGGGTTCGTATCCTTTGGGCAGATGGGTTTCCATGGACGCTGCGTCCTTCCTGCATATGATGTGGCCGCCTCGGAGGCGGAGCCTAGACACAAAAAAAGAAATGGGGATTTTAGCCATCCCCATTCCATCCGTCAACCGGCGATCACTTTAAAATTCGACGGATATCTCTCAGCCGACCTCTTCCGCCTCAGCCTTGATCTGACGCAACTCTTCTTTGATCAGGCTTTCGGCCAAGTCGGGAACAACTTCCCAGGCAATCCGCTCAAGGATGGTCCCGGCCAGTCGCTCGATCACCGTTTTCGCGACACGCTCGACGATTTGCTCCAACTCGGCCTCGCACAGAACCTGCGCCCGTTGCGCGACCGCTTCCGCGCTCACGGCGGCCGCCAAGTCATCGGCTGCAAGCGGCGGCAACTCGTCACCAACAGCGGCCGGGAAGGCCGCCGGCATCTCAACGACGCTCTCGGCAGCGGCTATCGGCGCTTGGGGCTCAAGGTCTTCCTCGGCAGGGGGAAGTTCCGCCTCGAACTCTTCACCGGAGACGAACAGCGCTTCATCTTCCACCACCGGCGGAGACTCGAAAAACGCCGGTTGCGGAGCGATTTCCGTCGTCATTTCTGGGAAGGCTTCCGCGCCTTCAGCGGCAGGAGCAGCGGGTTCTTCGTCTTCGAAAGCGAAGATGTCCTCGGCCAGGGGGGGACACTCCTCCGCCCCTTCCGTTGCGAAAGTCTCTGTATCGGAGACAAAGACGAAGTCGTCTTCGGCGGCCTCCGGTTCCAGAATATCCTCGTCATCAAGAACCAGAATATCGTCTTCGCCAAGTTCCAGCACCTCTTCGGCCTCGGCGGAACCCACTGGTTCCTCCGAAATCGCCGTCTCAACGGCAACCGTCTCGGCAGATGCCTCCATTTTCCCCCCGACCTCATCCGCCGCAGCAGGGAGGATGGGCTCGTCGCCGGTCGAGGCGAGATCCTCTTCGACCAGAGAGACCTCGCCCCAGATGTCCTCGGCCGCCTCCGGCGTCGGCGTCGGCGTGGCAGCCGCCTCGGCATCGTCGCTGAAAATGGTGCTGAAGTCGACTTCCGCCAGCGTTTCCGGCGCAACGGCTGCTGCCGCCGGCATGGACTCGGGCTCTTCGAGCTCGGTCCAAATATCCGCCTCCACTTGGGGTTCGGGTTCGGGGGCGGAGACGGGTTCTCCCGCCGGCACGACGGGCGCCGGTTCTTCCACCGCTACGGAAGCCGGTGCCGGGGGGGGAGCCCAGGCCTTGTCGAGCAGCTCCTTGACGCGAGTAATCAGAGTCTGGGACTCAAAGGGCTTGGCAATCCAGCCATCGGCGCCGCAGGATTCAGCCTTGGCTTCATCGAAGGGCTCGAAAGTACCGGTAAGCAGCAAAACAGGAACACCGGCCAGGGACGGATCGGCCTTGACCGCGGCACACAACTCGTAACCGTTCTTTCCGGGCATGAAGACGTCGGCGAGAATCAGGTCGGGGCGGTCGCTTTTCGCCTTTTCCAGGGCGGCATCGCCATTATCGGCGACGGCAAGCGTGTAATCTTCATTAACGAAGGTGATGCCGATGACTTTCTGAATGGTGACACTGTCGTCGGCCAATAACAGCTTCCTGCTCATTCAAACCTCCTGATTCCCCGATGGGGAGGGTTGCCGGAAATCCCAGCGGCACAGCTCCGCGACAATCCGTTCGATATCCTAGAGAAGATAAGGGGTCTGGTTATAAAGAATATGCCGCCCCTCGTTTCCGGCGACGGAGCTGCCGGGCTGTTCAATCCTTTCGGGCGCCGGGACGCGGGGGAGAGCGTCGGCCGGCAGGGCTACCCGTCCCCCGGCGAAACACCAGGGACATGTCGGTGGGAAAAGTCAAGCTCACCTCCCACGATCGGACCTGCGCCAGCCTCCGGAAAGAGCCTCAAAACAGCTGAAACGCTATCATAGAAAATCCCGGAGTGTCAAGAGGAGCAACTGGAAAGTTCAATAGGTTAGACCGTTTAGAAGAGTTTCCAGGGCTGCGGCAAAAAGAGCCGGTGATAAAGATTAATAGCATAGCGGTCGGTCATGCCGGCAAGGAAGTCCGCCACCGAGACTTCCCGGCAATCCCCCGGCAAGTGCCGGCCACCATGAGTCGTCAGCGCCTCCTCGTTATCCATGAAAAAGAGGAAGAGCTCACGTAGGATCCGCGCGGCCTTGGCGAAATCTTCATACACCGTCGGCGCCTGATAGACGTGCTCATAAAGCCAGTCCCGCAAAGCGGTAACCGCTTCGGCCAACGGTTCGGAGAGAAGGATCTCTTCTCCTCGCGCCGCGAGGGAATGTCGGATGATGTCATTGACCATCATGCGGATCCGCTGGGAATGGGTCTCCCCCAGAAGGGAAACGATCCGTCCGGGAATCTGGCCGGATCGCACCAGCCCGGCACGCAGGGCGTCATCCAGGTCGTGATTGACATAGGCGATGATGTCGGCCAGACGCACGATGCGCCCTTCCAGGGTAGAGGCGCGCACCGCCGGGCTGCTCCCCTGGATCGGCCCCTGCCCCTTGGAATGTTTGAGAATGCCGTCTCGTACCTCGAAGGTCAGATTCAGTCCGGCCCCGTCCTTTTCGAGCACGTCGACGACCCGCAGACTCTGGCGCACATGGTGGAAACCGCCGGGAACCAGTTCGTTGAGCACCCGCTCCCCGGCATGGCCAAAGGGGGTATGGCCGAGATCGTGCCCGAGCGCGATGGCTTCGGTGAGATCCTCGTTGAGGGCCAGAGCCCGGGCGACCGTGCGGGCGATCTGCGCAACTTCCAGGGTATGGGTCAGGCGAGTACGATAATGATCCCCCTCGGGCGCAAGAAAGACCTGAGTTTTATGTTTGAGGCGACGGAAGGATTTACAATGCAGTATACGGTCCCGATCATGCTGAAAAGCGGTCCTGATCGAACAGGGAGGTTCCGGGCGGTTTCGCCCGACAGTATCAGCACTGCGGCAGGCATGTTCGGACAAAAACTGCTTTTCCCGCTCCTCAAGCAGAAGACGAATGTTCATGACCGCCCCTTCTCCCATTGCTGTAGATTTGTTGAAACGACCATCCACCAGACTCTGAACCGTAGAAAATAATAACAACGGACTTATCGGTTCCGGTTCGGAAGAAGCCGACCAAAGAAGATCAAAAAACCGATTTGCTGATTATCATTGCGATTTTTCCCACAAATATTTGTTGCTTTTATCACAAAATATTGTATTAGTAGCAAAAATTAATCGCTAATCGACACCACCATAACCAAATAATCAGGAGAAAAAACATGGCGACACTACTGGAAATGGCGGCCGAAATCATAGCCGCTCATGCCTCGACGACCACCATGACCAAAGAAGAACTGGTTGCAGAACTGGTTGAATTGCATAAAACCCTCGGCGCTCTGGAAAAGGGGGAAACTCCCGTCGTCGAAGGCAGTGCGCCCGAGGAAGAGACGGCTGCCGCTCCGGTCGTTTCCCTGAAAAAAGCCTTCGGCAAGGACAAGGTCGTCTGCATGATCTGCGGCAAAGAGATGAAGACCCTGGCCCGCCATCTCAAGACCGCCCACAACCTCAAGCCCGCGGAATACCGCAAGCAATTCGGCATCCCCAGCAAGCAGCCCCTGGCCGCTCGCAACTACTCGGAAAGCCGCCGGGCGATGGCCGTGGAACGCGGCCTCGGCGACAACCTCGCCAAAGCCCGCGCGGCCCGGGTTAAAAAGAAGTAAGGGTCGCGCCCCTACCACATCCACGAGAAAAGCGCCCGGCCGGGCGCTTTTCTCGTTTCTTTAAAAGAGGGTGAAGGGAATGCTGCGCAACAGTTGCCCTGTTTCGTCCACCACCTCGACCCGCCAATCCCCCGTCCATCCCGCCTCCAGGGTTTTGACCGACCAGGTGTTCCAAGGGGAATGGCCTACGCGTAACTCGATCCGCGCCATCTCCCGGTCGCCCCAATACCAGACATGGAAGATCGTCGTCGGTTCCTCGGCGCCGAGAATTCTGGTAAAACAGGAAAGCGGACCCGATGCCGCCGGCCACCCCTGGACGTTGTCCACTGGCCGATGGTCTATGACCCCCGTGGTAATCAACCCCTCGGCAACTTCAAGCGCCCGGGCCGCACCATCATTCATCAGCAACAAAAAGAATGAGAGCCCCAAAACAAGCAGGGTCTTCACGATGAATACACCTCCCTTTTGTCTTTTGTGTAAATGGCAGGGATCGGGTATTTAGAAAACCCGGAGTACCCGGCACAGACGCCATCCCCCCCCGCAACAGAAGGGCCACCCGCAATGAAACGACTGCTTCTCGGGGACACCCGACAGCCGCTACTGGAAACCATCGAAGGCATGCTCAAACACTGGGGATATCGGGTACTGGTCTCGTCACGCCCGGAACAGATCAGGGTGCTGCTGCAGGAGACCTCGCCCGACCTGCTCATTCTTGGCGCCGGGCTACTAGCCAATGCCGAAAGTGCCCTGCGTCAAGGTGTCGATAAGCAGCTTGCCGCGGGCAACTGTCCGCTCCTTGTGCTGGGGGAGGAAGGGGTTGAGGTCGATCCGACACTTCCCCATGAAGCGATCTCCGTTCCCATCGATCTCTTCAGCTTCTTCGCCCAGGTACAGCGCCATACAGAGCGCTTTCCCCGCAAAAACCTGCGCCTGACCGTCAAGCTGCCGGGGATGTTCGCCCGCGGGGCCCAGACCTTTCTGGCGGAAGTCCTCAGCCTGAGCATCCAGGGGCTGATGATCAAGACCAGCCTGCGCATGGAACCGGGAGATCTCCTGACCGTCTGCATCCCCTTGGTCGGCATGAGCAAGGAACTGGAACTGGCGGGGCGCGTTCTCTACAGCGTCCATCCCAGCCCGGACAACAACTATATGCAGGGGGTGGGGGTGGAGTTCATCGATCTGAACGAGGCGGATCGCAAGGCCCTCGGCGAATTTATCCGCAAGCGCTTCTTTGGCGGCGTCTCCACCGAAGAGCACGCCCCCCAGGTCTTCCCGGACCAGTTCGAGCCGCCGCCCTGAGCGCTCCTTCCCAGTTTATCCCACCAGTTCCCGCCGAAAGCTTTGTCCGCTCGCCGCCGCCACGCCGAAAACCTCGGCGACGGTCGCCGCAACATCGGCGAAGGTTGGCCGTACCCCCAGCGCCATCCCGCGCGCCATGGCCGGCGACCAGACCAGAAGCGGCACATATTCCCGGGTATGATCGCTCCCCGGCGTGGTCGGGTCACAACCGTGATCGGCGGTAACAATCAGCAGATCGTCGTTGCGCAGGGCGGCCAAACACTCAGGAAGCCAGCGGTCAAACTCCTCCAGCGCCGCGCCAAAGCCCAAGGCATCAAGCCGGTGCCCGTAAAGCATGTCGAAATCGACGAGATTGGTAAAGATCAGCCCCCGCTCCATCCCCGCGAGAGCAGTAAGGGTCTTGACCATGCCGTCGTGGTTGTCGCTGCTGTAGACGTAGTCGCCAATCCCGCGTCCGGCGAAAATGTCGCGGATCTTACCAACCCCGAAGACCGGAATACCGGCACCGGTCAGGACATCGAGCACGGTAGGGGCGGTGGGCGCCAGAGAAAAGTCGTGGCGGTGGGCGGTGCGCCGGTAGTTTTCCGGAGCGTCGCCGACAAAGGGACGGGCGATGACCCTCCCGATACGGTAGGGATCAAGGATGCGCCGGGCAATGCGGCAGATCTCATACAACCGTTCCACCGGGATAACCGCTTCATGAGCGGCGACCTGAAAGACCGAGTCGGCGCTGGTGTAGACGATGGGGCGACCACTGCGCACATGCTCGTCGCCCAGTTCTTTCAGGATTTCCGTCCCGCTGGCAGCGACGTTGCCCAAAACATCGAGCCCCGTTTCCCTTCTCAGGGCGGCGATGATCTCTTCCGGAAAGCCGGTGGGGAAAGTCGGCAGGGGGTTGGGCTCGATGATGCCGGCGATTTCCCAGTGACCGGTGGTGGTATCCTTGCCGGCGGAAGCCTCGACCATCCGACCCCAGCCCCCCCGGGGGGCGGCGACCGGCGCCACTCCAGCCAGATCGAGGATATTGCCCAGCCCCAGCTCGCGCAAGTGGGGGAGGTTCAACCCGTCGCAGGCCTCGGCCACATGGCCTAGGGTATTGGCCCCGACATCCCCGTAGCGCGCGGCATCGGGCAACTCGCCGACACCACAACCGTCGAGGGTAATCAGCACCACTCGTTTTCCCCCGCCCCCCCTCACAGCCCCTGCTCCCGCCGCCACTGGTCGACAATGGCCGTGCCCGCGCTGCTGCCGATGCGGGTCGCCCCCGCCGCCAGCAGCGCTCGGCAGGTGGTCCAGTCGCGAATGCCGCCGGCGGCCTTGACACCGATGCGCCCGGCCGCGATCCGCACCAGCAGTTCCACATCGGCGATGGTCGCTCCGCCCGAGCCGAAACCGGTGGAGGTCTTGACATAGGCCGCGCCCGCCCGCACCACCGCCCCGGTCAGGGCGATCTTTGCCGCCGTATCGAGAAAACAGCATTCGAGGATGACCTTGACCCGGGCCGTCCCGGCGGCATGCACGACTTGGCGGACTTCCTCTTCCACGGCGGCCAGATGGCCGTCAAGAGCGTTGCCGAGATGGATAACCATATCGATCTCCACCGCCCCAGCGACGACAGCCTCGGCGGTTTCAAAGGTTTTGACGGCAGGGAGCGTATAGCCGAGCGGAAAGCCGATGACCGTGCCGACAGCGACCTCCGACCCGTAGAGCAGCTCGGCGGCCTGGGGGACAAAAACCGGTGGAATGCAGACCGAGGCGAAACCGTACTCCACTGCTTCCTCGCAGAGGCGGCGCACCTGGTCGGCACGGGTATCGGGTTTGAGCAGGGTATGATCGATCAGGGATGCGGGATTGGGGTAGGTCATGACGATGGCATAATCGACCGGGGCGATTCGTAAATCGCCCCGGCGCGTTGGAGATGAAGGTTGGATCGGACTCCCGATCAGCTCCGGTAATCGGCGTTGATCTTCACATAGTCGTAGGTCAGATCCGAGGTGTAGTAATAAGCCCGGCCGCTGCCCAGCTTGAGATCGACGGTGACGGTGAACTCCGGGGTTTTGAGGATTTCGGTAGCCTTGGCTTCCAGCTCCTTGCCGGTGCCGAGACCATCCTTGACCACCGGGATCTCGCCGAAGCGGATGTCGACCTTCTCCGGGTCGACCTGGGCACCACTGTAGCCGACGGCGGCGATGATTCGTCCCCAGTTGGCGTCCTGGCCGAAGAAGGCGGTCTTGACCAGGCTGGAGGTGGCGACGCTGCACGCCGCCTGACGCGCCTCGGCATCGCTTGCCGCACCCGTCACCTCGACCCGCACCAGTTTGGTGGCACCCTCGCCGTCGCGGACGATCATCTTCGCCAGTTCCAGCAGCACCTCGTCGAGCAGCGTTTGAAATGCCTCGTCCGCCTTGGAACCGGCGGCGATGGGCGCGTTCCCAGCCACGCCACTGGCAAGCAGCAGCACCATATCGTTGGTCGAGGTATCCCGATCGACGGTGATGCAGTTGAAGGAGCGGTCCACGGCGGTGCGCAGAGCACGGTCGGCGTAGGCCGGCTCCAACTCGGCATCGGTCATGACAAAAGCAAGCATGGTCGCCATGTTGGGATGGATCATTCCGGCGCCTTTGGCGACGCCGAGGAGGCGGAAAGGACGACCGTCGATCTCGCCGGTGACGGCGTAACGCTTGGCGAAGGAATCGGTGGTCATGATCGCCACCGCCACTTCGTCGGCATGATCCTCCCCCAGTTGCGCCGCCAGCTTCGGCACCTGTTCCTCAAATTTGGCCATAGCCAGAGGCGCGCCGATTACCCCGGTAGAGGAGACCGCCACCAACTCCTCGTCGATGTTAAGGGCCCTCGCCGCCAGCACGCCGCAGCGCAGGGCGTCCTGGCGACCCTGCTCGCCGGTGCAGGCGTTGGCGTTGCCGCTGTTGACCAGCACCGCCTGGCAGCGGCCCCGACGAACGCGCGGCGCACTGATCTGTACTGGTGCCGCCACCACCTTGTTGGTGGTGAAAACCCCGGCGCACACGGCCGGTTTGTCCGCCACGATCAGCGCCATGTCGAGGCGCCCCGATTTTTTCAAGCCGGCGGCGCCGGCCGCGAAGCGAAATCCGGCCACGCCATGAAGATCATCTCTGTTCATTCCGCTCGTCCTCCTTTGGGGAATCGCTGCCCCCTGCGTCCTCGTCTCAGCCTTACTTGCCGCAGCACTTCTTGTATTTCTTGCCGCTACCGCAGGGGCAGGGGTCGTTGCGCCCGATCCGCTCGTCATCGCGTACCGCCGGTTGTTTAAGCTGCTCGTCACCGCCGACGCGGTTGAGAACCAGGCGCTGTTTGCGCTGCTGCTCCTCCATGCGCTCCACATCCTCCTCCCGTCGCAGCTGGACCCGGAAGAGTTTCTGCACCACTTCCTGGCGAATGCGTCCCATCATCTCCATGAACAGGCTATAAGCCTCGCGCTTGTACTCTTCCTTGGGATTGCGCTGGGCGTAGCCGCGCAGACCGATCCCTTCCTTGAGATGATCGATGGAGAGGAGGTGGTCCTTCCACTGCTGGTCGATGGTCTGCAAGAGCAGCACTTTCATCAGGTGTTCCATCACCGGCGTGGTAAATTCCGCTTCCTTTTCCGCCAGGCGCGCCATGACCTGTTCCTTGAGAATCTCTTCCAGCGCCTTGCGGGTCAGATTGCGATCGACCTCGGGAAGTTGCGCCTCGATCATGAACTGGTCAAACATATCCAGCGCCAGGCTGTCCCAGTTCCACTCGGCCACCGGGGTTTTTTCCGGGCAGAAGGTGGCGACCACATCCTCGACCATTTCCAGGATGATCGACTCCACCGTTTCGCGCACCCCTTCGCCGCCGAGGACTTCGCGGCGCTGGGTGTAGATCACCTCGCGTTGCTTGTTCATGACGTCATCGTATTCGATGAGGTGCTTGCGGATCTCGAAGTTGTGCCCTTCGACCTTCTTCTGGGCGTTTTCCACCGCCCGGCTGATCATGCCGTGCTCGATCGGTTCCCCCTCGGGAAGCTTGAGTTTGTCCATGACAAAGGCCACCCGGTGCGATCCGAAGATGCGCAGCAGGTCGTCTTCGAGGCTCATGTAGAAACGGCTCTTGCCCGGATCTCCCTGGCGGCCGCTGCGGCCGCGCAGCTGGTTGTCGATGCGCCGCGACTCGTGACGCTCGGTGCCGCAGATATAGAGACCGCCGGCTTCAAGCACCTGTTCCTTCTCGGCAGCACACAGCGCCTGATATTTCTCCAGCAGGGCCGGATAGACCGCCTCGGACTCTTCGCTGGAAGCGGCCTCTTTCCTGGCCAGCATTTCCGGATTGCCGCCGAGGATGATGTCGGTCCCGCGGCCGGCCATGTTGGTGGCGATGGTCACCGATCCCTTGCGACCGGCCTGGGCGACGATCTCCGCCTCTTTTTCGTGGTGTTTGGCATTCAGGACATGATGCGGCACACCGCGCTTGTGCAGCATCTCGGAAAGGAGTTCCGATTTTTCGATGGAGATGGTACCAACCAGTACCGGCTGGCTGCTGGCGTGACACTGCTCGACATCCTCCACCACCGCCTTGAATTTTTCCTTTTCGGTCTTGTAGATGACGTCGGCCATGTCCTGCCGCTGCATCGGGCGATTGGTAGGGATCACCACCACATCGAGCTTGTAGATCTGGTGAAATTCCGCCGCCTCGGTGTCGGCGGTGCCGGTCATTCCCGCCAACTTCCCGTACATGCGGAAATAGTTCTGGAAGGTAATGGTCGCCAGAGTCTGGTTCTCGCTCTCGATCTTGACCCCTTCCTTGGCCTCCACCGCTTGGTGCAGTCCGTCGCTCCAGCGCCGCCCCGGCATGAGTCGCCCGGTGAACTCGTCGACGATCATGACCTCGCCGTCCTTCACCACGTAATCGACATCGCGCTTGAACAGGGCGTGGGCCTTGAGCGCCTGATTGACGTGATGGAGAATTTCAATGTTCCGAGGATCGTAAAGATTGTCCACCCCCAGCAACTTTTCGACGCGGAGCACCCCTTGCTCGGTGAGGCTGGCCGCCTTGGCCTTTTCATCGATGGTGTAGTCGTTGGTGTATTCCTTGACCTTGCGCCCCAGCTTTTCGTCGCGGTGCTCGATCACCTCCCCCTTTTTCAGCATGGGAATGATGCGGTTCACCGTGTAGTAGAGTTCGCTGGAGGCCTCGCTCGGCCCGGAAATAATCAGCGGAGTTCGTGCTTCGTCGATGAGGATCGAGTCGACCTCGTCGACAATGGCGTAATGATGCTCCCGCTGCACATAATCGCTGAGCGAGAACTTCATGTTGTCGCGCAGATAATCGAAGCCGAATTCGTTATTGGTGCCGTAGGTGATGTCGCAGGCGTAGGCCGCCTTGCGCTGGGCGTCGGTAAGACCGTGGACGATGACGCCGACGGAGAGGCCAAGAAAGCGGTGGATACGCCCCATCCACTCGGAGTCGCGGCGGGCCAGATAGTCGTTGACGGTAATGACGTGTACGCCGCGGCCGGTCAGGGCATTGAGATAGGACGGCAAGGTAGCGACCAGAGTCTTGCCCTCGCCGGTTTTCATCTCGGCGATCTTGCCGGAGTGCAGAACCATGCCACCGATCATCTGCACGTCGAAGTGCCGCATGCCGAGCACGCGTTTCCCCGCCTCGCGCACGACGGCAAAAGCTTCGGGGAGCAACTGATCAAGGCTCTCACTGCCACCCAGACGCTCACGAAACTCCAGGGTCTTGCCGCGCAATTGCTCGTCGGAGAGCGCGGCGATCCCTTCCTCCAAGGCATTGATCCGCGCAACAACGGCGCCCATGCGCTTGAGTTCGCGTTCATTCTTGCTGCCAAAGAGTTTTTTGATCAAACCACCCATCATCAGAAAATCTCCAAATGCGACCCCCGCCGGGAAAAACCAGGATCGGAATTATAAGATGCGTTTGCCGTCAAAAAGACTGGGGATGATAGCACAAAAAAAATCACCCTACCAAGAACAAAGCCGGGGAACGACGAACGCCCCGGGGAACCGGGGCGTTCGCTGGGGGACTGAACCGGAAAGGGGCTAGATGTATTTTTTCGGGTTAAGGGGAACCTTGTTGCGCCGGACTTCGTAGTGGACATGGGGCCCGGTGGAACGGCCGGTATTGCCGACAGCGGCAATCTTCTCACCGCGTTTGACCCGCTGCCCAACCTTGACGTGAATTTTGGAATTGTGCGCGTAGTAGGTCTGGAAACCATAGCCATGGTCAATGATCACGATCTTGCCGTAACCGGCCACCGTCTCCGCGCGACTGACGATGCCGCCCGCCGTAGCGTAGATCGGCGTCCCGGTGCGCGCCGCGATGTCGATCCCCTCATGCATGACCGGGCGACCCGAGAAGGGAGAGCGGCGCATGCCGAAGCCTGATGTCACCAGCCCCCGTGTCGGCCAGCCGCGCGGCTTGGAACCGAGCAGGGAACGCTCGTCGCTAAGCAGGCCGTGAACCTCTTCCTGGCTTGCCCGATGCAGGTCGATGGCGCGCATGATCTCGTCGATCCGACGCTGCACCTCGGAGAATTCCTCGGCGGGGTCTTCTTCGAGGGGGCCGCCGAGGCCGGTGAGAGCATCGGCCTTGGGCCTGGTCAGTTTGGCCATGACCCGCACTTTGGCGTCATTCTGCGCCAGCACGATGAGTTCCTGACGTAGGCCCTCCAGACGCTCCGTCAGTTGCCGCAGTTCGGCCAGGCGCAGGTGGTTCTCCGTCCGCAACCGCTTGAGCTCGCTGTGATCAATCCGGATACGGGCGTAATCGTAGACCAGCAGAGCCGCACCGAATAGAAGCGCCATCCCCAAAACGGACGCAACCCCCAGCCACCAGCGCCGAACCGCGAAGCGGCGGACCTGGTGGGAACCTTCTGGAATCATGAGTACGGTATATTTTTTCGCGGACAAAACCTAGACATCCCCCGTGACGCCCAAATCCCCGGCGTATGCGACGTGGTTGCGGACCATTGGGATTAATACCGCGAAAACCCTATGGATGTCAAATTCATAGCGGGGAATGATCAGTCCGATTCAAGTTCCGGAAACTCGATGATCATGGCGATTTCGTCACATTCCGGGAACTTGGGACACTTGATGCAGTCGCTCCAGATTTTGTGGGGGAGCTCGGATTTTTCAATTTCATGAAAACCGAGCTTGCCGAAAAAGACCGGCTTGTAGGTGAGAGCGAAGACCCGGCGGATGCCGAGCCCCTTGGCCTCGTCGAGACAGGCGTCAACCAGTGTCCGGCCGATCCCCAGCCCTCCGCGGGCAGCGTCCACCGCCAGGGAACGCACTTCGGCGAGATCAGACCAGAAGATATGCAGACAAACGGTGCCGACCACCTCACCATCCATTTCAAAAACGTAGAAATCACGAATCCCTTCGTAGATATCCGCGAGGGGCCGGGAGAGCATCAGCCCCTGCTGGGCATAGGTAAGCAGCAGCTTGTGAATCACTTTGGCATCAGCCATACGGGCTTTACGGATCATGGCGTATCTCCCCATGAAAAGGGCGGAGGTCAGGCCCCCCGCGACGCCCCGATGAGTTCCCGGGCGTGGTCGAGGGTGCGGTCGGTCATCTTGGCACCGCTGAGCATGCGGGCCATTTCGCAAATGCGTTCATCCTCGTCGAGGCGCGTCAGCACGGTATGGGTGCGGCCCTCCCGCTCCTGCTTCTCAACCCGGTAGTGGGCCTCGGCGAAGGCGGCGACCTGAGGCAGATGGGTGATGCACAGCACCTGTCTACCCCGGGCCACGGCCCGCAGCTTCTCGCCAACGGCGGTAGCGGCCTCGCCGCCGATGCCGGCGTCGACCTCATCGAAAACCTGGGTGGCAATGGCATCCGCTTCGGGCGCGGCGCTCTTGAGCGCCAGCATGATTCGCGACAGTTCCCCTCCCGAGGCAATCCGCGCCAAGGGTTTGGCTTCCTCTCCGGGGTTGGGGGCGAGGAAGAACTCGCCCTTTTCCAGCCCCCGAGACCCAGGCTCGGAAAGAGGCATCAGCCGCATCTCGAAACGCGCCCGGCCCATGGCCAGCCCCGCCAGTTCGGCCTCGACCCGGCGTTGCAGGGTTTGCGCCCCCTGCCGGCGCCGGGCGGAGAGCGCCGCCCCGACGTGTGCCAGTTGCGCGCGTCCCTGCTCCAGTTTCCGCTCCAGCCCCTCACGAGTGCCGTCGATATCCGTCAGTTCGGCCAGTTCAGCCTCGACGCGCTCGCGCAGGGTAAGCATTTCCGCGATGGTCGGCGCATATTTGCGTTTGAGTCCGGCCAGCAACGCCAGGCGTTCTTCCACCTCGCTCTGCCGAGTCGGCTCGAAAAGGATTTTCTGGCCGTGGTCGCGCAACTGCAGGGCCACATCTTCGAGAGTAAAAGAGGAGGAACGCAGAGTCTCGGCCAACGGGCCCAGGGCGGGGTCGATGCCGGTTAGCTGTTCAAGCGCGTCGGCCAGCATCTGCAACCGCTCGCAAACCGCCCCGTCCTCGCCATAAAGGGTCTCGTAACCGCCGCTCGTCGCCGCCAGCAACTTTTCCCCATGCAGCAGCAGCAGGCGCTCCGCCTCCAGTTCCTCGTCCTCGCCGACACGCAGGTTAGCCTCGGCCAGTTCACGGCTCTGGTAACCGAGTAGATCGAGGCGCTGACGGCGCTCCCGCTGGGCCTCGTCGAGGCGGCTCAGATGTTCCCGCAGTTCGCGGACAGCGTCGTAAACCCCACGGTATTCCGTCAGCAGAGGTTCGGAGTCAGCCAGTTTGTCGAGCATGTCCAGATGCAGGTCGGGACGCTGCAAACCCTGCTGGGCATGCTGACCGTGAATGACCATCAGACCGGCGGTCAGCTCCTGCAATTGCCCAAGGGTCGCCAGGGCCCCATTGATAAAAACCTTGTTCTTCCCCGACCGGGAGACGATGCGCCGCACCAGCAGTTCGTCGCCGTTGTCGAAGCCGGCCTCGGCCAACTGCCGCCGGATTTCCGGGCGGGCGGCTAGGTCGAAAAGCGCCTCCACCGTCGCCTCTTCGGTGCCGGTGCGAATCAGCTCCGGACGGGCGCGCTCGCCGAGGAGTAGGCCGACGGCGTCGATGACGATCGACTTGCCCGCTCCGGTCTCGCCGGTGAGAACATTGAAGCCGGGACCAAAAGTGACTTGCAGGCGGTCGATGATGGCGAAATTGCGGATGATCAGATCGGTCAGCATGGCGGGATGCTCAGCGCGCTCCCCAGTGCAGCTTGGTACGCAGAACCTCGAAGAAGTCCCGCGAGGGGCTCTTGATGAGCAGGGAGCTGCTGCGGGATTTGCGGATCTCCACCACGTCGCCGCCGTGCAGGGGCATCCCCACCTGGCCGTCGGCGGTGAAGACCACATCCTCGTCTTGGAATTTGACCTCGACCCGGATGATCGCTTCGTCGGAAACGATGATCGGCCGGTTGGTGAGCATGTGCGGGCAGATGGGGGAAATGACCAGGCAGTGCAGTCCAGGGTAGATGATGGGGCCGCCGGCGGCCAGGTTGTAGGCGGTGGAACCGGTCGGGGTGGAGATGATCAGGCCATCGGCCTTGAAGGTGGTGAGGTAGTCGCTGTCGACCGTGACCTCCATATCGATGATCCGGGCGATGGCTCCCTTGTTGATGACCACGTCGTTGAGCACCCGGTAGCGCCCGACTTCCTGACCGTCCCGCCGGACGACGGCTTCGAGCATCAAGCGGGTGGTCACTTCGAACTCGCCTTCGATGACTCTTTCCAGTACCGGGTAGAGTTCTTTGAGGGTGATCTCGGTAAGAAAACCGAGGCTGCCGAGATTGACGCCAAGGATCGGGGTGCGCAGATCGCCAACCTTGCGGGCCACGGAAATCAGCGTCCCGTCGCCGCCAAGCACGACAATAAGATGAACCATGGCCGGGATCGATCCGGCGGGATAGCCCTGATAATCCCCCATGTCGGCGGCCAGGCGCTCATCGAGAAAGACCTCGACCCCCTTCCCTTGTAACCAGGAGGTTACTTCACGGGCCACCACGATGGCGGCGGGGTTACTGCGTTTGGCATAGATTCCGATCCGCTTCATAGGCCACCCCCTTTTCGCGAGTTTTGGAAGATAGCACAGGGAGGGGTCAAAGTCCATGCTCGCGGAGCGCTCCCGACTCGGTCAAAAGTCTTTCGATTTCGCCGACGGCGCGCTCTATGCTACAGTTGTTCCCCGCACCCAAACCCTAAACTCCGGGATCGCAATTCCATGGATCTGTTCAAACACGCTACGCAAAACGACGCCGACGCCCCCCTAGCCGAACGCCTGCGCCCCCGCTCCCTCGACGAAATGGTCGGCCAACGGCACCTGCTCGGTGAAGGCAAGGTGCTGCGCCGACTCATCGAGGCCGACCAACTTGCCTCGGTCATCTTCTGGGGGCCGCCCGGCACCGGCAAGACCACCCTCGCCCAAGTCATCGCCAACTCGACCCGCAGCCGTTTCGTTTTCTTCTCAGCGGTCCTGCAGGGGGTCAAGGAAGTGCGCGAAATCGTCGCTCAAGCGCGAGAGGAGAAGGCCTACCACTGCCGCAAGACCCTCCTCTTCGTCGACGAAATCCACCGCTTCAACAAGGCCCAGCAGGATGCCTTTCTCCCCTACGTCGAGCGCGGCGACATCATTCTCATCGGCGCCACCACCGAAAATCCCTCTTTTGAGGTCAATTCGGCCCTCCTCTCCCGCTCCCGGGTCTTCGTCCTCAACCGGTTGGAACCCGAGGAAATCAAAGTTCTGCTCGAACGGGCGCTGACCGATCCACGCGGCCTGGGTCAGCGCCATCTCGGTCTCGCCGCCGAAGCCGAGGAATTTCTCTGTGTGCAGGCCGACGGCGACGCCCGGATCGCCCTGAATACCCTGGAAGTGGCCGCCGCCGGCGCCGAAAACGAAATCTCCCTCGAAAGGGTGCAGGAGGCGTTGCAGAAGAAGGCGCTGCTCTACGACAAGGGAGCGGAAGAGCATTACAACGTCATCTCCGCCTTCATCAAGAGTCTGCGCGGTTCCGACCCCGACGGCGCCCTCTACTGGCTGGCGCGGATGCTGGAGGCCGGTGAAGATCCGCTCTTCATCGTCCGCCGCATGGTCATCTTCGCTTCCGAGGATGTCGGCAACGCCGATCCCCGCGCCTTGCAGATCGCCCTCGCCGTGCAGCAGGCAGTGCACTTCGTCGGGCTACCCGAAGCGCGCATCAACCTCGCCCAGGGGGTCACCTACCTGGCCACCGCGCCGAAGAGCAACGCCAGTTATCTCGGCATCGACCAGGCCCTGGCCGAGGTGCGCAAAAGCGGCGCCCTCCCCGTCCCTCTGCACATCCGCAACGCCCCGACCAGGCTGATGAAGGAACTCGGCTATCACCAGGGCTACCAATACGCCCACGACTTCGCAGGCGGCGTCGCCGACCAGCAGCACCTTCCCGACCGACTGCGCGGCAAAATCTTCTATCGACCCACGGAGCGAGGTTACGAAAAGACCATCAGCGAGCGGATGGCCTACTACCGGGAACTGCGCAATGGGGCGAAACGCCAGGGGAAAGACAAAGCACGGGAGGCGGAGGGACAGGAACAAAAGGCCGAGAAAGATGTCCCTCCGCCAGCAGAAAAGAGCTAGGAGTGAGGGTTCCTATCAAAATTCTGTTTCGATGCAAAAACGGCGGGATGAGTTCGTTTCATCCCGCCGTTCGTCTATTCCATCACCAGTCGGAACCCAACTTGGTTGCTTTCCCGATCGGGGGAGCGTTTGCCGCGGTTGCCGCAACGGACGCTGCCGGGAGAGTCACCCCAGCCGCCGCCACGCCGGACCTTGGTTTCCCCTTCGCTATGCAGCGGGTTGTTGCGGGCATGGCTCTTGTAAGTATCGTGCCCATAACCGTCCGCCGTCCACTCCCAGACATTGCCGAGCATGTCGTAAAGCCCGAAGGGGTTGGGGAAATAGTTTCCGACCGGGGCAGTGGCGACGAATTCGTCGTCGCAGTCATGCCGCTGCCAGGGGCAGGGGTCGTTCTTCTGCGCCACCCGATCGTAGACGTTGGCGAACTTGCAGGCCTGATCCGACTCATCCCCCCAGAAGCGTTCCCAACTGGTGCCGGCGCGACAGGCGAATTCCCATTCGGCTTCGGTGGGCAGACGGAAGCGGCTCTTCCGGCCCTGTTGTTGCGTCAACCAGTCGGCATAATCTCGGGCCTGATCCCAGCTCACATTCACCACCGGCAGGGCGGCGCCGTTAAGAGACAACCCCTTATAACTGCCGCTGTCGTGATCGGTTTTGAACATTTTGAACTGGGCGTTGGTAACCTCGAAGCGCCCCATCCAGAAACCGTCCACGCAGACCTTGTGCGCCGGTTCCTCGTCGGCATAGTTCTTCCGGTATAGAGCATCTCCTTCCTCGCGGATGACCCGGGCCTTCTCCTCCCCGGATTGCCCCATGGTGAAACAGCCGCCCGCGATCCAAACGAATTCGTGGCCGCTCGCCTCATCCTTCCAGACATCCCCGGCCTTGGGCTTTTTTGGCACCGCGCCGGTAATCGCCTCCCCGCAGGGCACCGGCGCGGCGGCCGCTACCGTTGTCACCGAAGCCGAGGCCAACGCGGGCTGTGCCGATTCTTCCTCAATCACCAGCGCCCGGGCGAGTTCGTCCATACGTCCGGGGATCTGATCGGGATTCTCCACCTTGATGTCGGAGGTGCGTAGAATCGTGCCGGTGGTGGTATCGATGAGCCGGGCGGTAACGGACAGGGTCTTACCCCAGCGCAGCACTCCGCCGCTGACCACGCCGGAGACGCCGTAAATCTTGCCGATCTCGGCAGCGGCGCGATCGTCGAGCAGACCGCTGGCGGCAAGCTGCTGCTCTTCCAGAACCTTTTTCAAAAGTACCCGTTCCTTGAGATCGAAGGAGCGGGTACGGCCGAGGGCGCTGATCATCCATTCGGCAATGATCGCCCCGGCATCGGGGATGCCCAGTTCGCCCATAACGTCGAACTCGACCACCGCCACCGGCATCTTGCCATCGCAATCGCCTGCGGCCATCGCCGGTCGTTGTAGCAACAAGCCGAGCAGCAAAACTCCCAGATAGACAAATCGTTTCAGCATGGGTTCATCCCGTCGGAAAGGTGAAAGTCTCCCTTGGGAAAAGGGGGACTTAGGAGGATTTTCCGCCTCAGTCGAAATAGTTGTTGGTCGCCCGGGCAAAAGCCTCGAAAATCCGAGGCACTTCCAAGCCACGCCGCTTGAGGGCCGATTTGCGCAGAGCGATGACATACTGGTTGGAGAGCCGCACCGGCAGTTCGGCGGCGGCCTGCCCGGTTTCGAGAAGCGTCAGCGCCAGCTCCGAAGCGACCTCCCCCTGTTCGAAAGGGGAGACGCCAATGGCGAGCATCGCCCCGTCCTCGGCGTTGAAGACGTTCATGCCGACCACCGGCATGGCGGCGTTGGCCTCCGTCCAAGACATGACCTCCGTGGCCGAAACCATTTTTCCATAATCGTCGGCGCTGCTCAACTGGCGATAGCCTCCGACCAGCAGGTAATCGACCTCTCCGCCCAGCTCCGCCACCGCCGCCTGCCATTCGGCGAAGCTGTCGACATGCCGCACGCCGCGATACTCGAGTCCCTCCCAGTCGCAATCAGCGAGATATTCGGCATCGGAAACCGCCGAGGAGGAGGTGTCACAGAGCAGCATGACCCGCGCCGCCCGGTTCCGGTCGCGGTCGAGGAAGCGCAGGCATTCGGCGATGGCCTCGGCGGGTTTGCGTTCGAGGATGCCGGTCACGTTTGGGGCGCCGGGATAGCCGTACGCCTCGATGCCGCCGTTGACCCCGGCGAAAACAATGCGCAGGCGGGGATGATCGACGTAATGGCGGGCGGCCAGATCCTGGGCGGGATCATCCACGGCGATAAGCACATCGGGAGCCGCCGCATCGATGGCGCGGCGCGCCGCCAGCCCGGCACGGCGCAGGTAATCCCTGTCCTTGGTCCCCTTGGTCTTCATGTAATAGGTGTTGATCCGCACCCAGCTCTGGGCTTTGAGAACCCGGGCGAATCCGGCGTCGACCTCGCGGGTCCAGGCGTAATCCTTGTCGTAGCTGTGCAGCACGAAAATGGTGGGCCGCTGCCAGCCGACGTAGAAAACCACCCCGAAACAGGCGAGAAAAAACGCCGCCATGGCCAGCCGGATGCACAGGCGCAAGCTCATAGAATCCCCAGATAGCGCCAGAAGGGAAAGGAGATGTAGATGGCGAGCAGCTTGGCCGGCCAGAGCAGGGCGTGGAAGAGGGTCAGACGTGGGCAGTCCAGAGGCATGGCCGCTTCGGTCATGGAGGTGAATTGAAGATAGTAGGAGGACTGGAAGGGCCAGATAAAACTTTCGCCGAGAAGCAGGATGACGAAGCCGACCAGCCAGGGGTTGACCCCGACCGCTACCGCCGAGGGCATCAGGAATGTGGCGAAAACGACTACCGTGGCGTTGATCGGCAACGCCAGGCGCACCAAGAAGATCGCCGCCGCCAGCAGCAGGATGAAGATGCTGAAATCCTCGCGCATGTAGGCGGTCAGCCAGCTGAACTGGCTGGTGAACCAGGCGTCGGCGTCGACGTAGCGGATCGCCTCGACCAGACTGATGAGGGCGCCGAGATATGCGAGAAAACTCCAATCGATGCTCTTGCGGAACTCGCGGGCGCCAAGAAAGCCGAACATTGATGCAATCGCGAAAAAAGCTCACGCGGCTTGAGGCATGAGCCAACCAATTCGGTTGTTGCCGGGCCGAAAGGCCTCGGCAAAATGTCGTAGATATCCCCGCAGCGGTCTTAATGGCTCTTTGA
>Ga0265295_1000767_pt1 | contig 61413 bp, 58 predicted proteins | sample Munlansysbiofilm_FD_192503 | JGI IMG/M metagenome (GOLD analysis project Ga0265295, IMG submission 192503) | Leachate microbial communities from a municipal landfill in Southern Ontario, Canada - Methane capture system biofilm | ecosystem: Engineered > Solid waste > Landfill > Unclassified ... | reverse complement strand
AAGCTGGAGGTGGATAATGCAGAAATCCTCCCTCTGCTGCAGAGATATGCGTCCCAATTGCCCACCCTGTTCATTGTCTCGGCGGCAGAACTAACAGATAGCTGCCCAGACGGATATGTGGCCGAAAAGGTGGCCGGATTGAAGATAAAAGTCGAAAAGGCCACCGGCGACAAGTGTGAACGTTGTTGGAACTACTCCACCGCCGTGGGAGATGATTCTGCTCACCCGACCATGTGCGCGCGTTGTCTGCAGGCGCTAAAAGAGATGCACCTTGTCGCCTAATTTTAAACGGCGCTATGGTCTGTTGTTGCTGGCGTGTCTGGTGGTGGTGCCGCTAGACCAGTGGACCAAATATCTGGTGACACAGCATTTCGAACTGTACCAGAGTCGCACCATCGTGCAGCACTACCTTAATCTGGTGTATGTACAGAACAGTGGAGCGGCGTTCGGTATTTTTGCCGACAGCGCCATCCGCGTGCCGTTTTTGTCTGCCATTGCGATTCTGGCCATTGCCGTCATTGTGTGGATTCTGCCCCGCCTCGAACCGCAGCAGCGCTGGCTGCGATTGGGGTTGGTGCTAGTGCTACCTGGTGCCTTGGGCAACCTGATTGATCGGCTGCGCTTTGGGGCGGTGATCGACTTTATCGATGTTCACTGGTACCAGTATCACTGGCCTGCGTTCAACGTAGCCGATTCTGCCATCACTTTAGGGGTGGCATGTATGTTGCTGGATTTGCTGTGTAGTCGGCGTAGCAGTAATTAGACGTCCTGGTTGAGGTGTGGATGTATACAGGTGGATGGTGCTCAATGGCGCCAGCCTGTTTCTCCACGCCAAATAGAGTTAATTAGAGTACGAAACTTTATTTATGCTTTAAATTGCCCTTTTAGTAGGGCAATTTTTTTGCGCAGTTTTTAATTACATGGCAAAGGACTTGTGGCTATGAATATCAAAGCAAGGTTGACCCTCCTTATCGCATTGATCGTTGTATTGACGTCACTTTCTATCGTGGGAGTGGCATTATTTAAGAACCATCAAGTCAAGGGTGATATCAACAACGAGGTCACCACCCTCATCAAGGCTCAGGCCGATCAATCTGCGCGCAGTGCCTATCTATTGTGTGAAACAATGCGTGAAGCGGTAGAAAAAACCGTTGCCGATAACCTCCAGGTAGCGAGCAATCTGCTCGAGCAGCAGGGGGGCGTTCACGTTGATAGCGACACTGACACTCTTACTTGGACTGCAATAAATCAGTTCACTAAAGAAAAAAAGCAGATTCAGTTGCCTGAAATGCGGGTAGGAAGTCAGTGGTTAGGGCAAAACCGCTCCATGCAGAAACATTCACCTCTGGTGGATGATGTGGCGAAGCTGGTGGGGGGTGCCTCTACCATCTTCCAGCGTATGAATGAAGCTGGCGACATGTTACGTGTTGCAACAAACGTTGAGCAACTCGATGGTCAGCGGGCGATTGGTTCCTTCATCCCACGCAAAAACGTGGATGGCAGCTCAAGCGCAATGATTGATGCGGTTTTGCGTGGAGAGACATTTTACGGGCGCGCCTATGTGGTCAACGCGTGGTATGTGACGGCGTACCAACCCATTTGGGATGCAGAACACAAGCGCGTGATTGGCACCCTCTTTTTTGGTGAAAAACAGGAGAGCGTCGAGAGCTTGCGCAGCGGCATTATGAATACCGTCGTTGGCCAGACCGGTTACGTGTACGTGCTGGGGGGCAAGGGCAAGGAGAGGGGTGAATATATCATCTCTCCTGGCGGTAAGAGTGATGGCTCGAACATCTATGATGCTAGAGACAGCAGTGGACGGCTCTTCATTCAGGATATGGTCGCCAAGGCACTACAGCTGAAAACCGATGGCATCCGCGATATCCCGCTGATGCATGAACGCTATCCATGGAAGAATCCTGGAGAAACAGCGGCGCGAATGAAGGGGGCGTCCATCTGTTATTTTGAGGCATGGGACTGGATTATTGTTGCAAGTTATTACGAAGATGATTTTGCGGCCTTTTTTGATCAGGTTGACCAGTCTCTGACCGGACTAGTGCTGTGGATCATCTCCATCGCGGCTGTAGCTACGGCGCTGGCCATGCTGATTGGCTATATGCTGGCGAGTAGATTTAGTGCTCCAATCAAGGCGAGTATTGCCATGCTACACGAATTGGAGCGGGGCAACCTAGATGAGCGCTTGCAGGTGTTAAGCCAAGATGAGATGGGGCAGCTTGCGGCAGCCCTCAATACCTTTGCCGAGCATCTGCAAAAAGAGGTATTGCTCGCATTCGAAAAATTAGCAGAGGGGGATCTTACTTTTGACGCCGAAGGGGTAATTCGTGAACCTCTAGCGCAGGCAAACCAGGCGCTAAATGGAGTGATGCGAGTGATTTGGGCATCGAGCGAGAAGATTGCTTCTAGCAGTGAACAGATCGCCGACTCCAGCAACGCACTGTCACAGGGGGCGACCGAGTCAGCCAGTTCAATTGAAGAGATTTCGGCGTCAATGACCCAGTTGGCGTCGCAGACACACCACAATGCAGAAAACGCGAAGCAGGCCAGCGATTTATCTGTCCAATCGCGCGCCGCCGCTCAACTAGGCAACGAGCAGATGCGTAAGATGGTCGAAGCTATGGATGACATAAACGCAACGGGGGAAAATATTTCAAAGATCATCAAAGTGATAGATGAAATAGCTTTCCAGACAAATCTATTGGCCTTAAATGCTGCGGTGGAGGCAGCTCGGGCTGGGCAGCACGGCAAAGGTTTTGCGGTGGTTGCCGAAGAGGTGCGTAATTTGGCAGCCCGCAGTGCCAAGGCAGCACGCGAAACAGCTGAAATGATAGAAGGCACAGTGCAGAAAACGGCTCACGGTGCGGAAATAGCACAGCAGACAGAGGCCTCTTTGGTTGAGATTGGCGCTGTGATTTCCAAAGTGGCTGATCTGGTTGTCGATATTGCGGCGGCAAGTAGAGAACAGGCGCTGGGGATTTCTCAAGTGAATGAAGGGCTGAGCCAGATCGACCAAGTGACCCAACAGAATACCGCGCGCTCAGAAGAGAGTGCTGCTGCCAGTGAGGAGTTAAGCAGTCAGGCTTTGCAACTTCGAGACGTGGTCCAGCGCTTTACCTTACGGGCTGAGGTAGAGAGCTCTCATGCGCGAAGCCATACAAGAAATCAGGGACATGGGCTAATTGGGGAGTAGTTTGTATCCGAATCCTGCTTGATTTTTAAGTTACCTCATGGTAGAAACAGCAACGATTTGGCGGTAAAAACTATAGCATTAGTCGCATGCAAAAAGTGCGTTCTGAAAAACACAGATACCCAAACGGGCACAACGGGATGTAGCGCAGCCTGGTAGCGCACCTGCTTCGGGAGCAGGGGGCCGGAGGTTCAAATCCTCTCATCCCGACCATTTTAGAAACTAGGTAGAACTACTACGCCTCCATATTTAGCCTCACCTCCTTTTGGTGGTGAGGCTTTTTGCGTCTTTTTCGCCAGCCTCGCTACAGCATGAAATTTTTAGCGCCAATCTTTAGCTGATCTTGCTGTTTAGCTAGGGGCCGTGCTAGCCTTTTCAGGCGAGAAGGACAAGCCAGGATTTTGTTGAAACTTGAATTCCTATCTTTGAAGGAGCATTTTATTATGCATAGAGTCGCGCTGGTCTTGGGGATATTTCTATTGAGCACAATTGGAAATGTGTGGGCACAGGAAACAACGTTGACTGTCAGGGCCAAGGCCAATGACGCCAAGTATATCGGAACCGCAATGGCTGGAGTACAGGTGAGTGTTACCCATGCATTTACCCATGAATTGCTAGCGCAAGGTTTGATAACAGGGGGTACTGGCAGCACAAAGGATTTAATGGAGAACCCGATTGTGCGTGGGCAACGTCTCAGCACCGAAGGTGGCGCAGCTTTTACCACCGTGCTGGATATTGACGCGCCTACCCAGCTGAATATTCGCCTACATGGGCCTTTGGCTAGCGGAAAAACTAGCGTAGACGCGAGTCAGAGTGTGTGGATGCTTCCTGGAAAAGATATTGGCGGGGACGGGATAGTGTTTAATCTATACGGATTTGTGCTGGTTCCGCTCTCCCCGCATGCAAACACGCAGGTAGAAGTCGGGGAAGTGGTAAATCTCAGTACCTACGTGACCATGCTCTGCGGTTGCCCAATCACTGACGGCGGGATGTGGGATGCCAATAGCTACCAGGTGGAGGCGGCAATCTGGGATGAAGAGAAATTGGTGGAGACGGTAACAATGCAGTTGGGGAGTGAAAATGGCATCTTCAACGCAACCTATGTGCCGCAACACCGCGGTAACTACCGCATTGTTTTTACTGCAGCGGATATCCAGACCAACAACTACGGTGTGGCTTACAGCGGCATAGCGGTTAAGTAATTTAAAACAGCATCCTGAGCTGGCGCCTTTTTACCCTGGTCTCAGCACATAGAAGCTGGAATCTCCCTATTGATGAGAAGGTGTGTGGGATGGAGATATTCGGAATCGTAGCGTTAGCGTATCTGATCGGGGCTATCCCAAGTGGTGTTATTCTCACCCGCATGGCTGGTATTGCAGATATCAGGCGCTTGGGCAGTGGGAACGTAGGCGCGACCAACGTGTACCGGGTCGCGGGCAAACGCCTGGGGATTCTCACCCTGATTCTGGACATCCTTAAAGGGGTATTGCCGCTGCTGCTGCTACAATATTTGCTAGATAGCGGAACCGTAACTGCTCCAGGTTTGGAAACGTCAATATCAGCCCTTGCTGCTCTGGCCTTGTTTGGCGGGCACTGTTATCCGGTGTATCTACGCTTTAAAGGGGGGAAAGGGGTGGCAACGGCGCTTGGTGTTTTTCTTGTCCTGGCTCCGCTGGCGTTGCTTCCTTCCTTGGTTGTCTTTATCCTGGTGCTGTGGCGCTGGCGCTATGTTTCCCTGGCGTCTATAAGTGCCGCCACGGTGCTGCCCTTTACGGTGCTCGGGGGTGGGTACTCATGGGCCTTGGTGCTGGTCACCTGTGTGATAGCGGCCGTGGTTGTGTATCGCCACCGTGGCAATATAGAACGCCTGCGTCTTGGTTCGGAGAGTCGTTTTAGTTTTTAACCCCCATTTTTACCCCATTGAAGGGGGAGGATGTCGATGTGTGGAATCCGAAAGATACTGCTTGCCATTGCAGTGGGGTTAATTGTGTTGGTGGGGATACCTGTCGGGGTATTGACGTGGTTCAGCCTGCGCCCGATTGCTGCGCCGCAACCCTATGTGCTGGAGATCAAACCGGGGCGGGCGTTTATATCGGTGGCGCATGAACTTGAAGATGCCGGAGTGGTGGCAGATTCACGTGCGCTGCGTTTACTGGCACGTCTGCAAGGGGTTGATCGCGGTATTCAAGCGGGGGTATACCGTTTTGCCGGGAACAATGCCCCCTTAGGGGTGTTGGAGACTCTGCACAGCGGCAAGGGGGAGATGCTGAGCTGTACTATCCCTGAGGGATTGAATGCGGTAGAGATTGCGGCCCGGTGTAGCGCTGCTGGATTAGGACGCAATGAGAGCTATATCCAACTGCTGCAGGATAGCAATTTTATTGCCGCAACAGGGGTGGCTGCGCCACGACTTGAGGGGTATCTGTTTCCGGAAACCTACCACTTTGCCCCAGGAACCAGCGAAGCTACGGTGCTGAAAACCATGGTGGCTCAGATGCAAAAACAGTTGACTCCGGAACTGCTAGAGGAAGCAGCGCGTAACGGTCTCGATGTGCACGCTTTAGTAACCCTGGCTTCAATCATTCAGAAAGAGGCGGCCAATGATGCGGAAATGGCGCGAATCTCTGCCGTGTTTCATAATCGCTTACACCGCAACATGCGCCTCCAGGCCGATCCTACCACCATCTATGCACTGGACATTTTAGACGGTAAGATAACCCGTGCGGATCTACGCGCGGTGCATCCGTACAATACCTACGTTGTATTCGGGTTGCCACCGGGGCCGATAGCAAGCCCAGGGGTGGTGGCGCTCCGTGCCGCGGCTTTTCCAGCCGATGATGATGCGCTGTACTTTGTTGCTACCCGCGATGGTGGGCATTACTTTTCCAAAACCCTGCGTGAGCACAATAACGCCGTGCGGCGGTATCGCCAACAGGGTAACTAGAGCGCCTCAGCACATCCGCGCGTGGATACGCCAAGCTGTTTTAAGCTATTTTGTGGCGTTTTTTAAAGGTTGCTAGCCATTGCTGCAGCTGCGCCTCCTCATGCTCCATGGCAAAGGCATTGATAAGCCCGCGTTGAATCGCCACCGCCACCGCCCGATTACGCGGATTGAAGGCGTCTCCTACTTTTTCTGCCTGAAACTGCTCCTGATCAATACATAGCTTATTGTAGAGTGAATTGAGTCTACTCTGCACCCCACGGCGGGACAGATAGCGACGCTGGGCTATAAGATTGTCCGTGAGGCCGAGCGATATATCCAGCAGAGCCTCGAATTCGATATCTGACAGCCCAGTCTGGGTGTGGCCGCTGCGTCCTTGTACCTTGCGTACGTCCGGATCTATCCAGCACTGTTCATCCAGTAGCACCGTGGTTACCGCTGCGGCAATTCGCTCCGCTGTATTTGATTTCAGGATATAGCCGTAGACGGTTTCTGGCGGCACAATTTTAAGCAGGGCACGGATATACATCTCATCCTTGAACTGGCTCCAGAAGACAATGCGTGCTTGGGGTTTTTCCTTCCATAGCGTTTTCGCAAACTCGATGCCATTGAGTCCTGGCATTTGGATGTCACTTACCACCAAGGGGTTTTCCATCTTCCGCGCCAACTGCAGGGCGGCATCGCCATCGGCGGCACGCACAATATCAAATTCAGCCTGAGTGGAGTTGTGCAGCAGCTGTTCGAGAAATTCATAATCTCGGGGACTGTCTTCAGCAATAATTACCCGAATAGTTTCCATGGGTAGCTCCTTAAATCAATAAATTAAGAGCAGATAACATCGGTCTCAGCCGTGCCTCGCCCGGATTCTAGCCACATTTCAGTTCGGGGACGTTGCGGGCTGTTGTAGCGGCAAGCTGAGTTCAAAGCAAGTGCCGGAAGAAAAACGTGACGGTTTCCAGATGTAGTGCGCGCCGATGATGCGGGCGCGCTCTTGAATGTTGTGTAAGCCTCTGCCGCTCGAATCAGGGCGTGCTTCAAACCCGCGTCCATTATCTTCTACGGTCAAAATCAGCTCGTTATCGGTACAGTCAAAGGTGAGCTCAAGCCGCGTAGCATCGGCATGCTTATACACGTTATGCACTGCTTCAGAGACAATGCGGTACAGTTGCAACTGCGTGGTCTTGGGTAGATCCAGTTCCTCGGCGGCGCTGGAAGCAAAAAAGTTGGTTTCGACGCTGCTATTTTTTTCGTGGCTCGCCAGGTGTGCTTCGAGAGCAGCGGTCAGGCCGAGTACGTCCAGGGTTTGGGGGTGTAGATCGTCCATCACCTCACGCAGATTATTGATAGTCCCTTGGAGCCGGGTTTCCAACTCTTCAACGGCATCGTGGCAGCTGCTATCCTGTTTGAGGCTCTGGATATCACGCAGCACGTTGGAAAGGTCGGCGAGGGTTTGGTCGTGGAGGTCGCGGGCGATACGCCGGCGCTCATCTTCGGCCCCCTGTAGTAGCTTTTCTGCTCCCACTACGCGGACTAGTTTTTCTGCCATGGTGTTGAGCGATACGGTCAAATCGTCCAGTTCGTCACTGATGGTTTCCGGTGAGTCTGTTTGAGAGCTTTCTCCGCGCAGCAGATTGTTCGCTCCATGGGAGATAACTTGAATTCGGCGCAGAATTCGGCGCGAAAAAAACCAGGAGAGTAGAATCCCGATGATGATGGCGACACTCATGACCACTAGTGAAACCAAGGTGGTGCGCGCCACCAGTTCATCCATGCTCTGATTGCGCAGGCTCTTGAGCTTGCCACGCTGGCTGCGTGCTTTTTCTATCAGGTGCATCAGCTGCGGGCGCAGAATATCTAGGGTGGCGAGAAAACGATCGGTGTCGACACCTTCTTCTGGGTTGAGTTTTGCGACAATCGATCTCAGGCTCAGAAGGCGTTCAGGCTCGATATCCAGATAGTCAGCCGAGCGCTCCAGCGCATCAGCAAGGTGAGAATAGAGCATGTCCATCTCTTCGAGACGGTTGGCGTCGATGGCGAAGTTATGTCGCAGCGCCAGCGCCAGCCCCTGGATGCGCTTCGCCGCCAGATCTGCCTCGGCCAGCGCGATAAAGGACTTACCTAGATCGCTGGCTTGCCGCCGTTTTACGGATAGATCCCAGTAGGTATACTGCATGAAGATAAGCAGCAAGCCCGCAATAAGTAAGACGGTGGCCGGAGCCATGAAAACTTGGTGTTTTAATTTTATTCGCATACCGAAAAATTAGCATAGCGTCTAGATTTGCACACTGTGTAAACCCACAGATATGTTATGTCTACGCCGCTACTCCCGGCGGGATATCCCGACAAAAAATAGGTTTTCTCCGCGTTGCACCAGTAGTCGCACGCTCTTATCCGGAACCTCATCTTCCTGACGAGTTGCATGGAGCAGTTCGAACGCGTTGTTTACCGGGATTTGGTTGTATTCAAGGATGACATCGCCCGGCGCCAAACTTGTAGCAGCGGCAAGTGAGTCTGGAGTAATCGAGGTTATCACCGCACCGTGATTGGCTAGGATGCCATATTGGCGCCGCAACTCTAGGGTTATGTTGTGTAGGGTCAAGCCTAGCGAAGCGGGTGCCTCTGTCGCCACTAATGCATCTGTCGGTGTAGTTTCGAGTGGGGGGGGAGCAGGGACAGCCTGGGCGATGATTTCCACCTGAATCTGCAGTTTTTCCCCTTGGCGTAGAATGGTAAGCGCTACGCTCTCGCCAAGCGGGACCTGCGCTGCGAGGCAGGATAGATCGTTGATTTGCTTTATCTCCTGACCATTAAGCCCCAAGATAATATCAGCATGGTGCACTCCAGCTTTTGCGGCTGGGGATGGGTTGTGTACTGCGGCGACTAGGGCCCCATGAGTATTTTGCAATCCAAAAGATTCGGCTAGTGCTGGGGAGATGTTCTGGACAGTTAGCCCCAGCCAGCCTCTAGTTACATGACCATTGTGGCGCAGTTGCGGCAAAATAGCCGTGACAGAGTTGATGGGGGTGGCGAAACCAATACCGTGTCCGTGAGCCACAATAGCGGTGTTTATTCCCACCACTTCTGCATTGGTGCTAAACAGCGGACCGCCGGAGTTGCCGGGGTTGATGGAGGCATCCGTCTGGATAAAGTTGTCGTATGGGCCCGCACCGATTACGCGCCCCTTTGCTGAGACGATCCCTGCTGTAACCGTATGCTCCAACCCGAAAGGGTTGCCGATGGCCAGCACCCATTGCCCAACCTCGAGTTTGTTGCTGTCGCCAAGGGTAACCGTTGGCAGTTGCGCCGTCGTGTTTATCTTCAGCAACGCAATATCCAACTGCTGATCCGTACCGATAATGGTTGCCGGAAAGGTTTGACCATCGGAAATTTTCACCGTAACCTTACGCGCATCATCGACCACATGCTTATTGGTCAGCACATATCCGTCCTCAGAAATGATAAATCCTGAGCCAAGATAGTGATGTAGGTTGGCTTTGTTCCCCCGCGAAGGGATGAGACTGTCAAGAAAGTCGTGCAGCATAGTTGGGTTGCCACCTGCGTTGGCAGGTTCGGCGTTGTTGCGTAAGGTGCTAATATTGACTACGGCAGGCTTGAGTTTTTTGCTCAGGTCGACAAAGTCTGGGTGGCCTATGCCGGATGTCGGAACAGATAAAATGCAAAGAATGCTCAGCAGCAGGTAGAAGCGCAGAGGGTGCATGGGATGTTTCCTAACACTGGGAGTTAACAGTCGAGTACAGGTGATGCAATGTTGGGCAAGATGTTTAGCAGACTTTACCGGCGTAGGCAACAGATCAGAGGGCAACGCTCCTGCTTACGCCACTAGGGCTCGTCAGGGCTGTGTGGGTGACAAAATGGGGGTCTCGGCCCAAATTAGCGGTAGGGTTACTTCAAAGGTGCTGCCGCCGTCGATTGTTGATTTGACATGGATGCTGCCGTGGTGAGATTCCACAATCCATTTTGCAATGGCCAGACCGAGGCCGGTTCCACCATCGGTGCGGTTACGCGCGGCGTCGGTGCGGTAGAAACGCTCAAAAATATGTTCGATATGTTCGGGTTCAATACCGATGCCGGTGTCGCTAATCGACACAATCGCGGAGTTTTCAGTACACTTGAGTTCAATGCCGACGCTGCCATGTTCCGGCGTGTAGCGCAACGCATTGCTGAGTATGTTCCAGAACAGCTGGCGCAGGCGCAGGTCGTCGCCGTTGAGCCAGATCTCCTTGTCTACCTCGTGCTGGAGATGGACTTCAATGTTTTTTTCTGCCGCAAGTTTGCGTGCTTGGATATACATCTCCTGCAACAGATCGCTCAGGCTTAAATGGCTAATAGACAGGGGCAACTCTCCAGACTCGCTTTTGGCCAGAGTCAGCAGATCTTCTATGATTCGCCCCATGCGCTCTATCTCTTCCATGTTGGAGACTAGGGTGTTGTGGTAATCTTCCGCAGTTTTGCCCCAGCGCAGGGCTACTTCAGTTTCTCCGCGCATGATGGTCAGTGGTGTGCGTAGTTCGTGCGAGGCGTCGCCAGAAAACTGGCGGATGCGACTGGTCGAATTATGCAGTCGTTTGAACATGGCATTGTGTGCCGCAAACACAGCGGCGAGCGCAGCGCAGTTATACTCCGGCGTGTAAGGGGCGGTGAGGGAGTCGATTTCGGTGTTGTTGCAGTGGGTGGTGAATTTATCCAGAGCGGCCTTGCACGCGCTTATTTTCCACGCTAAGGCAAAGGCCAGGAGCAACAGCGTTAGAATGAGGACCAAAGATAGAATGAGCGAAGACATCCCGCTGCAGATGCAGGATGTCTCTATGGCCTGCCGCCCTTTATAAAGGGCGGCACCGGCTGTTACAGCAACAGCCAGTGCCAGGCCAAAAATACATCCAAGCGCGGCTTTACTGCTCAGACATTTATCAAGCTTCCTTAAGAACATACCCGACACCACGGATGGTATGAATCAGTTTCTTGTCGTAATCTTTGTCAATCTTTTTACGCAGATAGTTGACATATACATCGATGATATTGGTGAAAGAATCGAAGGTGTAGTCCCACACGTGTTCAGCGATCATGGTACGGGTCAGTACCTGGTTTGGTGAGCGCATGAAGTACTCAAGTAAGCCATATTCCTTAGCAGTCAGGTCGATCTCTTTTTCGCCGCGCCACACTTTATGGGTTACCGGATCGAGACGCAGGTCGGCAAAGAATATCTCAGCCCCGCGGTCTTCACCGCTACGGCGTACCAACGCTCGAACGCGGGCAAGCAGCTCGGCGAAAGCGAAGGGTTTGGTGAGGTAGTCATCGCTGCCGCTGTCAAGTCCAGCCACGATGTCATCGACGTTGTCTTTGGCGGTTAGGCACAGGATAGGAGTCTTGACCCCTTTTTCACGTAATTCTCGGATAACCGTGAGGCCGTCTTTTTTGGGAAGCATGACATCCATGAGAACCAGGTCATAGCGGTTCGCTTCGGCCATGTACAGACCCTCTTCGCCATTGGCGGCAATATCTACGGAAAAATTTTCCTCTTCCAAGCCGCGTTTGATGAAGCTGGCTACTTTTTTTTCATCTTCAACAACTAGAATTTTCATGTTTTTAGGCTCCTTTTGGTTGGTTCGGTGCTTAAGTTTTAGGGTAGAGTTCAATGGTGTGTAGCTAGTTCCATTTAAGTAGTGTTTATAGTTAGTTGATGCATATAGCATTGGACCTGTGGTTATGGGCGTGCTGTTGCTTTCAGAGTCAGATCATTTTAAGTTTTACGAGCACTTCGTTAGCTGTTTCTTCAACCGCCTTGCCGGTTACATCGACAATGGCCCACTTCTGGCGCCGAAAAAACTTTCTGGCATCCTGAAGTTCCTCTTCAACCTGTTCAAACTGGGCATAAGCCTCGCGCGGGTTTTGTCCGAGATTGCGCAGGCGCGCAGCGCGAAGTTCGACCAAGCGCTCAGCTTTAATTAGCAACCCGGCAACGCGATTGTGCTCTAGGGTTAGGAGCTCCGGTGGTGGGGCGATCCCGCTCACCAGGGGAATGTTGGCAACCTTCCACCCGCGATGGGCCAGATACATGGAAAGAGGTGTTTTGCTCGTGCGTGACACTCCAACCAAGACGATATCCGCTTTGTTGAGGAAGCGGGTTTCCTGTCCATCATCGTTGCGCACGGTAAACTCTATGGCGTCAATACGGCGGAAATAGTCATCATCGACACTGTGGAGCAATCCCGGGGTTTCATTTGGGGTTGTCCCCAAAAACTCTGACAGCCGCACCAGCAGCGGGGTTATAACGTCGATGCTTATCAAGCCCATTGCGCTGCACTCTTCATGTACCAAGCGCGACAGCTCTCGGTTCACCATGGTATAAATCACCATCGCTTGCTGCTGGGCGGCTTTGTCTAGGGCGGCATATATCTGGTTTTTGCTCCGCACATTGCTTACCCTAGTTACTTGCGCTTCCCGGTGTTGGAACTGGGTCAGGGCCGCTGAAACTATCTTTTCTGCGGTTTCACCAGTGGCATCAGAGAGGAGCAGGACCTTTTTGCCGGTACTTATATTAGCTTCAACAGGTGGTTGCATTTTTTTAGTGTTTCATTTCCTATAACAGAAAAAGGTGGTTATGCAAGAAAGTCAGCTGAAAATACACGTTTTATATGCGCTTAAGCCCCTGCTAGATTTTAATGATTTCAGTGCTTAATTTGCTTGGGTAACCGCGTTAAAATACCTCATCTGGTAGAGACGTGAACATGTTGCGCTGTCCTGCTCATTAGTTAAGCGTAACCAGTATCCCTTTTTTTTGGGTGATGTCAAGTGATTTCATTGGGATTTTTTGTTCATCATCCCTGGGTAAGTTTTTTGTCTGCCCCCTTTCGATAGCGTTTTCGCCGTCTCTTTCATTGCCTTTCCGGCTTCGATTTGTTACATAAGCAAAATGACTGAAAACTGGTATGAAATATCCTGCACTATCCCTGTAGCCTGCACCGATGCGGTGTGTGAAGTGATGGTCGAAATGGGAAGTTCAGGGGTTATTGTAGACGAGCGTAAGCTCGACACCTTCATTGTACCCGATCCTGATGAAATATCTTCTGACACCTACGTTATTAAGGCTTTTTTCTCGGCGAATGTCCCAGTAGATCCGCTGCTAGCAGCAGTCCATACGCGCGTTCTCAGTGAGGTGCCAGAGCTGCGCGATGCTAGTATCCATCTAGCGTGGCGCCAGATTGGCAACCAGGACTGGGCCGAAGGTTGGAAGCAATATTTCACTGCGGTTCGCATCGGAAAAAAACTAGTGATTAAACCAAGTTGGGAGCAAACCCAGTTCGACGACGCGGTGACGGTAACCCTCGACCCCGGAATGGCGTTTGGTACTGGCACCCACGGCACCACGCGTTTGTGCCTTGAGTTTATTGCCCACCTGCACGATTCTGGGCATGCCGCTCGGCGCATTCTCGATGTCGGAACCGGATCTGGCATACTGGCTATAGCCGGAGCAGCCCTGGGCGCAGAGTGTGTAATTGCCTGCGATATTGATCCGGTAGCGGTACAGACAGCCCAGGACAATGCTGCCCTCAACGGTTGTGCCGACCGGATAGAAGTGACCCTTGACTTGGTGCAGGATATAGGTGGAACTTTTGATCTGGTGGTGGCAAATATTCTGGCTGAGGAAAATGTGCGCCTTATCTCTGAGCTGTGCGCGCGTGTGGCCCCCGGAGGCTATTTGGTACTTTCCGGAATTCTAGATGAGAAGGTAGGCTATGTCACTGCGGCTTTTTCTCCCCGCTTCGCCACGCCTGCGGCGATTGATTACGCCGAGGAATGGGCGTGCATCAAGTACCGTCGCACAACCTGATGCGCCGCTTCTATGTGCCGTGCTTGGAAGCAACGGCCCAAACGGTGGAGCTCTCTGCTGAAATATCCCATCACATTGTAACGGTGCTGCGTTTGCGTCCAACAGATGTTTTTGATCTGTGCGATGGTGCTGGGCACTGCTGGCGTGTTGAGCTTGAAGTAGATAATGCAAAAAAGGCACGGGTGCGTGTCCTTGAGCAACGCACTGAAGCGGAAACTGCCGTGTACATCGAGTTGCTGCAAGGGGTGCCAAAAGGGGAACGTTTTGACCTTGTGCTGCAAAAAAACACCGAGCTTGGGGTGAGTCGGTTTATCCCGGTGTATACCCAGCGTTGCCAGGGACGCATTGCGCGCGAAAAAGAAGAGAAAAAACGCCAGCGCTGGGAGAAGATTGTACAGGAGGCTGCACGTCAGTCTGGGCGCAGTTGGATGCCAAAAGTGGAGAATCCAACGCCATTGGAGGCTGCCCTGCAGGCATGCACCGCCGGATTACGCTTGGTGTTGTGGGAAGAGGCGGAGACCGCATTGAATGCGGTGCTTCCTGCTAAACTAGAGCATGACGGGGAACAAGTAGAGGGACGTGAGCGGAGTACTATTGCAGTTTTAATCGGGCCAGAAGGGGGGCTTGCGCCGGATGACCTAGCGCAGGCGCGTAGCTACGGGTTTGTTCCGGTACGCTTCGGTCCCAGAATTTTACGTACCGAAACCGCCGGTTTTGCGGTCAATTCAGTGTTACAGTACCTGTATGGAGATACTGGCGCATCGCCTCAGCAAGAGGATGAACCTCGATAGAGTCTCTACAGCACCTGTGCGAAACCTACGCAAATGCTGGTGGAGTGGTGCATAAAATGGAGAAGGTATGCGTTGTCCTCATTGCGGTTATAATAGCTTTGCCCACCTGCCTAGGTGTAAAAAATGCGGTAGGGAGTTGCATGAAATACGTCCCCTGTCTCGTGCGCTCACAGACAGCGCCGTAGCGGCAGAAACGCCCATCAATGAAGCCTTAACTCAAGAAGTTATCCCCACGACAGATGCCCAGCTAGAGGCGACACCTAAGTTACAAACAAAAGTTGAATCAAAATGGGCAGCTACGGATCCATTGTCGCAGTACGCGCCCGCTTTAACTCCTGAGGATTTGTTTCTGCTTTGGGGTGCAGAGGATAAGCGTGAGATGGATAGGGGTACGCCCAAGCCCGTTGTGTTCAAGCCAGTTGTAGGGAAGTCTTACTCCATTGTGACGCGGCGTTTCGTCGCATCAGTGGTTGACATAGCTGCTATACTGGGAACATGGCTTTTATTCTATGTGCTGGTGGACAAACTCCTCTGGGAACCTCAGACCCCGTTTTTTGACCCGCTTCTGAATAATCCTGGCGTTAGGGGTGGTTTTTATCTGCTGTTTATCCTAATTGCACTTGGATATTTCAACATATTCCACTACATGAATGGACAGACGCTGGGGAAGATGTTGACCCATGTTCGGGTGGTATCCATTGATGGAGAACCTCTGAGCTTGACCCAAGTACTGTTGCGGACATGTGGTGGGTTTGTTTCCGCGTTGTGTCTTGGGTATGGATATATGCTGATTTGGTTTTCCGCCAACAAGCGCGGTTGGAATGATGTGCTGGCGGATACCGAGGTGATAAGTAGTGAAGAAATTAACATAGATGACTAGCGGGGGCGTTACTGCCGTTAGTGGTTGGCTTGCTAGGGAAGATAGGGGGAGATTCTGATATGCAGTTTGTGAAAATGCATGGTGCCGGTAACGATTACGTGTATGTAGATACCTCCATAGAGCAGGTTGATAACCCCAGTGCCCTTGCTGTTGAGGTGAGCTCGCGTCATTTCGGTATAGGCTCGGATGGGTTGATCCTCATTATGCCTTCAGAGGTCGCCGACGCGCGGATGCGGATGTTCAATGCCGATGGTTCTGAAGCGCAGATGTGCGGTAACGGAATCCGCTGCGTGGCTAAATATCTGTACGATCGCCAGCGCGTACCTGATACCACCATCCGAATTGAAACCGCAGCCGGCATTCGCACCATTCAAGTGGTGCCCGGTGCAGATGGAAAAGTAGAAAAAGCACTGGTCGATATGGGCACACCCCAATTGCGGCGGGGAGATATCCCCATGCAAGGGGATCCAGACACCCAGGCGCTGAATGTAGAGCTTAAGGTTGGGGGCGAAACATTTGAAGTGTGTTGCGTGTCCATGGGCAATCCACATTGTGTAGTGTTTGTCCCCGATGTTGAGGCGTTTCTGGTCGAAAAATGGGGACCACTGCTTGAAGTGCACAAGAGCTTTCCTGAGCGCACCAATGTTGAATTTGTGGAGATTTTATCCCGTACCGCAGTCAAGCAACGCACCTGGGAACGAGGAGCCGGTGAAACCCTGGCATGTGGCACCGGGGCTTCGGCAGTGGTGGTGGCCGCTTATCTTACCGAGCGCACCGAGCGGAGCATTGTCAATCACCTTCGCGGCGGTGATCTGCAGATGGAATACACCCCAGGTGGTAGCGTCCATATGACTGGAGGTGCCACGGAGGTGTTCCAGGGTGAATATTCCCCTCATGGCTCACATGGCCCGAATGATCCACATGGAGAGCGTTGATGAAAGCGGTATTTTTCGATCTCGACAATACCTTGTACGCTGCTGAAAGTGATCTGTTTGGTCTTATCGACGTCAGGATCAATTCCTACATGCGCGATGTGGTGGGGATTGAAACCAGCCGAGTTGATTATCTTCGGCGCCATTACTGGGACAAGTACGGCGTCACCCTGCGGGGGTTGATGCATGAGTATGGCACCGATGCCGAGCACTATCTTGAATATGTACACGACATCGATGTGTCAAGTCGATTGGGGCCAAATCCTGAACTCAAACATTCCCTGTGCACTCTGCCGGAGCGGTGCTTTGTATTTACCAACGGCTCATCCGATCACGCACGGCGGGTGTTGAGTTGCCTAGATATCGCAGATTGTTTTGAACATATTTACGATATTCGAATCAGCAACTATGTACCTAAGCCGCAGCCAGATCCATACCGTGCCGCCTTGGCGCACAGCGGTATGCGCGGGGACGAATGCATCATGGTGGAAGATTCACTCCCCAATCTGCGTACGGCGGCGCGGCTAAACATGGCTACGATTCTGGTTGATTCCGCAGCGCAAAGTGATGTCGCAGATATCGATGCGGTGGTGCCTAGCGCCAGACATGCCGCTGAGGTTATTAAATCTTGGCGCAAGAAGAGGCAGCGATGCGCGCAGTAATCCAGCGGGTAACGCGAGCCAAGGTGACGGTTGACGAAACACAGGTCGGCAGTATTGGGCGCGGTCTGGTGGTTTTGCTGGGGGTAGGGCACGCGGATACTCAGGCCGATGTGGAATATATGGCGACTAAAATTGCCGGACTGCGCATCTTCCCTGATGCTGAGGATAAAATGAATCTGAGTCTGGCGCAGGTTGGGGGGGCGGCGCTGGTGGTATCCCAATTTACCCTGCTGGGTGATTGTCGCCAGGGGCGCAGACCCGGATTTTCACAGGCTGCACCCTGTGAGCAGGCCAACGCCCTGTATGAAGCAGTGGTAGGCAGGTTACGTGGCATGGATATCGAAGTGGCCACTGGAGTGTTTCAGGCGGATATGCAGGTAGAGTTAAGTAACGATGGTCCGGTTACTATGTTGCTTGACAGCAAAAAGGAGTTTTAAATTCAGATGGACGAGCAAGGTCTTCAAGTTCCGAGTAAAACGGCGCTCAAACGCCAGGCACAGGAGATAGAGGAGCTGGCCCGCGACTTGGTGGAGATGCCGGCGGCGAGTGTCGGTCGCCTGAAGCTCGAGCCCCAGCTGTTGACCATTGTGGAGCGAGCGCGCGATCTGCGCAAGGGGGCGCGGAAGCGTGAAATAAAACATCTTGCGGGGCTGTTGCGTAATGATAGCGAGCAGTTGGAGACTATTCGCCGCTTTCATCACGGCGTGTCGCAGCAGCAACTGGAGGATAACAGCCACTTCCATGCGCTGGAGAACTGGCGTGAGGGGTTGTGTGATCCTAAGCGGCGTGTTGAGGTACAAAGTGAAATAGCTCAGGCGTTGCCAGCCCTGGATATGGGAGCATTGGATAAACTGCTGCATGGTTACCAGGGACCGGAGGATAAAAAATGCTACCGCCAGATATTTACCTTATTGCGCAAGGCTGCAGAAATACAGGACGGTGAGGAATAAAAAAAGGCCCGCGATAAAGCGAGCCCTTTGAAGAGAATTTGTTGGGTTAGTTATTAAAGCCCTTTTTTGATCAGATCTTGCAGCTGACTTTTGGGAACCGCTCCTACGAGTTGATCCACAACTTTGCCGCCCTTAAATAACACCAAGGTCGGGATGCCACGCACCCCATATTTACCCGGAGTCTCAGGGTTGTCATCTACATTGACCTTGCCAATTTTAACCTTGCCGTCAAATTCAGTCGCAAGGTCGTCAATTACAGGGGTCAGCGCTTTGCATGGGGCACACCACGTGGCCCAAAAGTCTACAAGCACCGGCTCTGTAGCTTTAAGAACCTCAGTGTCAAAATTTGCGTCAGTGAACTCTAAAACCTTGTCGCTGGCCATGTTTAAACTCCTTTGCGTTGGTTTGAATGCAGACCCCACGTAGACATTGCCTTTGCGTTGCAGCATGTGTTGTGAAGGTAGCATACCTACATGCCGAAACCGGCGGGGTGTGATAAACTTAAAGAACCGAAAGATGGGCAACTCCCAGTACTTTCCAAGTGGATAACTATCTGCGTCCAATGATAGGATATCGTCCGAAAAATGCAAGGCCAAATCAGATTGTTCTTACCCGCTGCTCTCGTGCGACCATGCCGTGGTTTGCTCGGAGCGTTGCCAAGGGTAGGTAAAAAGGACAAAAAAAGAGAAATAAAAAGGGGCACTGCCTATGTCAGATAGAGTTATAGAAACTCTGCAGCAGCATACCGCCGTATTAGAACAGTCGCTGGTGCAGTATGCAGAGCAACTCGAGCTCAGCGCGCGCCAGTTGGCACAGACGTTTGCGTCAGGGGGGCATCTTGTTATTGTTGCCGCTGGGACCATGATGGGAGTAGGTGATACCATCGCGCAGGCATTTATGCACAATCCTGAAATAGAGCGCCCCCCTCTGCCCGCCTTATCTCTTAGCGGAAATGCAGGTTTGATTGCGGCGTTGAGTAGCGCAAATGCCTTTGAGCAATTCTATACTGCTCGTATCCAAGCCACAGCACGGAGCGGCGATATGGTGATGTTCATTACCGCCGAGGTCAGCGCGGCGCTGTTGGCTGGGGTGGAAGCTGCACGAGAGCTGAACTGTGCTACGCTGGTTCTGTCCGCCGCAGACGCACAGCCTTGGATCGAAGCAGGTGCCGACACGGTAATAGCTTTGGAAGCACCCTCGCTGGCGCGCGGAGCCGAAGCGCTTCTGTATTATGGCAATGTTATGTGCGAAATGGTGGAAGCAGAGTTGTTTGGTTTTTAAATTGGGTTGACACCGTTTTTCATGCACGCCTAGAATGCCCTCCGTGGTTGTTTTTTAAACTGACAGGGTGGGTTGGGCAAAAACTACACATTGGAATGCTATTGAATGTAATTCAGATGCACACCCGAGGAGGGAGAACATGAGTATCCTGCTGTACAAGGTTGCATTGCTGATGTACGCCGCTGTGACCCTGCTGTCGTTGGTGGCAGTGGTACGCAATCGGAAGAATGACAGAAGTAGATCGAGGCTGTTTCTGCTGCTTGCCTTCGGGGTTCACACCATCACCCTTACAGTGCGCTATTTCGAAGCGGGATATACTCCGGTCACCAATTTACATGAATCCCTGTCGTTTTTCGCTTGGGCCCTGGCTGGGGTATTCATGCTGATTGACTTACAGATGCGCATGCAGGTGATGGCTGCGGTAACATCTACTATCGTAACTGTATTTATGTTGTTTGGCAGCCTCATGCCCATGCAAACCCAGGATCTGAATCCAGCGCTAGACAGCTTCTGGCTTCCGGTGCATGTGGGGCTGGCTTTTATGGGCAACGCCGTGTTCACCGTGGCTTTTGTTGCGGCTATTCTGTACCTAATTCAGGAACGGATGCTCAAGAGCAAGAAGTTCTCTGCTCTGCATTACCGTCTCCCTTCCCTCGAAACTTTGGATCGGGTCAACTATCGCTGTCTTAAATTTGGGTTTCCACTGATGACCATGGGAATAATCTCCGGAGCGGTTTGGGCAGAATCGGCGTGGGGTACCTACTGGAGTTGGGATCCGAAAGAGTCCTGGGCGCTGATAACTTGGTTTTTGTATGCGGCGTTGCTGCATGGGCGCCTCACCGTGGGATGGCGCGGACGCCGGGCGGCTATCTTTGCAATTATTGGGTTTTGCTTTTTACTCTTTACCTTTCTCGGCGTGAATCTTCTCCTTCCTGGGCTCCACAGCTACAGCACCATGGCCGGATAAAGTTTTACGTCAATCTCAACCGTTAAGGGACGCAGTATGCATACTGCCTGCCTATGGTGATAACTGGAAAGATATATGGATATTTTCGTTGTCGGTTTAAGTCATAAAACCGCCCCGGTTTCCATTCGTGAAACGGTCGCGTTTGCCCCCGAGCACATCGGAACCGCGCTGGCTCAGCTCAAGCAGATCCCCTGCATAGCTGAAGTGGTAGTGGTCTCTACCTGCAATCGGGTGGAGATCTATGCTGCCGCGGATCAGGGTGCACAGGGGATTGAGGCCGTCAGGGGTTTCCTTGCGCGCTACCACAATCTCGATGCGGAACAGTTGAACAAGCACCTGTATGCACACCAGGGGGATGCGGCGGTGCGGCATATGTTTCGGGTTGCGGCCAGCCTTGATTCCATGGTGATAGGGGAACCGCAGATCCTTGGACAGATCAAGGACGCATATGCCTACGCGGTAGAGCATCAGAGCGTTGGCCTCATCATGAATCGGTTTTTGCATAAGGCGTTCTCGGTGGCCAAGCGGGTGCGCACTGAAACCAACATTGCGGGGAATGCGGTGTCTGTCGCTTTTGCTGCGGTGGAGTTGGCCCGCAAGATTTTTGACACCATCGAAGGCAAGACGGTCATGCTGCTCGGAGCCGGGGAGATGTGTGAGCTCGCGGCGCGCCACTTTGTCAATAATGGGGTCAAAGAGGTGCTGGTCGCCAACAGAACCTTCGCTAGGGCAGAGGCTTTGGCGCAGGAATTCTGCGGGCGAGCGGTGTTGTTTAATAACTTTGCCGATCATCTACACCAAGTGGATATCGTCCTCTCTTCTACTGGCGCCACTAATTTTATTATTCACCCCGAAGAGGTGCAGCAGGCTTTGCGGCAGCGCAAGCAAAAGCCCATGTTTTTTATCGATATTGCGGTACCGCGGGATATTGATCCACGGGTAAACAATGTCGGCAATGTATACCTCTACGACGTGGACGACCTGCAGGGGGTTGTCAGTGCCAATATAGATGAGCGCCAGAAGGAAGCGGTTGCGGCAGAGGCGATCATAGAACAAGAGCTGCTTCAGTTCAATAGCTGGGTAAACAGCTTGGAGGTGGTTCCCACCATTGTGGCGTTGCGCCAGAAGATGGAGCGTATGCGCCGGCGCGAAGTGGAAAAAACCCTGGGGCAGATTAAGAACTTAGACGAACAAGGGCGCAAAGCTGTTGAGGCCATGAGTCAGGCACTGGTTAACAAGATTCTCCATCAGCCCACGGCGGGGCTAAAAAGAGCGCAAAAAGATGCGGCTGCCCAACCATACGTGGATGCGCTGCAGGAACTGTTCGAGCTTGAGATTGAGCCTCCTGAGCAGGGGGAAATGAAGCAGATGGATCTAGACTGAGATGAAGGTGCTACCGGGCACAGCCTCCACTGCAGCGGAAGTGTTCGCCCCCTGCGTGCTGGTGACAAGGCCCCAACATCAGGCGCAGCAGATGGTTAGCGCTTTGGAACAGGTTGGCCTGCACGTCAAGGTGTTTCCACTTATAGAAATTGTTCCCCCAACACAGCCGCATCTCCTCGAAGCAGCACTGGCGCAACTACCCACCTACGATATCCTTTTGCTTACTTCGGTTAACGCGGTAAATATCGCCATGCAGTATATAAAAGATCACGGTATCGCTGTGCCAGAAACACTGCGTTTCGTTAGTGTCGGCCCCTCGACCCAACACTGTTTGCAGCGTTGGGGGCATAGCTCCACTGCACCGGCATCAGACTATACCGCTGAGGGAGTGCTGGAGTTGCTTAAGGGCTCAGAGGTCGCGGGACTAAAAGTGCTCTACCCCCGTGCGGAACAGGCGCGTGATCTCATAGTGCCAGGCTTAAGAGAACGTGGTGCCTTTGTTGATGCTCCCGTTGCCTATCGTACGGTGGCTACAACTGGGAAGGCCGACGCCCTCCTTGATCTTCTACTGCGAGGTATTGATATTGTCACCTTTACCTCATCATCTGCAGTACACAACTATGTAGCGCTGCTTGGACCTCGCCTTGCGCAAGTGCCCGCTAAGGTGCAGTACGCTTCCATTGGCCCCATAACCAGCGCTACTATGCATGAGTATGCCTTGCCCCTTGCTTTTGAAGCCTGTCCTTATACCATCGCTGGATTGGTCGATGCTATGACAGCGCAGGAGTAAGCGGTAGGGACTGGCCAAGAATCCGAACAAGAGCCCAAATGTGAACCCAAACACAGGAGTTTGATATATGTATTTCCCTCGCTACCGCGCCCGGCGTACCCGCAAAACTGAAACCCTGCGCCGTATGGTGCGCGAAAATCATCTACGCGTCGATGATCTCATTTACCCCATGTTTAGCGCCTTCGGGGAAAATATCAAAAAAGAAATTCATTCCATGCCTGGCATCTATCAGCATTCCATCGAAAATCTGGTGGAGGAGGCGCGTGAAGTGCATGCCCTAGGAATTCCGGCGGTAGTCTTGTTCGGTATCCCCGAGTGTAAGGATTCGGTGGGGACGGACGCCTACAGTGACACCGGCATCATTCAGCGCACCATCCGCGCTTTAAAGCAGGAAGTGCCGGAATTGACGGTCATCACCGATGTGTGCATGTGTGAGTATACCGACCATGGACACTGTGGCGTCATCAAGGATGGCGACGTGGACAACGACTCCACCCTGAAGCTGCTGGCTGCTGAAGCGCTGTCGCACGCGCAGGCCGGGGCTGACATCGTGGCCCCCAGCGATATGATGGACGGACGCATCGCCGCCCTGCGCGAGACTCTGGATGACAACGGTTTCAGTCACATCCCCATCATGAGCTATGCAGTAAAATACGCCAGCGCCTATTATGGGCCTTTCCGCGATGCCGCTGATTCAACCCCACAGTTTGGAGATCGACGCAGCTACCAGATGGATTCGGCCAACCGGCTCGAAGCGATCCGCGAAGCGGCCCTTGATGTGGAAGAATGTGCTGATTTTCTGATGGTAAAGCCAGCGCTGGCGTATATGGATATTATCCGCGATATCAAGGAGCGTTTTGATCTGCCCCTGGTGGTCTACAATGTCTCCGGCGAGTATTCGATGGTAAAAGCCGCCGCGGCGCAAGGGTGGATTGACCATGACAAGGTGGTTATGGAGACCCTGATCGGATTCAAACGTGCCGGCGCGGATCTGATCATCACCTATCACGCCAAAGAGGCTGCGCGCCTGCTACAAGACAGTTAAGAGTTTATTCAAGAGAAAACCGGTGAAGGCCGGAGAACGTTATGCACAAGGGGAGTCTGTCGCGGCAGGCTCCCCTTGTGTATCATGTCGTTTACAAATGCTCTAAACCGTGTGGTTTTCATCCGCAGGAGTTGCCCCCTTTTTTCAGGATAAACATGCCAGAATATCAACGCACTACCCTAGATAACGGCCTTGAACTAGTCGTTGCTCCCCTCAGCTATCTCCATAGTGTCGAGATAATCTGCTACGTCAAGGTTGGCAGCCGCTACGAGAGTCCAGCCCAATCCGGGTTGTCACATTTTGTCGAACACATGATGTTTCGTGGCAACTCCCGCTACTCTTCTGGTCCGGCGTTGGAGCAGGCCTTCGAACAACTCGGTAGTGGCATTAACGCCGGTACCGATGCTGAATCAACCAGTTATTTTGCGCGGGTACACCCTGACGCGGTTGCTGGGGGACTGGAGCTATTCAGCATAATGCTGCGTACCCCCAAGTTTCTTTATCTTGAAATCGAACGCGCTATCGTTATTGAGGAGGCCCTGGGGGATTTTAACGAAGTTGGTGCAGATGTCTGTGCGGACAACCGCATGGCACGCCTGTTGTGGCAGGAACACCCGCTGGCTCAGACGGTGATCGGAACCCCTGCCACCATCCGCACCTTTGGGAATAAAGAGGTGGAGAGCTGGTATCATCAGCATTATACGCCGGACAACATGGTGATAAGTGTGGCCGGGCCGGTAGAACCGCAAGCGGTGCAGCAGGCGGTAGCGGAGCATTTCGGCGCATGGGAAGCGCGAACCAATCCTGTGCCGGAAGTGGCAGCTCCATCTCACCCCCTTTCCGGTCCGGAGGTGGACTGGGTTCATGACTCTGATTCGCAGCTTACGCTGCAATTGGCTTGGCGTACCGAAGGGCGCGCGCACCCACGTGCGGAAGAGTTGCGCGTATTGCGCCGTATGCTAGGCGAAGGGGGGGCCAGCTTTTTGATGCAGAAACTGCGCGAAGAGGCCGGCTTGACATACAGCGTTGAGGCTAGTCTGGAGGAGTACGCTGATTGCGGCTGCTTTTCCATTGATCTGTCCACCGAGCCAGAAAATCTGCTGGAGGCGGTTCAGGCAGTACTTGAAGTTGTGGTAAAAGTGCGCTCCGAACCCTTCAAAGAGCACCTCGATATGGTGAGTTGCAATGCACTGAACTATCTCGATTTTAGTCGAGATAGTGTCGAAGAGCTGGCCGGGCGCTATGGGTGGGGGATTGTCAGCGGGCATATGCGCACGCTGGCGCAGGATCTAGATTTTTGGCGGCGTATCAGTCCGGCGGCAGTGCAAGAGGCAGCTGCATATTGTCTTACCTCAGAACGGATGGGATTTGTGTGCATCGGCCCCTGGCGCGAGAGTGAGCGCCGCGCGGTTGAAGAATTATTACACCGCATGCTCTGATATCAGTGCTGACGGAGGTGCAGGATAGAAGTTTTGCGGGGCGCACCTAAGCGATGCGGATAGTTTTGTACAGGAAGTTCTTAAAGCGAAAAAAAGTTTTACGTTCACTGGTGCTGACATCGTTAGGATCGCAGGCCTTAAGCATTTTGGCGATGGCCGGCATGGTAGTCGCGCCTTGGGAGCGCGTCAGTTCGATACAGGCAATCACCGCGGCGCGGGGCAGATCGTTGTTGGTGTATGGGGTGTAGAGTGCACTCCAAAAATCTTCCACGTCATTTACAATGGAGGTGAAAGCGCGTTGAGCCAGTTCCGCGTGAATTTTCTCCTGTGCATCAGTGTCGTCAAGCATGGCAGTCTGGGCGCCTATAGAGGTGCCAATAGCGCGACGAATGTCGTCGGAACTTATACACTCTCCACGCCTAAAAAATAGGGCACGCAGCAGCACAGAGCGTAATTCACGCATGTTGCCGGTGTAATGATGGTTCTGTAGCATTTGGCGTGCTGCGGTATCGAGAACAGGTGGGTCGGTATCCTTCTCCTCGGGGTTTTTGTACGCGCGATGAAGTTTGCCAATGAAGTGTGTACTCAGGTCGGGAATATCCTCACGCCGTTCATTTAGGGATGGAATTTCCAGCGTGAGTTCTGACAGGCGGTGAAACAGATCCTCACGAAATACCCCCTTTCGGATCAGTTCCGGCAGGTTTTTGTTGGTGGCGGCAACCAGCAGAACATGGGAAAAGCGGGTTTTGTTTTCCCCCAAGCGCACGAAACTGCCGTTATCCAGAAAACGTAACAGCTGCACCTGTGTCTTGGGGTCAGCGTCACCTATTTCATCCAGGAACACCACCCCTCCGTTCGCTTCTTCCAGAATCCCCTTGCGGTCGGCGTAAGCTCCGGTAAAAGCGCCGCGCTTGTTGCCGAATAGCTCAGCATAGGTTAACTCGCCACTGTAGGCGGCTATATTGCTTTTTTTAATCGGTAGCTGACGCCCGTTTTTAAACTGCGCCTGATACATCTCATTCAGACGCGAATAGAGATTATTGAATACAAATTCTTTGCCACTACCGGTGGCGCCGGTGATAAAAATCGAGGGAAGCCCTAGGGCGGTATCCTCGTTGGTATGGTAACTCCATGACGCGAGGCGATTGAAGACCGGCGGGGTCACTGTCTGGATGAAGTTGACCACCGCGGTGGACTTGGCCGAGTTGCCGATGATGTTTCCCAGCTTGTACGAGGAAATTTTAGGGTCTTTGTAGGTTACATCCCGGCGTAACTGCGAAACTTCGTGAGTAAGGGCGGCTATCTGCTGTAGATCCACGAGGTAGCGCCCGATCATACGCTCGATAATACGTAGGATGCGTTTGTGCTCACTGGTGAAGTAGTGGGGCTTGATGCTGTCGAGGCAGATGGTGGCCACCACCTTGTTATCTACGATTACCGGCACCGCAAGCTCACTCTTGATCGCTTCGGTGAGGTGGCGGTAGAAGCCGTCGGGGTCATGCTCCTCAGTGTTGGCGATCACCTGGGGGAGCCCTGTATGGGCGGTGTATCCGGTCAGGCTACGCTGCGGGCGCGGCAGCTCTAACCCGCCAATGAGGTTGGGTGGGATATATTTTTTGTACCACTCCTTGCTCTTCGCGCCGATGAGGTTCCCGTCTTCATCCTCAACCACCAGCCAGCGTCCATCTTCACGTTCCTGCACCAAGGCAATACTGCCGGTATTGGCACCGATCAGCTCCGTGGCCTTGGACAGGACGCGATTAAGAAACGGCTGCAGCCCTTTGAAATGCTCCTGCAGTAGGTCGTTGATCTCCGAGAGCACCCGAATTTCCATGTGCTCGCCCCCGATTTCGCGGATGACGCGCTCTGCCATCTCTGCATGGGAGTCAAGAAGGCCACGCTCAAAGGCGTTAAAATCGTAGCTCTTATCGGTGTAGTAGTTGACCACACAGATAATGCGTTTGCTGTGGGGGTCGTAGCGCGGTACCGCATACAGAGACTTAAGTCCCAGCTCCTCGGTCAAATAACGTTTTTGCAATGACTCCGCTTGCAGATTAGGCACATACAACGGCGAGAGAAAACGTTCGTCGGTGATGGTGCCGTCATTGGCGATATAGCGTGACAGGAGGGATTCACCCTTCTGTAGGCTGATCATCTGCTTGTCTTCATACAGCTTGCGCGCATTCGCCACGCGTGAGTATGACACCAGGATGCGCAGCCCCTGAGCATCCCCTTCCGAACCTAGGGGGGCGGGGATCAGCACGGAGGCCAGCGTTAAGTTTTTGACCAAGCGCACCGCCGATTTCATCATATGCTGGGCGGCTTCGCGGTTTTTACGCTCATCGATGCGCCGCGCCAAAAGCAACTGCTGGTGGTATTTACGCGCTATATCCAGGGTGGGAACGACTTGGGCGAGAAACTTTTTAAGTTTCAGCTGCTGCAGCTCATGGGGGATTCTCCCTTTACGGGTGCTGTCGACACATAAGGCTCCGATGGAGCGATTCTTGTACAACAGCGGCAGGACATAGGTGGCGTTGATGTTGAAACGCTGGATAAAGTTGATCTCTTTGGGGTTGCGCAAGGTGCTGGTATCGCTCTGTTTGATCTCCTCCTGATTGACATATACGCGCGAGGTTACGAAATCCAAGGTGTTGATGGGGAAACTCATGCGCTGCAGCTCGCCGGTCAGTGGCCCGGTAGCGATGACGCAGCTTAGGCTCCCTTGGGTGAAATCTTCCAGGTAGATGCGCAGCCGGTTGTGCCCGGTAAGTAGGTTAACCGAATGGGCCATGAGGTGGAGGATATCTTCGATACTCTCTTTGCCAAAGCCTTGGATCTTGGCCACCAGCTTTTCGATGTCAGTGGTGTTATCTGGTGTCATTATTGGGGCAGTATTCAAACAGATTCTCCTCGGCACCTCTGTATGGTGGTTTAGCCTAAAACAACAGCCTGCTAGAGGTTCAGTTCATGTTCCGCCGTTCTTTGAGCTGTTCTATCATCATGCCGGTGAGCCCTTGCCCTTGCACTTCAGCCGGGATAATCTCTTCCATCCGGATAGTGAAGACCAGTCTTCGCCCCGCCAGAGGATGGTTGGCATCGAGGCTGACTTCTGTCTCGGTTATCTCTGTGACCATAACGTGAAACAGGGAACCATCTTGGTGGGTTATCTCGATTTGGTTGCCCACCGAGTATTCGAGCCCTGCTGGCATTTCGCTGTGTTTTATCTTCTGAATCAAATCTTGGTTGGATTTTCCGTACCCTTTTTCCGCTTCAATAGTGACGGTTATCTCTTCCCCCACACTCAACCCCTCCACCGCTGAGTCGAAGCCTTTTATCACCTCACGTTGCCCGATGATAAAACTTAGAGGCGCTTTGTCTTCAGACGAATCAAATACTTCGCCGTTTTCCAGCCGTCCGGTGTAGTGAACCTTAACGGTATCGCCTTTTTTTGCCACCCGCATAATATTTACTCCTTTAGCAGTTGTTCCTAGTTAGTAGCGCAGCTAAGACCAGATGGACGCAGTCTCAGCGGTCAGATTCAATCTTTGGTTATAGTAATGGTAGTGCCCTCGAAGATGGCCCGTTGCCCAAGGCAGATCTTGCAGCGTTTGCGCGTCTCCACAGCGCCGTCAACCGTCACCAGTCCATCGGCAATCACGTGTTTCGCCATACCACCACTGCCACACAAGCCGATCACTTTGAGAAGCTGATACAGCTCAATGTAAGGGCTTTGCTCTAGACCAAATTCAAGTTCCGTCATATTGGTGACCTCGTAAATGCGGCCATGTTGGCCCATGGGACTGTGTAGTTGAACCTGCCAGAATCAGACCGGCGGGGAGGGTTTCCCCAAACTGCAGGATTCGATCTGCGTCATCCACCGCAACATAGTGCTTCACCACCTCTATTTGATGCGGTGCCGCGCCACCATGCTTGAGTTTTGCGCCAATGCGCTCGCGCAGCTCTGCCTCGACATCGATATCGCGCTGTTCGGTGCAGCGAGCCGCCTGCGCAAACATAGCATTGAGGCCACCCCAAGCCGCGTCGCTCCAGTCTAGATGTTCCATGCTTTCGAACAGATTATTTACCTCACGTGGATGAATGATGGTCTCGCGCCCGGCATACAGCGGGGTGCGACTCAGCAGGCGCCCCAAGGCCCAAGTGTAGGGTGGAGTGTGTTTCAGTTTTCCTTGCAACAGGCGTTTGCCAAATATTTTTACCAGCTCGCACTTGGTTTCTGGGAGCAGAAGCTCCAGCGCACCGGCCAGATATACCATCTCCGGTTCCGGTTCGCTCTGATTCTGCAGCGTGGGTAAAATGGCGTCGAGGAGCTGCTGCTGACGTTGGCGGTTCAAGCCACCAGCCACCCTGCGCCACAACAAATACCACTGTTTTTGGATCCGCTTCTCTTTGGGGAAAGCCATCCCCAGTTGGTGTACCCGCCACAGCTGTTCCATGCGCGATTCATCGTGGTTCACCCCGTAGCCAGGGCGTAGGGTGAAACCGGCCAAGTAGAGCCAGGTGTTTTCGTGCTCGATGCTGCGGGTTTTGCGGGTCATCCCTGAATTCAGCGCAGGCCAGAGCTGGCGCAGGGTGGCGCTGTTCCAGGTGTCGCGCTTGCCCAGATGGCGCTCCAACTCCCTGGGCAGATATGCGGGTTTGATATCGGGCAGTTCCGGGTGTTTTTTGCGCGCGTAGACTGCATCGATGCACGGCATTGCCACTTGCAGAGCCTGCAGCGCCTCCTTACTGGGGACAACACTCTGACTTGGGATTTGTCCCGCGTCCTCCTGCTCCTCTTCTACCCCTTTACGCAGATTGAAGTCCAGCCGCCAGCGCCCGCTCCCATCCTGTGCGACGCAGTATATTTGCAGCAACCCCAGTTCGTTCAGGCTGACCTCCAGGTGCACCCGCACCCGGTTGTTGGCGGGGCGAGGCTGATCTTCTCTGAGATGGATCGCTGTTTCCAGGGTGGGGAGGGGGCGAAATTCATCTCGATTCCAAGGAACCAGGGTGCCGGGGCGATCCTGCTGGCGTTTCAGGGCATAACAGCATTGGAAACGTACCGGCTGATTGACGAGTAAATCGAACTCCGGTTCGGTGATGTTGATGCTGTGTCCGGCTTCCATCCCCTTGGGCAAAATGCACACCAGCTGTCGTTCTTTTTTTCTGCGTCCGTGTACCTCTAGATACAGCGAGTGTGGATAGCCACCGGCGATGCGCTCGGAATCACTTTGACTTACAATCCAGCAGTAGCGCGCGGCTCCTCTGCTCACCGCCAGAGAGATGGCGTCGTTGTGCAATTCACGTAGGGCAGGGCCACTCTCTTGCTGCCAGCTTTGCAGCAGATGGTGCAGGCGGCGGCGCAGAAACTCTGGGGTCACGCTACCACCGTTGAATAGCACCGCATCAATACTCTGGCCGTCGAGAAAGTATGCCAGATGGCGGGAGATGGCACTGTCCTGCGCATAGGGCAGACCCCACTCCTGCAGGCCGGAACTGTCTTGGTGTGGGCGTTCTTGCGCTTCCACATGCGGGAAGAATCCCTCCAAGATACAGGCGCGAATTTCGTGCGCCTCAACGCGGAAAGACTTAGCAGAGGAAAACAAGCCAGAGCCCGAACCGGAGACCGTTACAGGGAAACTTTGGGGTGAAACCTTGGCTTCGTTTTCGGCGTCAGGGTCGGTGGCGAGGATACGTTCTTTTAAATCGCGCGCCTGCGCTAACAGTTGACTCCACTGTTTGGAGCTGGCCCGTTTTCCTTCCCCCATCAGTTTGTGTTCAAGCACATGCGCTAGAGTGAGATCGATATTATCTCCCCCGAGGAGTAGGTGCTCACTTACTGCCAGGCGTTCCATTTTTAGGCCTGTGGAGACCTGTTTATCCGTACTTACTTGGAACAGGCTTAAGTCGGTGGTGCCGCCGCCGATATCACAAACCAGAATCTTGAGGGTAGGGCGTGCTGCGGCAGTGAGCATGTCGTGCAGAATGCTCAGATTTTTATTTCTTCCTAGCCAGAAGTAAAACGCAGCTTGAGGTTCTTCAATCAAGCGCAGATGCTCAGGATATCCGGCCTGCTGTGCCGCTTTGAGGGTTAGCTCCTGCGCCACTTCGTTAAATGATGCCGGAATGGTGATGACGATGTGCTGATGTTCAAACAGACAGCTGTCATCCTCTGCCGCCATAGTCTGGTCCCAGACGGCACGCAGCCAGCGTAGATACAGGGCGCTTGCCGCTACCGGTGAAAGGCGCTTGGCAAAGGAGATCTCCTGCGATTGCCACGGTAGAATAGCCTCGGTACGATCTACGTTGCCATGACACAGCCACGATTTAGCCGAATGGATCACGCGTCCGGGGTTGAACGCAAGTTGTGCGCGTGCATAGGTACCAGGAACCCAGCCCGATTCCAGCAGTGGGAGCCCATGTTCGGATGTGGGCGTGGAGCCCTGTTGTGCGTCTGCAGGCAAAAAGGCAAACGAAGGCAGCTGTGGCGCAGTAAGAACACTAGTAGCGCTATCCTGCTGGGGTATGGGCAGAACCTGCGAGCCTTTATCCGGTTGACGTCGGTCCACGTAGGAGAGGGCACAGTTGGTGGTCCCTAGGTCGATGCCGATAAAGTAACGATTCTGTCGGGATGTGGGTGTTGGCATGGGTGCTGGTATAGACATGAAATTACTCTTGGGCACGCAGGTTGAATTCGATTTTCCAGCGGCCACCGCTGGGCTGATGCTCCATCCATAGTTCTAGGGTCCCAAGTTCGGTGATTCGGCTGAGAAGCTGAACCGGGAGCCGCTGGCGTTCTTCTGCTTCGAGGGTGACCTCCAGGCGCGCCGTTTCGTCCAGTTCTGCCACCGACATAACCTCAGTGCCCATTTCATCGCCACTGCGGGCAGATGAGCTAAAGAAGCGAAACTCCGCAACTTGCCCAGTCATCAGGCCAAACTCGCGCCCTTCGAGCAGATATTCTGTCCCCTCTTCCATCCCCTGAGGGACGATACATACCCCCTTCAGGCGAGGCTTTAGCCCCGGCACTGCAGGCATGGAGCTTTGGAGCCCAAGGTAGTACGAGCGTGCGGTACCGGCCTTGATCCGAATCCCTGTGCCGCGCGCTACGATACGACCGTATCCAGCTGCGCCGCGTGCAACCGCCAGCTCCGGCGTCTCATTGCTCAGTTGGCGCAGGGGGCGATCGGGGCAGAAACCTTGGATCAGGGCGAGAATGCGCTCGCGCACGGGATCAGCCTTGAAGATCCCCCCGTTAAACAGGATTGCGCTGGGGAAGATGAACGGAGTCGGTGACGAGTGGCTATGGGTGTGGCACCGTTGCAGCTCTGCCCCCCCCTTGATTTCGGGGTCGAGGTTGCTTCCACTGTTGACTAGGAACCGGGCTAGATGTTTGCTGATTACCGGATCGGCGGTGTAGTTAAGCCCCACCTCCTGCAGTCCTGCGGCGTTCTCTTCCGGCATGGAGTCAATGGCGCACAAAGGGAGGAATCCATCTAGGACGATATTTTGGATGTGCTCACGCTGTAACTGCGTTGAGCGACTGCGCGCGAAGAGACTTGCGCCCCGTCCCGCCACCGCAATAGGATAGCTGTGTAGGTTTGGGTCCGCCAGCAGGGCCTCTTTACCTTGACGACAGGCGTGAATCAGGGCAAGAAACTGAGCGTTGTCCAGCTCTTTGCCATTATCCTCGAGTTCTGCGCGTAGCGTGTAGGCTAGGGCTAGATCCATGTTGTCGCCACCAAGGAGCAAGTGGTCGCCGACGCTAATGCGCTCTAGGTGCAGTTGGGCGTCTTTTGCCGTGACCGCAATCAGGCTGAAGTCGGCGGTACCACCGCCGATGTCGCACACCAAGATCACATCCCCAGCGCTCACCTGCTCGCGCCAGGTCTCGGCATTGCAGTCGAGCCAGTGGTAAAATGCGGCCTGCTGCTCCTCAAGCAGGGTTACTTCGCCCCAGCCAGCCTGTTGGGCTGCTTCCGCGGTAAGTAGCCGCGCAACTTCATCAAACGAAGCCGGAACCGTTAAAGTCACTTGACATTGGGTAAGGTCTAGTTCTGTGCCTTCCTGGCGGAGATGTTGTTCAAGGTTGTGGCGCAGATATTCCAGATACAGGGTTTGCGCTTTTATCGGCGATAGCTTGCGTTCCTCCAGAGATGATTGCCATGGCAGTATGCTTTGGTACGGGTCGTTGTGGGGATTACACAGCCACGATTTAGCCGAAGTCACTAGGCGTTCGGGTATTTCGGCCCCGTGTTCGCGTGCAAACATACCGATACGCAACGATTGATCCTGCTGCCAAGGGATCTGCGGCAGCAATTTCTGCTCCTGCTCGGTGGCCAGATAAATACACGAGGGCAGCACATTGCTAGTGCCTATCCCCTTGCGGCTAGTCACCTGGGTTATGTTTACGCTGCGGGCGGGTTCATCCGAGGCTAGGGCGGCTATGGATAAGGCGGAATTGGAGGTGCCTAGGTCGATACCTATGGCGTATTTTATTTTTGATTCAGACATGTTTTTGGTTCTCTGGTAATGAATGTTTGGTTGTCATAAGCTGTGGCACTTTTAGCGGCTTGGATCGATTTCCACCTCAGCTGGCGCAATTATATGTTCGTCGCTACCAGTCAGGTCTGCACCGCTCACCTGCGGGAGGTTTATGCTATGGGTGACCCAGCCTCGATGGAGCAGAACCCCAGTGTATGGAGGGTATTCAGGGACGCTGCCCACTAGGCGGTAGGCGGCGCTGTCGTACCCTTGAGCTAGGGTTATCTCTTCCTCCTCGGCACCGTCGTGGAGCGGTTCAATGCGGAAAAAATTGGATAACACTTCCTGGCAACCCTGATGCACGATCCGTGCTGCAGCCCCCACCTGTTCATCTGCGTAGGGGGTCATATCGTCCATGACAAAATCAATCAGGCGTCCTTTTTCCTGCAGGCGCGCCAGAAACTGCAGCACCGCTGCATCCTGAAGTTGGCGCGGATCCTGTTGTAGTGCTGCGGCGCGCGGGGGGGGCTTGTCTGCCAGGGCCTCAGTCTCTTCCTTCTCTTTAGCTGCTTTGCGGCTGAGCTCAATGAGTTGCCAGAGCAACAAGGCTAGAGGTAGGGCGAGGGCCGCCCACTCCAGTTGTGGTACCAGATTTTCTGGGACTGAGCCGTAAAACAAGGTGCTTATAACGCCGATGGTCAGCAGGGTCAGGGTAATAGCCATGAAAGTTCACTCCTTGTGACTTGTTGTATCTGCTAATTGCGCAGATAGCGTGAAGCGTGTTGACCGCAGCGCAACCAGGTAAGCGGGGTTGTTCTCGGTTAAATTCGGGGTTTGTGTGTCCTCAAAGTACATCTGCGTTTTCAGATGCGCGTTTCGGACTTGAGCGCACGTAGGAGCATCCGTTATGCGCCTCTACGTTTTAAACCCTGCAGTATAGCATTGTCAGTATTTGTTGTCGCGGGTGATGTGTGTTTGCCCCCACAGGAAAACCATCAGAATGGCGCTAAGAGCAAGACGTACAAAACAATTTCAGGGTGTAAAAAAGGCTGAACCCGCACGAGCTTTGCAGGCAATCGTACTCGACAAGGTCCCTTTACTGTACTAATATCACATGTTATGTCGTAATCGTTTCTGGCGTGGATTTTTTCTTCAAAGTGCATATAGTTGTTACGCTTAGCGGGCTACTGTCGGTATGATTGCAAATGCTGGCGCAGATGAGGCGCTGTTTGCATACGTGCGTTAATATAATGGATAGGAAAGTTGGTGTAGCGATAATGAAATCGGTGACAAAATATATTGCGCGCCTGGGATCAGAAACCATGTATTTTTTCGCATGGTATGGACGTCTCGGGCTGTTTCTTTTGACCAGCGTTTTTGCGCTGCTGCGCCCACCCTATAAAATAATGCCGGTTATACGCCAGATCCATTTTATCGGAGCTAATTCACTCTACGTTATTGTGTTTACTGGGCTGTTTACAGGGATGGTGCTGGGTCTACAGGGCTATTATACCCTGAACAAGTTCGGTTCTATAGGGTTTCTAGGAGCGGCCGTGGCCATCAGCCTTATTCGCGAACTGGGTCCGGTTTTGGCGGCACTTATGGTTATTGGGCGTGCCGGTTCGGCTATTTGCGCTGAGGTGGGAATTATGCGCAACAGCGAACAGATAGATGCCTTAGAGTGTATGGCTATTGACCCTTTTCGCTACCTTATTGCCCCTAAATTGCTAGCGGCATTGATATCGATGCCACTGCTAGTGTGTATCTTCGATGTGGTTGGTATCTTCGGGGGTTACCTGGTGGGTGTGCATCTGTTTGATGTTGGCGCTGGCGCCTATTTTCAGGGAATGTACCAGAATGTCGTGTGGCAGGACCTGGAGATGGGATTTGTTAAATCGTTTGTGTTTGGACTGCTAATGGTGTGGATATCGTCGGCACGAGGTTTTTATCTGCACCTAGAGCGCGATGGGGGGTTTGGTGCCCAAGGGGTGAGCCGAACCACAACCAAGGCAGTGGTTATGGCCTCGGTAGCAGTGCTTGTGTGGGATTACCTTGTAAGTGCTATTATGCTCTGATGCCATTGCGGTGTTTTGTTTCGCTTCTAGCGCGGCGGTTTGTTGTTGAGGGAGTTCTTAAGTGAAACCGGAAAAAGAGATTGTCATTGAGCTTGAGGATGTGCATAAATCCTTTGGTTCACAGAAGGTGCTTGATGGGGTGAGTCTGAAAATCCTGGCCGGTACCACCACTGTGATTGTCGGAGCTAGCGGGCAGGGCAAAAGTGTCATCCTGAAGCACATGCTCGGTCTACTCAAGCCTGACAGCGGACAGGTGCGGGTATTCGGGCGCGACCTCGCCCAGTGCAATAAAGCTGATATGCGACAGATCCGTAGTTCGTTCGGGGTGCTGTTTCAAAATATCGCCCTGTTCGACTCCATGAATGTGTATGACAATGTGGCCCTGCCACTGCGCGAGCGCACCCGTAGTAACGAAAAGCAGGTTCGGGTTGCGGTGGAAGAAAAGCTGGCGCTGATGGGGTTGGAAGGTCAGGAAGACAAGTTCCCCGCTCAACTTAGTGGCGGGATGAAAAAACGCGTTGGGCTGGCCCGTGCCCTGATGCTCGATCCAAAGGTGGTTTTTTTCGACGAACCCACCACGGGGCTGGATGTGAACAAGAGCAACGAAATTTACCGCCTGTTCTATAGAACCCAGCAGCAGTTAAATTATACGGCGGTAATTGTCAGTCACGATGTCCCCAAAATATTCAAGCTCTCCGACTATGTGGCCCTGATAGCGAATTCGCGCATGCATGGACCCTTGTCGCCAGAGGTTTTTCAATTATCTGATAACCCTTTAATTCGAGACTTTGTGCTCGAAACTATGGGACCGATATACAGTAGTGAAACAGAGGAGTCTCTTCTTTATGAAACGTTTTAACTTAGAGGTGGTTGTCGGCCTGTTTATGTTGCTTGGCTTTGCCTGCTTTGTGTTTTTATCCATCAAGCTTGGTGACGTTAAGATCTTCAATGACAGAACCTACACCGTCAATGCTCGCTTTGGTTCAGTCGCAGGGTTGAAAAAAGGCGCAGCGGTCGATATTGCCGGAGTGAGTATAGGCAAAGTTGCAGAGATCTCTCTGAACCGTGAGACATATGAGGCAATGGTAATCATGCAGATTAAGCCGGAGATCAAGCTGCAGGAAGACTGTATCGCCTCGATCCGGACTTCAGGTATTATTGGAGATCGTTACATCAGCATTCTGCCGGGGGGGTCATTTGACTTGATAAGTGACGGCGGTGAAATTTACGAAACTGAATCTGCAATCAATTTTGAGGAATTGCTGAGCAAATATATTTTTGAAAATTAGATATTTTCCAAGCAGCAGAAGGGCGAACCATGCTTTTTACCAACATATGTGAAAATGCCCGCTTTAACCACAAGGGCAGACTGGCGTGTATTGTTGCAGCTTGGTTTGTGGGCGTTGTCCTCTTTTCTCCGACGATCGCGCGGGGTGGGCAGGACACGAATGTACCAGGGTATTCAAAAGAATATTACTCCTCCGACGCGGCAGCTACCTCAGAGATAGATGTCGAAGCACTTTATTCTGATGATCTGTTTAGTGACGATTTGTACGCCGACGATGACTGGGATGAAGGGGTGTCTGATCCGCTCGAATCGGTAAACCGAGCGATGTTCTGGTTCAATGATAAAAGCTACTTCTATCTGATGAAGCCAGTGGCTCGGGTCTTTCGCGTAGTTCCAACTCCGGTTCGCACCGGCGTAAGTCGCATGTTTGACAACCTTAAATCACCCTTGCGCGCGGTGAGTAGTTTGCTCCAACTCAAGTTTGTTCAGAGCGGAGTCGAGATTTCCCGTCTGTTAATTAATACCACCGTCGGCCTAGGCGGATTTTACGACCCAGCGAAGAACTGGTGGGGCCTAGATAAGCAGAAAGAAGACTTGGGACAGGTCCTTGGGCATTATGGTGTGGGCCGGGGGTGGTATTTGGTATTGCCGCTCTTAGGTCCGTCCAGTGTCCGGGATGGAATAGCGTTGCTTCCGGAGTTTTATGTTGATCCGCTGTACTGGTTCCTGCATCGTGATGGGCACTGGGGCGCCATTGGTGTTGATGGTATAAATACGATATCTCTAGATAAAGATACATACGAAAGCATTGTCTTGGAACAGTTGGATCCATATCTGTTTATCCGTGACGCCTACCTGCAACAGCGTGCAGGGCTGATAGCTGAATAAACTGCTCCGCACAGTTAAAATAGTTGGTATAGAGATTTTAAGTTCTCAATAGCGTAAACTGGAGAAATATATATGAGGGTAAAAGCATTCAGCTTGGCATGTGCGGTTGTTTTGGCGGGTGTGATACATGGATTTGTGCCATTTGGCGCAGATGCGCAGGAGCTGGATGCCGTGCCCAGGGTGGAAGAGCGCGGTAAGGGTGCTGAGATGTCAGGCCCCATGTTTGAAATAAAACAGACCATCGACAGAATTACAGAGCAATTGCGCACCATTGGCTCTACCCCGGCATGGCGCGATAATGTCTCCAAGCTCGTACGTTCCAAATTCAACTTTGAAGTTATGTCTCAGGGGGTCCTCGGTCCCAATTGGCATAAAGCCAGCCAGCAGGAGCGCGAACGCTTTGTAGACCTGTTTTCCCAGCTGCTTGAAGAGACCTATATCGGACGAGTACGAGAATACACAGGGCAGATGATCCGTTTTGGCGTTGAGCAGATTCGTGAAAATCGCGCCGTAGTAGATACGTATATCGCTATGGATACTGGCAACGAGATCCCGATTTCGTATAAAATGCTGAAGAACGGTGCCGAATGGCAGGTGTATGACGTGGTGATTGAAGAGGTAAGCTTGGTGCGTAATTATCGCAGCAGTTATGCGAGTATTCTGCGTAAGAAAAATGTTAGCGGGCTGCTCACAGAGATGCAGGCCAAAATCGAGGAATTGCAGCAGCGCCACGCTATTGAGGACAGGAACGCCTGATGGTAGTCGAGCATGAGGATCAGTGCGCGCAGATGAAGCGCGATTTTCGTTTCTTTCACTTTCTCACCGAAGCGGATATTGCACAGCTGCAGGAATTTTTTAAATGTAGAAGCTACGCTGCCGGGGAGGACTTGTGGCGAGAAGGTGACTTGTCCTCCTTTATCGCCTTTATCACTAGGGGGCGGGTAGAAACGAAAATAGAGACCGAATTTAAAGGAAAGCAGGTGGTTGTTGGGGTGTATGGGCCAGAATCGCTGATTGGCATTGTAAGCTTGCTTTCTAACGAAACGCGCCCAGTGACGGCAACGGCACTTGAGCCATGCTGTGTTCTTATCTTAGAGCAGGAGTGCTTCGATACCTTGAACGGGAAAAATCCTGAATTGGGTAATCGCCTGATGAAGGGGATGCTCTTTTCTCTCTCTATGCGGTTGAAACAATCTTATGAACGTTTGGCGGCTATCTTTTAGCCTTCTTCCGCGCATTTCTTTTGGACCAGTCCTTGGTCAGTCTCAGTCCAGATGTAATAGGGTAGGGCATTTTTTTTGGCGTAGTACATTGCCTGATCTGCTTTCTGGAGCAGATCGTTGGCATTGGTGCTGTCGCGGGGATAGATGCTGATACCTATACTGCAGTTTACATCGATGCTAGTTTTGTTTATGCCATAGGGGACGTTCACGTGGCTGATTATCTTCATTACGGCCTGTTCTACGGCGCTAACGTGGTCAAAATTTCTGAGGATAAAGATGAACTCGTCCCCCCCCAGGCGGGCAGCGGTATCGCTGTTACGGATGGAACCGATGAGGCGCGCTGCAAAATTCTTCAGGATGAAGTCTCCTACATCGTGGCCAAATAAGTCGTTAACCTGCTTGAATTTGTTGAGATCGGCAAAGCAGATCGCAACCAGATCGTTGTTTTCGTGAGCTTGGTTTATGGCGCTCTCAAGCCGTTTAGATAGCAGATCCCGATTGGGCAGCCCTGTGAGGGTATCGTGGCTGGCCATGTGGCGCAAAGCCTCTTCGGTACGTTTATGTAGTGAGACGTCATGCAGAATACATTGGCGGAGGTTGCGGTTCTGAACGCTGACGTTACTGCAACTTATATCTATCATTATTTCCCGCTTATTCTTGCATTTCAAACTCAACTCTCGCAGGGGCAGGCACTTTTCGGTCGCACACCTAGAGTTAGTTCGCGGGACTCCTGTAACTTCAGGGCAGGAGCCGCAATCCGAGATATCGACCAGATCCCGCATTTTCATTTTCAGTAGCTCAGCCTTGAAATAGCCCGTAACAGTTGATGCGGCATTGTTCACGTCCACGATCTCTTCGGTATCAGAATCCACCACTATTATAGGACTTTTGGCGTCGTGCAGCAGGGCGCGGTATCTGGCTTCAGAAGACTGCAGGTTCTGACATAAGTCGTACAGAGATTCTTCGTGTTGGATGCGGCTGTGGACACTGGTGGCGGTACCGGCAATGCTGGAGACCTCTCCATTGTGGTCACGTTTGGCTACTACACCATTTAATTCAATGCGGTGTGCATGACCATCGTGGCACAGAAGACCTAGCTCGCAGTTAAAGCGATAATTAAGCCCAGCATACAGCTGGCGTAGGTTTTTCAGCAGTTTGGGCCGGTCCTGCCGGCACACAAGTTTTAAAAAAGCGCGCGGGGAGCGGGTGCTTGTTTCCCCATCTGCAATGATTTCCTCAATCCAGGCAGAGCTATAGCTAAGCGTTTCTGTCGAAATAGAATACACCCAGACGCCAAAGTGGCGCTGAAGTATCGCCACAAGGCGGGCGCTGGAAACTGGCATAATAGACATGCTCCTTGCGTAGGATATTCGTTAAGTAGGTAGTGCTGTGTTTACCGCGGGGGAAATTGATCTCCCCACTGGTCACATTATAAACATGCCCTACATTAGGGAGGAGTCAACCTAGCTGGCTAATTTTTTTCTGAGTTCTATTATAACATCATCGTAAGGAACCGCAGCGTGGAGGGTAAAAATATACAGAAGGGGTGAAAGATGAGGATAGGGATAGATCGAGGGCAAGGCAGCCGATGACCTGTATAGATACAGCTGGTTACAGGTCATCGGCGCTGTTTAAGAACAAGCAACAGTGGATGAGGTTTGGATTAGGGCAATTTGCTGGTAACGTTGTTCTTGACCCAGTTTTGATCCCACCATTCAAGCGGATTTACCGGAGTACCAGAAATAATAATTCCAAAGTGAAGGTGGTCGCCCCCAGCCAAGCCGGTGGCGCCGCTGCGTCCTATAATCTGCTCCCGCTCAACGCTCTCCCCTACCTGTACACCTATATGGCTTAAGTGGGCGTACATGCTCTGCAGCCCGAGCCCATGATCGATAATGACGCAGTTGCCGTATATCCCCATAAAATCGGTAAACACCACAGTCCCGGCGTTAGCGGCCATAATGTTATCCTGCGCTATCGAGGCAAGATCCACCCCTAAGTGGGTCTGCGTGTCGATCACCTTGCCCTTGTAGATATATTTGCGCTGATCGCCAAAAGTGGCACGGGTAGCCGTATTGGGTTGGCGGATAAATGCTTTGCTCCAGGTGGGCGCAGTATAGGTGTTGACGCTAACCTCCTGCAGCCAGGCGCGATTTTGTGGGCGCAAATCACGGTTGACCTTTAAGAAGATCTCCAGTGGGGTTTGGGTTGTCGGAAACATGTGCTGAAACTGAGGCATTTTGCTGTTTAAAAAATGATCGTCAATATTTATGGTGTCAGTAATAAAGCGGCGCCGATTGAGGTGATAATAAAAACCACCATTGCCGACGTTACCCGCAGCATCAGTCCCTTCTAGGCGCGGGATAGAATCGGGGTTTGCGTCAAAGGGGAAGGCAAACAGGCACAGGTATGTACCGTCGGCCTGGGCATGCCCGGGGAAAAAACGCTCCTCAATACGAATTCCGCTGGCAACCAACGGCTCAGACGCGGTGTAGACAATAAGGCCTGCGCCCCCGTGGTAGAGGTTATGCGCTCGACTGGAGACGCTGAGCATTGGCGCTCTGGTATCGCGTTCGAGTTGAAAAGTGGCGGCGGTGGTATTGCCCTTGCCGAAATGAGAATAAGCGCGGTCTGTGGCTACAAGGTTGAACTCAAGTGGGCCATCCTGCAACATGGGGTCGAGCTCAATATTCTCTTGGATGCTGGTAACCCCCAACGGATACTCTTTTTGCAGCAGGGTGAAAGTGTTCTCTCCTTGGGTGGCCATAACCGTGACGTTCTTTAGACCGGAGAGGTCTTTTAATTCCAACCGCAGCGCAGTGCTGCGGTTGATGTAGCCCTCTGTTGGGCTGAAACTGAGTTCAGGACCAGCGAGGTCATGAAAATACTGATATGTGCCATAAGCTAAAGCCAAAATGACTGCCATGGTTAGCAGTTTTTTAATCCCTTTCACGGTTTTTCTTCCTTTCAAGATGGAATTTATGGGTAAATAAACTATCGGATAGACATAATCGGAATGAACCGAGCGTAAAAAGCTACCGTGCTGAGCATGAGGAGCAGTCTAACCACTAGCATGCCTGATGCCGAGGCTTGTGTCCATAATGCGCCAGAGAATCTAGCAGATTTCCCTTCCAGCAGGAACCTGGATTTGCTTTTTCAGCCTGTGCCACGGCATCGTCACTCCGCGTGCGCAAGTTTGGACAAACATCCACAAGAGGAGTATAATCACCCTTTGCGTGCAGGTGGACTAAGACGTTTATTCGCCTAGTGCTTTTGTCAGATGCCGTAGATCCACGCAAGGATAAGGAGAAATAATTTGTCTTTTAATAGTGGCAAAACATTCAAAGAGATGCTTGAGGGCGCCGCTGAAGTTGCCGGCGAACACTGGGATATCCTTGAAGAGCCAGCGGAAAAGGTTTTTGATACAGAGCGCGATGCGTTGCGCGAGTTGGCTTCTGAATGGATGTGCTCTGGCCTGAACGACAAAGAGCTCGATACTAGATTGCAGCAGCTCCACCAGCGTTTCAATAGTGCAATAGCACAAGAAGTAGACGTGGAGCCCGAATTGCTAGAGCGCGTGGTACAGAAAGCGTTTAATATTTACTGGGAAGCCTTGATGAAGGCTTTATAGCGGATTACCCAAGCGCGCCTACTAAGCTTACCTGGTGTTTGTATCATTGCGCCCCATCTTTTGCCCCCGTCTCCCAGTCGCCTGCTCATCCAACCCGGTTTTCCCGTCTTTGTTTAGATAGCGTTGCGGCACTTGGTCTGCGTCCAATAGCGGCAGAAATTCGCCAAGCGCAGTATGCGCCGTCACCGCGCCCCCTCGTTGTTCACCCAAGGTACGGATAAAACGCCAGGTTTTCAGGGCGTCGAACCATTCGTGGAATGCGTGAATCTTCTTGTCTGTACAGGAGTGGTTGCGCTGCAGGCGCGTCCAAGTGCGTTCGAATCCAGCTGTGTGCAAAAAGTGTGCACCTTCTTCACAATCGCGGCGTAGAAGATTGAGCAGGTGGGTTGCATCAGCAGCGGGGTTTTTCGTCACCAGTTGCAGCCAGCAGCGTAGCGCGGTGTAACACGCAAAGGGATAGAACAGACGCAGCGGTGCGTTGTCGATACACGCTTGGCGGATGCTCTGGCCGGTGCCGAAGGGGGTGCGGGTGGAGAAGCGCCCCGCAGGGAACACACAGGTTTCGGTGATGGGTGCGATCCTTCCGGTTTTGGCCAATTGCTGCATGAAATAAAAATCCTCCCCCGCTTGACGCATATTCATCCCCCCAGCTCTGACATAGGCGTGAGCACTACTCACCATGGTGCTACCGATACTTGGGTACGCATAGGGCGATCCCGTCCAGTGGAGCCCGGCGACATGGCAGCGCATGTGGAGTTCGTAATCTTCCATGGCGTGTTGCTGCGCACTGTCAGAGCAGGATCGGTGCGCAAAGGCCACCACCCCGGCATAAAAACCGCTCTGGCGGGCGTAATCCAGGAGGGTAGATGCGTAGTTGCCCTGTGTGAGGGTGTCGGCATCCAAATGGATCAGCAGGGAAGTGGGGTGCAGATGGGGCAGCACCAGATCGGCACCAATTTTCCGTGCCATCCCCACTCCACCCCGATTAGCAGGTAGGTAGGTATTTATTCCGGCGGCGTCAATCCAGCCAAGGTTTAAGTGGGCTGGTTTTGCCGAGCTGGCGGCATAGGTGCGTAGCCGTTCAAGATCGGCCAGGTTTTGCAGCTTTAGATTTGCCGGGGCATCGCAGCGGTGATTGACTATAATCAACACCAGTAGTTGTGTCAGAGCGCAGGGCTCATTATCTGCCAGCGCTTTGAGGGTGGCAAAGAGTTCGTCACCTTCGGCCAGAGCCGGAATGAGGATAACTCCTTTCAGCGCGGGCCAGAGCTCGGGTTTTATCCCTTCGAGCTTCCACGTTTCTTCCAGAGCGCTGCGTTTAAGATAGCGTTGACGCGCGTGCTCCCAGGCTGAATCAGGGCGCATGCGGGTTCTGGTTTTGTGCAATGTGGGCGCGACATGTCTGGAGCAGATGCTGCGTGGGTTCCGCTTCCGGGTTCAGCCAATTGATGCAGGTGCCGCGCTTTTCCATGCGCCTAAACCAGGTCTCCTGTCTTTTGGCGAACTTGCAGATGGCGTTGCCCAGTTTTTCTACCATATCCGGGTAACTTATCTGCCCCTGCAGATATTGAGCGATAAAACGGTATTCGAGGCCGTAAAATTCCAGCGTTTCCCAACTAGCGCCGTTATCATGCAACTGTTGCACCTCTGCAAGCATCCCTTGGCCCAAGCGTTGATGCAAGCGAGTCTTAATGCGCTGGCGGAGGACGGGACGCTCCCAGCGCAGTCCGAAAATCAACGGATGGAGCTCCGGCGCATCAGGGATAGGTTCAGCCGCTTGTTGGGCCGAGGCGATCTCGATGGCGCGGATGATTCGTTCGCGTTCTTCTAAGTCGGTGATGTTATGTTGCTCCGGTTTCAAGCGCAACAGTTCTTGACGCAGCTCAAAGGTACTTAAATCAGACAGACGTGCGCGCAATGCCATATCAGGCGGAGCTTCTACCATGCGATAGCCGCTTAATACCGCTTCGAGATAGAGCCCGGTACCGCCGCACAGAATCGGTATACGCCCGCGCGCGCTGATAGCGTTAAGCGCCGCATAAAAACGCTGCTGAAACTCATACACATTAAACTCATAGCCCGGCGCTACGATGTCGATAAGGTGATATGGGATATCCCCGTATTCATGCAGATCCTTACCGGTTCCAATGTCCATGCCGGAGTAAACTTGGCGTGAATCTGCCGAGATGATTTCACCGTTTAAGTGGCGGGCGGCTTCTACCGCAAGGCAGGTTTTACCCGATGCCGTAGGCCCTAGGATCACAATTAAGTTGGTCCGGGGGGGGGTCTGGGGGGCTAAAGTCATTGCAAATCCTGCTGGGGTGAGAGTTTTATGTGGAGCTGATGGCTGGGCGCAACTATACTAAAAGTCTGTGTTCAAATACAAGGGCTCACCGAGACGCTTGGGGGGGAGCGAGCGCACCAAATTCAGTGTATGCTGGCGTTTAAGGTGGCGCGTAAGGTGCTTTTAAATGTGGAGACGATCTGCTAGATTAGCGCGAATACGCACTCGTGAAGTCATTGTACCGGTGTGCCAGGTAGCTGCTACCGGTATTTGACTGCTTTTTGAGCTGATTTTTAACCAATGCGCGGTGTGCTACGGCACATATGTGCATCAATTTCTGTAATTTTCATAATCTACTAATATAGTCTGAATTATATGCCTGAATTAAATAATGCCCCCGCGCGCATCATCCCGCGCTCTGAACACGACCTGTCCCGCCAGTATATCGATGAAAACAGTCTGAAGGTTCTATATCGCCTCCATCGCCACGGTTATAAAGCATACCTGGTGGGTGGTGGCGTGCGCGATCTGCTCTTGGGGAGAACTCCCAAGGATTTTGATATCGGCACCGATGCAACCCCGGAGCAGGTGTATAAACTGTTCCGCAACAGTCGTATTGTGGGGCGGCGTTTTCGTCTGGCGCATATTATCTTCGGGCGCAATGAGTGTATCGAAGTGGCGACATTCCGGCGCAAGCCGGTGGAAGAGGAAGTGCCGGACGATGAGCGCTTTTTCTGTGAAAATGTGTTCGGCACCCCGCGGGAAGATGCTTTCCGGCGCGATTTTACCATTAATGCGCTGTTTTACAGTATCGACGATTTTAGCATCATCGATTATACCGGTGGTCTGGAGGATCTACGCCGAGGGATAATTCGTGTGATCGGAGATCCGGTGGAACGTTTTGCCGAAGATCCGGTGCGGATGCTGCGCGCCCTGGAGTTTAGCGCGCGTCTGGGGTTTGAACTGCATGAGGATATAGCCCCGGCCATTGAACAGCAGGCGCCTTTGTTGGCTGAGGCGTCTTCGGCTCGGATTCGAGAAGAGCTGCTGGAGCTGTTTCGCCACAAGGTGGGGGGGAAGGTGCTGCAGCGCGCGGATAAGCTCGGGCTGTTGCAGCAACTGGTTCCGGATATGCAGGCGCAGCGTGAGAGTTTCGATCTGTTGCGTCAGCTCGACTTGCGCACCGCCATCGGGGTCGATATCCAAGAGTCGATGGTGCTAGCAACCATGTATTTGACCCCGTTTTGCCAGGCGTGTAGCTCCGATATGCCCTTGGGCGAGGTGCATAAGCTGGCAAACCGTGAAATTGCGCGCCACTGTCGGCGCTTTAGTATCGCCGCCGGTATTCGGCATCAAGCGCGCGAGATGTTGATCACATTTTTCCGTCTGACACGCGGGCGCGGACGGCGGGGGGAGCAACGCTTCCTGCGCCACCCCTGTGTGCATGACGGCCTTGAGCTGTTCAGGCTATGGTGTGAATGCAGCGGCGAACATCAGGATCTACTCCAGAGTTGGACAAATGCCATCGCTGGCAAGGAAGAGCAAAAGCCGCGTCCCCAGCGTAAGCCTGGGCCGCCACGGCGCAGAAAGAAAAAAACTCCACCGGCGCCGGTCTGAGTATGACTCCTGGCGTGAATCGTACCACAGCGATTTAGCCATCTTGCTCCTGGCATAGGGTGATAAGGTAGCCGCTAGGATCGTATAGCCAGATTTCGCTGCGCTTGTGCTCTTGATCTTCGAGCTCGTACAGCGTCGGGAGCATGTGGCCCTGCAGATTTCGCGCTATACTCTTAAGGTTGCCAACCCTGAAGTCAAGACTTACCCCTGCGCCGAACTGAGTTCGCCCCAGGTGCTCAAACGCCGCAGGGTGACTCTGGCGCAGCACACTCGCTGGGCGCAACATAATACCGATATTATTCTGTCTGATGATTAAAGCCTCGGGTGCTTCTGCGGCAGGCCCAAAACGTTCAACCGGAAAACCGAGGATATGGCGGTAGAAAAAATCGCTGCGTGCCAGATCATTTACCGCTAGAGTAAGTATGAAACTCATGTTGCGAAGGGTCTCCTCTTGGGTGCCAGATTGCATGGTTGCATATTTTAGCGCAGTTCAGCGCTTGAACTTTCGACTTTAACAGAGTGAAACTCCGCATGCCAGAGGACATTACCCGCAGAAATATTTCCGACGAAAACAGCTGCTCATACCATGCGCCGAAATCTGTTGCCAGTGAGCGCTGCGTTATTGCATATGTCGCATTAGGAAGCAATATGGGGGATCGTCTTGAGTTTTTGCGCCGGGGGCGCGCTGAACTAGGGAACCTCGGCGTCCGTGTCCAGGCTAGCTCCGCAGTGTACTGCACCGAGCCGGTTGGAGGACCGCAAGAGCAACAGGACTACTATAACGCTGTGCTTCAGATAGAGGTAGACTGTTCCGCGCCGGAACTGCTCCAGATCTGCCAGGCTGTGGAGCAAGCGTCTGGTCGTGTACGTCGAGAACGCTGGGGTCCACGCACCCTCGATGTCGATATTCTGTTATTTGGAACACAGCACATCGCCACAAAAGCACTTCAGGTGCCTCATCCACGTATGTTTGAGCGGCGCTTTGTCCTCGAACCCCTCGCCCAGATCGCTCCGTTCCTTGTTCCCCCTGGCTGCACAGAAGATATTGCCGCAACGCTACAGCGGTTGCCTGAAACTCCTAAGGTCGGTAAAGTGCTGCGCATATGGTAACCTTAGGCTCCACATTTACCCCGCAGGAAAGGTCACTATAGATGCTGGTACGCATTATTTTATTTCTGATTTTGTTTTTCATCGCGTACACCCTAGTCAATGCGCTCCTGCGTTTGTTTGGGCGCTATCTTTCAGGGATGTCTGACTCTTCTACCGGCAAGACCGGGGTAGACTCCAACGCACCAGCCAGCATGGTTCAGTGTTGTCAGTGCAGCACCTATGTGCCAGAATCGGACATTATTCAGCGCGCCGTCGGGGGAGAAATCAGGCAGTTTTGCAGCCGCGATTGCCTGCAAAAATTTAAACAAGAGTAAGTACTCATAATAAGCATTCATAAGTACTCAAAAGCTAAACTAGCGTAGTTTAAGTGTCCGCATCAGGTACGCCAACATGAAACAAAAAAGGGGAACACAGCATGGATTTTTTTATTGATACCGCAATTGTAGACGAAATAAAAACCGCCAACGAGTTGGGTTTAGTCGATGGCGTCACCACCAATCCATCTCTGATAGCTAAGAGTGGTCGCGACTTTACCGAGGTGATCACCGAAATTGCCCAGATTGTCGACGGTCCGATATCGGCAGAGGTTATTGCCCTCGACGCCCCCGGCATGCTGACAGAAGGGCGGAAACTAGCGCAAATTCATCCGAATATCGTCATCAAGGTTCCCATGACTGAAGAGGGGCTCAAAGCGACCCGCCAATTTAGCTCTGAGGGGATAAAAACCAATGTCACCCTTATCTTTTCTCCTCTGCAGGCGCTGCTGGCAGCCAAAGCCGGGGCAACCTACGTATCTCCTTTTGTCGGGCGTCTCGATGATGTAGGGCAGGAGGGGCTGGCACTTGTTGAGCAGATTCGTGCAATTTTTGATAACTACGGCTACCAGACCGAAATCATTGTTGCATCGATCCGCAACCCAATCCACGTGCTCAATGCGGCGCTGGTCGGAGCTGATATCTGCACCATCCCCCTGAATGTAATGCAGCAACTGGCGCGGCATCCCTTGACCGATATCGGCATTGAAAAATTCATGGAAGATTGGAATAAAACCCGATAATAGCTAATTTTAGTCATGCTAAAAAACTACGGCACAAATTACAGTGATGGTAAATCTTATCACTCGACTTTACGTTGCTGGGTGTGCAAGCCTGAGCTGAAAATGGGCACATATGAATGTAGTTGATTGAGCGTATGTGCTGAGCATGCAGCGCCGATAGGGGTTTGGTCTAGATATGGCACCAAATGTTTGAACTTACCTGTTGGATAAGCAACGTTCTATAGCGGTATGTTCCTAACTCTAGGGGAGTATTATGAATATCCACGAGTATCAAGCCAAAGACATTCTAAGTACGTATGATGTGCCGGTGCCCAGAGGGCGCGTGGCGGTAACCGCTGAACAGGTGGAACGCAAGGCGAAAATGATGGGTGGCCATTGTGTGGTCAAGGCACAGATATATGCCGGTGGACGTGGGAAGGCTGGAGGGATTCAGGTCGCTCACCATCCGGAACAGGCACGCGAGATCGCCAAGGAGATGTTTGCCAAGCGTATGGTTACACCCCAAACCGGACCAGAGGGCCTCAAGGTGCGCCGCATCCTGGTGGAAGAGCAGATAGAGGTCGGGCGCGAATACTATGTCTCCATTGCGTTGGATCGAGAATCTTCACGCTATTGCCTTATTGCCTCCGCCGAAGGTGGCGTGGATATCGAAGAGGTGGCGGAGCATAGTCCGGAGAAAATTCATAAACTGCTTATCGACCCCTATACTGGGCTGCGCTCGTACCAGGCGCGCAAAATTGCCTTGGCCATTGGGCTTAAAGGGGCGGTCGCCGAAGACTGCGTCCAGTTTATGCTCAACCTCTACCGCTGCTGTATAGAAAAGGACTGCTCCCAGGTGGAAATCAACCCCATGGTTGTCACCAAGAGTGATTGGTTGCTGGCCCTGGATGCGAAGATTATCTTTGATGATAACGCCGTGTTCCGGCACTGGGAGTACCATGAAATGCAGGACTTCTCCCAGATGGATCCGCTGGAGATCAGCGCAGCTAAGTTTGATCTTGCCTACATCAAGCTCGGTGGAGACATCGGCTGCATGGTCAATGGTGCTGGGCTGGCTATGGCGACCTTGGATGTGCTCAAGGAGAGCGGCGGCGAGCCGGCCAACTTCCTCGATGTAGGGGGCGGTGCTACTCAGGAAAAGGTGGCGGAAGCGTTCCGCATCATTCTGCAGGATACCGATGTAAAAGCAATTTTTGTCAACATCTTCGGCGGCATCATGCGCTGTGACGTTATTGCCAATGGCATTATCGAAGCTGCCGGCGACAGCGGGTGCACCCTGCCGATTGTGGTACGGATGGATGGCTCCAAGGTTGAAGAGGGCAAGAAGCTTCTGGCCGAATCTGGGCTCAACGTCCAGACCGCAGACTTCCTCGGCGAAGGCGCGCAGCTTATTGTTGCCATGCTTAAGGAAGCCGAAGCCGCAGAAGAGGCAGAATAATACAACGCTACGGAGGGCAGCATGTCCATTTTAATAGATGCAAAGAGTAAGGTTATTGTTCAAGGGATTACTGGTAGAACTGGTTTGTTTCACGCACGCGAATGTAAAGCCTACGGCACCAATATTGTGGGGGGCGTAACTCCAGGTAAGGGAGGAATTCACGTAGATGGGATCCCCGTGTTTGACACCATGGAAGAGGCGGTGCGGGTCACCGGGGGCAACGTGTCTATGATTTTTGTCCCCCCGCCGGGGGCTGCAGATGCGATCCTCGAAGCGTGTGAAGCGCAGGTCGATCTAGTGGTATGTATTACCGAAGGGGTGCCGGTAACCGATATGGTGATGGCACGCCAAGTGGTGGCAGACAGCAAAACCTTGCTAGTCGGGCCCAACTGCCCCGGACTCATCACCCCCGGGGTGTGCAAGGTTGGCATCATGCCCGGGTATATTCACAAACCGGGCAAAATAGGGGTGGTGTCGCGTAGCGGTACCCTCACCTACGAAGCGGTTAAGCAGCTTACCGACGCCGGGCTCGGGCAATCAACCTGCGTCGGTATTGGAGGTGATCCAATCATCGGGATGAAGTTCATCGACGTGCTGCAGAAATTCAACGAAGACCCAGATACCGAAGGGGTACTGCTGATCGGCGAGATCGGCGGAACCGCCGAAGAAGAAGCTGCAGCATGGATCAAGAAGCATATGCGTAAGCCAGTAGCTGCATTTATTGCGGGGCTGACTGCCCCTCCAGGCAGACGCATGGGGCATGCCGGAGCCATTATTAGCGGTGGCAAGGGACGCGCTGAAGATAAAATCGCAGCCCTGAATGATGGCGGCGTTATCGTGGCCACCAGCCCAACAGGGATGGGGCAAGCGATGCAGAAAGCGTTGGAGCAGGCTTGATAGACAGCCTGAAAATGTAGTACATACAAGAGCCGGGCTTGCTAGGTAGGTCCGGCTCTTGTACCTTCCCCCAACAAAACGGGCGCAAGTCCATACATATCGGCCATAAAGAATGAGCACCGGCATCCGGCATAAATGAAGAAAAAATCCTCCCCATCAACGCCCCGCTCCGAGCGGGAAGCGGTCATAGTAAGCCACTTTGGCGTAAAAGTTCTGATTCGCTTTCCTGACGGTTCCACCCATTTAGCCCACGTAAAACGCAGCTCCGGTCATGTAGTGGGAGACTGTGTCAGCATCTGTGAGGCTGACCAGCTTGAACGCCTGCCGCGCCGCACCTTGCTCACCCGTATGGATAACTCCGGCAAACCACGCCCCTTGGCAGCCAACCTCGACAGTTTAGGAATCGTGGTAACCTCCGTGCCCCAAACCCCGCCGGGCTTTGTAGAGCGGATACTGGTGGCCGCCTATGCTGCGGGGTTGAAGCCCTTTATCGTCCTGAATAAGATCGACCTGCCTGCAACCAGTCTATTACGCGAAAAAATAGAAGAGGAGTTTTCTGCCCTGGCTCAAATTGTGTGTGTCAGTGCCAGCGAAAAACAGAACCTCGAAGCATTGCGCCAGCACCTATCTACTGCCGGGCGCACCGTGTTTGTCGGGGTTTCCGGTGCAGGCAAAAGCTCATTGCTCAACGCCTTAGCGCCCGAACTCGACCTCGCCGTAGGCCAGCTCAATCAAGATCAGCATGGCTGCCACGTCACCAGCGTCTCCACCCTGATTACCCTTCCAGATGGCGGAGAATTGGTGGATACCCCCGGCTTTCGTGACTTCAGCCCGGTGGATGTGAGCAGCGAAGACCTCGCGTACTGGTATCCGGGCTTCTCTTCCATTCTGGGACAAACTCCGTGCAAATTTCGTAACTGTCGTCATCGCAACGAGCCGGGCTGTAGCATCATAGCCGCCGTAGACGTGGAGATGCTTAGAAGAGAACGCTACGAACTCTATCTGGAGATCCTCGTAGAAATTGAAGAACGTGAAAAACAGCAAGCTCAACGGGGGCGCAGTTGATTGTGAAATACGCATCTGTTTACAAAAACTTGAAGGCTAGCTTATGCCGTGGTTGATTTTAATAATAGCTGGCATGTTTGAAGTCGGCTGGGCCGTCGGCCTCAAATATACCGAAGGATTTACTCGTCTAGTCCCCACCGTCCTCACCCTCAGCTCCATGACCGTAAGTGTGTGGCTGCTCAGCATCGCCGTGCGCCATCTCCCAGTAGGCACAGCCTACAGCGTATGGGTCGGTATCGGAGCGGTGGGGGCGGTAATTTGCGGCGCCATCCTGTTTGGTGAGCTGGCCAACATCGGGCGTTTGCTCAGTGTTGCCCTTATCGTGGCTGGGATTGTGGGTTTGAAACTTTCCAGTGGAACGTAAAGATTTTAGAACTAAGAACGCTGCAAGCAGTCTCACATCTCTGCCCACAGTTAAGCCTCTGAGTGAAAACACCTTACGTTGCTTTGCCCAGCAAGTATCCCCCTGCAGATTCTTCGACTAGAATGGCAAACAAAGATGTCATTAGTCGACTTACCCTTCAATGGCGGTAATACTCTATTGCCGATCTAGTTACGTTAGTAGTTGATCCTCTGCATGATTTTCACGAAAACTAAACCCAAGGAGAATTTTATGCCCCACGTTGTACTTGAAAAAGCCCAACTAACCCCACAACTGTTTCAGGCGTTAGAGCCATTTGCCTTAAAAATCGACAACGGCATTCTTAAACTGGGGGATAGATATATCAATGCCGCAGGCACCACTGCATTGATCGAGTCGTTAGCTATTGAGAACTGTAAAAACCAGAGTTTCTTTATCCAGTTATCCCAAAAAGACACCAGCTTAACTGTGCGCTTATTGCCCTTAACCGATCCAGAAAAAAGCCCTGGGGTGAAAATGCTAATGGCTCAAATAGCCAAGCAAATCAAGGATAGTAGCGCCACTATTGAATATGGGAAAACAAACCTGCAAGATTATTTGTTGCCATAGTTTTAGGGTTGCCGGTGGTTAGAAAGTCGCATTGTCCAATGGAAAGCCGAAGTTCGGTAGAGAACAAAGGCAAGTAGAACCAAGTTTTTTATAGCGGCGATTTTCGTAATTCTCTGGAATTAAATATTGGCGCAGGGGGAGTTGATTTGCGGGCAGCTCCGACAACCGACTGTGGGCATGGTGTGCCGTGTCTCTTGTGTATTGTCTGCAAATCTAACTCGTCATTCCCGCGCAGGCGGGATCCAGATAGTTGCACGGACGCTGGATCCTTGCCTACGCGAGGATAAACCGAATACGCGGGATATTCGTAAAATAAAAGGATTCGATGATCTTGGCGGGTCGGCACCCCCGCTAGCCCTCATCAGTGACCATCAGGTCAAAGGGGTCGGCAGCCTGTGGCCGAGCTGATCAACGAATCCTCGATATATATATAGCACCACAAAACGCGGAGCACAAATGACGCTGACGATCCACATAGCAGCCGCACAGATGCGGGGATGGATCAGACATGACTTTGTCAGTAGTGATGCTTGGTGGTTTAGTCTGCGCAGTCACCGCATATCTTCTCACCCTTATTCATAGCCAGCATCATCGGCCCGAAATTCTCCTGTCTCATATTATTTCTTAACTTCAGCAGGAATAATCTCCAGAATCCGATCCCGACCCTGCTCCGCCAGCAGGTAGTGGCCGTTATCCAGCGGTAACAGGGTTTGGGCAGAGCGCAGGTGTTTGAGTATCACCTGTAGTGTGCCGTTGTTTTTAATCAACAACAGGCGCGCGCCGTGGGTGGCGTCTTCGGTGATCCACAGTCCGGCTTCGCTCCAACACACAAAGCCGGGTTGGTTCAGGCCCGCCAGCACGATGCGGTCAGGGTCGTGGGGGTTCCACTGTTTTACCGTGCCTAGACCTTTTTCGGTATAGAAGAGGTGTCCGTCGGGAGTGATGCATAGCCCTTCTGGCTCATGTAGGCCGGAACGCAGCACCTTTAGTTGATCGTTCACTGGGTCGAACTGTAACAGTCGTCCCTGTGGCAAGTCTTCCACGGCGTAGATAAAGGTTTCGTCGCTGGCGATGCCCTCAAGGTTTTCCGCCCAGAATAACGGTGAGGTGTCGGTGCCGTTCAGTATAAGCAGGGGGCGGTGTCCCCCTTCCTGGCTGATAAGAAGATTGCTTCGGAACGTAGCTAGGCCATCGGGCTTTGAAAGTTGGTTCAGTGCACAGCAGACACTACCATCGGCTTCTAAGCGCAGCAGCGTACCTTTTTCATTGCCAAATTCCTGGGTAAAATACAGTGAGCCGTCGCCCATGATGGCTAAAGCGCTGACCCCATCAATAGCATCTTTAAATACGCGATAGTGCCAGCCTTTAGCGGCTGATACCGGTGCAAAATGACGGTAACCTCCCCAACCTCCCACCAGAACGCCCAGCATGACTAGCAGGAGAGAGCCGGCCAGCAGCGTTTTTTTGGACGGAATAAGACATTTCATGCAAGTGTTCCCTTTTCGGTTGGACGGCAACATGTACCTAAATCACTGCTGCCCCGGGCGAGAGGGCTGGATCTTAGCACGTGAGGTGTCGGTCGCGTTTAAAGACCGCTAGGTGCAGGCTGTGGAGCAGCGGTAGTTGCGCTAAATCTTGATGCAGACTGAATCCTTGATGTTCGAAGTGCTGTACGAGTTCGCCCAGTGATATGCGATGCTGGACAGAGGGTTTGCCTCCGAAGCTTTCTCTGATGCTGCGGCGGATGCTGGTGACGGAGAGTGGGTTGAGGTAGGAAATCAACACAAATTGGCGTGTTACGCGGCACAATTCTGCGATGATCTGTTCCCGTATTTCGGCTGTCGGCAAATGGTGAATAAAGCGAAAGCACAGACAAGCATCGAAGCTGGCATCATCGTAGGGCAGTTGCTCAAGGTCCGCTTGTTCAATAGTCACATTGGCTCGCGCAACCTCTACGGCAGTGCGTGCGGCCATGATAGCGGCTTCACCCAGGTCTACTCCAGTTACGTCATATCCTTTTTCCGCCAGCAGTAGGCAGGCGCGCCCGATGCCGCAAGGGGCGTCGAGAACACTATTTAGCGGCGGCAGGGTTTGCAGCCCTCGTTCTATCAGTTTCATCTCCGCCCGGTGCTTATTAACCCTGCGGTGCTGGTATTTTTCGACTGCTTGAATCGAATGTTTAATGCGCTCGCGGTAGGCAAAGGCTTCAGGGGTTGCTGCTTCCATAATGTGTGCCGGATTAGAAAGGGTGCGGACATTTTTCATGATTTTATTCTCCGTGCAAGAAGGGGCCCGCTGAACCTCGGCGCGCGTTGGATAGCGCAGAAACGGACCTGCAAACACCAAGTTGGGTGCCCACCATCAGTTTGTTCACCGATAATGCTGCAACCAGATGGAGTAGTCCTATCATGCAAAAAAATGTCCAGAACTGTAACCTGCTGAAAATGCTTTATTTTATAAAATTAACAGCTGGGTTCCGTACAAAAATTTTTACATTCCTACGGGATGTAGACCGACGGTGTATTGTTTTTTGAACGCAAGGGGTGACCGCGCCACCGCTTGAAAGGTGGCGCTTGGGGGGGATGGGAGGGGTGGTTTTAGAATCATCCTTCAGAGCAGTTTGTATTTTTTTAGTTTGTACTGCAGATTGCTCCGGCTGATGCCGAGGAGTTCGGCGGCTTGCGCTTGAATCCCTTGAGCATCCCGCAGGGCTTGGTGGATCAATTGTTCTTCCAGCGCGTCCAGTTTTTCCGACAAAGAGCCCTCTGAATGTGGGATATCTGGGCAAGCGGACTCTGTCACCTGAACAGAGCAGATTGGGGCAGGCAGGTTGGGGAGCTGTAACGTATTGCCGTTGCTGAAAATGACCGCGCGCTCAATGGCGTTTTCAAGCTCGCGTACATTGCCCGGCCAGTCATAGGCTTGCAGCGTGGCCATGGCATTGGCTGCAATATTGGTTAGTGGGCGTCCCATTTCTTGGGCAAAGCGCTGGAGGAAGAAGGTTGACAGCAGCGGGATGTCCTCGCGGCGCTGCCGCAGGGGCGGAACCTCTAAGCTTACGACATTAAGGCGATAATAGAGGTCTTCACGGAAGCGTCCGCTGCGGATCAATTGTTCAAGAGGGCGGTTGGTAGCGGCCAGAATGCGTACGTCGCATTCCCGTTCGTTGGTGGCGCCGACGCGGCGGAAGCGTTTTTCCTGCAGCACTCGCAGTAGTTTAGGCTGCAGCGCCAGGGGCAATTCTCCGATCTCATCCAGAAACAGGGTCCCCCCGTCGGCCAGTTCAAACAGTCCGCGTTTACGTTCTGTGGCTCCGGTAAAGGCGCCCCGTTCGTGACCAAACAGCTCGCTTTCAAGCAGTTGTTCAGCAAAGGCGGCGCAGTTGAGGCTGACGAGGGCCTCTGCGCTGCGCGGGCTGGCGCGATGCATGGAGCGGGCAACCAACTCCTTGCCGGTGCCACTTTCACCCGCAATAAGTACCGAGGATTTTTCTGGCCCGACCCGTTCAATATCGCTGAGCAGCTGTCGAATGGCCGGGCTCTCACCGAGGAGTTCGCGGTTATGGCTGAGCTCGAGTTGCTGGCGCAATAGTTTGTTCTGATCCCGTAGCTTGGCGTAGTCGAGCGCCATGTGGATTGTCAGCAACAGTTTCTGATTGTCAAAGGGTTTGAGTAGATAATCGAAGGCTCCAGCCTTGATGGCTTCCAAGGCGGTTTCGACGGTGGCGTGGGCCGTTATGATGATAAAGGGGATGTTGGGGTGGTCACGCTGCACCTGGTGCAGGAAGTCCACCCCGTTCATCAGGGGCATACTTAAGTCCGAAAGAATCAGCTGAATGTTGTCGAGTTCCAGCTGTTCTAGCGCTGCGAAAGGGTTGGTCGCGGTGTTGGTCTGGTATCCCTGATTCTGCAAGAGGAGGCTGAGCACCGTGCAGTAGTTTTTTTCGTCATCAACAATCAAGATGCGTGGCATGGGCTGTTCTCCTTTAGGGGTAGCACGAGGGTAAAGGTGCTGCCATGGTCGGGGCGGCTGCGGACCTCTATAGTACCACCGTGCAGGGTCGTGGCCTTGTGGACGTTGGCTAGTCCTAGGCCGCTGCCCCCCTCGCGGGTGGTGAAGAAGGGGGCGAAGATCTGCTTCAATTCCTCCTCTGCGATACCACGACCGCTGTCCTCGACATTAATGCGGATGTGGTCACTTCGTTTGCAAAAACTCAGGGTTATCTGATCACCGGGTCGGCATGCCTCCACGGCATTGAGCAGTAGATTCATCACGGTCTGATGGAGCAGCTCCGTATCCACCAGCAGCGTGATGGGGGTCGATGGAAAGGTGGTGTTGAGGGTGATGTTTTTCGAGCTCGCCAGTCCGCGCACATGGTCGAGAACCTGGGTCAAAAAATCGTTGAGCTGACAGGGGCTACGCTGCAGGTGGAGTGGGCTGCCAAAGTCGAGGAAGCGGCTGATCAGATTATTTAGGCGAGTCGCCTCCTCCTGAATGATGGTCATCAGCGCTGGGTTGGAACAATCCTGGGAAGAGCTGTCGAGTAATTGTGCCGAGGACGAGATGATCCCCAGCGGGTTGCGAATCTCATGGGCCAGGCCAGCAGATATCTCGCCTAGAGCCGCGAGGCGATCTTGGCGGCGCAGACTCTCTTCCGTCTCCTCAAGTTTTTTCAGGGATTGGCGCAGCGCTTCCTCATTGATACTGAGCTGATAATTGAGCTGTTTTTCCTGCTGAAGTTTATGGCGGTTTTGCTCCGCGAGGCTGTGAACCAGAATTCCGATAGCAAAAAGGGAGATGCTGGAAATTATAAATTCCGGCAGGTCTTCTTGTAACTCTGTGGGATCAAGGTAGATGGTTGCCGGAATCAGCGCCAGGTACAGCAGTGAAGATAGAGCGCATAGCCCCAGCGTCCGCCCCAGATTCAAAACCGAGGCGCCGGTGACAATGGGAAGCAGGTAGATGATCCAGTAATGGCTTTCTTCGTCCCCGGTTGTTGCCCAGATAACGGCGGTACACAGCAGCATATACAGGAACAGGTGGATACCGAGATAACCACGCCGAGAGATCTGGTCGGGGGGGAGGCGATGATCGGTAAAAAAATAGTAAAGAGTGACCGCCAGGAGTGATAATGCACCATAGAGGAGGTTTGGCCCCTTGAAAAAGACCAGCAGCAGCGCCAAGAGGAGCAACAGCATCAGGCTGCTTTTGGCGGGGAGGATGGAATGGCTCATGGATTACTCCGAGTCTGAAGAATAGAAGGAAAAAACCGCCAACCAACCAGGTGCTGCAAAACGTTTGTGCAGGAAGGTGTGCAGTATAGACAATGCTGCAAGGGGAAAAAAGACATAAGTTTAGCTTCGACGCCACTTGTTGAGGGTATTGTACGCGGCAGTTTGTGCAGCGTAGCCGTAGGAGGTCCAATTCTGGGTTGAACGGTGATTTAGGATATGAGATGTTCTCTGCTTACAGAAAAACAGCTTTCACCATACAGCTGAGCGCGGTGTGGTTGCTGCGGGGGAATTCTGCTTGGCGGGCTCTTTAAAGGGATATTCAAGGTGAGTACGAATCGAAAACAGATGTTGCTGGCGCATCAGATTCAAGTTCTTGGTACACGCCCACTGGTGGTGTTTGACGTGGAGACCACTGGGTTGTCGGCGGCCAAGGGAGAGCGGGTGATTGAGATAGGGGCGGTGCGCGTGGTTGAGGGGCAGCTTGAAGAGCGCTTTAGCTCTTTGGTCGCTACTTCCAGGCCCATTGGTGTGGGGGCGCAGGGGGTGCATGGCATCTCTGCTGCGATGCTGAAAGATCAACCAGAGGCGGAGGAGGTCTTTTTCGCTTTTCGCGATTTTATCGGGGTAGATCTCCTTGTGGCCCATAATGCCCATTTTGACATAGGCTTTCTGGCAGCGGAGTTTGCCCGTCTGGGGCAGCGCCTTACCAATTCGCACTACTGTACCCTGAAGCTGAGTCGTTTAAGTTACCCCGATTTGCGCAGTCATAAGCTGGAAATACTCGGGCGTTATCTGTTCGGGGAATTGCCCGGAGTGCGGCACCACCGTGCCTTGGATGACGCGGAACTTGCGGCGCAGGTGCTGCTCCGAATTTTGCAGGACAACGGTGGCGTAAGTTCCGTGTAAATCAACGTCGCCGCTCTGCTCCCAATAAAAAAGGTGCCTTAGCGGCATTGGTGCAGCTGATGTTGATGCTGTCCCAGCGTTGTTTGGGCAGCTCGGCAAAAAGTTGTATCAGCGCGTGTGCCTCGTCATATCCTGCGGGGTGACCCGGATAGACCACGAGTAGCAGGCGTCCCTGTGGCAACAGCGCCGCTAGTCCTTGTTCTGCGGCACGTATGCTGGTTAGTACGTTGGTGGTGATAGTGTGGCTTGCGCCGGGGAGGTACCCAAGATTGCCAATAATGACCTTGGGCGCGCGGGGCAGGTGATGTTCCAGATACTGATGCCCACAATGGAATAGATGTACTCCTGTGTCAGGGCGTACCTGTGAGGAAGGGTGAACGTCGGTTGCGGTGGCTTCGGTGTGAATACACACCGGAAAATCGTGCGCAGTCAGCAACGCTGCGCTGGCGTTCAGGGCACACCGCTGGATATCGAAGCCGATTACGCAACCGCTTGCCTGCGCCGCCGTACATTGCGCGAGGTGCAGGGTGTCGTTGCCATTGCCAGCAGTCAGATCGATGGCCAGATCTCCTGGGTTGAGGACCTCGGCACACAGGCGATGACTCCAGCCGGTAATGTTCGCCATGTGGGCGCAGTCTGTCTTTTTTTCTATGGTCATGAAGCCTTTACCCCTTTCTGAACTTTCTTCCGGCAGCATGTCCTTGAACGTTTCCCATGGATGTCCCACGCCACTTCTGAATCTTATTTATCCCATGTGCAGATGGCATCTGTCAGCATTATCGCACAATTGTAGAGTTGCCAATTGTCCACGATGGCGCTAAGGTTGCGAGCATGAATACTACACATAAAAACACCTCTACCGGAGCACCTCTTTCTGATGAAATGGTGCACAAGTACTCCTGCGCCGTGACCCTGTCGGACTTGGAGATTTTTGTCTACCCCGAACTGCTTTATAGCTTGGTGTTGGCCAATATTATGTCGCCGCTGGTATGGCAATGGCGCGATGATCCCTGGTTTGCCAAGATCGACAAGCTCAACACCTATCGTAAGATACTGCGACTCAAGCAGTTTATCATGGATCAGTACGATTTTAATCTTGATCTTGATTCATGGGGGTTGACGCACAAAGATGTTGAACTCAACCGTTTTCGCACCGTTATGGATCCGGAAGTTATTACCCGCAGCAACGCGCTGTTTGGCTATACCGGAGACAAATACTATTTCGATATGAATATCCGGCGCCACTTTGGGTTGGATAAGTACGACAGCGATATTATCCCGTACTGGAAGACCGAAACCGTTGAAGCCATGGATGCTTTTCGCTACCGCGAGGGTTATGCCAATGGCGCTGGGGAATGCGTGTCGCTGTCTACGTTGTACGCGGCGGCGCTGTATATTGTCTGCGGCATTCCGTTGGAGCAGATATATTTGATGGCGACCCCGCTACATTCGCAGAACTTTGTCGATGTGCGTGACGGAATCATCACCAATAATCGCCGCATTGTGACGAACAACATGTGGTTTAATGGCACCGCCCTTTCCGCCCGAGCACAGCGTGCTTTGCGCAATGAGCAGATCACCATGGTGGCGCACAGTAGCGGGTATATCCATTCTGTCTATCCCGAGGCCTCCATCGATGCGGACACATATGCGAACTTCAGTGGCAAACTGATCGAGTTTATGCGCACCGAGTTAAATGAAGAGATCTTGTGCAATTTTCTGCGTCAGCATCTGGAGTTGCAGGAATGTTTCCAGATGCAGCACGAGCGCCACGGGAAAAGCTATTGGGTGGCGCTGGAAAAGGTGTATCGGTGTGAGCACGGCAGCTCATTTCGGGTCGGGGATCGCGCCACGCGAGATAAACTGCTTGACGAAGTGGATGAGTACGACTTTTTCCCTGAACCTCTGGAAGGGCGTATTGACTTGGAGCGCTTTGAGGTGTTTTTCAAGCGCTACCCGCGTGCAGATCTCGACAAGCAGGAGGTGCAGGATGCGCTTCGGCAGGAATTTGGCTGCTGCGGGAAATCTGCAACCCTGATTGAGGATCTGCAGAGCTTCATTGAGATTACACCCCGCTTGCCCGACTATGCATCTAAGCGTCCAGCGACTTCTTCATCCGCAGTTGAGCTCC